>ERZ1370068.1677-contig-11595_pt1 | contig 43207 bp, 56 predicted proteins | sample MGYA00561227_ERZ1370068 | MGnify/ENA primary metagenome ERZ1370068 (study PRJEB38410, sample SAMEA6850437) | metagenome | study: Metagenomic assessment of the ecological functions of the soil: analysis of the soil microbiota associated with the... | reverse complement strand
GCCCGCCGCCGCGTACCCGCTGAATCGCTGCCTCAAGGCCCTCAAGTCCGACCGCGCCTTCGCCGAGCGCTTCGTGGCGGATCCCCGCGCCGCCGCCCGCGAGCACGGGCTCGCCGACGACGAGGCGCGCCTGCTCGATCCCCTGGATCGCGACGCGCTGGTATCACGCGGGGCGCACCCCTATCTCGTGTTCATGGCGGGGCTTCGTCTCAAGATGCTGCGCGAGCCCGGCAAGATGGAGCTGTTCTAGTGAGGCGGTTTTAGTGGAGGATCGGCTGGAGGGCGTGCTTCATGCGCCGGCTGCGGTGCTTCGGCGCCCCGCCTGGAGCCGCTCGCTGCGCCGGGTGTCCCGGAGCGGGGTGGTGGTGGTGGGCGCGGTGTGCGCCGTCCTCATCGTCGGCATCGCGCTCTTTCGCCAATCTGGTGGCCCCCTACCCGCCCGACGAGCAGAACTTCGACCTCATCGAGAGCCCGCCCGGAGCACGAAGGCGCTCGTTCGGCACCGACCGCTTCGGCCGCGACGTCCTGAGCCGGGTCATCCACGGCTCGCGCATCTCGCTCTACGTCGCGGCGGTCTCGATCGGCGCGTCGCGATGCTAGCGGGCGGCGCGCTCGGGCTCACGGCCGGCTATCGCGGGCGGCGCCTGGGACAACGCGCATCAACCGCGTGATCGACGTGTTCTTCAGCATGCCCGGCCTCGCTCCTCGCCGGTCGGCATCGCCGCGATGCGCGGGCCCGGCGTGAACAGCGCCGTGTCATCGCCATCGCCATCGTCTACATCCCGCTCTTCGCCCGCGTCATGCGCGCGCCCGTGCTCGCCGAGCGCGAGAAGGACTACGTCGAGGCCATCCGCGCGCTGGGCGCCACCCGCTGGGTGGTCGCCCTCAAGCACGTCCTGCCCAACGTGCTCTCGCCCTTCGTCGTGCAGGGCACGGTCGCGTTCTCCCAGGCCATCCTCATCGAGGCCTCGCTGAGCTATCTCGGGCTGTCCGCCCAGCCGCCCACGCCGTCGTGGGGCAATATGCTGAACGAGGGACGCACGTATCTCGAGACCGCGCCGTGGATCTCCGTGTTCCCCGGCATCGCCATCATGGTCGCCGTCCTCGCCTTCAACCTGCTGGGCGACGGCCTGCGCGACGTCCTCGACCCCAACGAGCAGTGATCGACCCGTAGAGGAGGCCACGCCCATGACCAGCAACGGATCGCACGCCCCGCGACTCAGCCCGCCTGAGCCGCCGTCAGCTCCTGCAAGGCGAGCGGCCTCACCCTCGGCACGCTCGCTCCGTCGGCCGCACGCGCGTTCGGCCAGACGCCCGAAGCCGGGGGGACGCTTCATCTCGGCGCGGACCACCGAGGCCACCGGGCTCGATCCCGCAGCTGGTGCCGGCGTTCTCGCGGAGCGCGCCGCTCGCCGATGATGTACAACCAGCTCGTCCGCTTCGAGCGGCGACATGACCCCGGTGCCGGAGCTGGCCGAGTCGTGGGAGATCAGCCAGGACGGCCTGACCTGGACGTTCAAGCTCCGGCAAGGCGTGAAGTTCCACGACGGCCAGGAGCTGACCTCCGCCGACGTGAAGTTCACCTTCGACCGGCTGTTCGAGAAGTCGCCGGGGAAGTCCGACTTCATCGCCGTCGACAAGGTCGAGCCCGCGGGCAAGTACGCGGTCAAGTTCCTCACCAAGGAGCCGTTCGCCGGGCTGCTCGCGGCGCTGGGCGGGTTCTGGGGCTTCATCATCAGCGAGGCCGGCATCAAGAAGCACGGCGACCTCAACAAGGCCGCGCGTGGGCACCGGGCCCTTCATGCTCGAGGACTGGAAGGTCGAGCAGCAGATGACGCTGAAGCAGCAACCCCAGCTACTTCAAGAAGGGCCTGCCCTACGTCGACCAGGTGATCCTGCGCGTCATCCCCGACGAAGCCAACATCGTCGCCGCGCCTGCGCACCGGCCAGATCCACCACGCCTTCATCGAGGACAACAAGAACTTCAACCTCCTCAAGGACGAGAAGGCGCTGACCGGCTACCGCAGCTCGCGGCTCGGGCTACGACTTCCTCAACATCAACGCCAGCCGCGGGCCCGCTCAAGGACGTGCGCGTGCGCCAGGCCATCAGCTGGGCGGTGGACCGCAGCCAGGTGATGCGGGTGGCCGCCTCCGGCTTCGGCCGGCTCACCGCGCCGGCCACCGCGCCCGATGAAGCAGTGGCAGCTGCCCGAGGACCAGTGGATGCGCTACTACAAGCCCGACGTCGAGAAGGCCAAGAAGCTCATGGCCGACGCGGGCTTCGCCGCCGGCTTCACCGTGAAGCTCGGCGTCATCCCGACCTTCCCACCATGGTCTCGGGCGCGCCGGTCATCGCCGCCCAGCTCAAGCGCATCGGCATCACCGCCGAGATCGAGAACGTCGAGTACGCGGTGTGGATCAAGCGCTGGCTGGCCAAGGACTTCGACATGACCATGAACACCACGCCGGGCTACGCCGATCCCGACACCGCCTTCTTCCGCGCGCTGCACTCGACCAAGGGCCAGAACTGGAACAGCTGGAGCGTGCCGGAGCTCGACGCCCTGCTGGAGGACGGCCGCCGCACGCATGGACCAGAAGAAGCGGAAGGAGATCTACGACCGCGTCCAGATCATGATCCTGGAGAACGTGCCGCACCTCTGGCTCTTCTCGGCCGAGACGATCGACTTCACCCAGGCGTCCGTGAAGGGCTTCAAGCAGCACCCGACGACCCTGCTCTACGGCTTCGAGGGCGTCTGGCTCGACAAGGCCTGAGACGTCGCGTGAGCGCGCCAGCATGAGCCGGTATCGTCCGTGCGTCTGTACTCGATGGCCCTGACGCTGCGCGGGGCTGACGGTGCTCGATCTTCCTCATGCTCCGGCTCATCCCGGGCACCGTGGTCGGAGCAGATGATCGGCGCCGACGCCGATCGTCAGCCCGGCCATGGTCGGCGCAGCTCAAGGCCTTCTTCGGCCTCGACCAGCCGTGGTACGTCCAGTACGGCGCGCTGGATCGGCCGGCTCGTCCACGGGCGACCTGGGCACCTCGTGGCGCACCGGCAAGCCGGTGGTCGGCCTCATCCTCGAGCGCCTGCCGGTGACGCTCGAGCTGACGATGCTCGTCGGTGGTGTTCGCGCTGGCGCTCGGCATGCCGGCGGGCGTCGCTGTCCGCGGTCCGCCGCAACGGCGCGCTCGACAATGTCACGCGGGTGGGCACCCTCCTCGGGCTCTCGGTGCCCGTGTTCTGGCAGGGCACCATGCTCATCCTCTTCTTCTCGCTCTACCTCCGCTGGATGCCGCCGGTGGTGTGGGTGGACTTCTTCACCGACCCCCGGCGCAACCTCACCATCATGCTGCTGCCCGCCCTCTGCCTCGGCACCGCGAGCGGCCGCCAATATCGCCCGCACCACGCGGGCCTGCATGCTCGACGTGCTCCGCTCCGGAGTACATCCGCACCGCCTCCGCCAGGGGCTCGCCCGCGGCGCGGTGATCCTCAAGCACGCGCTCCGCAACGCGCTCATTCCGGTGGTGACGGTGGCGGGCTGCAGATGGGCATCCTCCTCGGCGGCACCGTGGTGGTCGAGGAGGTGTTCACGCTGCCCGGGGTGGGGCGGCTGGTGCTCTGGTCCATCTACCAGCGCGACTATCCCTCACCCAGAGCACCATCCTCTTCATCGCCGTCATGTTCATGTCGCATCAACCTGATGGTCGATCTCGCTCTACGGCTACCTCGATCCCCGGATCCGGTATCGCCGCTGATCGGCGGAGGACGATCCATGCGCGCATCGGTGCTGTTCGAGCAGGGCAAGCCGCTCAGCGTGGAGGACGTGGAGCTCGAGGCGCCGCGCGCGGGCGAGGTGCTCGTGCGCATGACCGCGAGCGGGGTCTGCCATAGCTGTCTCCACGCCGCCGACGGGAGCTGGCAGGGCGTGCCCGTCCCCATCGTGCTGGGCGACGAGGGCGCGGGCGTGGTGGAGGCGCGTCGGCCCGGGCGTGGACGGGCTCAGCGCCGGACGACCACGTGATCCTCTCGTGGGCGCCCACCTGCGGCCGCTGCCACTTCTGCGTGATCGGCCGGCCCAATCTCTGCGAGCGCCGCCAGCCCGGCCGCGGCGTGCTGCCGGACGGGACTACTCGGATGGCGCTGAACGGACAAGCCGGTGTACTCCTACGGGCACGTGGCCACCTACGCCTCGCGCACCGTGGTCCACGAGTCCTGCGCCATCCGCATCGACCACCGCCATGCCGCTCGACCGCGCGGCGCTGATCGGCTGCTCGGTGATGACCGGCGTCGGGCGCGGTGATCAATACCGCCGCGGTGCCGCCGGGCGCCGGCATGGCCGTCTTCGGCGTGGGCGGCGGTCGGGCTCAACGTGCATCCAGGGCGGCGCCCTGGTGGCGGCGCATCCCGATCATCGCGGTGGACGTCAGGTGGCCGCCAAGCTCGAGCACGCCCGCGCGCTCGGCGCCACCCATCTGCGTCGACGCCTCGCGGGAAGACCCGGTGGCGGCCATCCGCCGCCTCACGCGGCCGCGGCGCCGACTTCACCTTCGTGGCGGTGGGCGCCACCCGCGCCGGTCTCCCAGGCCATCGACGCGCTGTCGCCGGGCGGCACCTGCGTGCATCATCGGCGTGCCCGAGTCCGGCGCCACCATCCCGCTGGACGTGCGCCCGGTGGTCACCGGCGAGCGGGTCGTCGCGCGGCTCGAGCTATGGCAGCGCCCGCACGCGCGAGGATCTGCCGCGGCTGGTCAGCCTCTATCTCGCCGGGCAAGCTCCGCATCGACGAGCTCGATCAATCGGCGCTACGGGCTCGACGAGGCCAACGAGGCCTTCCGCGCGCTGGCCGCCGGCGAGCTCGCCGCGCGGGCTCATCGTGTTCTGATGCGCGAGCTCGTCTTTGCCCTCGAGTTTCGCGGCCGCGGCGAGGCGCGGTTTCGGGCTCGGCTACGGAGCGCCGGGCTCGCACCACCGCGTCCAGCCAGGCCTTCCGCACCGCGCTCGCCGCCGACGGCATCTCTGCCACCATGGAGCCCCTGGCGGGCGAGGCCGCCGTGCTGGAGTCCCGGTGGAGCGCTATCCCGACGGCAGCTTCGTCGAGGACGGGACCATCACCTATGGCCGCGCGGGCCGCCTAACCTTCGACACGGTGGGGCGCGGCCACGTGGGCCCGAGCCCGCAGCCGGGCCGGGTGCACGGCACCGTGATGTGGCGCGTGACCGGCGGGGAGGCCGGCTCGCCGGGGCCCAGGGCCTCATCCGTCAACTTCACCGTCACCGCCGACGGCGAGGTGATCGACGATCACTTCACGCGGCTCTTTTTGCCGGACTGACCGAGAGCGCGCCGCGATCGCGGCGCCTAGGAGGCGTGCCATGTGCTTCGATTCCGACTCCCGACCTCCCATTCATCCCGATCTTCGGCGGCGCCACCGACGCGCGCGACCTCCGGCCTCACGTCCGCCGACGGCACGCGATTCATGGCCTATGCCGCGCGGGCGACCAGCACCCACCGGCGCGGGCATGATCGTCATCCCCGACGTGCGCGGGCTGCACCAGTACTACAAGGAGCTGGCGCTCCGCTTCGCGGAGGCGGGCGTGGACGCGATCGCCATCGACTTCTTCGCGCGCACCGCGCCAGCGCGACGACCGGAGCGACAAGTTCGACTTCATGAGCCAGGTGTCCCTCACCACGCCCGAGACGCTCCAGGCGCGACATCGCGGCGGCGGCCGGCTATCTCCGCGGGCGCGAGGGCGGCTCCGTGCGCTCGCTCTTCTCGGTGGGCTTCTGCTTCGGCGGCGCGCTGTCCTATCTCCAGGCCGCCAGCGGGCTCGAGCTATGCCGGCGTCATCGGCTTCTACGGCTGGCCGCTCGGGCTCAAGCGCTGGCCGGACCGGCCCAAGCCCATCGACGCGGTGCCCCGCTATGCCAATCCGGTCCAGTCCGTCTGGGGAGGGGGCCGACGAGGGCATCCCGCCCAGCGCGGTGGAGGAGTTCGACGCGGCCTGCGAGAAGCGCGCGTGGCGCATGACTCCAAGCATATCCGGGCGCCCCGCACAGCTTCTTCGACCGCAAGCAGACGGAGTTCGCGGAGGCCTCGGCCGACGCGTGGAGCCGGGTGAAGAGCTTCGTGGGGCGGAACACCAAGGCGGCCTCAGCCGCTGCGATCAGCTCGCGGGCGACGTGAAGCCATGCCGCCGGAGTATCGCCTGCCCCTGTGACGACAGGAGGAAGGCGATGAGCCGCGCGGCATCGGCTTGTCGGGGAGCCGGTGAGCGCGGTGACCCCGTAGTCCGCGCCCACGCTGAGCGCCGGCGGCAGCTCGATCACGCGCGCGTCCGGCAGCTCCTGATAGGACACCGCGGCGTTGGTGCAGTAGGTCAGGAAGAGGTCGGCGGCGCCCTTCGCGATCAGCTCGCTATAGACGCTCCGGCCGGTCGGTGAAGGCGCCGGCGCCTCGCGCCCGCCGGTGAGCATCAGCGCCTTGGCTTCCAGCCGCGCGCGAGCGCCCGCCTGAGCGCCTCCGCGCGCTCGAACACCGCCCACGCGTAGTCGCCGGACGGATCCGCCTTCGGCGTGGAGGTGCCGAGCCGCACGGCGGGATCGAGCATGCGGTCCAGGAGATCCGCGCTGGTGGCCGTGAGCCCGGGCGCGCGAGCGCGCAGAGGCGGTTGCGCGTGAAGACGGTGACGGCCCCGCCTTCCCCTGGGCGGCAAGGCGGCGCGGATGGTCCATGTCCGCGGAGGCGAAGACGTCGCCACGCTCGCCGCCTTCCAGCCGCTCGCGCAGAAGCCCCGAGGCGCCGAATGTCCCCTCCACCCGGATGCCGGTGGCCTCGGTGAAAGCGGCGGCAACCTCGGTGAGCGCGCGGCGGAGGCTGCCCGCCGCATAGAGGCGCAGCGGCTCGTCGGCGCGCAGCGGGGCGGGAAGGCAGGGAGAAGAGCAGCCCCGCCGCCACGAGAATGGCGGCGGGGCGCGGATGCTCATGGCGCTGGAATCAGGCCCGGGGCGCGGCCGCCGGCTGGGCTGCGATGGCCAGCGCGATGCGCTCCGGGGTCAGCGGCAGCTCGGTGAGGCGGACGCCGGTCGCGTCCTGGATCGCGTTGGCAAGGGCGGCGGGCGCGGGGATGATGGGCGGCTCGCCCACGCCGCGCGCGCCGAACGGTCCGGAGGGCGAGGGCACCTCCACGATGATGGTCTCGATATTGGGCAAGTCGGCGGCGGTGAGCTTGCGGTAGTCGAGCAGGCTCGGATTGGTGAGCCGGCCGACGTCGTCGAAGGTCAGCGCCTCGGTGAGCGCCATGCCGATGCTCTGGACGGCGCCGCCCTGCATCTGGCCCTCCACGCCGAGCGGGATTGATGGCGCGCCCCACGTCCTGGACGACCACGAAGCCGTGGAGCGTGAGCCTCGCCGGTGTCCGGGTCCACCTCGATCCGCGCGAGCTGCGCGGCGAAGCCCGGCGCCTGCTGGGAGAAGGCGGGATGCGCCACGCCCAGCACCGGCTCGATCTTGGACATGTAGAGGTTGCCCTTCTTGCCGATGGAGGCCAGCGTGATGGACCGGTCGGGCACGCCGCGCACCACCACCTTGCCGTCCTCGATGTCGAGGTCGTGGATGGAGGCTTCCAGCTCCTTGGCCGCGATCTCGAGGCGTCTGCTTCCGCGCGCGTCCTTGGCCGCCTCCATCACCGCCACGCCCACCGTGTAGATGGTCTTGCTGCCCGCGCTGAGCCCGGTGACGGGCGCCACGTCGGTGTCGCCGGTGGTGATGCGCACCTTCTCGATGTCCACGCCGTAAGCGGAGGCCGCGATCTGCGCCAGCGCGATATTGGTGCCGGCGATGTCCACCTGGCCGGTGAGGACGCTCAGCGAGCCGTCGGGATTGAGGCGCACGGTGGCGCCGGTGGGCTGGAGCCCGCCGAGCCAGCCGCCCACCGCGAGCCCGGTGCCGCGGAGCCCGTGCCCGTCGCGATTGCCGCTCTCTGGCCCAGGCCGCCCGCTCTGTCCAGAACGGGTGCTGCGGCGACGCGCTCCAGCACCTGCTTGCCGCCATTGCTCTGCCAGGGCTGGCCGTTCACCATCAGGTCGCCTTCCTGGATCAGGTGGCGGCGACGGAACTCGACGGGATCGAGGCTCGAGCGTCCGCGCGATCTGCTCCATGTGCGACTCGATGGCGAAGATGGTCTGCGGCGCTACCGGCGCGCGATAGGCGGCCACGCTCGGCTTGTGGGTCAGCACCTCGAAGCCGCGGATGTCGAAGGCGGGCCACTTGTACATGCTGCCCAGGAACACCGCGCTCACCGCGAGCACCGCGCCGGAGAAGGCGCCGGACTCGATCACCGTCTCCGCGTCCAGCGCGACCAGCGTGCCGTCGCTTCTTCGACCCCGGTCTTGAGGCGTGATGATCACCTGCGGGCGCGGGCATGCCCGCCTCCAGCTCTTCCCGCCGGGTCATCACGTAGCGCACCGGGCGCTTGGTCACGCTGGGCCAGCACCGCGGTGATGGGCTCGCAGAGCGCGCGGATCTTGCCGCCGAAGCCGCCGCCGCACTCCATGGGGATGACCCGGATCTGGTTCTCCCGAGGCCCGAGCACGTCCGCCACCTCGGAGCGCGTGTTGAACGAGCCCTGGGTGCTGGCCCAGAGCGTGAGGAGCCCGTTGCGATCCCACTCGCGCCAGGACCGCGTGCGGCTCGAGATAGCCCTGGTGGACCATGGGCACGCGGTAGGTCTTCTCGAGCACGAGGTCCGACTCCGCGAAGCCCTTGGCCGCGTCGCCGCGGTGCAGGCGCGGCCTGCTGGGCAGATGTTCACCGCCTTCGCGGGTCGGTCGTCGTTCTTGGCGACGGCCACTGCCGGAGTGGGCGAGCGCCTCGCTGGTGTCGGCCTCGGTGCCCGAGTCCGCCACCGGCGGCGCGCCGGGCTGCATGGACTTCAGCGGATCCACCGAGGCGGGCAGGACCTGGTACTCGACCTTGATGAGGTCGCAGGGCCTCCTCGGCGATGGCGAGCTCGTCGGCGGCCACCGCGGCCACCGGCTGGCCCACGAACACCACGCGATCGATGGCGAGCACGGCATGCGCGCGCGTGGGCGCCTTCTTCTTGAGCTGCGGGATGTCGGCGGCGGTGAGGACCGCGCGCACGCCGGGCAGCGCCTTGGCCTCGATGGTATCGATGCGGAGGATGCGGGCGTGCGCGTGCGGGCTGCGCAGCAGCTTGGCGTGCAGCAAGCCGCGCGGCTGGAGATCGGCCACGTACTGGACGCGGCCGGTCACCTTCTCGGGTCCGTCGGGACGCGGGAATCGAGAGGCCGACCCCTTGACGTCGCGCGTGGTCTTCATCACGTGCCATGGCTGTCTGCCTTCCCGGCGGCCACGGTATCCGCGGCCTCGGTGATGGCGGCCAGCATCTTGGTATAGCCGGTGCACCGGCAGAGATTGCCGGCGATCCCGTAGCGGATCTCGCTCTCGGTGGGGCGCGGGTTCTCGGCGAGGAGCGCGGCCGCCGCCATCAGCACGCCGGGAATGCAGAAGCCGCACTGGGGGCACGCCCAGCGCGGACGAAGGCCTCCTGCAGCGGGTGGAGCACGTCGCTCCGTGGCGCAGGCCCTCGATGGTCTGCACGGACTTCGGCCGCGCGCCTGCATGCGCCAGCATCAGGCAGCTCGCCACCAGCTTGCCGTCCACGTGCACGGTGCAGCGCGCCGCAGTCGCCGGTGCCGCAGCCTTCCTTGGGCCCGGTGAGGCCCAGGCTCCTCGCGCAGCGCGTCGAGCGAGGTCTGACGTAGGGCTGGACGAGCACCTCGACAGCCTCGCCGTTGACCGTGCAACGCAGGATCTGCTTCGCCACGGGGATCTTCCTCCGGATCAGGCGTCGCGCGCGCGCGCGCGCCGTGGTGAGCGTGCGGCGGGTGAGGACGCGGACGCAGGTGACGGCGGAACTCGGCGGAGCCGCGCTGATCGCTCGATGGGGCTCGCCGCGGACTCGGCCAGCGTGGCCGCGCGCTCGATGCGCTCGGGCGTGAGCGGCTGGCCTCTCGAGCGCCTGCTCGGCCGCGGTGAGCGCGCACCGGGCGTGGGCGCCACCGACGCCAGCGCGATGCGGGCCTTGGCGCAGCGCGCCGTCGGCCAGCGTGAGCTGGGACGCCACCCCGACCACGGCGATGTCGAGCTCGCGCCGCGGCGTGTGCGGCAGGTACGGTGCCGCCGGTTCGCGGCTCCGGCGGGGCACGATCAGCTCGAGCAAGCAGCTCGTTCGGGGCCGAGCACCGGTGCGTGCGGACGCCCGGTGAAGAAGTGACGGCCAGCGGCACGCGGCGCTCGGCCCTCGGGCCCGACGATGACCGCCTCCGCCTCCAGCGCCATGAGCGGAGGCGCCATGTCCGGCCGACGGCGCGGCGTTGCAGAGGTTGCCGCCCACGGTGGCGAGGTTACGCACCTGGAGCGAGCCGACCAGCGCCGCGCTCTCGGCGATGGCCGAGATACTCCGCGCGCACGCGCGGGTCCAGCTCCAGCTCGCGCGCGGTGACGGCGGCGCCGATGCGCAGGCCGCCGGCGGCATCGCGCTCGATCGCGCGCAGCTCCTTCACGCCGGACAGATCCACCACCAGCGCGGGCTTGAGGAGGCTGTTCTTGAGCTGGGGCAGGAGATCGGTTCCTCCCGCCAGCAGCTTGACGTCCGTCCCCTGGCCCGCCATGGCCCTGTGAGGCAGTCGTCCACGCTCGTGGGCACGGCCAGATCGAATCGTCTCACACGGTTTCTCCGATTCCGGGCACTGGGTTGGCTGGGAGCAGCGGAGGTGATCTTACTACGACGCCTGACTATGCTGCAATGAGCATAGCCCGGTCGCCGATCACGGTCTCGTCATCCCGAACGAAGATGCTACCATCTGCCGCGCGGTGCTTCGCGATCCCCTCGTCCCGTCCGCCCCGCCCGCCGATGGCTCCCTCCTCTCGCTGCTCACGGTGGCGTACGGCATGGAGCGCCTTCGGGATGCTCGGGCGTCTCGCCCCTCACGCCCACACCTGGTCGAGGTTTTCGATCTCACGCGGCTCAGGTGGCCATTACATCGTGCCCTCGGTATACGTGGCGCGGCCTCCTCTTTTCCCTTCCGGCCGGGCGCCTCGCCGATCACGCTGGGGCGTGCGGCCGACCTTCCTGGGCGGGCTGGCGGTGGGAGCGGCCGGCCTCGCGCTGGCGGGATGGGCCCCGGGCTTCTGGCTTTTTCTCGTCTGTCTGTTCCTCGCCGGAATCGGCTGGAGCGTGGTCAATCCGCGCTGGGCAAGGCCATCGTGGATCTCTTCCCACGTGCGGGAGCGCGGCATCGCGATGGGGATCAAGCAGATGGGCCTCACGGTGGGCGGGGGTGATCTCCGCGCTCATCCTCGCCGCGCATCGCGGCGGCGTGGAGCTGGCGCGGCGGCGATCGCCGCCTGCGCACTCGCCATGGGCGCGCCCGTGCTGGCGTCCTGGCGCCCTCTGGCGACCCTGGCACATGGGCGCGTCGGAGGCGCAGGGTCGCCTGGGCGAGCCGGGCGCCGACAACTGGTGGTGGCTGCGACGCCCGCCGCTGCTGACGCTCTTCGGCGCCGGCCTCGCGCTCGGCATGGTGCAGTCGGCCGTGCTCGCCTATCTGCCGCTCTACGGCGTGCAGGTGCTCGGGCTCGGCGCGGTGGCGGCGGGCGGCCTGGTGGCGGCGGCCCAGGCGGGCGGCGCCGCCGTCGCGGCTCGGCCTGGGCGCCGCGAGCGATCGCTGGCTCGGCGGGCGACGGCCGCCGTGGCTCGTCGTCTCTCCTCTCATCGGCGCCGCCGTCTTCGTCTCCTACGCGATGCGGCCGACGCCGGACGGCTTCTCGGCCGCCATGCTCGCCTTTGCGGCGGGCATCGGCGGCGCACGGCTGGGTGGGCGTCTACTTCGTCGCCAGCGCGGAGGCGGGAGGCGCGCGCCAGTCCGGCGCTGCTCAGCGGCGTTTCCTTCGCCGCCATCGTGGTCGGGCTCCTCGCGGGAGCGCCGTGCTTCGGCGCCATCCTGCAGGCCACCGATTCCTATCGCGCGGCCTGGGGCGCGTTCGCGGCGCTCTCCGTCCTGGTGGCGCTGGTGATGACGCTGGCGGGCGGCGCCATCCATCGGGAGTGCGAGCGCGCCCAGGCGCGTTAGCCTGCATCCCCAGTTCACCGAGAGTGGCGCACCACGGGCCAGGGCACGTCCACTTCCACCAGATCCGTCGCCGGTGACGAAGCGCAGGCGGACCAGGCCATCGGCGGGAAGCTCGACCATCTTCTTCGGCGCGAGCGGGCGCCAGTCGCCGTTGAGGAAAGCATAGATCCAGACGCCCACCTCGGCGGGACCCCCGTAGTAGAGGTAACCGCGTCCGCCCTGACGATGGAAGTCCACCGCGTGACTGCCGTCCCGTGGTTTGCACCACCACGTCGAAGTGCACCTGGGGCTCGGCGGCAAGCGCGGCGTGGGGCCGACAGGAGAACCAGTCCCAGGATGAGGGCAATCCGCGACATCTTCGCTCCCTTCTCCACGGCCCGACCGTGCGCCGGGCGTGAGCGGGCGCGAGCCGATCAGACCGCGCCGGAGGCCGTCTCGGCCTGGGCGAGCCAGCGCGCGTCGCGCGCGGAGGCGCGGGCCGGCGAGCCGGCGCCGGAGCAGCCGCGCCGCGTCCGCTCGCTGCGGCCCTGGCGCAGATAGGACACCACCATGGTCTCCTCGAAGAGCTCCCACTGGGCGTGGCTGCCGCCCATGCGGTGGATCTCCCCTTCGATGGGCTCGAGCAGGGCCAGGGTCTCCGCGTGATCGCCGGCCGCGAAGGCCGCCGCCGCGCGCACCAGCGGCAGCGCCACCGCCCGCGATGGGGTGGCCCTTGGCGTCGAGCGCCCGCATCCCGTCCATGAGCCGGTCGAGCGCCCGCTGGTCGCCGCACGCGGCATGAGGCCAGCGCGGCGTGGATCTCGCCGAAGACGAAGCCCGGGCGCGCCACGCGGGTGGCAATCTCGGTGAGCGGCTCCCACCGCAGCGGACCCTCCGCGCACTCATAGAGCAGGAAGCGCCAGAGGAGGGACGAGCCGTCCATCACCGCCAGGCGCGCGTTGACGCCGCCGAGGATGTCGCGCTCGTAGATCTCCAGCGCGCGCCGCGGCCGGTCGCGATGGAGCTCGAAGAGCGCGAGGTGCCAGGCCAGATGGCAGTGATAGGGCGCGAGACGGTCGTACCGGTCGAGCCAGTCGGAGAGAAAGCGCTGCGCCGCCCTCATTGTCCAGCGTCTCGAAGCAGATATGCGCGATGTTGTGGCTGGCATTGGCATTGGCGGGGTACAGCGCCAGCGAGCGCTCGGAGAGGCGGCGCGACTCCGCGAAGCGCCCGTCTCGTGATAGACGAAGCCCAGCGCGGAGAGAAACCACCAGTCCTCCCCGAAGGCCGGCGCCAGGCGCTCGAGGAAGGCCGTCCGATAGGCTTCCCGGTCGGCGCGGCCCCCAGCCCGATGCTGCTGCTGGCCTGATTCACCGAGGAGGGCGTCGCGTGGGAACTCCGCCACGTGCTCGTCGATGAGGGCCCAGGCCCCGCGCGGTCTCGCCTGCCACCAGCGCCGACACGGCCGCCACGTGCTGGCGCTCGCGCCGGCTGGCGCCCTCCACCCGCTCGCGCGCCAGCGCCATGGCGGTGCGCGCGGTATCGGCATCACCGAGGAAGCAGGGCGAAGAGCGCGCGCCGGCCTGGGCCGGGGCCAATCCCTCATCGGCGGCGAGGGCGGCGGCGAAGGCCTCGCCGGTCCCGCGCCCGTAGGAGAGCAGTAAGTCCATCCCGCGCTGATAGTGCTCGGCGGCGGCGGGGGACGAGGTCGTGAGAGGGCAGGCCGTAGCGGTCGGTGACGGGCATGCGCGTGTCACGATCCCTACCATTGACAGGCGTGGCGGCCCGGGCCAGAGTCGGGGACGCGTGAACACGCCCTTCGATGCGTTCATGCGGACGTCGGCCGACGCGCCCGATCACCCCTTCCTCTGCGCGCCGCCCGCCGCCGGCCGCGCGTATCACCCCGACGGGATCGAGCTGAGCTACGCCCAGGTGCGGGCGGCGGTGCTCGCGCTTCCGCGACGCCTATGCCGCCGCGGGCTACGGCCACGGCCATCAGCGTGGCGCTGCTCCTCGAGAACCGGCCGGAGATGTTCGTCCACTACCTGGCGCTCAATGCGCTCGGGCGCGGCATCGTGCCGGTCAATCCCGACTACCGCCACGACGAGCTGGCCTTCCAGATGGACCACTCGGAGGCCGATCTCGCGATCGCCGTTCCCGAGCGCGACGGCCGCGCTGGAGGCAGTGGCGCGCGAGCGCGGCCGGCCGCTGCCCGTGGTCGACGTCGGCGCGCTGGCCGCACCGCGCTCCCGCAAGGCGAGCCCGCCGCCGCGCGCGGGCGCGCCCCGCGCTCGACACGGAGTGCGCGCTCCTCTACACCTCCGGCACCACCGGGCGGCCCAAGGGCTGCGTGCTCGACAATTTCTACATGCCTCAATGCGGGCGCCTGGTATCGCGATCTCGGCGGCCGGCTCGCCATCGCGCATGGCCGCGAGCGCATTCTCAACCCGCTGCCGCTCTTCCACATGAACTGCCTCGGCGGTGACGGGCACCTGCGCCATCCTCACCGCCAACTGCCTCGTCCTGCCGGAGCGCTTCAGCCCGCGCCGCTGGTGGGCGGACGTGGTCGCGACCGCGCGCCACTGCCATCCACTATCTGGGCGTGATGCCGCCGCTCCTCCTCAACCAGCCGCCGGTGCCCGGAGGAGCGCGCGCACCGCGTGCGCTTCGGGCTCGGCGCGGGCGTCGAGCCCCAGCTCCACGCCGCCTTCGAGCAGCGGTTCGGCTTTCCATTGGTGGAAGTCTGGGGCATGACCGAGACCGGCCGCATCTACGCGGACCGCGATCGAGCCCCGCCAGATCGACACCGCGCGCCTTCGGGCGGCCCCACGGCGGCCTCGAGGCCCGCGTGGTGGACGACGCGGACCGCGGAGGTCGCCGCGCGGCACCGAGGGCGAGCTGCTCGTGCGCTGGGGCGGCGCCGAGGGCCCGCGCCACGGCTTCTTCTCGGGCTACCTCAAGAACGCGCGGGCGACCGAGGAGGCCTGGCGCGGCGGCTGGTTCCACACCGGCGACGTCGTGCGCCGGATGCGACGACGGGATGCTCGTCTTCGTGGACCGCAAGAAGAACATCATCCGCGCGCTCCGGCGAGAACGTCGCCGCCGCCGAGGTGGAGGCGGTGCTGCAGGCGCACGAGGCGGTGGCGCAGGTCGCGGTGCTGGCCGTGCCCGACGAGCTGCGCGAGGAGGAAGTCATGGCCTGCGTGGTGCCGATGCCGGGCGTCGGGCCGCGACTCGCGCGCTGGCCGAGCGCTTGATGGACTGGTGCCTCGACGCGGCTCGCCTACTTCAAGGCGCCGGGCTGGATCCTCTTCGTCGACGCGCTCCCGACCACCGGCACCCAGAAGGTGCAGAAGGCCCAGATCTTCCCGCGCGGCGAGGATCCGCGCCGACGCCCCGGCGTTCTCGATCTGCGCGCGCGCAAGAAGCGGAGCCTCAGCCGGGTCGTAGCTCCGCGGACAGGTCCTCCAGTGTCGAGGCCCATCGCCAGATCGTGGGCCGTCTTCCCGGCGAAGCCGGGCGCCCCCTCTGCCCCGGATATCCAGATTTGCCCCGGCCCGAGCCAGCACGCGCGGCGACCTCGACGTGGTCCAGCGGTGATCGCGAGCATGAGGGCGCTGAGACTGTACTTAGCGCGTCACGTCGAGATCGGCGCCCGCCGCGACCAGACGCCTCGACCATCGCGCGGGACCCGCGATGCGCCGCGCCGCATCAGCGCCGTCTGGCCGTGACGATCGAGGGCGTCGACATCGGCGCCGGCGCGCAGCAGTCTGCCGCACCGTCTCGACGTCGCCTCGGGTCACCGCGTCGTTCCCCAGGCCTTGTCCACGGCGCCGGCCTACCCGCGCCCGTCCCGCCGCGCCTCGTGGGCGGCCAGGAGCCGGGCCATCTCCTGATCGCCGAGCTGCTCCGGCCATCTCGCGCGGCGAATCGAATTCGTCGATCCGGGTGCGGAGGCGCGGATCCGCGCCCGCCTCGAGCAGGCAATTCGACCGCCGGCAAATTCCGCTCGCCCACCGCCATGTGCAACGGCGTGTAGTCGTTGATGCCGCGCTGATCGGGATCGGATCCGAACGAGAGCAGGAGCTTCATGATCTCGGCGACGTCCGGCCGCCCGGGTGAGCCGGGATGCGGCCGGCTGCAGGACAGGGCCGCGATCAAAGGCGGGAATCCGGCGTGATCCATGGGATTGGGATCGGCGCCGATCTCGAGCAGGGTGCGGATGAAGGGCAGCGGGCTGTGGTAGATCGCGTACTCCAGGCATGGGCCGATCGCCAGCGGCATGGCGCCGTTGGGAATGAGGCCGGGATCGTCGACCGCCGCCCGGAGCGCGCCGAGATCACCGGCCCGAAAGGCGCCGTCGATCTTCTTGAACCGCTCGTGCTCCGCGCACAGCTCTTCACGTGATTGCATGCGGCACTTAGCGTATCATTTGCCTCCCGCGTCGGGGACGCGGCAAAGGAGACGGCGATGAGGCTCGGCGGAAAGGTCGCGCTGATCACGGGCGGCGCCAGCGGCATGGGCCAGAGCGAGGCCGTCATCTTCGCCCAGGAAGGCGCCAAGGTGGTGGTGGCCGACGTGCTCGAGGCCGAGGGACGGAAGGTCGCCGACGAGCCTGGGCGGCGTCGGGCGCTTCGTCCGCCTCGACGTCACGAGCGAGGCGGCCTGGCAGCAGGCGGTGGCGACCGCGGTCTCCACCTTCGGCAAGCTCGACGTCCTCGTCAACAATGCCGGGATCAGCGGGACGTTCGATCCGGACACCGCTGAGCACCTCGGCCTGGGACCGGCTCATGGACGTCAATGCCAAGGGCGTCTTCCTCGGCATGAAGCACGCGATCCCGGCAGATGGAGAAGGCTGGCGGCGGCGCCATCGTGAACATCTCGTCCGTCTCGGGCTTCGTGGGCCAGAACGGCATCCACATGGCCTACAACGCCTCGAAGGGCGCGGTGCGGCTCATGACCAAGTCGGCCGCGGTGCAGTACGCCCGGAGCGGCATCCGCGGTGAACTCGGTGCATCCCGGGCGTCCTGCCGGCGATGCGCAGCGTCCAAGGCCACCGCCGATCCCGCCTTCCGCGCAGAAGATGCTCGCCGGCGTGCCCATGCGGCGCGAGGGCCGCGTGGAGGAGGTCGCCTACGCCGTGCTCTTCCTCGCCTCGGACGAGGCCTCGTACATCACCGGCACCGAGCTGGTGGTCGACGGCGGCTGGCTGGCGGCCTAGAGCATGGCGCGCATCGACGGCGTCGACCCCGACCGGGCACCGGACGACTACACCGCCGAGGTCCTCGCCGCCCAGGCGAGAGGCGTGGGAGTGGCCCGCCCTCAACCACCTCGTCTACGCGCGCCGCCCCACGATCTTCCGGGGCGCCCGGGGCATGTGGACGGGCCTCGAAGGATCGGGACTGATCGACGGCAAGCTCGCGGCGCTCCTCAACCGCCGGGTGGCCGCGCTAAACGGCTGCGAGTTCTGACAGGACATCAACGCTGCCGTGGGCAGCCGGCTCGGCCTGTCGGACGAGAAGATCCTGGCGCTGGCGGACTACGCGACCAGCCCGCTCTATGGCGAGGCGGAGCGGGTGGCGCGCTGCGAGTACGCGGACAGCATGACGCTGAGCGATCGCGAGGTGAGCGACGAGCTCTTCGCCCGGCTCCGGCGCTTCTACGACGACGATGCCCTGGTGGAGCTCACCGCCATCATCGCGTGGGAGAACTCGTCGAGCAAGTTCAACCGCGCGCTCCGCATCCCGTCCACAGGGCTCTGGAAGCGGCGGCTGATCGAGGGCACCGTCAGCGGATCACCTCCGCGAGGACGCGGATCCCCGCCCGGATCTCGGCTTCCGGTCAGCGAGGCATAGCCGAAGAGGAGGCCGGCCCGGCGCGGCGGCTCGCGCGTAGTACGGCGCCGCCGGAGTAGATGCCGACGCCGGCCCGCGGCCGCCCGCGCGATGAGTCGCGTGCGAGCTCGCGCGGTCGGACGTCGTTCAGCCAGACCACCAGGTGCACGCCGGTGTTCTCGCCGGCGATCTCGACGCGGGCCGCCGAAGCGCTGCGCGCAGCGCGCGCGATGCAGGGCCCGCCGGCGCGCCGCGTTCCGGGCGCCCGCGCGGCGGAGATAGCGCTCGAACTGGCCGCTGGTGATGAAGCTCGGCGAGCGCCTCCTGGGTAGAGCGGGGCCGAGAAGCGATCCGTCGCCCACTTGGCGGCGAGGAACGGCCCGCACCAGCGGCGCGCGGCAGGACGAGATAGGCCACGCGCGAGCGCGGGGAACAGCGTCTTGGAGAAGGTCCCCACGTAGATCGCGCGACTCGTCGCGGTCCAGCGACTGGAGCGCCTCCAGCGGGCGGCCCTCGTAGCGGAACTCGCTCACGTAGTCGTCCTCGACGACCCAGGCGCCGACGCGCGACGCCCAGTCGAGCAGGGCCAGGCGCCGCTCGAGCGGCATGATGACGCCGCTGGGGAACTGGTGGCAGGGCGTCACGTAGGCCAGCCGCGGGCGCGCGCGCGGCGGGCGGTAGCGCGGCGCGGATCGAGCCCGCCCGCGTCCACCGGCACCCGCAGGAGGCGGGCGCCCACCGCCTCGAACGGCACGGTGGCGCCGGGGTAGTGCGGCTCCTCGACCACCGCGCCGTCGCCGGGATCCGAGCAGCACGCGCGCGGTCGAGGTCACAGCGCCTGCTGCGTCCCGTTCGACGATGAGGATCTGCCCGGCGTCGCACGACGAGCCGCGCGCCCGGCCGAGGTATTCCGCTGAGCGCCGCGCGCAGCGGGCGCGTAGCCGGAGGGCGAGCCGCATAGCCGACAGCTTCGCCGAGAGGTCCGCCTCGCGCGCGCGCGCGAGGAGACGGCGCCAGATCTCGCGCGGGAACTCGTCCACCGCGGGGCGGCCGTAGCGGAAGTCGTAGCGCGAGCCGTGGCCGGCGCGGGCGACGAGCGCGCGGGCGCAGCGTCGAGCCGCGCGGTCAGGCGGCGCGCGTAGGCGGAGACTCGCGGCGGGCGCTCCGTCCTGGGCCGGGCGAGCGCCGGCGGCATCGGCGGCCGGCACCGCCCCGCCACGGAGGTCGTCGACCACGGTGGCGGCTCACCAGGTAGCCCTCCGCGGCGAGCTGCTCGTAGGCCAGCATCACGGTGTTCCGCGACACGCCGAGGTCCGCCGCCAGCTCGCGCGTCGACGGCAGGCGCTGGCGGCGGGGCCGAGCCGCCCCGAGCGCGGATCACCGGACTTGAGCGCCGTGGTAGACGCGACGATAGAGTGGTCCGCTGGCCTCGCGGAGATTCAGCAACAGCATGCGCACGCGCTCCCTCGAGACATCTGGCACCTGAGACTAACGACAATCTGGCTCTTTTACAAGCCAGATCGGCGGCTACGATGTCGTCGTGCGACACTCATCAATGGAGGGCATGCCATGCCGGACACCGTCCTCACTCACACCGACGCCGCCGCCCGAGATCCTGGAGGTCCTGGAGGAGCTGAACCGGGGCTATGTCGAGCCGCCGAGCTTTCGGACGTCCGCTGGTACGCGGAGCACCTGGCCGAGGACTACCTCAGCATCGGACCCGACGGCTCGCTCACCGATCGCGGCGGGGTTCCTGGCGCGCATCGCCCGGCCCTACCCGGGTCGAGCCCCGTGGCCGTCGACGTGCGGATCAGGCTCCTCGGCGATATCGCGCTCATCCACGCGGGGTTCCGCGACACCCGGCCCGACGGCCGGGTGGGAGAGGGCCGCTACACCGACATCTGGGCGCGCCGCGGAGGCGCTGGCTCTGCATCTCGGCTCACTTCACGCGCTGGTGACGCCGATGAGCGACCTCGAGACGCTGGATGAGCTCAACCAGCACTACATTCGATCGGTGCGGATGTCTGGACGTCCCCTGGTTCGACGAGCACCTGGCCGGGGACTTCCTGAACAGCGGTGCCGATGGCTCGCTCGTCGACCGGGCCGGCTTCCTCGCGCAGATGGCGCGACCGTGCCCGGTGGCGAATCTCGCCGTCGAGGACGTGCGGATCCGGCCGCTCGGGGAGCACGCCATCATCCACGGCCGGACGACCTACCTGAAGGGCGGACGGCCAGCCCGGGCGCGGGGCGCTACACCGACGTTCTGGTCGCGGCGGCGGGGGCGCTGGCTCTGCGTGTCCGCCCACGTCACCCGCGGGTGAGGAGGGAGCCGCGCTAGGTGCGCGGGGCGTCCAGCACCTCGCGGACCTTCTGGCCCAGGGGCCACCGGCATGAACGGCTTGGCGAGGAACGGCGTGCGCGCGTCGAGGACGCCGTGCCGGACGATGGCATCGTCGGTGTAGCCTGACATGAACAGCACGCGAAGCTCAGGGGCGCTGCTCGCAGAGCAGCGTGGCGAGCTGCCGGCCGTTCATCCCGGGCATCACGACGTCGGTGACGAGGAGATGGATCACACCCGGGTGCGCGGCGCTGCGCTGCAGCGCTTGTTCCGGCCTCGGCCGCCTCGATCACCGATGTAGCCGAAGGTTTCCAGCACCTCGCGGGCCAGATCGCGGAGGGCGGGCTCGTCCTCGACGAGGAGCACCGTCTCCGATCCGTCCCCGGGCGGACGTCCTCGTCGAACGCATGGGACACGGCGACCGCGTCATCCACCGCGGGGAGATAGATGCGGAAGGTGGTGCCCATGCCCAGCTCGCTGTACACGCCGATGCTGCCGCCGCTCTGCTTCACGATCCCGTACACCGTCGCGAGCCCCAGTCCGGTACCCTTGCCGGGCCCCTTGGTGGTGAAGAAGGGCTCGAAGAGCGCGGCTCTGCACCTCCGCGCGTCATGCCGACGCCGGTGTCGCTGACCGCGAGCATCACGATAGTCCCCGGGAACGGTGGTGTGGTCGCGGGCATGGGACTCGGGGAGCGTGGCGTTGGCTGGTCTCGAGCGTCAGCCGGCCCCCGTCCGGCATGGCATCGCGGGCATTCACCACCAGGTTGACGATCACTTGCTCGATCTGGCCGCGGTCGACCTTCACCTGGCCCACCGTGGCCTCCAGCCGCGTCGCGATCGCGATGTCCTCGCCGATGAGGCGGTGGAGCATCGGCTCGAGCTCGGCCACCACCGAGTTGAGGTTCACCACCGCCGGCTGGAGCACCTGCTTGCGGCTGAAGGCCAGCAGCTGCCGGGTCAGCGTCGCGGCGCGCTCCGCCGTCATCTGGATCAGCTGCACGTCCCGGCGCAGGAGGTGCTCGCCTTCGATCCGCCCCAGCATCAGGGTGGTCCGGCCCAGGATCACGGTGAGCAGATTGTTGAAGTCGTGCGCGATCCCACCGGCGAGCCGGCCGATTCCCTCCATCTTCTGCGCCTGGCGCAGCTGCTCGTCGAGACGGTTGCGCTCGGTCACGTCGACGATGACCCCGATGATCCCGTCAACCGCCCCTCGGCGTCGCGGAGGGCGCCGGGTAGGCTGACCACGTCGATCCGGGAGCCGTCCTTGCGCTCGCGCTGGGCCTCGTACGGCTCCAGCGCCACCTCCCGGCGCGCCTGGTCGAGCACGCGCGCGACGGCGGCGCGCTGCGCCTCGGTGACGTGGGGGAGGCTCACCGAGGACCTCGTCCGCCCGCCAGCCGAAGAGCCGCTCGGAGGCGGGGTTCCACAGCGAGGATGCGCCCGTCGAGGTCGAGTGCGTTGATCGCCACCGCGGAGGAGTGAATGAGGCTGCTGAGCTGCTCGGCGGTCCGGCGGGTCTGCGTCACGCGGTCGCGGAGAATGCCCTCGACTTCCTTGTGAGCGGTGATGTCCTGGACCACGCCCAGCATCCGCACCGGCCGGCCCTGCGGGTCGCGCTGCACGTCCGCCCGCTGGTGGACCCACCGCACGGAGCCGTCCCGCCACACGATGCGATGGTCGATCCGGTACGGCGCGTTCCCGGCGCGGGCGGCCACGTTGGCCCGGCGGACCGCCTCCATGTCCTCGGGGTGCACCATCGCGAAAAGGACTCGCTCCGGCCGTCGAAGGTCCCCGGCTCGAGCCCGAAGATCCGGTAGGTTCCCGTGGACCACTGCAGCGATTCTCCGCGGCCGCCCTCCGACACCCAGTACCCGATCTGGGCCATACCCTGCGCCTGCTCGAGGATGGCCGACCGGTCCCGCAGCTCCCCGGCCACGATCTCCTGCGCCCCGACGCCGCTCCTCGCTTTCCGCGAAGAGCCGCGCGCGATGAATGACCACCGCACCCTGATTGGCGAGCAGGGTCATGAGATGGACTCGTCCTCGGTGAACGCCCGCCGCGCGCTGAAGAAGAGTCCGAGCACCCCCACCACGAGATCGCCGAAGCAGAGCGGCAGTATCGCGGTGGCATGGAGGCGGCGATCCCGGGCGAAGCCCTTCCGGATCAGCTCCGGATCCTCCTGGATATCGGCGAAGTACGCCGGCTTCCGCTTTCGAACGCCCGGCCCACGATACCCTCGCCGCGGGCCCGCGACCAGTCGGGCTCGGCCGGCTCCGGCGTGAAGTCCTTCGGGGCGCGGGCCCGCAAGGACAGCCGGCGCGCGTGCGGGTCATCCACCCACACGTCCGCCAGCGCCGCCCCGAGCAGGTCGCGCGCCGCCGTCACCAGCGCGTCGAGAATGTCCTGCGTCTCCAGCTTGGAGGCCACCCGCTCCATGAGCTGGCTGAGCGCGGCGAGATTGCGCGCGCGATTCTCGACGTCCCGGTGCCGGTCGGCATTGCTCAGCGCGATCGCCGCCCGGTCGGCGAGGAGGTCGATGATGTCGCGCTCCTCCTCGGTGGGCAGCGTGCCGGTGGGGAGGTTCATGTTGAGCACGCCGAAGAGCCGGTCACCGGTCGCGATCGGCGTGCCGTAGTACGCGGTGAAGCCCTGCTCGACGTAGGACGCCGTGGAGCCGGTGGGACGCTCCCGGCGCGTGTCCGCCACCAGAAGTGGGCGGCGCCCCGTGGCCACCACGTCGGTCAGCCCCTCTCCGAACGGAATCACCGCCGCGCGCCCTGGAAGCCACCGGCCTCGGTGGCCAGCCGATAGCCGCCGGCGGCTGGATCCACGAGGCGGATGGAGCAGTGCGCGTCGGGACGGAGTGACTTCATGGCTACGCTCAGCTGAGTCAAGACAGCCTCGAGATCGAAGCTGGCTGGAGACGGTGCGGGCCAGCGCGGCGATCTGGCGGAGACGGCGCAGGGGAGCCGGCCGCCGGAGGGGCCGGCAGACGACCCGCTCGACGCGCTCGAGCTCGACTCCGGTTGCGGCTCGGGGCTTGACACGTTGCGGCGCGGCGGCATTGCGACCTCGCGCTTCGAGACTAGCACGAGAGATGCGAGGATGACCGATCGCCCCGGGGGCGGGAGAATGGTCCCCGCCCCGATCTCACGCGCTATCGAGTCATGGAGCCGGCGGGAAGGGCCGGAGGTGCCGGCGGCCTCTTGTCGGCGTGAGCGGACCCCATTCCCGTTCGACGAGACCTCGTGTGCGCGACGCGCTTCGGGAGCCAGGCCGTTCCGCCCAGGACGGTCGGCGCGCGCCGGCCCCGCCGCCGGGGCGCGGTGCGCCGGCCGCATCCGGCCCACTACCGCGTTCACGCAGACGATCCATGGCCGCGAACAGCATCTCGACGCTGTAGCCCCCGACGAAGGCGAGCACTGGCGGGCGTGGCGCCGGCCGTGACCGCGACATCCGGCTGACGAAGATCCACTGGATGGCCACCCCGCTCACCATGCCCAGGAAGACGCGCACGCTGGAACTCGCCGACCCGCCGGCCGTCGAACGTGCGCTCGGCCATCTCGCGGTAGAGGCTCCGCAGGACGAAGGCGCACAGTCCCTAGAGCGCCGTAGAGAATGGGAAGGAGGAGGCCGCCGAGCACATTCCCGCCACCGGCACGCTCACGTGCTGGAGGCCCTCGCGGTTGAAGAGCACGAACAGGCGCGACAGGGTAGCGTAGCCACCCGTGACCGTCTGCTCGAGCTCCCAGTTCGCCTGCCGCAGCGCCCAGATGCGCCCCCGCACCTCGTCGCGCCTCGTGTAGAGGCCTTCCCGGACCGCACCCAGATTCGCCGAATCCGTCGTCCGGCTGTCGTGCGCCAGCATGTCGATCTGCTTCTCGAAGCCTTTCCTGGCGCGTCTCCGCCTCGCGGATGTCCCGGACATTGGCGCTGATCTGCGCTCCGCGGTGGCGAGTGGCGCCGATGAAGGTGCGCGCCCACTCGCCCATGCCAATGGCGACGATGAGGGCAAGAGCGAGGCCCGAAGTGCCAGGCGAGGCGCTGCGCGTCCGACACGGGCGCGAGGCGGAGCCATCGAGCGAGCCGGCCGTGGCGGGAATGATTCTGGCGCGTGAATTCCAGCGTGGAGGCGGAAACGGGGGCCACGCGGAGAGCAAGCCGGCGCATAGGCATCGAGGAACGCGCCTCGTCGGCTCCACTCAGCGGCTCATCGCGCCCGATCGACGCGCGGGCCTTGATGATGGGGTCACGGACCGTGGCGGGGACGTCGCGGCCGCTGGCGATGGCGTGGTAGAGCAGCGTGTTTGCGGCCTCGATTGCCTCGATCAAATGGGGCGAGGGAGCGAGCGATCCCGGGCTGGTCGCGCATGGATCCGGCATGGCATCCGTCCTCCTCGGCCGCGGCCGATCACCGCGGCCTGGCGGGGCGCGACGATCGGGGGATCTTCGGCCGAGTCGTCGGCGCGGCACGGACACTGGCCGGCCGAGCCATTGCAGCAGACCGCCGGTCCGCCGCGGCAGCCACAGACCCCGCGGGCCCGGACGCAGCAATCGGACTGGGCGAGGACGGTGCCGGTCTCTGCCGCCGGGCAGGGGGCGAGGGTGGCCGGCGCCTGTTCCATCGGCTGGGCGATGGTCGAGGTGGCGATGGGCGTCGCGACGCCCGGTCCGGCGAGGGGGACGGCGAGAACGAGGACACCGAAGATCACTACCGCGATCCGGCGATGGGCCATGATTGAGCTCCTCCTCTTCGGAGCCCGGCGCTTGCCGTGCCCCGTACACCAGAGCGCAGCAAGCCGGGTGCCATGACTGGAAGAGCCCGCGAACGATGACTTGCCCGGTGGGCGGGCAAACGACTGCGGGCAGGACGCGGGCCGGAGCGGGCGGAACGCCCCACCTCGGAGTCCCATCACGCCGCAACCGCACTCGCCGGCAGTTGTACGACGCAGGGGCCAAAGGTACACTGGCGGGAGCATGATCCAGACCGATGCGGTGACCCTCGCCCGGCAGATCCGCACGAAGGCCGTCTCACCGGTCGAGGTGGTCGACGCGGTTCTCCGGCGGATCGAGACGCTCCAGCCGACGGTGAACGCCTTCATCACGGTGACCGCGGACGAGGCGCCGGGACGCCGCCCGCCGGGCCGAGGCGACGCTGATGGCGGGCGGGGACCTCGGTCCCTTCCACGGCGTGCCGTTCTCGGTCAAGGATCTGCTGTTCACCAAGGGCATCCGGTCGACCATGGGCTCGCTGATCTTCGCCGACCAGGTGCCGGCCGAGGACGCGGTGCCCGTCCACCGGCTGCGCGAAGCCGGCGCCATCCTCATCGGCAAGACGACGACACCAGAGTTCGGCCACAAGCCGCTGACCGACAGCCCGCTCTTCGGGGTCACGCGGAATCCGTGGGATCTGTCGCGCACGGCGGGCGGCTCGTCCGGCGGCGCCGCGGCGGCCGTCGCCACCGGCCAGGCACCGCTGGCCCTCGGCACCGACGGAGGCTCCGATTCGCATCCCGGCGCGTGCTGCGGAATCGTCGGGCTCAAGCCCACCCTCGGACGCGTGCCCCACGTCCATCAGGCCGATCTGTTCTCGACCACGTCCTATATCGGACCCATGGCGCGGAGCGTGGCGCGAGGTCGCCGCCTGCTTCGACGTGATCGCCGGTTTCGATCCCCGTGATCCTTACTCGCGCCCGGAGCCGCGTCGACGATCCGCGCGAGGTCGAGGCGCGGGGCCTGCGCCTCGGCTGGCTTCCCCGAGTCGGCAATCGGCTGCGTCGATCGCGGAGATCCTGGCCTCCTGCGAGGCCGCGGTGCGCCATCTGGAGGGCCAGGGGCGCCCGTGGTCGAGACCGTGGAGGAGGACTTCACCGTCCTTCGAGCAAGCCTTCCTGGTGTTCTTCCAGGGCGGGCTGGCCGCGCGCGTCGGCCCGCACATGGCGAAGTACGGCGGACAAGGTGGCGCGGAGCCTGCGGGAGTCGATCGAGCGGGGCGCGCGGTGGTCGGCGGTGGACTGGGCGAACGCGCTCGGCCAGCGGACAACCGGTCTATCGTCGCGTTCATGCGCTCTTCGAGCGCTTCGATTTCCTCGTGTCCCCGACCCTCGCCCGTCCGCCGCTCGTCGGTAGACCACGACCCCTTCGAGCCGATCTCCATCGGCGGCGAGACCGCCGGCTCTATCCGCGGCGCCTGGTATCCCTACCATGTGGCCCTTCAATCTCTCCGGTCACCCGGCCGTCTCGCTGCCGTGCGGGTGGACATCGGACGGCTTGCCGATCGGGCTCCAGATCGTCGGTCCCTGGTATGCCGATCGCCGCGTGCTCGCCCTGGCCGCGCACCTCGAGCGCGAGCGCCCGTGCGCGCGCCCGATGCCCCTCTGACCTTGGTCCTCGAGTCTCGGAGGCACCCTGATGCCGCTCTCGCCCAATGGATTCCCGGTCCTGCTCAGCTTCGACATCGACGCCGAGACCATGTGGACGGCGCGCGATCCCAAGAACGCCGAGCGCCCCATCGTCATGAGCCAGGGCGCCTACGGCTGGAAGGTGCGGCATGCCGCGGATCCTCGACCTGCCTCGCCCGGTACGGCCTGCACGTCACGCTCTTCGTCCCGGGCGCTGGTCATGGAGCAGCGCCCGGCGATGGTCGAGGAGATCTGAAAGCCGGCCACGAGATCGCGCATCACTCCTGGTCCCACGCCTGGATCGTCAACCTGACGCTCGAGCAGGAGCGTGAGGAGATGGACAAGGGGATCGACATCATCCGGCGCATGACGGGGCGCAAGCCGGTCGGCTATCGCTCGCCGGCGGCGGAGTTCAGCGCCCACCCTGCGGATGCTCGCGGAGTACGGGTTCGGCTATTCCTCGAACTACTTCGACGACGACTCGCCGTATCTCCACGCATCGACGGCCGCGCTCACCGACATCGTCGAGTTCCCGTTCGCGTGGGTGCTGGACGACGCGCCGTTCTTCCAGTACTCGATCACGCTGCCCGGGCGCACCATGCAGAGCGCCGTCCGCGGTGTTCGAGGCCTGGCGGCGGGAGTTCGACGTCCTCTACCGCGAGGACCGGTACTTCTGCCTCGCCATGCATCCCCAGATCATCGGCCGCCCGTCGCGCATCACCCTGCTGGAAGAGCTGATCCAGTACATCCTCGGCCATCTCGCGGGTCTGGGCCGGCCCGCTGCGACCGAGGTGGCCGACGCTGCGGCACGGCGCTGCGCGCGAGGCGCGGCGCCAGGCGCGCTGAGACTCGCGGGCGGTCGCGGTCAGATCATCCACCGGCCGCCGTCGATCAGGATCGACTGCCCGGTGATGTAGCGCGCGTCGTCGCTGGCCAGGAACGCCACCACGCCGGCCACGTCCTCGGGCTCGGCCACATAGCCCATGGGCACGCTGTTCCGGACCTTGTCGATCACCTCCTTCGGCAGGCGGTCGTGGGCACGGCGTGCGGATGCGCGCCGGGGCACACGGCGTTGACGTTGACGTGGAACGGCGCCAGCTCGCGCGCGAGGAGCGGGTGAAGCCGACCACCCCCATCTTGGCCGCCGCGTAGTCGACGAAGCCCACGTCGCCGTAGAAGGCGGACTCGGTCGACATGTTGACGATGCGGCCGCTGCGGCGGCGCGCATCTCCTCGACCGCCAGCCGCGTGGCCCGCATGGTCGCGACGCAGCGACACCTCGATGACGAAGCGCCACGTCTCCTCCGTCGAGACGTGGAACTCGCTGGCGCGCTCGCGGCGCTCTGGCCGACGTTGTTGAAGAGGATGTCGATGCGCCCGAAGCGCTGCCGGATGGCCGCGAACGCGTCCGCGGACCGCGTCGGCGATCGGTCCAGTCCGCGGTGATCGGCAGCGCCTGCCGGCCGGCCGCCTCGACGTCGCGCGCGGCTCCCTGCAGCGTGTCGCCCTCGCGATCGACCAGCACGCAGATCACGCGCCCTCCCGGGCCAGGCGCAAGCGCGCTGGCGCGGCCGATGCCGTTGGCGGCGCCGGTGACCGACGGCGATCCGGTCGGCGAACCGGCCGGCGACGGAAGCGTGCCATGGCATTCCTCCGCGAGGGGTCAGACGAACCGGTGGAACCCGATCCAGCGCTCGGCGACCGGCGAGGCCGACGCCGGTGAACACGATGAGCATGGTCGAGATGGCCGCGATGGACGGATCCACACCGTACTCGATGGCGCTGAAGATCTTCACCGGCAGCGTCATCTGGCCCGCCCCCAGCAGGAAGATCGACACCGGGACGTTGTCGAACGACACGATGAACGAGAAGAGCGCCCCCGCCGCGACGCCGGGGCGGATGAGGGGAAGCGTGACGGTGAAGAACGCCACCGGCCCGCTTGCGCCCAGGACGCGCGCGGCGTCCTCGAGCTCGGGGTCGATGCCCTGGAGGCTCGCCATCACCGCCCGCACGACGTAGGGCACCGGTGATCACCATGTGGGCGAGCGCCAGCCCGACGAGCGTGCCGTTCAGCGTGGACCATGCGCGTAGAACTGCAGCAGCGGCGACGCCCACGACCACGCCGGGAAAGACGAGCGGCGCGTTGAGCAGCGGCGGAGACCCCGGCGCCGCCGGCCACCCGCCGCCGGATCAGCGCGAACGACGCGGCCACCCGGCCCCGAGCGACCCGATCGTCGCGACGAGTGCGAGCACCACGCTGAAGCCGATGGCGTGCACGTACTCGGCGTCGCCCAGCACCGCGGCGAACCAGCGCAGGGTCAGACCCCGCGGCGGCACCGTGAGGTAGGACGTGCGGCTGAACGAGGCGAGCGCGATCACCACCACCGGCAGCGTCAGGAAGCCGAGGACCAGGGCCACCCACCCTCGCAGGAGCCACGTGCGCACCCGGGCGGCCGTCACGCGCCCGTCCCCGTCCGCCGCGCGAGCCGGCCTCGAGAGGTAGACCAGCGTCAGCACCATGACCGTGAGCAGCAGGGATTGGGCGGAGCCCGCCGGCCAGTTGAGACGCTGGAGGAACTCGTCGTAGATCAGCGTGGACATCACCTGGTAGGTCGGCCCGCCGAGCAGGCGCGGGGTCACCAGCGCGCTGATGGTGAGGACGAAGACGAGGATCGAGCCCGAGAGAATTCCGGGCGCCGACAGCGGCAGCGTGACCCGGAAGAACGCACTGCCCCACGAAGCGCCCAGCACCCGCGCGGCGTCCTCCACATCGCGCGGGATGTTCTGGATGGCGCCGATGAGCACGAGCACCATGAACGGCAGGAAGATGTGGGTCAGGCCGATGAAGACACCGGCGAAGTTGAAGAGCAGCTTCACCGGCCCATCCACCACCCCCAGCGCCTGCAGCGCCTGGTTCACCAGCCCGTTCTGCGCGAGCAAGGCGATCCAGCCGAAGGTGCGCACCACGAGATTCAGCATGAGGGGAAAGACCACCAGGATCGTCAGCCAGCTTCGCCAGCGTGAGCGGGTCCGCGCGAGGAAAGAAGGCCACCGGATAGCCGATGACCAGGGTCGAGCCCGTCACGATGAGCCCCAGCCCGAGGGTGCGGCCGATGATCTCGAGGTAGTAGGAGTCGGTCACGAGCTTGATGTAGTGGCGAGCCGTGAAGCCGTCCGGTGATCCCCACCAGCGGGACATAGGGCCGGAAGCTCGTGGGCACCATCGTCCCCACCGGCAGGATGAACGCGATGAAGAGCAGCAGCAGTGCCGGCGCCAGCAGCCACCAGCCGTGTCCGTGCCTCACGGTGTCCTCGCCTGCCCCGCGTCGGCGGGCAGCACGTCCGGGCAGCACGATCACGTCGTCCGGGCTCCACGCAAGATGCGTGCGAGATCCGCGCGCCAGCGGCGGCGTCGTGCCGGGTGCGGCGATCTCGAGCTCGCGACCGTCGGCGAGCTGAGCCACGTAGTGGTGCGCCTGCCCCGCGAAGGCGTGAAACACGATGGTGGCGGCAAAGTGGTTGGGGTCTGCCGCCTCCGCCCCGGGGCGCTCGAGGCGGATGCTCTCCTGGCGTATCGCCACGCTCACCGGCTGTCCACGAACCAATCCGGACCGCGGGCCTCCCACGACCGAGAGCCCGCCGCCATCGAGCGTGACGACGGTGGCGGTCGCTCCGGTCTCCGCCACGGTGCCGGCGAGGAAGTTCGCGCGCCCGAGAAACCGCGCGACGAACGCGCGTGGCCGGGCGGCGATACACCTCCTCCGGTCGGCCGATCTGCTCGACGCGTCCGGCCTCCATCACGACCACGCGATCGGACAGGATGAGGGCCTCCGCCTGATCGTGGGTCACGAAGATCATCGTCGTACCCAGACGCTCCTGAAGGCGCTTCAGCTCCACGCGCATCTCGTCGCGCAGGAGCGCGTCGAGGTTCGAGAGCGGCTCGTCGAGGAGCAGCACGCGGGGCTCGAGGACGAGCGCCCGGGCGAGCGCCACGCGCTGCTGCTGACCACCGGAGAGCTCGCGCGGGTGCCGAGCTCCGAGCGGGCCGAGCCGCACCAGCTCGAGCATCCGCTCGACCCGAGGCCCCAGCTCGGCCGTGCCCACCCCGCGCCGGCGAAGACCGAAGGCGACGTTCTCGAACACGGTCATGTGCGGGAACAGCGCGTACGACTGGAAGACCAGCCCGAGATTGCGGCGATGCACGGCCACCCGCGTGATGTCCTCGCCCGCGAGGATCACCTGCCCGCCGTCGGGCTCGACGAGCCCAGCCACCGTTCGCAGGAGCGTGCTCTTGCCACAGCCCGAGGGACCGAGAGAGGAGACAAACTCACCGGGCGCGACGTCGAGGCTGACGTCATCGACCGCGACCACCGGACCGAACGACTTGCGGAGCCTCCGGACACTGAGCGCCGGCGTCAACATTCTTCCTGGGGGCCCAGAAATGGCCCCCAGACCTCAACGCTCGGACGCGCCCCGGCGGAGCCGTGGCGCGCCTCGACGTCAACGCGCGATCTCGCGCCCCCAGCGCTCCGACCACTCCGGGAACTTCTTCGCCACGAGATCGGTATCGGGAAAGAACATGCGCTGCACGATCGGGCCGTAGGGCACGAGCTTCGCCAGGTCGGCCGGGAGCTGGACCTTCCTGTTGGTGGGCCCGGCGAACTGCGTCTGCGCGAAGCAGAGCTGGCCCTCCGGGGACAGCAGGACGGCGATGTACTTCTGCGCGAGGTCGCGCTTCTGCGCTGCCCTTGGGCACGGAGACGGTCGGCACGATGCCGATCGCGCCCTCGCTCGGGTAGGCGGCGGCGACCGGCACGCCCTTCAAGGCGGCCGCGCCGGTCCGGTCCGTGTACCACACCGCGAGCGCGATGTCCCCGCGCTCGAAGAGCGGGATGATCTGGTCGGGCTGCGTGTACATCATCTGCACGTTGGGCTTGAGCTTCTTGATCGCCTCGAAGCCCGGATCGATGTTCTCGACCGAGCCGCCGTTGAGGCGCGCCGCCGCCATCAGGAACTGCTGGCCCGAGGTGCCCGAGATGTCCGGGATGGCCAGCTTGCCCTTCCACTCCGGCTTCCAGAGGTCGGCCCACGAGGTCGGCGGCGTCTTCACGAGATTGGTGTTGTAGGTGATGATGGTGCCCGCGAACATCATGGAGACCCAGTGGCCGTCCTTGTCACGCGAGGCGTCGTACAGATCGTTCCAGTGCTCGATCTTCGCGGTCTCGAGCGGCTGGAGCAGCCCTTCCGCCTTCGCCTGCTTGACGATCTGACTGTCCATGTAGGCGACGTCGAATTCCGCCCGGGCGCCGGCCGCGCGCAGCTTGGCCGCGGTCTGGACCGAGCTGCCGAGCACGTACTTCACGCTGGCCCCGGTCGCCTTCTCGAAGGCAGTGGCGTGGCACTTCTTCGAGTTGTCGACGAAGGTGCCGCCGAACGTCGCCACCACCAGCTCCTCGCCCGACGCTGGCAGCGCCAGGCCCGTGACGAGGAGGCAGATCAGCAGGGTCATTCTCGGCGCGATCATGGTCGATGGTTCCTCCCGGGGCGCGTGGTGCCGCGATTATTGTCAGGCGCGGCGATCAAGTCAATCGCCGCGGGCGCCGGGGACAGATCCTGGCCGCGGTCGTTCATGTGATCTCCCCCACCGGCGGCGAGACATGATACATAATCGCGCCGGGAGCCACTGCCAATGCTGCGGGTCACGCGCGGTCAGCAGCTCACGACGGCGATCACGGGGTCGTACCCACGGCCCTTGTGGTACGAGGTGAACCTGCGCGGTCAGTCGTTCAAGTCCGCGCTCGGCGACTCGATGTTCCGCGAGCAGTACATCGGCGAGATCGAACCGGCTGTCGCCGTCGGTCACCACGAGTACTACAAGGATGACCACGCCCTCATCAACGACCTCTCGGACATCATGAACGCCGAGCTGCGCGAGCTCAGCGCCGCCGGGTGTCCGCTCATCCAGGTCGAGGAGCCCCCGCACCACGGCCGCACGACACGCCCGGATTGCACGGATGCCGAGCTCGAGTTCCTGACCGAGGGCGGGCCTCCCGAAGCACACGTGCGCGCATCCGACCCCGGCCTCTACTTCGCGAGCTAGGACAGGAGTGCCCATGCTCGATCTGCTGATCCGTAACGGCCGCATCATCGACGGCAGCGGCAACCCCGGCTACGACGCCACGGTGGGCGTGGAGGGCGACGCGCTGCGCATCTTCCGCGGCGATACCGGTGCCCTGCCCGCGGCACGCACGATCGACGCCGGCGGGCACGTCGTCGCGCCGGGGTTCATCGACATGCATTCGCACGCCGGCTTGACGATCCTGCACGAGCCGCGCCACGAACCGAAGGTGCGCCAGGGCGTGACCACCGAGCTCATCGGCATCGACGGGAACTCGCATGCGCCGTTCAAGACACGCGAGGACCTGCATCGCTACATCGAGCTGGACTCCGGACTCAACGGCGAGCCGCCGATGCCGACCGACTGGCTCACGGTGGCCGGGCAGCTGTCGAGGTTCGACAACAAGGTCGCGGTTAACATCTGCTTCATCCTCGGCAACTCACCCGTGCGCATCTGGTCGGTGGGCTGGGACGACCGGCCGGCCACACGGGCGGAGCTCGACGACATGAAGTCCGTGGTCCGGGAGGTCTGCGAGGAGGGATCGTTCGGCCTGTCCACGGGCCTCGACTACCCGCCCGGGTCGTACGCCGACACCCACGAGCTGATCGAGCTGTCCAAGGTGGTCGCGCGCGCCGGCGGCTTCTATCACACCCACACCCGCGCGCTCCTCAAGCAGAAGGGCTGCTCGCGCCGTGGATGGAGGCCCTCGAGATCGGCCGCGGCGCCGATATTCCGGTGCACTTCACCCACTACCGCCAGCGCTCGCAGGGCGACGGCTCGCACCTCGACTATCTGGGCCTGGTGGAGCGCAGCCGGGACGAGGGACTGGACGTCACCTTCGACTGCTATCCCTACGTCTACGGCAGCACCCGCGCCAATATCTGGCTTCCGGGCTGGACGATGGACGGCGGGCCGGAGCGGCTCGCGGTGATCCTCGATTCGCCGAAGGAACGGGCCCGTCTCCGACAGGAGATGCAGGCCCGCAATGCCCTGGGCCGCACCGACGAGGGATGGCTGACCAACTTCCGGAAGCCCGACAACATGGGATACGAAGGCCGCTCGCTGCTGGACATCTCCCGCGAGCGAGGCCAGGATCCCCTGGACACCTTCCTCGATCTGATGCGGAGTGAGGGTCACAGCCTCTGCGCCATCATGGTCGGCACGAATCCCCAGACCCTGCCCGCGTTCGTGTCGCACCCGTGTGGCATGGTCGGGAGCGACGCCATCCTGCTCGGGGAGTATCCGAGCCCCGGACCTACGGGTGCTTTCCCGTGATCCTCGCGGAGTTCGTTCGCGCGGAGAAGCACCTGCAATTGCCGGAGGCCATTCGCAAGATGACGTCGTTTCCCGCCCAGCGGCTCGGCCTGCGAGATCGTGGGCTCCTGCGAGACGGCATGAAGGCGGACATCGTGATCTTCGATCCCAATACCGTGAAGGCCACGGCGACGCCGCGACAGCCCAAGCAGTACCCGCTGGGGATTCCCTACGTGATCGTCAACGGCAAGGTCGTCGTCGACAAGGGCGAGCATACCGGCGCGCTGCCGGGCCGCGCACTTCGCTACCGTCGCTGAGCGCCGCGGGCAGGGCGGCACGGCCCCGCAAGTGAAGGCCGCCTAGGCGACCTGGAGCGTCAGGGACACGTTCCGGTCTCGCGGGCGCGCACGAGGACTCGCCGCACTTGCTCCAGAGCCTCCGGCGTGACCGGCCCCGAGGCGGTGTGGCACGATTTGCCCTGGGCATCGAGGATGGTCGTCGACACGTTGGCATCGGGTAAGCCATACGCGCGGATGAACTCGCCCTTCCAGTCCACCAGGATGGCGATGTCGCGCGGCACATTCAGCTGAAGGCGTTCGTTGACCTCGGTTTCCGTCTTCTTGCCCTGGGCCTCCCGGGCATCCAGACCGCGGAGGACGACGAGAGCGCCCGGCACCTTGTCGCGCAGGCGCTCCTCCCAGGCCTTCATCCTCCGCATGCCCTCGACCTTCCCGTAGATCAAGAGCACGGCCTGGCCCCGATGGCGTGGAGGCCCGTCCACGTTGCCGAACTGATCCTTGAGGAGAAGGCCGCTCTGAGTCTCCTGGGCCAGACCGGAGCCGGCCGTCGTGCCGGTCACGAGGACGACGACGACCAGCAGCGAGCCGAGCGCGGTGGCCGGCCGCCGCCGACCCAGTGGCTGGAACAGAATCAGCGACAGCGGCAGGAGCACGAACTGGCTGATCAGACCCAGGAGGAAAGCGGCGCCAGTCAGAAGCACCGAACTGGACGGTCGGCACGAACGAGCTGAACACGCCAACGCAGAATCCCACCGCAAGCGTCACGGTCGAGAACACCACCGCCCGTCCCGAAGCGTAGTACCATCGCGATCAGGGCCTCCACATAGTCGGGTTGTTGCGCGAACGCCTCCCGGAACCGAGCCAGCAGGTAGATCGAATTGTCCACGATGGTTCCGATCGCCACGCTCGCGATCATGGCCGTCGGCACCGACAGCGCGACGCCGCTCCAGCCCATCAGGCCGTACACCGCGAGGACGGGCGCGCCGTTCGGGATGGCACAGAGCAGGCCCAGCCGGATCGAGCGAAACTGGATGGCCATCACCCCCAGGATGAGGATCAGGGCGACGCCGAGCCCCTGCGCCTGGTGGCGGACGAGCGTCGTGGACATGTTCGAGAAGACAACGAAGTTGCCCGTCAACGTCGACTCGTGGGAGTCCGCTTCCGCCGGGCGGCGTCCCGGATCTCCGAGAACAGCGCCTGGAGCTCGCGGTGTCCAGCGCGGGAACCCTTGCAATGATCTCTGAGCGTCGAGCGCTCATCCCCATCCCTGGCCAGGAACCGACGGAGGTCAGCCGGTGCCTCCTCGTTCAGGCGGGCGAGAAAGTCCCTCGAGGTCGGACGCCGCGTCCGGCCCGTCGGGAAGGCGCGCGTAGGCGTCGTCGCCTCGATGCACGGCGCGGTTGACCCGCGCGAGCACGTCGACGAGCCCGGTCACCTTGCGCACACTGTGCAGGCCGCGCACGCCATCCTCGAACCGCGCGACCTTGTCGAGGGCCGCGGGGTCCTTGATCGACACCCCGTCGACGATGATCTCGACGGAATTCACGCCGGCGAGGTTCTCGTCGACGAACCGCGCGGCCGCGGCGAGCGGGCTGGCGTGGCGGAGCGAGCGGATGAGGTCCGTTTCGACCCGGATCTGGGCGACGCCAACCGCCGACAGGACGAGGACCGCCACGACGCCGAGCCCGGTCGCCGACGGGTGGCTCGCACACCCATCGCACCACCCGCGACAGTCCCCGTTCGACGGGCCCCGGCTCGAATGCGCGGACGACCCGGGGCGGGAAATCGGGCAGCGACGCGAGCAGGAGCGGCGTCGCCACGATCGTCAGCGCGTAGCCGATCATGATGCCGAGAGCGGTGAACAGGCCGAAGTCGCGGGATGGCCGGGATCGGCAGGACGAGCAGTGAGAGGAGCCGATGCGCGGCGGTCAGAGCCGCGTTGAAGCACGGAATCCGCATGCGGCGATCGGCCTCGACCAGGGCCGCGAGCATCGTGAGGCCGCGGGCTCGAGCGGCCAGGTACTGGTTGAGCAGCTGGATCGCGGCTTCGAGGGACATGACCAGGATGACCGGGGTCATCAGCGATGTGACCGGGTTCAGCGATCGTCCCATCAGCCCGAAGAGACCGAGCGCCCACACGAGCGCGAGCGTGAGCACCGCCAGTGGCACCAGCATCCCGGATGGGATGGCGGCGAGAGCACGGCCGTCATCACGGCCAGGATCAGGAACACGAGGGGGACGAAGATCTTCTGGTCGCGCGCGATGTACGACGCGACCTCGACCTGTCTCGACCGGGGATGCCGGCGACGAACGCCGGGTGTCGGGGCCGGCCTCACTCGCCGAGGCGCCGGAGATTCGCCACGAGGTCGCGGTGGGAGCCGGCCGGCCGCGTCGGTTCCTCGAGCTCGACCAGGACCGCGGCCGTACGGGCATCCTTCGCGACCAGGAGTCCGCCGAAGATCGGGTGGGAGCCGAGCCGCTGCCCCATCGCCTCGGGTTTCAGCTTCCCCGCCTGCACCTGCTGGTAGGGAACCACGGGAACCGGGCCGAAGCTCGTCCTCCCTCGAGGTCGCGCACGTTGGTGGGCGACAGGACCTGGATCGACGTGCGGCAGCGCCTTCCGCACGCTGCGTGAGCCGATCGATGCGCTCGAGGGAGTCTCGCGAGAACAGCCGGTCGGAGTGCAGCGCGATGACGACCACCTCGTCGGAGCCGAAGCGCGCGTGGAGCGTGCGGAGCGCATCGAGGTCGCCGCCGCCCGTCGGGATCATGGACTGCACGCCGGGATCGATCCGCAGCGTGAGCGCGCGCCATCCCAGGACCACGGTCAGCAGCGCGATCAGCCCCAACGCCAGTCGGCGTCGAGCCAGCAGCGCCGGAATCAGGCTGAACGCGCCGGGCCCCCCTACTCCGGTACCGCGACGAGATCGATGTGAAGCATCGCTCGCGTCCTTGTTCTTGATCGCTCCCAGCAAGGCGCTATACGGCTTGTAGCCGAAGGCGCTCTGCATGAAGGTGAGCGTCGCGGTCGCCCGGAATACGTTGCCCTCCATCACGACGTTCGCCGGGAACTGAACGGCCCTGGTGACCCCGCGGATGGTCAGCTGGCCCGCCACCAGGTAACGGTCAGGCGTTTCGGGTGTGATCGTGGTCGAGGTGAAGGTGATCATCGGAAACTTCGAGGACGTCGAGCTGGCCTTCAGCCTTCATGCTCTTCTCGACCTCCGCCACGTCGGCGGCGGTCGGCTGGCCCTCGAGGCCAAATTTCCGGCGCGTCTCCGCATCGTCCACCTGAGGTCGCCGTGTGAACCTGCGCGGCGACGGACGACAGCGCCGGCGCTGACGGGTCGTAGGTGACGCGTCCGGACAAGGTCGATCGCCTGCACGACATGGTCGTGCCCAAGCTTCGCGGCCACGCCGTCTGCTGAAGATCTGAACGACCACGCGAGCTCCTGGACGGATCGACCCTGAACGTCGCAGCCGAGGGCGGGACCGGCAAGACCACCCACGATGACGAGGCACGAGAGGCCCACCACCGTGATCCACCGGTGGGCCCCTCACCGACCGGGCTCATCACACATGCGTTCGTTCGGCCTTCCGGAGCTCCCGATAGCGGCCGAAGACTCGCCGCTCGTCGGCGATCCCCAGGAGCGAGGCCCAGAAGCTGCCGCCGCGGAACGTGTGCGCGAGCATCTGCCGCCAGTTCCGGAGCACGAACCCGGGGCTGTGCCGGAGGACGGAGCCGATGTGGCGGATCTTGATCCAGCGCTCGGCGCGCCATCGCATGAACTCGATCTCCTCGGCGTCGAGGTGCTCGCTGCGGACCACGGCGGTCGTCCCGTCGTACTCTTCCAGCCGCTCGTTGATGATGAGGCCGCGGTCGCGGAACTCCTGTCGTCATCGGCGTCCGCGGGATAGGGCGTCGGATGCTGGATGTACGGGCCAGTCCACGCAGCGGCGCGCGAACGCGAGGTTCGCCTCGATCGACTCCCGGGTGTCGTCCGGGTTGCCCACGATCAGGCCCCCGACGACGTACATGCCGTTGCGATGGAGGTGCTCGATGGCGGCGATGGTCGCGTTGTCGACCGCCTGGCCGTTCGTGCGCGCGTGTTCTTCGCGCCGGGCCGGCAGGAACCGGAGGTCGTCGTCCGAGGATGTTCTCGATGCCGAGGAAGACGTAGCGGAACCCGGCCCGGCGCATCAGCGGGGCCAGCGTCGCCCCGTGGCTGCGCGATGGACGAGGTCATGCGCCTGCACGAGGTAGGTCGAGGTCGTCGAGACCGGCATCGACGATCGCGCGGCAGAGCGCCTCGAAGCGTCGCACGTTCGAGGGTGATGTTGTCGTCGACGAGGAAGATGCGCGCGCGCGCCGTGCGTCGCGCGCGTCGCGGATGTCGTCCAGCACCCGCTCGAGCTCGTAGGTGTGGAAGTTGCGGCCGCGCATCTCGATGATCGAGCAGAAGCTGCAGTCGAACGTGCAGCCGCGTGAGGTTTCCACGACGTCGACCTGGCGTCCGAGGAACGTGTAGCCCCCGAGGACCCGAGCGTCGCGGTTGGGCAGCCGATATCTCGTCATCTTGCAGGCCCTGGACCGGGCGGTCGGGGTTGTGAAGGAATCCCATCGCCTGCCCTGAACGAGAGGCCGGGGATGCCTCTCGAGGCCGCCGTCACGCTCGAGCGGACCGCACGCAGCGCGCGAAAGGTCAGCTCGCCCTCGCCCCGCACGATGAAGTCCACCACCTGCACTGGCTCGGTGTAGGCCTCGGGGGCCAGGCTCGGATCGTAGCCGCCAACGACAATGCGCACGCCCGGGCGAAGCGCGCGAACGAGGCCGGATGATGTCGAGCGCCGTCCGTCGCTGGAACGTCATCACCGACAGCCCGACGAGGTCGGGGACCACTCGCGGACGAGGCGCTCCACGGTCGTCCTGACCTCGCGCCTGGGCGAGGATCAGGTCGGCGACGGCAACCCGGTGATGGGGATCCAGATTGCCGGCGAGCGAGCTGAGCGCGCCGTTCGGCATGCGAATCCCGACCGTGGGCATGTGCTCGAACGAGTCGGGCATCGAGATCAGAAGGATATTCATGCGGCGTCATCCCACCAGGGAGGCTACCCCGGACAGGGTCGCTGTATAGATGCGTGGCGTCCCTACCGCCGTGTGAGAGCCGGGCCACACATCTTCGATCGCAGGCTCGAGCACGGCGATGTGCACCACGCAGGGCCGCCACCTCCGCGAGTCGGCTGACCAGATCGCCCGCCGTGGTGGCTCCGTCCAGCGCATACGTGATCCGCCGCCCGTCTGCCTGCGTCGACTCCACCGTCACCACGGGCAGCGCCAGCTCCACGCCCAGCGGCTCGTCGAGATCCACCACCAGGCGGCGGCGGGAACCGTACCGGGCATGCAGGTCGTCCAACGCGCCGTCGTGGACGATACGATCCCTGATCGATCACCACCAGGCGGCGGCAGGGCGCTCGATGTCGGCCAGGTCGTGCGTCGTCGGCACGATCGTGGTGTCGCCGGCCGCTCCCAGCGCCGAGAGAAACGCTCGGACGGCTTGCTTGCTCACCACAGTCGAGCCCAAGCGTCGGCTCGTCCAGGAACAGCACGTCCGGCGCGCGTGGAGGAGGGCCGCGGTGAGCTCGCCACGCATCCGCTGACCGAGGCGACAGCTGCCGTACCGGGACGTCGAGGAGCAATACGTAAGCATCGGTGTACTTCGTTCAGTTACGTATTGCTAACATGGAGTCTTCGCCGCGGCGAGAACTACTTGCCCTTCTTGCCGCCGCCCTCTTCGCTCCTTGCCGCCCGCGGCTAGCCGGGGCCGCCGCCCGTTTCGCCGGCTGGCGCCCGGCGCCGCGCCGCCGCGCCCGCCGGCGGGCCGCGCCCTCGGCGCGGCACTGCGCGCCCTCGACGGGAGCGGCCACGGTCTCTTCGACCTTCTCGGCCTTGGGCGCGACGACCGACGCGATCGGCTCGCTTGCGCGTCGAGCACGACGCGCACGCCTTCGCCCAGCTTGAGGTCGCTGACGTGGAGCGCGTCGCCGATGTCCAGCGCGGTCACGTCGACCTCGAGCTTGGTCGGGATCGCCGCCGGCTTCGCCGCGATCGGCGATGACGTGCATGCTCTGGTGCAGCTTGCCGCCGTTGGTCACGCCGATGGCCTTGCCCGTGAGCACGAGCGGGACGGTGACTTTGCACCTCGGCGTTCAGAGTCGACGGCGCAGGAAGTCGACGTGCATCGAGGCGGCGGCTGAGCGGGTCGATCTGCGCGTCGCGCACCATGGCCGTGACGCTCCTCGGTCTTGCCGCTCGTCGACGCACCGTCAGCGTCAGCAGCACGGTGTTGCGCCGCTTCTCCTTGTCGAGCGACTGATCAGCAGCTCCTTCTCGTCGAACGTGACGGAGATCGGGCTCGCGCTTGCGGCCGTAGAGGCACGCCCGGGACCTGCCCGCCGCGCGCACCTTGTGGGCGCCGCCCTTGCCTGACGGCCTGAGCCTGACCTCGACGCTGACCTTTGCGAATTCCATGACCTGGTTCCTTTCGTGCCGATTGTTCAGATGAACAGCGAGCTGATCGAGTCGCCGTGGTGGATGCGCTTGACCGCCTCGCCCAGCAGTGCGCGCGACGCAGAGGACCTTGACCTTCGGGCAGGCGCGCACCTCGGGCCGCAGCGCGATGGTGTCGGTGATGAGCAGCTCCTCGATGGGCGAGGCGGTGATGCGCTCGATCGGCCGGGCGGCGACAGCACGCCGTGCGCTGGCGCACGGCGAGACCGGCGCGCGCCCCCGTGTCCTTCACGGCCTGGGCCGCGCGCGCACAGCGTGCCCGGCGGTGTCGATCATGTCGTCGACGATGATGCGCGTCGCGGCCCTTCACGTCGCCGATGATGTTGACCACCTCGCTGACGTTCGGCGCGGGCCGGCGCTTGTCGATGATGGCCAGGCTGGTGCCGAGCCGCTTCGAGAACGCGCGCGCGCGCTCGACGCCGCCCGCGTCGGGCGACACGATCACCGCTTCGCTGGTTGAAGCGCGCCCGCAGGTCGTCCATCAGCACCGGCATCGCGTACAGGTGGTCGACGGGGATGTTGAAGAAGCCCTGGATCTGGCCGGCGTGCAGATCGATCGACAGCACGCGATCGACGCCGGCGGCGGTGATCAGGTCGGCCACCAGGCGCGCCGAGATCGGCGTGCGCGGCTTGACTCTTGCGATCCTGGCGCGCGTAGCCGAAGTACGGGATGACGGCGATGATCGAGCCGGCCGACGCGCGCTTGAGCGCGTCGATCATGACCAGCAGCTCCATCAGGTTGTCGTTCGCGGGCGCGCAGGTCGGCTGCACGACGAAGCAGTTCACGCCGCGCACGTTCTCGTTGATCTCGACGTAGATCTCGCCGTCGGCGAAGCGGGTCACCTCGGCGCGGCTGAGCGGCGTGGCGACAGATCGCCTGCGCGAGCTCGCGGTTCGCGTTACCGCTGAATATTGTTAGTGCTTTGAGAGCATTGCCGGCGGGGTCCCGGACCCCGGAGGCGCGAATCCTCCACCCGCCCGTGGGCCGTCAATCACCGTCGTGGCGGTGATGCGGATCATGGGTGTCACCGACGAGGGGGACGCGAGCGCATCGATACAAAGAGACGAGTCGGTCCGCGCGGAGCCAGCGGGCGCCTGATCCGAGGGAGAACTATGAGCCGGAAAGAAAGAACGAGTTCCGCGCGACCCGATATCACCTTGCCTCAACCGGAGAAAGTTGCTCCGCCTCGCCGGCAGTTCGGCAGGGCTGGCCGTCATCGGGGCAGGGTGCGGCAATCCGACCGGCTCGCCCCGTCGGGGCCGGTCAGCGCGAACGATCTCTCGGCGCTCGCGGTCGGAACCATGCTCGTGATGTCAACGTCGTCGTGGCGCACGACGCGAACGGCGTCCTACGGCATGTCGGGCGTCTGCACGCACGCGGGCTGTCTGCTCGGCGATTCAGGCCGAGGGACGTCTCGGCCGGCCTCAGTTGCTATGCCACGGTTCCGCCTTCGACGGCGACGGCAACGTGACGCACGGCCCGGCGCAGGCGTCGCTGCAGCACTATCAGGTGATCATCGCGGCCGACGGCAGCATCACCGTCGACGGCAGCCAGCCGGTCGGGGCAGGCACGCGCACGCCAGTCGGTTAGCGGCCGCACGGCTGCCTCGCATATGGAAGGGCGGCGTCACCTTGACGCCGCCCACCTTCGGTGTTGTTGCTCCGGTCGTACCTGTTCGCCTACGGCGGTCAGGAACAGCAGCAGGTCGTTTTGCTTCCGCCGAGCTGGCGGTGTTGAACGCGCTGGCCGCCGCCGCGCCACAGCCCGGCGTGCGCCGGATGGGCGGTCGCGTTGTCGGGTCGGGCGTCATTGCAGCTTGCCGTTGCGGAAGTGGAGGCCCCACAGCGGCGCCGTGCGCATCAGGCGGTGATCGCCTGCCGAGTCGCCGTCGTTGCCGATGCCGTCGCCGAGCGACCCCATGTCATGCGTGAGGAAGTCGGAGAACGGCTGGAACGACTGGCTCGGCCGTTCGCCGTCTACCGAAGGTGGTTCCAATTGGCAGCCGTTGCAGCCCTCGCAGGTTTGAACTCCAGCAGGCCGCGGCCGTTCTGTTGTCGATCGCCCGCGGGGCGGGGTGAGGTTGCGCAGAAGAAGGCGAAGTTCGCCACGTCATCCTGGACCTCAGTCAGCCCGCCCGCGCAGTTGTTCGCCTCGGCCGCGGCGTCGTCGTCGGTGCCCGGCTTCATGTGCGGGCAGCCGTTGATGACGGCGTTGGTCGCCCGTGCGGTTGGCGCGATTCTCCGTCGCGAAAGCAATACATGT
>ERZ1370068.10035-contig-8767_pt1 | contig 43211 bp, 71 predicted proteins | sample MGYA00561227_ERZ1370068 | MGnify/ENA primary metagenome ERZ1370068 (study PRJEB38410, sample SAMEA6850437) | metagenome | study: Metagenomic assessment of the ecological functions of the soil: analysis of the soil microbiota associated with the... | reverse complement strand
ACGCCAGCTTGTCAGCGCGCGCGAATCCTTCGCCGAGTTCGCCGGTGCGGTACACCCACGCCGCTCGAGTTTGCCGACGTTGTCGCGATCGATCGCCGTGAGCGTCGAATAACGCTGTCCAAAGTCATCGCCGCCGTAGTGCTCCCAGTCGCTCGCTTCCTGGGCGAGGAGCTGTTCCCGGGAGTAGGAGCGAAAGCGAGAGCAGGCACGTGCGCGGCGTTCGGACCATGCAGGGGTATGTCGAGTTGCGGCGCAGTGTAGCGACTCGGACGCGGACCACCAAGTCACCGTGCAGAGCGGTCTCGCACACTGTCGGGGTGGACGCTGCGCGAGGTTCACTGCTAAATCTGGCGACCCAGCTGAGCACCGAATCCCTGTTCCAGCGGGATGCGTATCTGAAGTCGTGCGCGGCGCAGTGTGCTCGCATCCAGCGATGCCGGCATCGAGCTGAACTGCACGGTGTTCTATCGCTCGGCGGCGGGCAGCCCGGCGACAGCGGCTGGCTGCGGACCGGCGATGGGCGTTCAGTACGAATCATCGATACGCGTAAGGGCGAGCAGGGCCGGATTGCTGCATATTCCCGAGGTGAAGCCGCCGGATCTCGAGCGTGGGCGATGCAGTTGTCGCCGCAATCGACTGGGAGCGACGCTATGCGCACATGCGGATGCACACGGCCACTGCACCTGCTCGGCTCGGTGCTGCGCTTCGGTGTCACGGGCGGTCAGATTGCGTCTGATAAGAGCCGGCTCGACTTCGACACGCAGGAGGAGATCGATCGAGACCGCGTCACGAACGCCCCCTCAACCAGCTGATTCGCGCCGATGCCACCGTGACCTCGGAATGGATCACGGACGAGGAGCTGTCGCGGCAGCCGTGAGCTCATTCGCACCATGTCGGTCCGCCCACCAGTCGGTGCGGGTCAGAATCCGTCTGCTGAGCATCCCGGGCGTGGACCTGCAACCCTGTGGCGGCACGCACGTAGCCCGCACCGCATGAGATCGGGCCGATGCAGGTCACCAAGGTGGAGAACAAGGGAAAGCACAACCGACGCGTGATATCAGTTGGGGCTCGACTCACTTCTTGAACTCCGCAAGTTCCAACGCGGTTTCTCGACGATGGAGCGCCAATCGTCGGCTGCTACGCCGCGCTGCTCTCGGTTGCTCGCCGTTCGCCCAGGACCGACGCCGGCAGGCGGGCTGACACCGACGAACGCGGACGCACAGCGCCCAGGATCCCGGTCGTGCGCGCATCGGGTTGATCTGAGTGGCGGTGGGCGCTCGTGGCGTGGCACACGTCGGCGTGCTCAAGACACTGGAAGAAAATGCGCGTGCCGGTCGATGCCGTCGTGGGCACCAGCATGGGAGCGGTCGTGGGAGCCTTTGCGCGTTCACGGGCATGTCGGCGGCGGAGATCGAAAGCTGATCAGCTCTGATCGACTGGCAGTGATGCCTTTCGCGACCGCCCATCGCGCAAGGATCTCGCCTATCGCCGCAAGCAGGATGACCGCGACTTTCCGGTGCGCCTGCCGCTGGGACTCAAGGGCGGCAAATTCTTCGTATCCGCGCGGCCTCGATCCAGGGGCAGAAGCTGAACCAGATGCTGCGTTTGCAGACCCTGCCAGTGTCGCAGGTGGAGAGCTTCGACGATCTGCCGATTGCGTTCCGCGCCGTGGCGCCGCCGACAGTCGAGGACCGGCGCAACGGTGAGTGCTGGATCACGGTGACCTCAGCGACGGCGATGCGGGCCAGCATGTCGGCGCCCGGAGTCTCTCGAGCCGGTAGAAATAGACAAGCGTGTGCTGGTGGATGGCGGCCTGGCAGAAAACCTGCCGGCTGACATCGCGCGCGCCATGCACGTCGATGTGCTCATCGTATCGGACGTGAGCTTTCCCTGCAGAAGCGCGACACGCTCGCTCTCGCCACTCGATGTTTCCAACCAGATGCTGGCGATCCTGATCCAGCGCGAAACCAAGCGTCAGCGCGCGACCCTGACCGAGCGTGACGTCGTCATCGAACCGCTGCTCGGCGGCATGACTTCGTTCGACTTCAGGAACGTGAGGAGGCAATTTCGAGCGGTGAAGTCGCAGCGCGTACGGTGACCACACGCCTTGGCGAGTTGAGCGTACCCGCCGATCAGTACTCGCAATATCTGGCGCGACGCAGTGTGCGCGAACGAGAGGCCCGCAGATCGCCTTCGTGCGCAGCGACGAGCGCTCGAAGCGCTATGCCAAGATCATCGAAGCCGCGATGGAGCCCCTCGTCGGCAAGCCGCTCGACACAGCGAGCCTCGAGAAGCGCATCACCGAGCTCTACGGCCTCGATCAGTTCGAGACAGTTCGATCTATCGACTGGTGCGCGATGGCGATCGCGACGGACTCGAGGTGAGCGCACGGCGCAAGTCCTGGGGCCCCGAACTACGTGCGCTTCAGCCTCAACCTGCAGGATGACTTCGAGGGCAACAGCAGCTACAACGCCGCCTCGCGCTTCATCATTACGGAAGTCAATCAGTCTGGGCGCCGAGTGGGTGCACGGATCTGCGGGTGGGCGAAACCCGCTGTTTCGCACCGAGTTCTACCAGCCGATTCACCTATTCGCCACGCTACTTCATCGCGCCGCAGTTCCTGCTTCTGAGATTCGCAACGTGCAGTTGCTCAACGATCAGGAGCCGATTGCGGAATTTCGGTACGCAGCCAGGAAGCGAGAACTCGCCGTGGGTCGCGGGTTCGGTAGCTGGGGCGAGCTGCGCGCTTGGCGTGCGGCGTGGTTTCGGCCAATCGCGCGTACACATCGGTGAGTCGCACGCTGCCGGAAGAGGACTTGCGATACCGGGGAATTCATCACCAGCTTCCGCTACGACGAGCTCGACAATCTGAACTTCCCAGTCGCTCGGGCAAGCGGTGGAGATGCAGTGGACGCCGGCACGCGCCGGTCTCGGCGACGATGCGTCTTCGGACATTCTGAGCCTGGATGCACTGGTGGCACGAAGTTGGGGGCGACACACTGCTGTCCTGGTGGGCATCAGGCGGTTCGACGGTGCACACGTGATGCCGCGCACTCCCGCGGTCCAGGATTTCTTCACGCCTGGGTGGCTTCCTGAATCTCCGCCGGCCTCACCGCCAGCTCCAGTCGCCGGAGCCGCATTTCGGCATCGCATCGCGCGCTCTACTACCGCCAGATCAGGCCGCGGCGATCGACCGGGATTGCTCAACGTTCCGGTGTACGCCGGCCTGTCGCTGGAAGTGGGTGACACGTGGGCGGAGCGGATCCCAGGCGAGCTTCAGCAACACGCGCAAGGATGGGAGCCTGTTCTCGGTCTCGATACTTTCCTGGAGGCCGCTGTATCTCGCAGTCGGTTACGACACGCGAGGGCGAGACCGCCTTCTACCTCTTCATGGGCAGACCGTTCTAGTAGCCCCAAAAGATTCGCCCTATAGACTACGGCTCTCGCCAGCTTCGACCTTGACGAACACGAGCGCCGGCCGATCACCGCTGCGCGAATATTCGTGCTTGCGACTCATCTCCTCGAGTGCCCGATCACGCTCTGCTGCCGTGGCGAACCAGTGGTACTTCTGCCATTCCGGACCGAGAGGCCACCGGAACGGATCGTTGTCCCGCAGGCTGATGCGATCCCGTACGGACGTTGCTCCTGGGTGATCGGTCGATGCAGGTTGTGGATATGGGCGATGGCCATTGCGATTCCGTCGAATGGGCGGCGCAGATTAATCGGGCTGTCTCGCACCCGCAAGTCACTGCCACTTGCGATCGCTGGCGCCCTCACGATCAGCCCAGCCCAGCACGCGACGCGTAATGAAGGTGTAGAGCTTCTGCCGCTGCTCATCCAGATGCGGTTGAGCAACGACGGAGTGGCAAGAATCTGCAACTCGCGCCGCGTCAGGCGCTGAGGGCAGTAGGTGCGCTTGTGCTTGAGCAGGTGACGGATGTCCTCGCGCGCCAGGATGCGGAACAGCCGGCTACGGCGCGGTGAGACGAGCGACGAGCTGAAAATCGACCAGCGCCGCGTGACCCTCGGGCGTAACCAGCCAGTTCGGTTCCTTGGCCAGGTCGTTATGAACTACGCCCGCGCGGTGCAGGCGCCGCAACAGCCCGAAGGCAGCACCAAAGAAGCGCATGTCGCGCGGGCGTGCAAGCTGCATGGGAAGTCCTCGATCCAGCCGCGCCTCAACACCCCGGCCGAGAAATCGTGAAACGTTGGCACACCAGGAACAGCGTGCAGCGCTTGAAGAGCTTGCGCTTCGCGCCGTGCGAGGCGATAGGCGAGGGCACGCAACCACCAGCGCGAGCGGCGCGCGTCGCGCTCCACGAGCAGGCTCACGTCGGAGCCGACCCGCCGCTCAACCCGGCACACCGTGCCGAACAGGTCGGACTTGAGTTCCATCAGATCTACGAGCGGGTCGCCTTGCGTAGCTGTTCCTCGCGCACACGCTTGCGTTCCAGCAGGATCTGTTGGGTTTTCTTGAGTGTGCCCGATTGCGGCGAAAGCTGCAGACCGGTCTGCACGTCTCTCAGCGCAGCTTCAACCATGCCTTTGCCCAGGTACGCAGCGGCGCGATTGTTCCACGTGCGCCAGTTGCTGGAGTTGAGTTCGATAGACTCGCTGCACTTGGCGAGCGCGAGCTCGTACTGGCGCAGTCCCACGTAACCCGCACATAGGTTTGCAAGACCCGCGGCTCGATCCTCGGGCGCATTCGGGCGATTGAGTCCCGCCAGCGTCAGCTCAACACCCTGCTGATAGTTTCCACGCTCCAATTCCTGCGCGCCGGCACTGAGAAGCTCATTGGCGCCGATGACGGTGGAGGCTGCCTCGACGAGGATAGAGAGTCGGCGGCGGCGCCGACGCAGCCTGCGCGGCGAGCAGCGCCACAGTCAGAAGAGCCCAGCACCTGCTGTTGGTCATGGACGGCAACGATCGGTTGGCAGGGGCAATTTAGCACCGCCGCCTCGTCGGCCGGCAGTAACCGGTCATCGGGCGGGAGCGGTCGAAGGTGCTGAATCGAGGTCGGGCTGAGAACCCGGATCACAATGCAGTGAGCGCTTTAGCTTCATATGATTGCGCCCGATTTCGATGGGCGAGCAGCAAGCGGGGCCGCCGTCACGCAACCCCATCACCGGCGTTACGGGTCACACCCATGCGTTCTGACAAAACAGAGGCAGTTGGCGAGCTGTCGCAACCTCGCCTTCCCGGGGCTGATTCGGCCACCGGCTGCAGCCACGAGCTTCCGCCACGCAGCGCGCTTCAGCTTATGGAGGACCCGGCGGTACTGCAGGGGTCGTGCTCCGCTGCAAACGAGTTGCAAAGCGCCGCGCTCACCGACCGCGAGTGTCGCAACGCTCGTGAAGCAGTCTCACGGCTCGAGGCACAACAGCCGCCAACTGCTGACAAGGCCGCCCAGGAGCAATTCGAGAAGGCGCGCAGAAGCACGCCGCGCGCAGTGATGAGCTCGAGCGACGTCGCCGCGAGGCCCGCGAAAAAGTCGCCATCCCGTACACCATGCCGCTGCGCCGGACATGGCGCCTCCTCAACCCGCGGTCGAGTCCAGCGCCGTGACGTCGACCGCCTCACTCGAACAGCTGATGAGCCGCTTCACCACAGCACGAAGGCGGCGGGCCAGTGGAACGTCCCCCGCAACACATCGCTTGTGCTGGATCACCGCGAAGAGGGCGAACAGACTGGCCGCGTCCAGGAAGGATCTGCGGAACACGCCGAAATTCACGGGAGCACTCGGTAGCACTTCAGCTCGCCAATGCCGCGGCACGAATCGCGGTACGTGTGCGCAGTAGAGTCGAAACGCCTCCCGAATCGATCCAGCAGTACGCGCTCTCGGCGCCGGTTGCCTCGCACGTGCAGTACTGCGAGCACCACTACTGTTGCCGCGAAAAGCATCACTGCTGCCGGAGGCGAGGCCAATACCGGCGCCCGCCAGTGCTGACAATGCGTAGAGCGGGTTGCGGCACAGGGCATACGGTCCCCATGTCACCAACTGCTCGTCCTTGAATCCGGCAATGAATGCCGAGCACCAGATGCGACCGAGTCCGCCCGCCGCAAGCAGCATGAGGCCGAGGACTCGCGCCAGTTCGCCACTCCAGTGATGGGTCCAGGGACGCTCAGTCACGGCGACCAGCACCATGACCAGCAGGTACCACAGCAGGATAAGTCGCAGGCGGGGAGTGCTGGCGGAGCGTGTCATGTTCGAGTTGCCGCTGCGCGCGCAAGAATCCGGGCGGATATTGCGGCATCGGCGGTTGTGGAGTGACCTACAGTCCTTAGCGCGGGGCCGGCTTACGCAGGTCAGACGAAATTGCACCGGCGCAATCCGATCAGCGCCCCATGCGTCGTTGATAGGCATTCGTCAGACGATCCTGCAGGCTCGCGTCCCCTGTCACGGAAAAGCTGACGTGGATTGATGCGTCGGCCTGCGCGTTACCACGGTAATCAACACGCTGGACGATCCCTTGTCGCCACGCAGGGTGCCGGTGGCGCGATCTTCGGAGGTAATGCGGACGCCTTCGTCGGAGGCCGCGCCACGAGCCGCCCGCCATGACGCCTCGAATCTCTGGGGAATGGACGACGAGACTGGAACGGGTGTGTACGCTGGTTCGGTATAACAACCCTGAAGCATGAGGCCAGCGGCGGCGGCAATACCGGTCGCAACAGTCCTGAAGTCGGTCATGCTCTTCACCCGTTCTCGTCAGCGGTTCGCCGGACGTCTGCAACCAAGTCTAGCAGCGGTACCGACACGCGCGTGCGGTATCAGCGGGAGAAAGGCGCTACCTGTGAATAGTGGCGGGGCCGCCCTGGTGGCGCTGACGAGGTGGGCGTGAAACGGCATGACCACCTGGTCGCCCACTGTGACATCGCGCAGCGTGTCCTGCATGTCCGCAGCGATCTCGCGCACGATTGCGGCGCGCGCGTTCGCATCGAGATGCTGCATCGATGGGATCGCGGCTGTCGTCGACATCGGATTTCCCGGCGAGAAACCCGGCCGGGTCAGGGAAACGCGCGGTCATGGAGGCAGATGCTCGACCTGCACGTGCGTGAAACCCGCATCCAGCACCAGACGGCGCACTTCGGCGGAGTCGCCGATCGCAAAGATGTCCCGCACGCCAGAGAGGCCCGCACGATGCTCGATCGCCTCGTCCAGCTGCCGGTAGAACGGATGCTGCTCGAAGCTCTGCCAGGCGCTGAGTGCCAGGCGGCCCTCCGGCGTGAGCACGCGGTACATCTCCGTGAGCGCCGCGTGCCGGTCCTCGAAGAACATCAGTGCGAACTGGCACGTTACCAGGTCGAAACTCCCTTCCGGGAACGGCAAGGATTCGGCGCGCGCCTCGTGCCACTGCACTCAGGCGTTCCTGCTTGGCCATGGTGCGCGCCACGTCCAACATGTCTCGGATTGGCGTCCAGGCCAACGGCCTTGCCTCTCGCTGCCGACGATGGACGCCACACGCCGCGCAACGACACCCGTGCCGCATGCTACGTCGAGGACGCGCTCACCTGGCTTTCGGCTTGGCGCTCCTCGATGAGCCGCGAAGCCCAGGGCGCGAACAACGCCGGCACCATGTGAAGCTTTCGTAGGTTTCTGGCCGGATTGCTCACGTCGCACCGTCCTGTGCGCGAGTCTGTTCGTGTCTTGGTGCTACGCCATCATACGATAGCGGCGCTCTGCACGTCACGCCGCTGGTTGCACATTGGCGTTGAGCCGGGAACAGGTTGGTCGGATCGTATTGTCCTTCAGCCGCGCCAGCCGGTCGTAGTTGGCGCCATAGTGGCACGCACGCGACGCTGCGGATCTTCCTGCGACATCTCCGTTCACGTGAAGCCGTCGGTCATTGGCCTCGACCTTGCTCCGTGAGCTGGCCCCGCAAGTCGAACACGAGCACCTCGGCATCACGCCCGTCTCGCAGGGTCAACCGATCGATCTCCGTTGCCATCAAGGCGTCACCCGCGTTCAGCGCCGTGACTGTTCGCTTCGAGGGCGCCACGCGCAAGGTGAACATAGATCGCATCGTCCTGGCGCTGCAGGCTAGCGTCGCGTTTTCCTCGCCGCTGAAGAGCCCGGCGTACGTACACGGGCATCCTGGTGAATCAACACCGAGCCTTGAGCTCGATCGGGCGAAGCGGATCAGGCGCAATCGGCCGCGCTTTCTCGGCCGCCGGGTAGTTCGTCTCCTCGTACCCGGGCGCAATGCCGCGCGCTGGTTCGGCTGAATCCAGATCTGCAGGAAATGCACACCTTCGTTACGCGACGGATTGAACTCGCTGTGCGCTTATGCCGCTGCCCGCGCTCATGACGCTGCATCGTCTCCAGGGCGAATGATCGAACCGTTGCCCATCGAATCCTTGTGCTCGAGCGCGCCCTCCAGGACGTAGCTGATGATTTCCATGTCGCGATGCGCATGGGTGCCGAAGCCGGCCCCGGCGCCACGCGATCCTCGATTGATGACTCGCAGCGCGCCCGAACTCCGGTGTGCTCGGGATCGAAGTAGTCAGCGAAGGAGAAACTATGGAAGGATTTCAGCCAGCCGTGGTCGGCGAACCCGCGATCATTACCATATCTTACTGCGATCATCTGGCTGCTCCGGCTGGCATTAACGCTTGTTAATCAGTGCGTCGCGCCCGCGCCCTGCTACATTGCATCGCCGCTGCCCGGCGCGGATGCAGCGGGGAGACGATACAATGCAGCGCACGGTACTCGTCCTATTGTCGATTCTGGTGGTCAGCGGTTGCGACGATGGCTCGAAGCCGGCAACCAGCGGCGTCCGATTCTTCACCACCAGCGATTGCGGGGCAATCGTCATCGATGCCCGAGGGCGCTCACAACATGCCGCGCATTCCGCGCGACGCTTGCAGACTGGCGCGCGGGTGCGACGCTGTTCGACAACCTGGGCACTTTCCACCGCAAAATTGCGACGGCCTCGATCGAGGCACAGCAGTACTTCCGCACCAGGGCATGCGCTTTCTGGGCGTTCAACCACGACGAGTCGACGCGCTCCTTCGCTCGCGCCGCCGAACTCGATCCGCAGTGCGCGGCCTGCTACTGGGGTGTGGCGCTCACAGTCGGCCCCAACGCTACAACCTGCCGATGATGATGGAGCCGCGCGCGAAGGTCGCGTTCGACGCCATTGCAACCTGCGCAACAGCAACGCCGCTCATGCAACGCCGGTCGAGCAGGCGCTGATCGGTGCGCTCGCGCACCGCTATCCCGACGCGCAGCCGCTCGACCCTTCGAACTCGGCGCCGGTGCTGGGCCGCGTACGCCGACTGCGATGAAGGGCAGTCGCGCGGCAGTTTCCGGATGACCTCGACGTTCGTGACCCTGTATGCCGAAGCACTCATGAACATCACGCCGTGGAAGCTGTGGAGTCCCGGATGGCAAGCCTTCGCCAGGCACGGCAGAGATACAGAAGACGCTCGAATTCGTGATGTCGCGCGGATCCGCGGCATCCCGGCGCCAACCATTACTATATTCATACACTGGAGGCTTCGCCGTACCCCGGATAGGGCAGTGGCTGTCCGGCCGAACGCCTGCGCGGCATGATGCCCGCAGCCGGACATCTCGAGCACATGCCCGCGCACATCCTGCAGCGGGTCGGTCGTTACGCAAGAGGCGGCGGAAGCCAACCGCAAGGGTGCCGGCGGCGGATGAGCTCTATCTGCCAAGTCGACGCGGCCACCTGGACTACTATTCGATGTATGCCGCGCACAACTACCAGTTCCTCGGCCTACTCGGCGGCGATGGAAGGCCGCAAGGCCGAGACGCTTGATGCCGTGCGCAATTCGCGCCGCATCGTTCCCGATGAGGTCGCTGCTTGGCCATGCCCGGTTTCGACTGGTTTCTCGCCGAGGAGTACGCGGCCACGGTGCGATTCGGCCTGTGGGACGAAATGCTGGCGAAGAGCGCACCGGACCCGAAGCTTCAAGCGGCTGACTGGCGGATATCTCTACGGCCGAGGCGTGGCGCTCGCCTCCAAGGCGAGATCGGGCTGACAGGCCAGGCGACGTTGGCCGCAGCTGAAACACCTGTGCAAGTGACGCCAGCCGATGCGCCCCTCCGGCTTCAACACCGACGAAAGACGTCCTCGCAGTAGGCTGTGCCCATCGTCAGTGCCCGCATCGCGTCGCCGCGGAGCGTCGGTTCGGAGGAAGCGATTGCGCAGTTGCGCGAAGCCGTGATGCGGAGGACAAGCTCGCCTACGACGAGCCTCAGGGATTGGTTCTTTCCGGTGCGTCACATGCTCGGCGCGCAGTTGTTGGCCGCGAACCGGCCAGTCAGGAGGCCAGAGGCGGTGTATCGCGAGGACCTGCTGCGCAATCCGTCGAATGGCTGGTCACTTTATGGGCTGGAGTGGCCGCGCTCAAGGCGCAGCACAGGGCGGTGGAGGCCGCGAGCGTCGATGCAGCAGCTGCGCGCGGCGTGGAAAACGCCGATGTCGCGTTGACCGCGTCCGGCGTTCTGAGGCTTGCCTGGGATCAGTTCGCCGCGCCGCCGCTTGCCACTGCGGCGCCAGCCTTCACCGGCATATAGACATCGGTCTGCAGCTTGTCGCCCGGCGTGGTCACGGGATCGCTGATGTACTGCTCCCACGAGGGGCCGTTCGCATCCAGTCCTTCCGCGACCATGTAGTCCTTCGAGCGCGCGGTACGCATCCGGCAAGGTCGAGTGACCGCCGACGTGAATGCTCCTTGAGCGCGCGTCCCGCGTGGTAAGGTGGATCCGCATTTCGACACCATCGCCTGATGCTGCCGTGCGGATCGCTTCGGTCACTCCCGCTCGACGGGAATCGCAGCCTGGAATCCCCAGCCGCTTTCATCGTAGAAGCGATTGACTGGCGATGGCGGCGCGCCGTTTTGCGTGAGGGCGTGCGATTGCATGAACTGCCCGATCCGGGAGTAGGCAGCAGGCCGAACGCTTTGGAGATTGCATGCCGGATCGAGGCTGGTGACGCCCTCCACGTAGGCGATGTCGATGGCGTTGGCATCCACCTCGGTGATTTTCAGCGTCTCGCCCGCCGCGGCGGCCACCGGCGCCGACTCCGCGAGTGCCTTGAGCTTGCCGGAGCCCATGCTCATATTCAGCTGCCAACGATCGAATCCATCGCCAGGCCGAAGTACCGTCCCAGGATGTTGTTGCCGAGGTGCAGTGTCGAAGCCCCAGGTCAGCTTGTGTGCCCGCGCGCCGCCGGAGCGAGTGGTCGAGAACCGCGTCACCGCTCCCTGGGGAGCCGAAGTCGAGATGGCACGCACGCGCTGATCGGGAATCAGACTCGATGATTTCCTGCGAGCCGGTGCCGACCGAGGAGTCATCACTGGACCACTCGAGCCGGGAACCGACGCCGCGTTCCGGGCCGCTGAAGGAATAGCGCGCCTTCGGGTCCTTCTCGAACCACGGCGACCACTCATTGAAGCGGCGCAGGTCGTTGACGATGTCGTAGACCGCCGTGGGCGGCGCCGCGATAGTTCACGGAGCGTTCGGACATGCGCGGCCGAAGGCAGCAACAGGCCGATGAGCGCGAGCAACACGATGAGCGCCACCAGGCCAATCAGGATCGGCTTGAGGATTTTCACGGCTGGTTCCTGTTCGCGACCGCGGCACTATAAGTCGTGTGCCGGCACGCTGCCAAGATGGCCAAAAGATGGCTAAAAGATGGAGTCACTTCTGAATCCGGCGATCCGCGCAGCTGCGAATTGGAAATTTCCGCTCGCCGGATTTCCACGCGGCCGCGCGCCGAATCTGCACGCGCGGTCTGCATCCAGCGCTTCCCCATCCGCGAACAGTCGGCGTGACAAGGGCTCATGTCGAGCCCAGAAGCGAAGACAAGGGAAGACACCATGAAACACCACGTCCGCTGGATCACGGCGCTGGCTGCCGCCGCGATACCACTGCTGGCCACCGCGTCCAGCCACCGCGAGGCGCCGAATATCACCGCGCTTTCCGACCGTCGATTCCACCGACTTCTACATGTTCATGAGCTACGAGGCAGGCCGCGAACGCTACGTCACGCTGCTCGCCAGACTACATCCCGCTCAGGATCCTATACGGCGGGCCGAACTATTTTGCGCTCGATCCGTCTGCGCTGTACGAGATCCACATCGACAACGACGGCGATGCGCGCGGAGGACCTTACGTTCCAGTTCCGCTTCACTAACACGCTGGCGAACGGGAACCAGGGCATCAAGCTCAACATCGGTCCGAACGGCAGTCAGCAGGCCGTCGCCGTACCGCTCAAGAACGTCGGGACCGGTGAGCGCGGCGCAGCAATGCGGCGCTCAATTTCCGCGAGTCTTACACGCTCACCGTGGTGCGGGGCGATCGGCGCCATGAACCGGCCGCACCGATCACCAATGTCGCGAACGGTAGCGGCAGCACGTTCGGCAAGCCGTATGACTACGTCGGCACCAAGACCTTCGGAGATGCGAACGCCTACGAGACATACGCGCGCAGCTTCCTTTACGACATCAACATCCCGGGCTGCTCGGGCCAGGGGCCGGGTATTCGTCGGGCAGCGCGATGAACCCTTCGCAGTCAACCTCGGCAACGTCGTTCGACCTCGGTCAACCTCGTTCCGGTCGAAGGCGATCAGCGCTCCGGGCGCAGGCGACGGCAAAGGCTTTCCGGGCGGCATCACGCAGGATCGCACCAACGATACGATCAGCCGACAAGAACATCACGACGCTCGGCGCTGGAAATTCCGGCCGCCTGCCTGGCGGGCAGCGGCAACGGCGTGATCGGCGCGTGGACCAGCGCCAGCCTGCGTCAGGCTCGCATTCTCAATCCGCGGCCCACGCTTCAATCGTCCTGAGCATCAACGGCGGTGCACTTCACGCAGGTGTCCCGTCTGTCGATGCCGCTGGTCAACGAAGTGGTGATCGGCATACCCGACAAGGACCGCTTCAATGCGAGCGAACCCGAGGACGACGGGCAAGCTCGCGACCTATGTCACCAACCCGACGCTCCCGGCACTGCTCGATGCCTTGTTCCGCGACGCCGTGAACCAGACGCTCGGCACCAGCATCCCGAATCTCGCGCCGGCGAACTTCCCACGCAACGATCCTGCGTGACGGCGTTCCTGACCGGCTTCAAGGGAGTGAACCAGCTCGCCAAAGGTCACGCCATCTGAGATGGCGCGGCTCGAACACGAGGATTGCCGCGACTCCGGCCGCGCAACAGAGCACTTTCGGCGTCGCCGGCGGTGATCTGGCGGGATTCCCGAATGGCCGGCGTCCCGGCGACGACGTCGTCGACGTAGCCTTGCGCGTCGGTGATGGGCGCGCTGTGCTACCCGATTCCCGTCAATGGCCAGCCAACCGGATCTCGGCCTGTGCAAGCCGGCGCGACGCCCCGGTGGGCAACGTGCCGTTCACGGATGGTGCTCCCGGTGAGCTGCTGCGGCTTCGATACGCGCTTCCCGTACCTGCGCACGCCATTCCTGGCGCATCCAATCGAGCGGCGCAGCCACAGGAGAACTACCATGCGCATCCAATTCGCTCCGGTCTTGCGACCGCCACGGCATTAGCCGTGGCGGTGCGGCGGCGGCTACAAGACTCAACCCGGCACCGGTCGACGGCCGCCCTCGCTCTCCATGATCGGAGACCTGGCGATCGATCAGACACGACCACGGCGCCGCTCTCATTCACCGTGGATGATCGTGAAACCGCTGGCGGACAACCTGGTCCTCACCGTGACTTCGTCGGATGCCGGCATCGTCGCTCGAGCCGGGCTGATCCTCGCGGGCAGCGGGACGTCGCGAACGCTGATGATCAGTCCGCAGAGACGGCAATTGGCACTGCGACCATTTCGTTGAATGCCAAGGATGGACCGGCGACAGAGCGTTACGCGCACCTTCGCGGTGACCGTGAGGCCGGTGTTCGTCTCTTTCACGAAATTTACCAGCTGAGACACTACGCGGCCGAGGAGAACTCAGACGTCCGTCAGCTCAAGGGCTTCACGCTCGACGGCGACGCGGATGAGAATCCCGGCGCTTTCGACACCTTGTTCTGAGGGAGCCTCGTGGTGGGTCCGGCCTGCGGACCCGCCACAGTTCACCACCGGGGAAAAACTCGATGCGAGCCCACTGCGCCGTGTTGCTCATCTGCCTTGCCGCCGGCGCGCTGGAACCGGCGAGCGCGGCACCGTTCGTGCCAGGCAATCCTTCGCTCGTGGTGCTGCACGTGCCCGCCAATCCCGCGGTGGAGCCGTCTCGCATCGCTCGAGGCTGCGCTGCGCACCGATCCTGACAATACCGCGCGCATCTACGCTCTCACCGACGCCTACATCGCGATCGGACGCCGCACTGGAGAACCGCGCTATTTCGGTCGTGCCGAGGTGCTGCTGACTGCCGCGGCTGCAGAGGCCGTCCGCACCAGTCGAACTACGGCTGCAACTCGGCCGACATCCTGCAGTATCGGACATGAATACGAGCGCGCGCTTGAACAGATATTCGCAAGCACTGGCACAGGATCGCAACAACACGCGTGCTCCACCTGATGCGCGCTGCGATCTGGCAAGCGTCGGGGCGGTTTGAAGGCGCCACGCGCGGAATGTGGCTCACTCCTGGCTGCGGGCGAGAGTGTTACAGGCAGCGTTTGTCTCGCGGCGCAGGTCATCGGCATGACCGGCCAGCTCGAGCGCGCCCGCGTGTTGCTCGTCGCGACTCTCGCGCTTCCTTGTCGCCGCCACTGGCCGCCGTACGCGAGCTGGATGCTTGCCGCGTTGGCGGATCTCGAAGAAAGATCGGGAGACATCGCGGCAGCGGAACGGAGCCTGCGTCGCGCGGTCGTGGCGGGATCCGAGTGACTACTACGTGCGCTTTGCGCTTGCAGATCTGCTGTTGGCGCAGAATCGTGCGGGTGAAGTCGCGCAAGTCCTGCAAGACCTGCCGCGTACCGAAAGTGTGCTGATCAGACTGGCCGAATCACAGGCCGCACTGCATGCCGGCAAGCCGAATCCATATCCGGCAACACTTACGGACCGGCTTGAGGCGGCCCGGGCCCACGCGCAGCGAATCCACGCACGCGACCTCGCCAGAGTCAGCTGCGACTGCTGGGAAATCCCGCCGTCGCGTTACGGGCAGCCTGGAACAACTGGGCGCAACAGCGTGAACCCGCCGACGCGCGCCTGCTGGTCGAATGCGGACTCGCTGCGCGCGATCGCACCGCTGTCAATGAGGTCATCGAGTGGCGGCGTCGTACCTCCTACCAGGACGCGACGCTCGATACGCTGCTCGCACGTGCTTCCGCCGGCTGATGTTCATGCGCGCGCTGCTACTCTCGCTGAGCCTTGCCCTGTTCCCCGGCCTCTCGTTCGGCCATGCATTGAGTGGCAGTTACCTGACGCTCAAGAGCGGATTCGCGCGCACGACATCTCGAGGGGCGGTGGGAAATTCGTATCGCCGATCTCAACGACGCGCTTGACCTGGACGGCGACGGCGATGGGGCGGTGACCTGGGCGGAGCTCGATCGCGAGGCGCCGCGCTCCTTTGAGTACGTTCTGTCACGCACCTCAGCGTGCAGCAGGGCAAGGCGAATTGCGCGCTGAAGCGGGCTCGCCAGCTGCTGGACGAACGTAGTGATGGCTACTACCTGACGCTCGAGTTCGCGGGAGTTTGTCCGCCGGGCAATGGGTCACTGGCGGTAGAGTCGCGGCTGTTCTTCGATCGCGATGCCTCGCATCGCGTGCTTTGAAAAGTCGCGCTCGGTTCCGAGATCCGCTCGTCGCTGCTCTCTCCGCTGCAGCCGCGCTGGCAGGCGCCGCGGCAGGCGAGTGCGATCCAGACAGTGGGTGCCTTCATCAAGGAGGGCATTCGGCACATCTGGATCGGGTACGACCATATCGCCTTTCTGATCCTGCTGCTGCTGCCCGCCGTGCTGGTTTCCCGGACCGGCGTGCATAGGTGATGACGATGGTTCCTGGGGAGCCTGCGGCTCGATGGACGGGAGTAGCGGGCACGGTGTTGCAAATCGTGACCGCGTTTACGATCGCGCACTCGATCACGCTTTCGCTCGCCGCGTTGGGGTTCGTCGTACCACCGGAGCGGCCGGTCGAGATCGGGATCGCCGCTTCGGTGATCGTAGCGGGCATCGTCAATCTTTATCCCCGCATGGCCCGACGCGGCACGCTGCTGGCTTTCACGTTCGGGCTGCTGCACGGCTTTGGGTTCGCCAATGTCCTGCGCGAGCTCGACCTCACATCGACGTCTCTGGCCTGGCCGCTGGCAGGATTCAATCTTGGCGTCGAGATCGGTCAGCTCACTATCGTGCTGCTGGTCTTGCCGATCATCTATGCCGCCCGGCAATCGCCCTGTATCTGCGCCGCATCGTCCCGGCGACGTCGATCATGGTCGCGGTGATGGCCGGCGCCTGGTTGATCGCAGCGCCTGGCTTGAAGCGCCGCCCAGTCTGCTCGTCGGGCCAGGATACGCTGCGGCTCGAACTACGGGTCTGTCCTGTTCTGGCGTCAGTGCGGCGGTTCTGGCCGGGATTCCGGATCTTCCATCGGGTAAGTCTTGGTGTCCGGTGCGGCTGGTGGGTTCTGTGTCGCTGCGCGATGCTTCCGCAGCAGCCGGCGCGGGCGCAGCAGCCGGAGCAGCCAGGTCGCGGGTTGCGTCGCAGCAGGCGCGACAGCGTTCGCAGCCGTACGAGTGCCTCGGTCCAGGGTCTCGATGAAACGGCGCGCCGCGGGTGGCAGTGGCTCCGTACTCGCGAAGATTTCGTCCGTCTTGATGTCCGGCTTGCCGTAGTAGATCGCATTCGCTTTCTTGTCGATCGCCATGACCGACCCGTCGATCGCGATCCCTGCGAACAGGCCGCTCGCGCGCGAGTACGAATAGACCTCCGAGAGAATTGATGTCGGTCGCGGCCGAGGTCTGCCGTCCGACCGGTCCAGCTGCGACGGAAGCATCAGCGCCCAGGGTGACTTTGCCGCCCGTAATTCCCTCGATGCTCCGGTCTGTGGTGAGAACCAGGAGCAGGTCCGCGGTCTGCACGCCGACCTGCCAGCCAAAACTGCCGCCGCCCAGCGTGATGAAGCTCGGATTGCTCCACCCACCCTGCGCGTTGCGCACCACCAGGTGACACCTTTGCCACCCCTGCCGCCGATGCCAAGGCCGACTTTCACCACGTTCTGGAATCACGGGCGATGCCATGGGCCCGCGCGAGCAACCAATCCGGTGCCCGCTGATCCGGCATGGCACTCAGCTCCTCCACGACTTCCGTGGCCTGCAGCAGCCGCGCTTCCTCGACGTGTCTGCGCAGTCGCGAACGTCGGAGCCAGCAGCAAAGCCGAAAGGAAGCAGGAAATGCGATAAGTCAACGACATGATTCCCCATGGACCGCATTGAACGTTCGCAGTCAATGCGACCGCGGACCGCTGCATCGGTTCCGGATGATTATTGCCCGGGAGGATTACCGCGTGCCAGTGAGAAGCAGCCTGATCGGCTTGCGCGCCGCGGCCGTGAGTATTGAGGAACTTGGCTGCTCGCTTACGGGCCACGAGAGTCAGCTCGTCATGATCGCCAAGTGCCGCCCGCAGCGCCCGATAGCTGCCCAGGAGAAGAGGCTCGGCCTCGGTCGCTTCGCCGAAGCGTGGCAAAGTGCCTCGCCCAAGGCACTGTGAACGCGCTGTGCGCCAGCTCGCCGCCCCATAGGTGCTCGTGAAGACATCGACGGCGTACGCTGAGCGGAGCGATCGCGCCGCGTGCGTCACCGGATGACGGACGGATCTCACCTAACAGGTGTTCGGAGGAGGCAATGTAGGGATGATCAGCGGGAAGTTTCTCCCCATAGACATGCTCAGGGCGGCCGCCACGTTGTCACGCGCTTCCTCGAGCCTTCCGGCCTTCCATTGCACGAAGGCCAGCGCGAATCAGAAGAACACCCCGGTTTCGACCGCGCGCTCGCCGCTGCTCTTTCGAGTGATCGCGAGCGCCTCGGCTCACGAGCTCCATTGCTTCGTTCAGCTCATCGCGCCGCTCGTGTACGGTGGCCAGCGATTGCAGCACACCCGTGAGTTGCGGGGAATTCGCGCCGAACACCTGGCGCTTGAGCTCAGAGCGCCTCGTTCAGAGGCCTTCTCGGCCTCGGCAAGGTTGCCCACGCTTCATCAGTTCGTAGCCCAGCGAGCCAGAGTGTCTGGGAATAATCCGGGTGCGTCCGCGGAACGCTGTACGCGTAGATTCGCAGCGCCTGCCGATGAAATTGCTCGGCGGTCGTCAGATCGTCCTTCCACAGCATCAGGTTGCCGAGGTCCGAGAAGGTCGCGGCCACTTCGCTGTCCAGAGGCCCGCGCTGCTCGGTGTAGATCCGCGAGCGCCTCGCGCAGTAAGCCTCTCCGCTTCGTTGATGCGGGACGGGTTCGTATAGAGCAGCCTGCCGAGCCCCACCATCACGGCAGCCACCTCCGCTTTGCGTTCTCCATATACCTCCGGCGACTCATCAGCAACGCCTGCCCGGTAGTAGCTCTCGGCAGGCCGCGTTGCCTGCCATTCGCAGGGCATCCGCCAGGTTCCTCAGGGCTGGTGACCACAAGTGGCGTGGGCCCGTTCGCCGCCTGCCTGCGGATCTGCGCAGCGATTGTTCGAGCAGTGGAATGGCGCGCTGCTGATCACCCTGGCGCTGGTAGGCATAGCCGATGCTGTCGAGCATCTGCGCGCGAACCTCGGGTTGCTGGCTCAGATCGCCCTGAATTCTCGCCGCGCTTCTTCCAGTAGTTGACGGGCGGTAATCTCGCGGCCCTGCGCCTTGAACGGATCGGCGGCCGAGAAAATGTCGACCATGAAAGCCGACACCTGGGCAGCTCGATCGCGCTCCTGGGCGATGACCTTGCTCTGTGCTTCCAGTTTCTGTCGTTGCACCCACATCAACGCCGCGAATCCCGCCAGCGCGACGATGACGATCGACACCAACGCAACTGCCGCAGCGTGGCGTCGCACCAGCTTGTAGGCACGATATCGGCGGCTTCCCTGGCGGGCGCTGACCAGCTCGCCTGCCAGATGCCGCCTGAGATCGGCAGCGAGCTGCGCAGCGGTCTCGTAGCGCGCTTCGGGCTCTTTGCGCATCGCCTTGAGGACGATCTCATCGAGATCGCCTCCAAGTGCGCGGCGCAACCGGTCAATGGTGCTGCTGCAAGCGGCAGCCACTGCGGCTGGATCAAAACCGCCGGGCTCGAGGCACCGTCTTCGAGCGACCGGAGCGGAACAGGCTGCTGGGTCGGGGCGGGTCTTCATTGCAGATCGCGCGCTCCAACCCCTGCATCGTGGAGCTATGCAACGCATACGGGGAGCGATCGCAGAGGATCTGGTGGAGGAGCACGCCGGAGCGCATAGGACATCCGTGGCGATCGTGATCGGACGTCCGAGGACCTGTTCGGGCGCCGCGTGCTCCGGGGCGTGAGCAGGCGGTCCTGCATGCGGGTGACCGCGAGGGTGTAGGTAGCGGGCTCGGGTGCCAGCAGCTTGGCGATGCCGAAGTCGAGCAGCTTCGGAGTGGCATCGGGGGTCACCAGGATGTTGGCGGGCTTGAGGTCCTGATGCACGACCAGATTGCGGTGAGCGTAGTCGACCGCTGCACACACCTTCTCGAACAACTCCAGGCGCGCACGGATACCGAGCTTGTGAGTCCGGCAGTATTCGTCGATCGGCAATCCGTCGATGTATTCGATCCACGAGGTAGGGACGCCAGCCTCGCTTTCGCCACCGTCGATCAAAGTGTGCGATGTAGGATGCTCGAGATTGGCAAGGATTTGCCGCTTCTGGCGCGCAGTCGCGTGCGCAACTGCGGATGCACGGCCATCTGCTCTACCAGCTTGATCGCGACACGCTGATGCAAACTGCCGGTCGGCACGTTCCGCCAGGTAGATCGTGCCCATACCGCCATGCCCCAGCACGCCGGTGACGCGATAGCCGCCGAGCAACGTGCCGATCAGACTGGCGCGCTTGTCTTCCACCACCTGCGTGGCCGCGCTGTCGATCGCATCACGCACGTGCTGGTCGCCGTGAGCATCAGATTCGAGCATCGCCTCGACTCTCACGGCGCAGGTCCGCATCCTCGCCGCAGACCAGCTTCAAGGTGGATTCGCGTTCCGCGGGCGGACTTTCGGCCACGCGATGAAACGCGATTTGCAGTCGCGCCCAACGCTCAGGTGTCATGCAGAGCGGCGCGGATCGTCTTGGTGAGCCACGCCTTGGCAGTACGCAGTTCTCGATTCAGCGTCGAGACCGAGATGTCGAGCGTAGCCGCCGTATCTTCAACGCTCAACCCGGAGAAATAGGTGGATCTCGACGATGTCGCGCCAGGCGCCGGTCGACGGCGGCGGGCTGGCTCAGTGCCTGGTCGATCTCGATGGATGCCGAACCCGATGTCGGGGAGCTTCAGCGTCGTGTTCTTTGATCTCGAACAGCGTGACGCTGCCGGCGCGCTTGTCGGTGGACCGCCGCCCCTGGCATGATCGACCAGGATCCTTCGCGTGAGGCGGGCAGCGATCGGAAAAGAAATGCCTGCGATCGACCCACGGTACGTCCATCGCGGTCAGGCGTTCATAGGCTTCGTGCACGATCGCCGTCGCCTGGAGGGTATGACCGGGACGCTCGCGCTTCATGAAGCGATCGGCAAGCCGCTTCAGCTCGTCGTACACCAGTGGAGTCAATCGATCCGAGCGCATCGGCCTGTCCGGAACGCCAGTCCCGCAGGAGTTGGGTCACTGAGCTGGGTCGAGTCATAGCGCTCGGGCTGTTCGCCCTGCCGTTCTGCGGCGATTACGATGACGTCGGTCTCGATGAGGCATGGCCAACATGACAGCAAGTCCCTGAAAAGTCTAGGGACAAATGGGAGTTTGCGGCTGTCGTAGCGAGGCGTTGCACTGCGAAACTTGGCTCCGCAAAGCCGTGTCCGTGAAAACTCTTTGTAATTTTCTTGCCCAAGCTGAGAAGCGATACGCTCTTTTCTCGCTATTCCTTATGAAAGGGGCCCGAACGGGCCAGGGACTCTGGTATCGCAATCAACCAACAACCCCTACTTCCGGAGCACCATTTCATGCATAGACCTCTACTGGCTGCCCTGCTGGCAGCTTTCGGCCTTGGGATCGCAAGCAGTGCAGTTGCCGATAACGTCCCATTTCCGATTCCACCGAGATTTGCTGACACCTGCCGGCGCCAGACTCACCTGGTTTGACGGACAACGTGCCGTTCCCGATTCCCCGAGGTGAGACCTGGCTCCAGGCCGACGTACGCGCATAGGAGAAACCGTGTATCGCATGAACAGAGGAAAGATTCGCCAGGTCGTGCTCATGAGTGTCACCGCGCTGGTGTTCGGTGCCGGTCTGGTCCCGGCGGCGACATCGGGTCATTCGGGACCGTCGGCGCTGCCGACAGCGCTCGAGACGTCAGCCCCTTGTGGGTTCCGGGCGGCGAAGTGCCGATGTCCACATACCTGCACTCCGCTCACGACGCGCTTCCCGCTCCCCGCGCTGAGGACACCTTAGTAGGGTAGGTGTCCTGCGCAAAATCCGCGTGTGCTCACGCACACCGCGGTTTCTTTATTTTCATCGCGACCTTGGACCCAATCGGTCAATAATCGCCGCCATCATTTCGGCGGGCGAATGGACATGCACGGTTGTCGGTCGCACAGGATCCTTCCTGTCTTTCTAAGTGTCTTCGTGATGAACCTCTCGGCACACCGGACCGGCGCTGGGCCGAGTGAGGTGTCACGCGAAGAAGCAATCATGGGCACGCGCATCGCGGTGGAGTTGTGGGCTGCGGATCACGCGCGGGGCGATGCGCTCATCACCAGGGTCATGGACGAGATGCGCCGGGTCGATGAGTTGATGAGCACACTACAAGCCCACGAGCCAGGTCTCACCGTGTCAACGCCGCAGCTGCTACGCATCCGGTAGTCGTCGATGCAGACCTGTTCGGGCTAGTTGCAGCACGGCGCTCGAGTTCTCGCGCATCACTGAAGGCGCTTTCGACATCACATACGCGAGCGTGGGTTATCTCTACGACTACCGGCGCCATATCAAGCCGAGCGATGAGGCCATCGCCAAGGCACTGCCGGCAGTCAGCTATCAAGCATGTCATCCTCGACCCTCAGGCGCACAGCGTGCGTTTCACGCAGGCCGGGGTGCATCGATCTCGGAGGCATCGCCAAGGGCTGGGCGGTCGATCGCGGCATCGAAATCCTGCGCGCCGGCGGCATCGAGCATGCGTTTGTCACGGCGGGCGGTGACACTCTGCATCATCGGCGATCGCTTCGGTGAGCCATGGATGGTGGGCATTCGCGATCCGCGCCAGCAGGGCAAGGTGATCGCGCGCATTCGCTCGTTGATGCGGCGCTATCGACTTCCGGGGACTACGAGCGATTCTTCGAGGCAGACGGCGTGCGCTATCACCACATCCTCTCGCCGTCCACCGGCAAATCCGCCAGCGCGGTGCGCAGCGTCACCGTCATTGGCCCGAACGCGACGCGTCACCGATGGGCTGTCCAAGACAATATTCGTGCTCGGGATCAAGGAGGGAATGCGCGTACTCGATGCGCTCGGCGACGTCGACGTGATCGCGATCGACAAGGACGAGAAGATCTACCACTCAAAGGGACTCGCGCGGCCGGAGCGCAGTAATCGCTCGTCAAGCGCATTCCTCTCTTGCGGACCTGCGAACAGGAGCGGGTGGACGTCGGGTGACACCTGCCGACGACGCCGGCTTCAGTGTTTGCGGGTTTGCCTTGTACGGCACTGGATGAGTGAGCGTGATCCGGCGCCGGCGGCACGGCTTGTCACCCGACGGCCGCCCGGGACTGCTTCGGCCTAAATCCTAGAACCAGATCGAGCCGAACAGCTGCACCACATTGGCCTCGAAACTGTAGAGCGAGCTCCAGTGCCGGGCGGCACAGGGCACACGGATGTCGCGGAAGTCGCCTTGTAGTCGAACCACCAGGTGTTCGACGCGCACATTGAGCGAGCCCTTCTGCACGAAGCGCGGCCAGCCACCGGGGAACTCGTAACCCGCGCCAACGCCCAGACCGTAACTCTGAACGTCGCAAAGTTCCTTGTCACGTCCCAGGAAGTTCTGCGCATCGGCACGCGGGAACAGGTCACTGTAGAAATCGGCATTCTTCTGCGTAGTAGCGCACGCTGGCGTCGAAGATCCATTTCTTCTTCCACGGCTGCGCGTAGCCAACATCCGCGGTGTGCGCGGTGATGCCCCAGGTGTCCGAGTAGAAGCGGTATTCGCCGTTGATGGTCGGCGCGGAACGGCAGGTATGCCTGCCGTTCACGGCAATTGCATTGCTCGTGTCGTGCGTGGATAGACCTCGGCCTGGAACCGTAGCCAGTGCCGCTGGTCGGATCGAGATAGCGCACCGAGCGGTACGGCTTGTTGAGGAACCCCTCATCGGTGATGGTCTCGAAAGCGGCGCCCAGGATCAGGTTCTTGGTAATGATCTGCGATAAGCCGACGCTGTAGGAGCGACGGTCGAGAGAGCTGCTCGAACGTCGGATCGCCACGCCGTCGCACCGTATCCCACCCGCGCGAGTACCCGAGGGTCACGGTGGTGAGGTCGCCGAACATATCCTGGCTCAGGCTGAATGCGGCGGTGTTGGCCTCGTAGTCATTCTCGGAGCTGTTGATGGAGTTGGAGGCTGTAGGTCGTCTTGCCGCGCAGTGCGTCGACGCCGAGGCTCCATTGCGTGCGTTCTTCCTTGTAGGGACTGGCAGTGGTGACGACGTCGATCGATGCGCTCGACACCATGTCCATGTAGAAGTTGCCGACGACCGATACCTTCTCCAGAAACCCTTGCGCACCAGGCAGCGACGGGCCGTCGATCTGCACGCCGCCGCCGTCGTAGACGTGATACATGAGTCGGCCCGGTCCTCGGGCAAGACGCCCGCGAGCGCGCTCCCGGCCAGGGGCGGTAGCGCGACCAGGCGCTGCAGGCGATGCAGGTGAGCGCGCATCGCACTCCTAGTTGCAACCGCAACCGCCGCCCGCGCTGCCGACGGCGCCACCGCGCGCCTTCGCGCGCTTCGAATACGTGCGCGATGTAGGCGCTCGACACGGGATCGCGATTGAGCGACATGATGGGATCCGCCAGCCGGTCACGTTCATAGGGCTTGACCCACGGCTCGACGCCGCTGCAACCGACGAGCACGAAAGCTGCCGAGGCCCATGAGTGCGAGCGCGAGTCGTTTCATGATTGCCCCGTTGGCCTGCTGTTAGGACATCATTCGCGGATCAGCGCCCGCACCTGATTGAGATGCTCGTTCTCATCGCCCGCCTTGTAGCCGCGATGCAGAGAACGGACGTTGCCCTTGCGATCGATGAACACCGAGCTCGGCATACCGCTCACATTGTAGAGCTTGCTGACCTGGTTTTCGCGGTCTGAAGAGGATCGGAAAGCTCACCGGTGTTTCCTTCAGCCAGTTGGCGGCGCCGCTCGGAGTCGGGCTCGACGTTCACGCCGAGGATGGTGAAGCCCATCGGTTTGTACTTGCGATACATCTGGCTCGAGCAGCGGCGATTTCCTGGCGACACGGGCCCGCACCACGTCGCCCAGAAGTTGATCATCGATGACCCGCCTGCGAGCTTGGTTGGGCCACGGTTGGCCGCTCCTGCTGTCGAGGCTGTTCGCCGCTGGAGCCGGATCTCGTCGCCAGCCAGCGACAAAGACGTTGCCAGAATGCCGCAGAGCAGGGCTCCCGCGATCGACCGATTGATTCACCATGACCGCCCATCCTCGTCGTCAGTTTCCGGAAACCGCTAGTTTCCTCAGAAGAAAACCGTGATTCCGATATGCGCTTCAAAGGTTATTGGTCGCCTTGTTACTTCCCAGCAGATCCGTCGCAAAAATGTGATCCTGAAGTCCATGGTGCAGCGCCAGCCAGTCGGTGGCCAGCACCCGGGCGCCGACGCCGAAGTTGACGGTGAACTTGTCCTCATTTGGGCGAATCGGGTGCCCCCGATGCCACCGATCGAGATAGAGCGCCGAGTTCATCGCCGTCTTCTTGCCAAGGTACAATCTCCCGCCTGGCAGGAAGTTGTAGCCGAAGGAAATGTTGTAGTAGGTGAACGTCGCTGATCATCGGTCACGCGCACGTTGGCGAGTTCTCGATGCTCGGACAACCCTGCCTCGAGTGCGCGCCACCGCGACTCGACGAACAGGTCTTCGGCCGATATGGTAGGCGAGCTGCACCCGGTACAGCGGGTTGGTGCCGAAATCTTCGATACTCATGATGCCGCGAACGCGCCGATTTCGAAGTTCTCGGCGTCGATCTTGGGTGGCTTGATCTGCGCCGTTCGACTTCCGGCACGATGATCCCGCCTGCCTCCCGCTCCGACTGCGGAATGGAGATATCCTCCGGACCGCGATGTGCACAACCGGCCAGCAGAGCGCAGCCTAGAAGAAAAACGCGAATCCGCCTCTCCATTCGTCGATTTCCTCGTTGTCGTTGCGGCTGGTGAACACTACGTAACTGCGGTATTCGGCGCGGAACATGAAACGCCGTGATATAGACGCGCACTCCGCCACCCACGTAACCGACCTGATCGGTGCGGTTCCTCCGATTGTCCCAGAGTGACCCTCGGTTCGGTGGCCGGATGACTCCGGTGCCGAGAGTGAAAAAGGCGATGGCGCGCCACTCGGGCACGAATACATGGGTGACCTGGCGTGCCGCAGGTAGTTGTTGGGAGAACTCGCCCAGCACACGCGAAGCGCCGAGGCTCGAGCGAAAGCTGTGGAATCGAAAGGCGAGTGCCCATAGATCAGATGACACTGGCGCCGTCAAAATCGCCGGCCAGGACGCCCGCTTCCCAGCGGTGCTCGGTGAATGCTTCGCGCGACCCATCGTTGAAGACCATCTGCTCGCCGTCGGGTTGCAATGTGCGCAGCATCTGCGTCCGATCGACCCAGCCCTCACGGCGGTCTTCGGTGCGAACCTTGAACCAGTCGGTGCGTCGCTTGAGGATCTCGATCGCCGCGCCGCGCTCCACGACGTGAAATACGGGATAACCCACGCCCCGGACCCGTGGTGCAGTTCGATGAACGGGATCGGCGACGACGGCGTGCGCGTACTTCAGCACGGACCTGACCGGCAGGAAGGCAGTACAACAGCAGTGCGAGAAGCGGAAACCACCGCATTCCGTCAATTGAGCGGCGCGGCAAAGGGGTTGTTGTAGTACTGGGCACCTATATCCAGCCATTCCGAGAGCAGTCGCTTCTCCGCCGGCGTGGGAAGTCTGTGATCCACCAGTGCCCCGCCCACGTCGAAACGGTCGAAGAACCGCGTTGACGCGCGCGCACTCCCGGCAGCCATCGAAGGACTCACCGGCACCGTCACCTGTGCCGGCAGGCCGGTGACCGGATCGATCGGACCGGCACCGCAGGCGATCCTGGAGCGCGCCCATGTTAAGGCACTGCTCGTTATCCGAAAGCAGCGGTTCGCGATAAGAGTTGAAATGGTCCGCCTGCTCGTTGGAAAGACCGTCAGACAGGTCGAGCTGGCCCGCCGGTACTGCCTGCGTAGCTGCCATCGCATCCTTCGGGCCATGGCAGGTATTGCACTTGTGGTTGATCACGACGCCGTTGCCGTCGACGTCCGGCATACCGTCATTGTTCGCGTCGACCGTGCGATCGAGCCCCCACAGCGGATGAATGATCTTCTCGTAGTTGATCACGACGCGGCAGCCGCCTGACCAGCCAGCCATACAGCCGACGACGTTGGTGCCGCGGTCTTCAGATCGCCATAGCGATACAGGAAGCTCGCGTCTTGGGCCCGACACCATCGGGTCGGTCAGACGTCGTCGAAGATCACGTCGACACTCCGGTGAGACGCGCACGACAGCTGTCAGTCGCACAGCTGCTGCGCGAAAGGGTCTGCGCCATGGTCTCGCCCATGTCGGCGAACAGCGCGGGATCCGGTATTCGGGAAGGGCTGCCTGTCGTCGGCGCGCCCTGGGTTGATGGAGGCGAGCAGGTTTCGCGCGACCATGCGAAGCGAGTGCTCTGCGGATCGTGGCAGCCGTTGCACTCGAGCACTTCACCGGGCGCACCCTGCAGCCAGTTGCTGTGGCGCGGCCCGATCGCCGCCCGTTGCGATCCAGGATCGAAATGTCCAGTGCGACGTTCGCGGGCACCTTGACGCGCACCGAACCGTCCGGGCTGCACTGGCACGTAGCCCAGGATCTCGCGCATGAAATTGACGGTGCCGAAGGCTGTGTTGCGGAAATCCAGTACCTCGTCGTCCGGCATCGACACCCGCCTTCGATGCGCAGGAAACGGGCCGGTCGCTGGTCGGCAGTCGTTACCCCGGGGTTCCTCACGGTCGTGATGCCACCCGGTGCCGTATCCACGCCGTCGACGTCGTACACGCTGCGGATGCTGCAGGATGCCAACGCCTTCGCCCACCAGCGTCGAATCCAGGTCAACGCCTGATACCTTGTCGAGGATGACCGGCGGGAGCTGCGCGGCTGCATCGGTGACGACGTCGTTGATGATCATCACTCCTTCTTCAGGAGGAACGACCGGGATCTGCGTGTTGCGATCCTGATCGTAGATCCAGATGCCGTAGAGCGGCGGTGCCGGCACGGTCGCCGGATTGGCGAGGCGATCCGCCGTGCAGGGCACTATCACGTTGTTCTCGAGCGCGGCACAGACTCCAGCTCACCAGCATGCGGTGGGTGCCGTCCGTCAGCGGATAGACGCTACTGAACAAGCCGCCCTCTGATGGGGCGTCGGATCGGTCTGGACCTGGTTCACCGTCGCCGGCTCCTGCGCCGGACCGCCAACACACCGATGTTGGGCAATGTCGGCTGTGTGTTCTCGACGTAGTTCGTCGTGTCGATGGAGACGATATCGCCACCGAACAATGTTCCGGAGAAAGGCCGGACTCAGCGACATGACGCGACCATTGATGAGCTGGCGCGCCTGGAGGAGTTGCACCGCCTCGGTCGAATTGACGATCTGGTGGCTGTGCTTGCCGTACAGCAGTTCGAGACCTGTGCCATCCGGGTTCACGCGGTACAGGCTCATCTCATCGTTATTCGGGGCATGATCCCAACGGTGAAGACCACCTGTCCGTTGCGCGAGCACTGACGGATCCATGTCGTTGCTCTGATTAGAGGAGATCTGGTGGATGTCGCTGCCGTCCGCGTTCATGACGTGCAGCACGAAGCCGTCCTGGTTGCGATCCTCATCCTGCGCAGCGAACTGCGGTTTGCCCTCATCGAGCAGGATGGCGCGTGACTGACGCTGGCGAGTGGAGGAGAAAACGATGCGTCCGTCCGGCAGGTAATGCGGGTGCGACGTCGTGGCCTTCGCTGGCGACCGTATCGGAAGGAATCACACGGCGCAGCGTGTCCGGTCGGATGGTCGTATTCCCAGATCGCCCACTTGGGCAGATCCTCTTCATCGGCATTCTCGTCGAACGGTCCGCGCATCGCGAACACCAGTTTCGTGCCGTCGTACGAAGCCTCGACGTCGCGCACATCCCATTGCTCGGTATCGCCGGTGACGCGCTGAGTGATGTTGTGCTCGGGCGCTCGGGGGCGGCACGATCTCTGAATAGAGGTCAGCGTCTACATTGAAAGTGCGCAGGACCTTGGCGTTGTCCTCGAGCTGCATTGCCATCAGGTCGGTGGGAAGCGTGCGCTTGACGTATCCGAGCGCAAAATCGACCGTGGCCGGATCGGGCCCCTGGCCGCTGCCGAGACTCGGTCCGCTGCCGCCGCCGCCGCTGCAAGCCGTAACCACAAGAGTGCAGAGTGCAAGCGCCACGGTGCTCGCGGCGGTCCGTACCGTCGTGGCTGCATCGCTTCGCTCGCTGTGCCTGATCATCGGCATGTCATCCCCGGATCCTTGAGCCGGATCCGCCTCGCCGCGCCCAGGTCGGGCGGGCTTCGTTTACTCAATCACGGTCAGCCTGCTTGCACGGCGCGTGAACGACATCCCACAGTTCTCAAAAGTCCTTGCACTCGACTTCACTTCCACCAGGTGCTCAAACGACGCAGCAGCATGTGCAGTTTGGAGACACCGTGCGCGCTTCACGCTGCTGACTCACATCACGCGTGCCGGAGCATCGCCTGCGCACTTTTCCGGATGCGCTGCAGATACTGGAAAAACAGCCATTTCCTCACTCTTGTGGCGCACGCGAAACAGCATCACCTGCAGCGGTGCATGTCGATGCTTATACACGCGTGACGTGCTGCGTAATGTCGCCGGCGGGAGACGTCGGTGTACTGAGACATTACGGCGAGCCTCGACCGCTGCGTATATTGCCGCCCGACGCGAAGCCACTTCAGTGGACTTGGGATGAAGTCATGCACACGAGGACGCCCATGAACACGGCGAGACAACGCCCAGCGCGGCGCGCAGCCGCGACCAGCGCAGCCTGACAGGCTGCCTGCTGACGATTGTGGCCGCGATTGCGGTTGCAGGTCCCGCGCGAACAGGCGAAGCGCATTCGACCGCCTGGTCGGCACGCCGCCGAGCGACGCGGTGCTTTGAACCAGATGGAGTGCAGACGTCGTGGCGAGGCGATCGCGGTCGACGCCGCGTTGCGCGCGATCGATCCGGTCCGACCTCAAGCGCCGTTCTACTACGGTCACGCTGAAGAACTTCGCGACGCCGTGGACCAATCGCGACCAGACGGTGTTCGCACCGCTCAACGACTACACCGCGACCGTCATCGGCATGGTGCGCGATGACGTGCACGTTCAACGCACGGTGCTGTCCGGCCGACATTCTCTACACCGGCGCAGGGGCATCTCGCCCGGCTACTGCGCCGAACAGCAACGACTCACTACCAGGCGCATGGAAGATCAGCAACGCGGACCTCAGAACCGTCCTGACGCAGCGGGCGCAGTCGGCGTTGACAGGACTTGCCGGCCGACGGCGACCGCCGGCGTCATCACGACGCCGCGCTGCCTCCAGGCGTTCTTCATCGCGGGCACCAACCGCGCGATGTTCCGCTTCACGCTGCATCAATCACCTGTGCCATGACATGGAGCAGGTGCACGACACATCGCGCCCGCCCGACCGCATCCGCCAGGACGTGAGCGCGCAGCCCCGGCGGCGACAGCCGCATCGTTCCTGAACAGCTGCATCGGCTGCCACAGCGGCATGGACCCGATGGCGCAGGCGTTCGCCTACTACAACTACGACGAGACGCCAGGCCGGCTCGTCTACACGCCGGGCGCAGGTGCAGCCGAAGTACCTCATCAACATGGACAACTTCAAGCCGGGCTACGTCACGCCCGAACGATCACTGGGACAACCGCTGGCGCCAGCGGCCCGAACGCGCTGCTCGGCTGGGTCGGCAACGCTTGCCGGGTAGCGGCGACGGCGCCAAGTCACTCGGCCAGGAGCTCGCCAAGCAGCGAAGCCGTTCGCGCAGCTGCCAGGTGCGAGAAGGTGTTCCGTAACCGTCTGCTTCCGTGCTCCCGGCGATCAGCCCGGACCGCACGAAGGTCAGACGGATCGTCGACGTCGTTCAATGGCGAACAACTACAGACTGAAGCGCGTGTTCGCCGAAGCCGCCGCCTACTGCAAGGGCCAGTGAGGAGAGCGACCATGAGCTCATCGGTCATCAGGACTCAGGATTTTCCGTGCCGCGCAGATTCGGCGCGCCGGTCTCCTCGTCGCGCTCACGGCACTTGCGCTTTCGGCATGCAGCGGCGGCGGCCCGGAAACCGCAGTCAATCCGGTTACGACGCCGCCCAATCAGCCGACGTATTCAGGTCCGCCGCCTGTCGACCGCGGACGTGCAGGCATTTCGCATCAACCTGTGGGAGAACATCAAGGCGACGAATCGCTGCGGCCAGTGCCACACCGTCGCCGGCCAGACGCCCGATGTTCGCGCGCCCGGACGACGTGAACCTGGCCTACGACGCGGCCAACACGGTCGTGGACCTGACCGATCCCTTCGCAGTCGCGCATGGTTGCTGAAAGGTCGGCGGTGGCCACAACTGCTGGCTCGGCTCAGCGGACGCCTGCGCGGACATTCTTACGACCTGGATCACGCAACTGGGCCGGCGCTGCCGCGGGTGGCGGCACGCAGATCGAGCTGCTGGCGCCGCCGATGAAGACGTGGCCTCGAGGCGCGATGCCTGCCGCCTCCGGCTGGACCCGTGCCGCGGTTCCGACACGACCTGCCTGGTGCTCGAGGTGTATTGCTCGCGCTGCCACGCTGCCGGGCGCGGCAACTCTCGCAGTCGCCGTTCTTTGCGGCCGCGCTGACATCGATGAGGCGTACGCGGCGGCGCAGACCAAGATCAATCTGGACAATCCGGCATCAGTCGCGCCTGGTGGTGCGTCTGCGCGATGAGTTCCACAACTGCTGGGCCATTCCGGCCGGCGGCGCGGACTGCCCTGGCAGCGCCAACCGCATGCAGGCGGCCATCGAAGCGATGGTCGCCCAGATCCCGCTCACGCAGGTCGATCCGGCGCTCAAGATCAGCAAGGCACTCGCTCTCTATGATGGCACTGTCGCGAGTGGCGGCAACCGCTTCGACGGCAACGCGATTGCCAAGTGGGAGTTCAAGACCGGCGGCGGCGCGACGGCTTACGACACCAGTGGCGTCGAGCCCGCGCTGAACCTCAACGCTCTCCGGCGATGCTTGACCTGGATCGGCGGATGGGGCATCAACGTCAAGCGCTGGCGGCAAGGCCCAGGGCTCTACCGGTCCGGCAGCAAGAAGCTGCACGATCTGATCACCGCCACGGGTGAGTACAGCATCGAGGCCTGGGTCGCGCCCGGCAATGTGATGCAGGAGGACGCGAATATCGTCAGCTACTCCGGCGGCAACATGGCGCGCAATTTCACGCTGGCGCAGCGGCAGTATCAGCTACGACTTCGCCAATCGCAGCTCGGTGACCGACGCCAATGGCACGCCCTCACTCGTGACCAATGCCGACGATGAGGATTCGCAGGCGACGCTGCAACATATCGTCGTGACCTTCGATCCGGTCAACGGGCGGCGCGTCTACGTCAACGGCGAAGACACGGGTGATCCGGGATGCCGCGGGCAACGCCAGCCTCAGCGACTGGGACGACACCTTCGCCTTCGTACTCGGCAATGAGGTCTCCGGCAACCGCCAGTTCACGGTGTGTCTACCGCCTGGTGGTGGTGCACAACCGCGTACTCACGCCGGCACAGATCCAGCAGAACTTCACGGCTGGTGTCGGCGAGCGTTACTTCATGTTGTTCAGCGTCTCGCACCTGGTCGAACGTGCCGCAGAGCTACATCATGTTCGAGGTGAGCCAGTACGACAGCTGCAGCTACCTCTTCAACAAACCGACCTTCATCAGCCTCGATCCGGCCGCGACAGCCGGGCGGCACCATTCCAATCCAGGACCATGCGCATCGGCGAGAACGGCATCGAGTTGCCCGTGGGCCAGGCCTATCGGACGCTCGACACCGCAATCAGCGACTCGCTGTACACGCCCGCGACCGGTCAGCCGCTCGCGAGCATCGGCACCATAGTGTCGCTCGAGAAGGGATCCCGTCGATGACCTCTTCTTCCTGAGCTTCGATGTGATCGGCACCAACACCAACGTCAGGACCGAGCCGGCGCCGCTCGACTCCGGCACCGCCCGCGCCGTGCGCGTCCGTCCGACACATCTGGTGTGAAGACCTTCGACGAGATCAACGCGTCGATGGCCGAGGTCACCGGCGTGAGCGCCAACACCGCAGAAGGTCAAAGACACCTTCACGACCGTGAAGCAGCAGCTGCCTCCGGTGGAAGACATCAAGGCGTTCCTGTCCTCGCACCAGGTGGCAATCGCGCAGATGGCGATCGCCTACTGCAGCGCCCTGGTCGATGACTCGGCCAAAACGCGCACCGCCTTCTGGGGCCTCGACCTCGGTCAATGTGGATCTCAGCACCAACGCCTCGCAGGTCATCGACCCGCTCCGGTGGACAAGGCGATGGGCGTGAGATCTCACCTCGCAGCCGGAAGTCCTGGCGCCGTGCGCGCGGAACTCGAGCAGCCTGGTCTCGGCGCAGGTTGTGCGCCAGTAGCTGCTCCGGGCGACTCGCAACGCAGTCGTCGTGAAGGCGGTTTGCGCCGCGGCGCTGGGCAGCGCCAGTGCACTACGGTGCAGTAGATACAAGTACCATGAGGATACGAGCCATGATCAGACGTGGAAAAACGCGTGCTCTCGGACTCGATGAGCCGTTGCGTCATCCGGATCACAAGAAGCCCGTCACGCGCCGCGACTTCCTGGCGCAAGGCTTCCTGACGGGATCCGCGACCGTGGTCGCGCCGACGCCTTCTGGGCTTGCTGCTCGAATCCGCGCGTGTGGCTCGCGGGCGCTTCGTCGGACATCAATACGCTCCTCGGCGTCTGCAGAGTCACTGCTGGCGCGGGCAAGGTCCCGTTCATCTGCTTCGACCTGGCCGGTGGCGCGAGTATCGCAGGTTCGAACGTGCTGGTCGGCGCAGCAGGGCGGGCAGCTCGATCTTCTGATCGACTGCCGGCTACTCGAAGCTGGGTCTGCCGGGCAACATGACGCCCGCGAGTCTCGCACGCGACCGAACTTCATCGATACACAGTTCGGCCTGGCGTTCCACTCCGACAGCGCGTTCCTGCGCGGCATGCTGACGCGCACTGCCGCCACCGCGATGGCGAACGACGCAACGGCGCGGTCATTCCGGCGCGCTCCGAGAACGACACCGGCAACAACCCGCACAATCCGATGTACGGCATCGCAAGCGCCGGCGCCGAGCGGCGAGCTGCTGACGCTCATCGGCTCGCAGCAGCTCGGACTCGGGCGGCAACTCGACTGGCGCCCGTCGATGATGATCGATCCCACGGTGCGGCCGACCAAGGTCGATCGCACCAGCGACGCGACGGGTCTGGTCGATACCGGCGAGCTCGGCACACTGCTCGGCAACCAGGCTGGACACGGTGTCGGTCATGGAGTCGATCGAGCGCATCAGCAAGATGAAGCTCGACACTGGTTCAACACGCAGCTCGGCAATCCCGGCGATGCAGACACCAAGCAACTGACGCAGTGCGGCTACGTCAAGACGGCGTACCTTGCTGACAAGTTCGGCAACCGGCGGCTATCGATCCTTCCGCCGATACGCGCATCGCAAGGGTCCAGCGGGCATCTTCACCGACGCCAGTACACGGCGATCGTGAGTTCGAAAGACTGCCTCCGTGATGAAACTGGTCGTCGACGGATATGCCGGAGCCGGCACGATTTCCATGGGTGGTTTCGATTACCACACGGGCGATCGCTCCACGGGTGAGGGTCGCGACTTCCGCGCCGGCGTCTGTATCGGCGCGTGCCTGGAGTTTGCGGCGCGTCGTGGCGTGCCGCTGATGATCTATGTCTTCAGCGATGGCTCCTGTCGAGCAATGGGATGATCGACAGCTCCACAGGTGGGCGAGGCAAGGGCGCTGGACCGAGCGACAATCAGTCGACGGCGTCCTCGTTCTTCCTGGTCTACAAGCCGAACAGCCGGCCGGCCGCGATGCGGCAGCAGATCGGGTTCTTCCGTGCGAGTGGCGACGTGGAAACCGCTTCGCATCCGGGCGCCAACGCCAGTCAACCTGCTGGTGGAGACCGTGATCCTGAACTACATGGCGCTGCACGGCGAGCAGGGCCAGTTCGCGACGCTGTTTCCGAATCACGGCCTGGTAGCACCTCGCTGCTGCGACGAGCCTCACGGCGTTCGGCCAGATCATCTAGGGCACGCACGATCGGCGGCGGCTGCGGGTTCGCCAATCGCTCCAGCGCGACTCTCGTAGGACAGTGACGCGAGCATCGCGGGAGCGAGATCCGTCTCGTCTGCGACCGCTTCGACAGCCGCACTTCGTATCCGCAGGTCTCTGTATTCGCTGCGTTTGTCGCCAGAGGCGACGGCGGGATTGTGCGCGCGGTCGCGTATTATGTTCGCCCGGCGTGTAAGCTCCGTCACTCGCGTGCCGGAGGCTGAAATCAGCGAGATGGTGCGGATGTATTCATTTCGAAATTCACTCACCGCGCGAACCAGGCGCGTGCTAGCAAGAACGGACATGTGCGTGCGCACTGCCTGCGCCATCCTGCTCCTTGGCCTGGTCCTCGACTCGCAGGACGCGCGTGCCGATCTGCGCCGGGAACGCGGCGCCGGACTTCGTTCTGAAGAGCCTCGCGGGCACGAACCGCCGCCTGTCGGAATATCTCGGTGAAGTCGTCATGCTGAATTTCTGGGCGAGCTGGTGCGGCTCGTGCCGCCAGGAGATGCCGCAGCTCGATCGCCTGTACGCCACGTATCGCAGTGCCGGGTTCGTGGTGCTCGGCATCAACGTCGATGACGACGTTGCACGCGCCCTCGATCTGGCGCGTGCGCTCAACGTGACTTATCCGATGATGCTCGATCCCGGCCAAGAGCGTCGCCCCCAAGTACCGCCTGGGCGAGCTGCCGATGAGCGTGCTCATCGATCGTTCCGGTGTCGTGCGATACGTGCACAACGACTACCAGGTGGGCAAGGAACAGCCCTACGTAGCGGAACTGCGCCGTCTCCTGAACGAGTAGACACTGCCTTGCAACAGTCCTGAAATCTCATCGATGAGGTGCCGGAAGTGCGATCGCGCAATGATTCTTTACGCCGAGGACGCGGAGTGCAGCACCTGACGCGGCTGTGGCGCGTCAGCGTCGCGTCGTTGGTACTGATGTGCGCAGGCTGCATCGGCCGACGATGCCGCGCCGGCCGCGAACGCGCCTGCAACGACGCCGCCTGCTGCTCAGCCGAGGGCGCCGCACCACGGTGATTTCAAGAGCCTCGATCAGGAAGTGCAGGGGCTCAGGCCGGGTCGTCGAGCTCAACAGGATCTATTCGTGCTCGAAGAAGAGCTGCTGTTCCCGGCCAATACGCAGATCGCGGTTTTCGTCTCCCTCGATGTCGGAGATTTTTTGCCGTCGATTCCGTGACCCTCAAGATCGATGACGACGAAGTGGCCAACTATCTTTACACGCAACGTGAAGCCGAGGCGCGCTGATGCGCGGTGCGCTGCTGCCGCGCATATCTGCGGCAATCTCCAAGGTCGGTAAAGCACGAGCTGGTCGCCTTCTTCACCGGCAAGGGCACGCACGAGCGCGACTACAAGCGGGGTGCGACGGTCAAGTTCGAAAAGAGCATCGGCGCCAAGTATGTCGAGGCTCCAGATCAGCGACCGGGTGCGCAAGATGCAGCCCGAATTCGTCATCAAGGAGTGGGAGTAGGGCGTGCACTGGCGGCGCGCAAGCATTGCGGCACTCGCCGTGTGGGTGCTGGCCGGTCGCGTCGGCGCCGCGGAGGAACCTGCTGCGGGTGCCGCACCTGCGGCGCCGAGCGGCACGCTGGCACCGACCACGATCAAGGATCTGTACTACGGCGATGTACTCTTCTATTTCTACCAGGACGACTATTTCAATGCCCTGACCCGCCTGCGTGCCGCTCAGGACAAGGGTCGGGTTTCGCATCACACCGATGAAGCCGAGCTGCTCCTCGGAGGACTCTACCTCTCCTATGGCGAGCACCTCGAGGCAGGCAAGATTTTCGAACGGCTGCTGGCGCGTAACGTTTCTCCTTCGGTCGCCAACCGTGCCTGGTTCTACCTCGGCAAGGTCTGGTATCAGCGCAGCTACTGGTCGGAAGCCGAGGGCGCGTTGCGCAAGGTCAAAGGTGAGCTCCCACCGCGGCTGGAAGCCGAGAAGCGCAACTTGCTCGCGCAGGTGCTGATTCAGCAGGGGCGCTACGACGACGCGATCGCCGAACTCCAACGGCTGGCGCGGGCCGCCGGACTGGACCGCGTACGCTCAATTCAACCTGGGCGTCGCGCTGGTACGCAAGGGACGGATGAACGATGCCGCGACGATGCTCGATGGCGTCGGCCGGATGCAGACCAGCGACGAAGAGCTGCTGGCGCTGCGTGACAAGGCAAAACCTGGCCCTCGGCTACGCGTACCTGCAGAACAATCAGGCCGCCAATGCGAAGCCGGCTCTGCAACGCGTGCGGTTGCAAGGCGCGCAGTCCAACAAAGCACTGCTTGCGGTCGGATGGGCGGAGTCGGCCGACAAGAACTATCGCGAGGCGCTGGTGCCGTGGATGGGCTGCACCGGCGCAGATCTCCTCGATGCCGCCGTCCAGGAGTCATACCTGGCCGTGCCCTTGCGTTCGCGAAGCTCAGTGCCAACGCGCAGGCTGCCGACTACTACAACACGGCGATCCTGTCTTACGCGGACGAGTCGACTCGCATCGACGAGTCGATCGCGGCGATTCGCAACGGCAAGCTGCTCGACACGCTTCTGACGCACGATCGTGCGGGCAACCAGGGCTGGTTCTGGCGGCTGGAGAATCTGCCGCAGGCGCCGGGTCGCGCTATCTGTACCATCGCTCGCCGGGAACGAATTCCAGGAAGGACTCAAGAACTACCGCGACCTGAACTTCATGCAGCGCAATCTTGCGGAATGGTCGCGGAGCCTGGTGGCGTTCTCGGACATGGTCGATACGCGCCAGGCCGCCTACGAGCGGCGTCTCCCCAAGATCGATGCCAGCCTCGCCGGCGTCGATCCGAGAAGAGCTGCAGAGCAAGCGCGTCGAACTCGAATCACGCGCTCAGTGCGGCGGAGACCGCCGGCGATGTGGTCGCGCTCGGGACGGCGCACGAGCAGGAGATGTGGTCCAAGATCCAGAGCCTCGAAGATGCTCTCGCTGGCGCAACCCGACGACCGTTCGCTCGATGAGACGCGCGAAAAAGTGCGTTTGCTCAAGGGCGTGTTGTCCTGGCAGCTCGATGAGAGCTACAAGGCGCGCGTCTGGACTACGCGTCGGAGCCTCAAGGACCTCGATCTGGCTTTGCGCGAGATGGAAAAGCGCTGGCTGCGCGTTCAGCAGGCGCGCGACAGCTTCCCCGAACGACACCGCAGGATTGCGCCACTCGCGTCGCTGCGCTCAAGCCGCGCATCGATGCTCTCAACACGCGACTCGCCGCTGCGGGCCGTGCGCAGGGCGATTACCTCGCAGGGATCGCGATCAACGAACTCGAGGCGCAGAAGGAGCGTCTTGCGAGCTACCAGGTCAGGCGCGCTTTGCGCTTGCGAGCATCTACGACCGCGCGGCGAACACGGGAGCTACACCGTGAAGCGTCTGGTGGCAGCACTCATCGGCTGGTCCGCCCTGTTGGCGGCGGCAACGAACGCCTGGTGTGGCAAGCCCAAGCCCGCACAACCAACGATCGGGGACCTCTCCGGTCGCGAGGGTGGAAGTGCGCACCGACAAGCCTGTCGATGCGGGATCGGCCCGCGCGATGGAGAACTATCGCGAATTCCTCAACCTGAAATCCAACGACCCCGCGCTGCGCGCCAGGGCGATGCGCCGGCTCGGTGACCTGAACCTGGAAGCGAGCGAGATCGAGCGCGGCGAGCGCGAGCAGAGCAGCGCTGACGCCCTGCAGTCCGGTGAAGCGATCAAGCTCTATACCGCGCTGCTCGAATCGTATCCGGAGTATCGCCAGAGTGATGGCGTGCTCTATCAACTCGCACGCGCGTACGAGAGCAACGGGCAGCCTGAGCAGGCCCTGGACGCGCTCGACCGGTTGGTGAGCCGCTTCGGCTCCAGTGCCCTGATCGATGAGGCGCAGTTCCGCCGCGGTGAGATCCTGTTCAGCGCCAAGCGCTATCAGGGAGGCCGAACGCGCCTACGCGGAAGTCATCCGGCGCGGCCCTCAGTCCACCTTCTTCGAGCAGAGCCTTTACAAGCACGGTTGGTCGCTGTTCAAGCTGGCGCGTAGTGATGAGAGCCTCGGCTCCTTCGGCCTGCTGCTGGACCGCAAGCTCATAGATCCGAAGGATCCCACCAAGGTCGTGGACATGCAGACCTTGACCCGTCCCCGAGCGCGAACTTCTCGAGGACACGCTCCGCGTCATGAGCATCACGTTTTCGTATCAGGATGGCGCGCAGTCGGTGGATGAGTTCGTGGCCAAGCGCGGCAATCCTCGCTACTCGTACCTGCTCTATTCCTCGCTCGGCGACCTCTACATCACCAAGGAGCGCTACCAGGACGCCGCGCAAACCTACGAGGCCTTCGTCAAGCGCGATCCTATCGATCCAAACGCGCCGCTCCTGCAGGTGCGCGCAATCGGGCGTACCGCAAGGGCGGATTCGCTTCGCTGGTCCTGTCCGGCAAGGAACAGTTCCTCGAACGCTATGGCTTCGGTTCGCCATTCTGGGCCAGGGCCGCGAGCGCGCCCAGTTCCCTGCGGTCGTGGCCGGGCTCAAAGCAGCGTGAAGGAGCACACGCCCAGTATCACGTGCCGAAGCGCAGAAGACGAAGAAGCAGTCAGAGTACATGCTGGCGGCCCGCTGGTATCGCTGAGTTACCTCGACTGGTTCCCGAACGAACCCGAGTCGGCGGACGGCAATTTCCTGCTCGCGGAAGTGCTGTTCGAAGCCCATCAGTATCGCGATGCGACCAAGGAATATGAGCGCACTGCCTACGCGTATCCGTTCAATGCCCGCTCGGCGGAGGCTGCGTACGCTGCATTGCTGAGCTACGACGCCTACGAGAAGCAGCTCAGCGATCCGTCGCAGGCGGCAGAGAAGCAGGCCTGGCACGCCGCGAGTGTCGATAGCGGGCTCAAGTTCGCGACCACGTATCCGCAACATAAGGAAGCTGCCAACGTCCTCCACGCGTACGGCTCGGGAGCTGTTCGAGATCAAGGATCTGGACCGCGCTGTCGATACTGCAGCGCGTGCTGGCACTGCAGCCGCCGGTCGACGCGACCAAGCAGCGCACCGCGCTCACGGTCATTGCTCACTCACGCTTCGAGCAGGGACGTTACGCGGAAGCGGAAGCCGCCTATCTCCAGTTGCGTGCTGTGATTCCGCCGGGAGACAAGGAGCAGAAGGAGATCACCGAGAAGCTCGCGGCCGCTGTCTACAAGCAGGCTGAGGCCAAGAAGGCAGCCGGAAATTCCGTCGGTGCCATTGACGATTTCCTGCGCGTGGCACAGGTCGCGCCGGATTCGAGCATTCGCCGCAATGCTGAATACGACGCGGCTGCCGCCCTGGTAACGATGAAGGACTGGCCACGGGCGATTGAGGTTCTGGAAGGATTCCGGCGCAATCATCCGCAGGATCCGCTCAATGCCGAGGCGACGCGCAGCCTCGCCGTCGCATACCGGAGACCGGGCAATCGGCACGCGCCGCCGCGGAATTCGAGCGCATTGCCGACACGCCGAGCGAGACCGCCGAACTGCGGCGCGAAGCGCTGACACGTGCAGCAGACCTGTATCAGAAGGCCAGCGATCGCGGCGGCGCGATTCCGCTGCTACACGAAGTTCGTCGAACGCTTCCCCGGCGCCGCTCGACCCGGCCATGGAAGCGCGGCAGAAGCTCGTCGACATGGCGGCCGCAACGCATGACATCAAGGAACCGCGACCGCTGGCTGCAGAACATCATCGATGCGGATCGCTGCCAGGCGGCGCGCGCACCGAGCGCAGCAAGTATCTCGCTGCGAAGGCGACGCTGGTGTTTGCCGAGCCCGCAGGCGCCGCACGTTCGCGCTCGTCAAGTTGAGCGCGCCGCTGAAGAAGAATCCTGGCGCTCAAGAAGGATGCGATGGAACGGGCTCTCAACGCCTACGGTAGATGCCGCTCAATTACGGCGTCGCTGGAAGTGACGACGGCCGCGACCTACCAGATGGCAGAGCTGTATCGCGCGCGCTCGCCAAGGACCTGATGGAGTCGGAGCGCCCGGAAAACCTCTGGAAGAGGATGAGAACTCGAGCAATACAACGTTCTGCTCGAAGAACAGGCGTTTCCGTTCGAGGAGAAGGCGATTTCGATCCACGAGGCGAATAGTCGCGCGCGCCAGCGAGGCGTGTACGACGAATCGGTGCGCAAGGTTTCGAGGCGCTGGCCAAGCTGAAGCCGCGCGCGCTATGCAAAGGCGGAAATCAATGCGGAGTTCGTCAAGGAACTGCGCTGAAGCGCTGAGCCTTGCGCTCGCGCTTTGCACGCTCGGCTGCGCCAGCGCGCCGCCGGCGCCGCCTCCGTGGCCGAGCCGGCGTAAGCCACGGCTGCGCCAGCCGAGCCGGTGATTCCGGAGCGCGCAACCAGCAGTTCGCGCAGGCAGTGGCCTTGCTCAGGCCGGAAAGTTGACCGACGCCTGAGCTCGAGGCTCAAGCAACTCATCCTGGCATATCCGAATACCCGGGCCCATACGTCAACCTGGGGTTGCTCTATGAGCGCGCGGGCAAGTTACCCCGAGGCGCGGAGCAGGCCTTGCGCCAGGCCACGCGAAGGGAGATGCCCAGCGCACTGACCTACCCGAGCTCGGCATCACCTATCGCCAGCTCGCCGCTTCAAGGACGCCGACGGCGCTTATGGCGAGAGCCATCAAGATCGACCCGAACTTACGCGCCTGCTCACTTGAACCTCTCGGCGTGCTCTGCGATCTTGTACCTGCAGCAGCCGCAGCGAGCGCTCGAAAGCCTTCGAGCGCTATATGGAGTTGTCCGGGAACAGCGACAAGACGTGTTGCGACTTGGATCGCGGAACTCCAAGGGAGCACGCGTCGGCTCCAATCAAAACCGCAGACTGCCGGAGGCTTCACCATGACGCTCGCCTACGTAGCGCAGGTATTGTCGCGGGCTCGCTGTTGTCCGCATTCGCCGTCTCGGCGCAGACCGTGCCGCCGGCTGAGGAGCGTGAAAATCGGTGGTGCCGCAAGCCGAGACCAGCGCACCGGACGCCGGTTGCGAGCCCTGCAACGGACAAGGCGTCGGCATCAGCGCCGGAGAGTTCTCCCGGCAAGCTCCAGCTGCCACCCCCTGGAGGGTGCGCCTGTCGACGGGAAACCTGCGCCGCGCGGCTCGCAGTTCAAAGACCGTCGATCGCTGCCCCGGAGCTGGAAGGCTCGTCGATCACGGGCAACCGCGAACTGCCGAAGGTGCTTTACATCGTGCCGTGGAAGAAGGCCGATCTCGGCGATCATCGGTCGCCCTGCCAACAGTCTGATCGATGAAGTGCTGGCGCCAGTGGACCGCGATGTGTTCAAGCGCCAGATCGAATACTTTGCGACGCTCAACACCGGGCCGCAGCGAACCGGCACCAACGCCGCCCGCTGCGCCGCCGATTGAGCCTGCACTCACGTTTTTGAAGAGGAGACCCGCATGGACGCTTTACGCCCACATAGTCCGCTTCTTTCAGGGAGGCGGCGCTTTCATGATCCCGATCGCGATCGTCGCCGCCCTGGGACTGGCGATAGCGCTCGAGCGCTACATCTACCTGTCGATCGTGAGCTTTGCGCAATCGCAGCCTCCTGGAACGACCTGACGCCGCTCCTGGCGCAGGGCGATTTCAAGCGCGCGATTACCATGACGTCAAGTCGGACGCGGCGATCGGCACGATCCTCAACTTCTGACACTCTCGCGCATTCAGTCGGCGAGGGCGCCGCGACGACATCAGATGGCGATGGAAGAGCCTGGTGGACATCGTGCCGCGGCTCGGTAGCGCACGCACTACCTCGCGCACGTTCGCCAACATCGCGACGCTGCTGCTCCGGCCTGCTCGGCACCGTCAGCGGTCTGATCCACGCCTGCGCTGGCGCGGTCCGCCGACCGCGTGAACCCGGCCGAGAAGGCCAACCTGCTCGTCGGCTTCAGTATCTCGGTGGCGATGAACTGCACCGCGTTCGGCCTGATGGCCGCCGTGCCGCTCGTGCTGCCGCCACGCGGTGCGTGGCAGACCAGAGACGATCGGAGCTCGTGGCGCCGGCCCGGAGATGGCGTCGGATGGTCCTGAATCAGCATCACCGAGCGGCGCGGCGATCTCCGCGCCGCACGCACAGGCGTCCAGCCCGCTCAAGGCATCCAGTCATGTACTCGGCGCGACAGGCACGCGCGCGGCTGATACGCCGCCATGCGCCGCGAACACACGCGCCCGATGCGCCGACCGAGCTCCCGTCGTGCCGATGATCGACATCTTCGCGGTTGCTCGTGACCTTCCTGCTGATGACGGCGGTGTTTTACCGCCTGGTGGTCGCACTCGAACCAATCTGCCGACTGCGCAGAACGAGTCCGACACCGCCGCCGACGTTACAGCTCGAAGTCATGCGCAAGGCCAAGATCCAGGTCGCCGATCGGGGCACCGGTCTCCTCAGGAGTTCCCGAACGGCATCAAGGGTTATGACCTCAACGCGTTGTCGCAATTCCTGCAGCGGAGTGAGCAATACGTAACC
>ERZ1370068.346-contig-10312_pt1 | contig 43215 bp, 36 predicted proteins | sample MGYA00561227_ERZ1370068 | MGnify/ENA primary metagenome ERZ1370068 (study PRJEB38410, sample SAMEA6850437) | metagenome | study: Metagenomic assessment of the ecological functions of the soil: analysis of the soil microbiota associated with the... | reverse complement strand
TGCCGTATTGCTCGCCACCGGCGACGACGCCCTGCTGGCCGCGATCTGGCCGTGGGAGGCCGTGACCGAGGTCCTCGAGGTCAAGCGCGGCGTTCTCCGACGCCTCGACGCCGCCGTCCTGCCTGCCGGGTTCTCCTGGCCTCGAACACCCGGGGCCTCTCGGGATCACCGCGCTCGGCCGCGAGACCTGGCGGCCGAGCGCGTGTCAGCTCCATTTCTTCAAACTGGCTACAGCGTGATGCGCCTGGTCGAGGCTGTCGTGCGCGGCGAGGAGACGTCCCCGAGGCGCTCGACGCCGGCGCGGCCTTCGCCGAGGCCGTGGCAGACGCCGCGCGTGCGCCGTGAGTGCCCGGGTTCCTCGTCAACCGGGTGTTGCGAGGGCGCTCGCCGGAGGCGTTCCGACGGGCCGAGAGCTCGACGCCGCCCGGGCGCCGGCCGACGCCGCCGGTGGTGGCGGCCCGGCGTCGCGCCCATGGGCCCGTTCGCGCTCGCCAGACCTGATCGGCCTGGACACCTCATGGCCCACGTCCGCCGCGACCTGGAGGCGGCCTACGGCCACGACCGCTTCGCCGCGCGGGCGCGGGCATGACCGGCTCGTGGCCGAGGGGCGGCTGGGGCAGAAGTCGGGGGGGCGGCTTCTACGACGCCTGCCGGCGGCGGCGACCCGGACGACGCCGGCCGCGACGTCGCCGAGCGCTACCTGCTGGGGCCCTGGACGAGCCCGCCGCTGCCTGGAGGAGGGAAATCGCGGCGGCCGACGACGTCGACCGGGCCTGCGCCCGGGCGGCCGGGTGGTCCGCCGGGCCGTTCGCCCGCGGACGCGCAGGGCGTCGCCTCCTCCGGGAGCGGGCTGAGCGGTTGGCCGCCGAGGCCGGGCCGCGGTTCACGCCGCGTCCCGCCCTGGTGTCGTTGAACTGGCCGCCCGCCCACCCGGCGCTGGCCGGGCGATCGGTCCTCACGCTGCGACATCACCCGCCGGACGCCGTCGCCGCCGTCCTCGACCTCGCGGTCGAGCCTTAGAAAAGCGCACCGGGGCGTGGTCGCCGTGGCTCGCGGCCAGGTGGTCGGGGCTGATCTTCGAGCGGCCCTCGACCCGCACCAGGTCGCCTTCGAGAGCGGCATCGGCCGGCTCGGCGGCCAGGAGCATCCACCTCCGCCCGGGACATGCAGCTCTCGGCCGGGGCGAGGCGCTGGAGGACACGGCCTCCGTGCTCTCCCGCCTGGTCGACGCGATCGTGCTGCGCACGGGCCTGCACGGGAAGATCGAGGAGCCTGCGCGACGCCTCGGTGCCGGTGGTCAACGCCCTGACCTACGAGCACCACCCCTGCCAGGCGCTGGCCGACGCGATGACCCTGCGCGAGCGGCGCCTGGTCGTTGCCGGGCCTGCGCGTCGCGTACCTGGGCGACGGCAAACAACTGCTGCGTCTCTGCTTCATGGTCACGCCGCGCGCACTGGGCTCGAGGTCGTCGCCGCGCGCTCCGGCCGGCTACGACCCCCGGCCTGAGGTGGTCGGCTGGGCCGACGCCGAGGCGACGGCGCTCGGCGGCGGCGCGTGTGGTCGTGTGACCCCGGCGAGGCCGTCGCCGGCGCCCGGCGCTCGGTTAATGGACACACCCGGGTGTCGATGGGCGAGAAGAGCGCGAGGCCGAGCGGGTGCGGGCGCTGAGCGCCTACGCGCCTGGATCAGGCCATGCTGACTGGCCGACCCGGACGCGGTGGCTATGTGCACCCGCCCCGGCGCACCACGAGCAGGAGATCCCCTACGCCGTCCTGCACGGCCCAGCTCGGCCGCGTGGACCAGGCAGAACCGCATGCACACGCAGGCGGCGCTCCTCGTCCACCCGCCGCCGGCCAGCGCCGCCGAGAGGCCGATGCCGCCGCTGAGGGACATGGAACCCCAGCGCGGCGTGCCGGTGCTCACGATCGCGCTGATCCTGCTCAACGTGGCCGTGTTCGTCTACAGCAGACGAAGCCGGACGACTCGAGCCCCGGCGGCCAGACGGCCTACGCCTGCGAGTGGGGCCTGGTGCCGGACTGACCGATCGACGGGCCGTGCAATAGCAACCCCGAGGGCCCCACCTGCGGCGAGGTCAACGCCTGGCAGCCCCGGTTCCTCGCTCCCCCGTGACCAGCATGTTCCCTGCACGGCGGCTGGTTTCACCCGTCAAACATGCTCTTCCGGGTCTTCGGCAACAACATCGAGGAATCGGCTGGGACGGCGCTTCCTGCCGTTCTACCTGCTCTGCGGCATCGTGGCGGGCCTGGGCTCAGGCGCTGGCCGACACCTCCAGCGACGTGCCGCTGGTCGGCGCCCTCTTTCGGGGGCGATCGCCGGGGTGCTCGGGGCCATCTGGTCCCCTGGCCTGCGGCGCGGGTCTGACCCGATATTCCTGATATTCGTGTTCCCGCTCCCGCCTTCCTGCTGCTGGCGTTCTGGTTCCTGGTTCACCAGGCCCGTTCACGCGGCCGGGGCTCGCCGAGGTCGCAGTGACGGCGTGGCCCATTGGCCCACGTCGCCGGCTTCCGGCGGCCGGCGTGCTGCTCATCAAGCCCTTCCTGATCGGCTGACGCGAGCCGCCGCCGCCCGCGCCTCCGGGTCGGGGCGACGGTTCGGGACCGTGGGCTTCCGCAGGCGCCGCCGACGCGACCGCCCGGAGCCCGTGGAGTGGGTCCGGGTCGCGTGGGCCCGGCATCAGCCCGAGGCCGAGCTCCCCCGCCTGGCATGCGCGACCAGGGCATCCCGGCCTGGTTCCGCGCACCGGCGGCGTGGACGTCCCGGCTGATGCTGGCCGGCGGCCCGCGCGAGATCTCCGTCTCGGGCTTCGCCTCCTCGAGGCCCACGCGCCGCTCGACCCTGAGGGTCTCGACGGCACCGGCGGCGACCGGGGCCCACGGCCTACACTGGCGCGTGAGCGCACAGCGCATCGGCGTCGGCCTCTCCGTGGACTCCGACTCCGCGGGCTGGCCGCGAGGCGGTCGACGCGGCCGCCGCGGCCCTGGGCCGGGCCCGGCCACGCTGGTGGTGGCCTTCGCCTCCCCGACCTGCCGGGGGCCGAGGAGCTCCTGGCGGCCAGGCACGAGCGGCTCTCGCCGGACTGCGTCATCGGGGCGATGGGCGAGGCCATCATCGGCGACGGCCGCGAGGTCGAGGACGGGCTGGCGGCGGCGTTTCTGGGCCGCGCGCCTGCCCGGCGCGCGCGGTCACCCTGTTCCGGCTGGTCGCCTGCACCTCGGAGGACGGTCTGGGCGTGCTCGGCTGGCCGTCCGAGCTCGAGTGGACGACCTTTCGGTCCTCGAGGGCCCGGGTGATCATGCTCGCCGACCTCTTCACGTTCCCGGCCGACGCGCTGCTCGGGCAGCTCAACCTCGACGGACGGGCGTGCGCGTGGTCGGAGGCTGGCCTCGCGGTCGCGCCCGGGCGAGCACCGGTTGCCGCTGTTGTTCGGCCACGACGTCCACGAGGACGGCGCCGTCGGCGTGGTCGTGCGCGGCGCCCGATATTGTCACCGTGGTCTCGCAGGGCTGCGCGCCGATCGGCCTGGACATGGTCATCACGGCGGCCGAGGGCCTTCGACGGTCGAGGAGCTCGCCGGCGTGCCGGCGCTGACCAAGCTCGAGGAGGTCGTGTGGCCCAGCTTCCCGTGAGGATGACCGGGCGATGGCGAGCGTCGGGGCCTGCTGGCCGGCCTGGTGATCAATGAGAACCAACCCGAACATGAGCGCGGCGACTATCTGATCCGGGGTATTCACGGGGGCGATCCGCTCTCCGGAACGCTTCACGTCGGTGAGCGCGTGCGCGTCGGTCAGACGATGCGTTTCCCATGAGGGATGCGGCGTCGGCCGACGAGTGACCTGCGTGGAGGCGCTTCGGCGTGGGCGCGCCAGAGCTGGGCCCCGCTCACCGTCGGGCGGCTGATTCAGCTGCAACGGACGCGGGACGCGCATGTTCGCGTCGGCCGACCATGACGCCTCCGTGGTGCTCGAGGAGTCGAACGCCGACCGCGGGGCTGTTCTGCAACGGCGAGCTCGGGCCCGTCGGAGGCAAGAACCCTTCACAGCTTCACCGCCACCATGGCGCTGTTCGCCGAACGACGACGTCACAGGTCGGGTTTGTGATACGTATTGCGATCGCTCACACCTCTCCCAGGTCACAAACGGAACGGAGCAGTGCATGCTCGACGAAGCGCCGGCGAGCAGCCGCGGACGTATCGGGGCGGAGATCTACGACCAGGTCGAGCAGATGCTGGCCAACGAGAACATCACCCGCACGGAGGCCTTCAACCGACTCTCGAGCAGACGGGTCGGCGCGCCCCGGCACCGTCGCCGCCAACTACTACCGCGGCCCAGCGCGGGGCCCAACCTCGCGCCGCGACGGCGCCGTACGGCCGGGGGCCGCCCGGCGCGGCCGACGGGCCCGCGGCGCTGCCGACGTGCATCAGGGCGCGCTGCGCCGGGCCCAGGCCGCGCTCTCGACGAGCTCACCGGGGTGTGGTGCGCGGCCGCGAGCAGGAGGTCACGCGGCTGCGCAGCGAGAACGAGAGCTACGCGGAGATCAAGCGCCTCATGAAGCGGGTGAAGTAGCCGACGATCAGGGCAGGACTGGGCGCTTCCTCGCCGCTCCCGGCGGCGAGGAGGCCCGGACCTCCTCCAGGCCGACGACTGGCGCGCCCACGAGCTCCGCCCAGGGCGCGGCCCCCGGCCAGCAGGGCCAGGGCGCGGCGGAGCGTCGGCGGGTGGTGGCAGGGAGCCCTGCACCCGCACCTCCTGCAGTGCAGCGGGGGCCGTCGGAAGGGTGACGACGGTCCCTGATGGGCACTCGCCGTGGGAAGTTCACCCGCCGCCGGGCTGGGCCAGGCCGCGGCCAGCTCCTGCGGTCCTTCGGGCCGGCTGACGGCCTCGAAGACGACGTCGGCCCCGCGGCCGCCGTTCAACCTGCGGCGCAGCTCCTGCCCGGCCGCCGCGGCGTCGCGCGGCGCATCGGGTGGACCTCGGTCGCGCCGAAGCGCAGCGCCCACCCCGCCGCTCGGCGTGCGGGTCGCACATGGTCACCAGCCGCAGCCGCGGGCGGCCATGAGCGCGGTCAGAACTGGCTCTGCACCCCGCCGCCGAGGACGGCCACGGCGTCCCCGGCCCGGGCCGCCGAGCGCTCGGCCGTGCGCACGCGCAGGCCAGCGGCTCGGCCATCGCCCCTGCGCTCGCCGCTGCAGGCCCTCGGGCAGCGGCATCAGGTTGCGGGCCACGATGCGCGCCGGCACGCGCAGTTGCTCGGCGGCCCCGGGTCAGGTAGACCAGGTCCTCGCACAGGCCGGCCGCCCGCGGCGGTGGCAGAAGCAGTATCGTCGCAGGGGGCCGAGTTGGCCACTACGACGCGGTCGCCCGGGCGCACGCCTCGACCTGGCGCCCACGGCGTCGACCGTGCCGGGCTGCCTCGTGGCTGAACGGGCGTTGGCGGACGGGCAGCGCGGGTGCCGGCCCAGGCGCATCATCTGGCGTCGGTGGCGCAGGTCAGGGCGGCCGCGACGGCCACCACCACCCCGCCGGGGCCGGGCGCGGGTCGTCGACCGGCTCGAGCCGGAGGTCGCCCGGGCCCGTGGAGGATGAGCGCCCACGGCGGTCCAGGTTAAAGCCGCCGGTCGCGGCCTCGCGCATGATGCGCCTCGAACGTTCCTGAGCACCTGCGGGCCCCGGTCGAGGAGGAGCTCCGGTCTCCTCGACTTCGCGCCCCCGACCCGGCCGACGCGGAGTGGACGCGCAGGGGACCGGGCCGGCTGGTGGAGGCGATGCGCTACTCGCTGCTCGCCGGCGGCAAGCGGATCCGCCCGGTCCTGGCGCTGGCGACGGCGCGCGCGTCGCTCGGCGCCGGAGCCCCGAGCGAGTCCTGCCGCTCGCCGCGCGCGATCGAGCTGATCCACACCTACTCGCTGATCCACGACGACCTGCCGGCGATGGACGACGACGACCTGCGCCGCGGCCGGCCGACCTGCCACGTGCGTCTACGGCGAGGACGTCGCGATCCTCGCCGGCGACGGCCTCTTCGCCGAGGCGGTGCGGCTCGTGCTGCCGAGCAGCAGGGCGAGCCGGCCGCGGGCTCGCTGGCGGCGCTGCGCGAGCTCGGCCGCCGCGACCGGGCGTCGACGGCATGGTCGGCGGGCCAGTACCGTCGACGTCGCGCGGCGCCGCGAGCGAGGCGCCGACGGCCTGCGGCGCGCTGCACGCGCTGAAGACCGGCCGGCTGATCGCCGCCAGCGTCGGCGTGCGTACTGCATCCTGGCCGGCCGGCGCCGAACCTGAGACAATCGCTTCCGCCGGTTCGCCGAGCGAGCTGGGCGTGCTGTTCCAGATCGTCGACGACATCCTCGACGTGACCGGAGACGGACGAGCGACCCTGGGCAAGCCGCCGGGAAGCGACGAGCGGCTACGGCAAGCGCACCTACGTGAGCATATCCATTAGTCCCGACCGCGCGCGCGCGGTCTGGCCGGCGAGACCCACGCCCGGGCGCGCGAGCTGTTGACGGCCTGCCCGGCCCGGTCGACGACCTGCTCGCCCCTCGCCGACGTCACCTACGAGCGGCAGCACTGACGCGCCGCTGACGCCGACGGGCGGCCGCGTAGATACGATCCGCGGCCTGGCAGATTTTTGGGCTCATGATGCTGGTCACGCGGGCCGAAAGGCGATCAAGCATCCGCATCGCGCTGGAAGAGGACGTTCATTTCGGCGGGCTCACCACCGGCCCTCGAGGGCTACCGGTTCGTGCACCAGGCGCCCTCGAGCCTGACTCTGAGCGACAAATGACACCGGCGCCGACCCGCTGGGCCGGCGGGTCAGCGCGCCGCTGGTCATCTCGTGCATGACCGGCGGCGTCGAGCGCGGCGCGAGATCAACCGGCGGCTGGCCGCGGCGGCCCAGGGCGCTGGCGTCGCGATGGGCGTCGGCTCTCAGCGCGCCGCACCGGACGACCGACCTGGCCGAGACCTTCCGCGTGCGGGAGCTGGCCCCCGACGTGCCGCCCCTGGCCAACCTGGCGTCGCCCAGCCGCGCCGCCGCGGCGCGGCCGGAGCCGGCGGGCGGTCGATGCGCGATCGGCGCCGACGCGCGCTGGTCCTGCACGCCAACCCCTGCAGGAGGCGCTGCAGCCCGAGGGGGACGCCCACTGCCGGGCTGCTCGAGCGGATCGGCGAGGTCGCCGCGGCCCTCGACGTGCCGGTGCTGGTCAAGGAGGTGGGCTGGGGCCTCCTCGAGACGCGGCGCGCGCCCCTGGCCGAGGCCGGCGTGGCCGTGGCGTGACGCACAGCTGGCGGCACGAGCTGGAGCGAGGCCGAGCGCCGGCGCACTGATCCGGTCATGTGCCAGGTGGCGGCGACCGCGACTGGGGCATCCCCACCGCCCAGGCTTTTCTTCGTGCTCGCCTGCCGCCGCGGCTTCCTGACGGGCTGCTCATCGCCTCCGGCGGCCTGCGCACTGGCGTCGACGCGGCCAAGCCTGGGCCCTCGGCGCCGACGCCGCTGGCCTCGCTGCCCCGCTCCTGCGCGCCGCGGTCGCCGGCGGCGACGCCTCGCCGACAGCTGCGGCGGCTGATCGTCGAGCTCGCATCGCCATGTTCCAGTCGGCGCGGCCACGGTCGCCGAGCCCGCTCCACCCCCCACCTGGTCGCCGGCCCCGCGCCGGCCGCCGAGCCCTCCCTGACCCCGAGCCTCTAAGCCCCTCCCGTCCCCGAGCCTAGGAACCGCACGTGCCCCAGCGCCCTGCCTACCCGAGCTCGCCATGGCGGGCTACCTGATGAAGAAGAAGCTGATCCAGCGCCAGACCGCTTCCTGCTCACCCTCATGCTCGGAGCCGCTCGAGCTCTGCACCCGGCCTGCCACGGTGCGGCGCATCCGCGAGTACGAGCACGTCTTCGACAAGCGGATGTCCGTGGAGGAATGCCTGCGCGTGGCCGACGAGGCCGACGCCCCATCGTCAATATCCCGGCGGCGAGCCGCTGATCCACAAGGAGATCGGACAAGATCGTCAACGGGATCGTCGGCCAGGGCCGGTTCGTCTACGTGCACCAACGGCATGCTCATGGACCGCGCCTTCGGCAAGATACCGCCGAGCGCCGACCGCTTCGCCTTCGTGGTGCACCTGACGGTATGCGCGAGGTCAGTCCACGATCACGCCGTCGACCGCAAGGGCGCGTTCGACAAGGCCACGGCGCATGCGCGAGGCCATCCGCCTGGGCTACCGCGTGCACCAACACGACCATTCACCGCGGCGTCCCGGCCGCGGGATGTCCGCCTCTTCCTCTTCCTTCGTGAGATGGGCATCGAGAGTTGCATCACCTCGCCCGGCTTCCGACTACGAGTCGGTGACCCACGGCCGGGAGCAGTTCCTGGCCGCCAAGGGGAGGCCGAGGCGCTCTACACGGACGTCCACGACCGCTGCGCCGACCCTTCGACGTCCGCTTCTACCGCGGCACGCGCTCTTTCCACGAGTTCCTGCAGGCAAGCGCGAGTACCGCTGCTCGGCCTGGTCACCGATGCCGACCTACACCGTCGGGGCCGCTGGCGCAGCCCGTGCCGGCTATATGCTGCGCCGACCGCCACGTCTGCGAGCCCCGCGAGCTCCCTACGAGGGGACCGGACTGGGAGGCCTACGGCGCGGGCGCGACTCCGCGGAAAGCCGCCAACTCCGCCAGATGCACTGCGGCCCCTGAGGCAGACCACGATCATCGAGGCCCCCAAGAAGCCGAAGGACCTGGTCGCGCTCGCTCCGGCATTACGACCCGCGCGCCGGGGGCGGGGTCCTGGTCCTCACCGCGCCGTCCCGGCGGAGCGCCGGGCCCCTGCGCCGCCTGGCCCGATCCCGGCCGCAGCAGGTCCACGTCACCGGCATGGGGGCCGCCGCGGCACGGCGGCGGGCGGCCGGGCCGCTCCCGTCGCGCGGTCCCCGCGCCCCGGTGGCCGCATCGAAGCTTCTGCGGCGCCGCCTCGACCCCGTGCTCCGGAGTGCAGGCGACCTGATCGCCGCCGAGCGCGTGGTCGACGAGCGCAGCCGGCGAGGGCCTTCGCGTGACCGACCCGGGCCTGCTGGCCGCCGCCCCGGGCGCGCCGCGGACCCTGGGTGAAGCGCGGCCCGACCGAGCCCGCTACAGCCGGCCGCACGACAAAATGACGGCCGGCCTGCGGGGCACGGCCGCCGTGACCTGGGCATGACGCCGCCCTGGCGCGCGCGCCGCCGCTGGGGAGGCGGGCGTGCCCTTCCGCGCGCTGCGGGCGGTGACCGACACCAGCGCGCGCACCGGGTGCCCGACTTCGCCCGGACCGCCGACGGCGAGGGCCGCCTGCGCCCGGGCGCGGCCGACGGCCCACTTCCTGTCCCATCCCGGCCGGGTGCCGGGCCTGCACCGCGCTCTGGCCCCGGCGGCCCGCCGCTGCCGGGCCGATCCCCGCGGGCCGGAGGATTCGAGGCGGTCGCGGGGGCCGCGTGAGCCTGGCGCTGGTCACCGGCGCCTTCCGGGTTCGTGGGCGCACGTCGCCTCGGACCCGCTGGCCCACGGGTGGAGCGGTGCGCGCGCGCTCGTGCGGCCCGAGTCCCATCGCCGGCCCGCCGCTGGCCCGCCGGCGCGGTCGCCGTGCCCGGGGACCTGCGCGACCCGGGCGCGCTCTGAGTGCCGCCGCCCGCGACTGCGACGCTGTTCCCACGTGGGCGACGCACTTCACGCGCTCTGCGGCCCGGGGCGCGACCGAGGAGGTCGAGCGCACCAACGTCGACGGCACGGGCCAACGCCCTCGCCGCTGCCGCTGCGGCGCGACCGGCGCGCGCTTCAGTGCACCTCCTGCGGTTGTCGACGATCGGCACTGCCCCGCGCGCTGCGGCGTCGGCGGCGAGGACACTCCCTCACGACCCGGCGCTCGCGCAATCGGCGGCGCCTACGCCAGCGGCTCCAAGCTGGCGCCCAGGAGCGGCTGGTCTCCCGCGCCGCGGCCTCCGGCCAGTGGGCGGCGGGATCGTCAACCCGTCGGCCCCCGGTCGGCCCGGGCGACGACTGGCGCCCGACCCCACCGGCCGGGTGATCGATCGACGCGTGCTGCCGGCCCGAACATCGCCGGCCTACGTCGACGCGCGGAACTATCAACCTGGTCGACGCGCGCGACGGTCGCGGCCGGGCAGCACCGGCTGGCCCTCGAGCGGGGCCGCTCCGGGCGACGGTACATCCTGGGCCATCGAGAACCTGATCGCTGATCGTAGCGATCCTGCGGCCGCTGAGGACGATCCGCCAGGGCTGCCCGCGCCGCGCGGTCTGCGCCTCGCCCCACGCGGCGGCCACCGGCATCGCCGCGGTCAGCGAGCTGGTCGAGGGGGCGCTCTGCCTCGGACGCGAGCCCCTCGCCCCGCCGGACCGGGCCCGCATGGCCCGCAAGCGCACACGTTCCCACTCAGCCGGCCCGGGCCGTGGCCGAGCTCGGCCTCCCCAGTCCTTCGGTCCGGGACTGCGCTGCGGGCTGACGCGGTCGCCGCCGCAGGAGCTACTCTCCCGCATCCCGGCGCAGACCGACGCGTCGATGGAGCTCGCGGTCGCGACCGCCGCGCACGACACGCTGGTCGCGATGTTCCCGTCGCAGTCGGCACGCTTCCGACGCGTTCCTGGCCGAGGACCTGCGGCAGCGTCGGAGCGACGCGGCAAGCGGTCGAGACGACTGCGTGGGATCCTGCTCGGGGCGCCGCGTCGCGCAGCGCGGTCCTGTCCCATCGCGCGGACGACGGCTCTGACTTCGTCGAGACCGGAGTCGGGATCGGACTTCATCCCGAGCGACCAGCTCCGGCTGGTGGCGCCAGGATCCGATCAGCCTGCATCCCGCTGGCGCTCGGCGCGCACTGGGGCGACGTGACGCCGTTCGTGCTCGCGTCGGGCGAGCAGTTCCGCGTGCCGCCGCCGCCGGCGCTGACGAGCGCCGAGTCACGCGGCCGCGTACGACGAGGTGAAGCGCGCTGGGCGGCGACGGCATCGACCACGCCGACGCATGCGCACCGCCGGAGCAGACCGCAGATCGGCATCTACTGGGCGTACGACGGCACGCCGAGCCTGTGCGCGCCGCCGCGGCTCTACAACCAGATCACGCGTGCAGATCGCGATCAGACGCGGCACCGAGCGCCGTCGAGCTCGCGCGCCTGCTCGCGCTCGTGAACGTGGCGATGGCCGACGCGGGCATCGCGATCTGGGAGTCGAAGTACTACTACCAGTTCTGGCGCCCGATCACCGGCATCCGCGAGTCGGATCCCGGCACCGGTCCGACCGGTGCTCGGCGACGGCAACGCCGCACACGGTCGGCGACACGACGTTCACGCCGCTCGGCGCGCCCGCGAGCAACCGTCACCGGGCCGAACTTCACGCCGCCCTTCCCGGCGTATCCGTCCGGTCACGCGGGCTTCGGCGGCGCGCTGTTCCAGATGCTGCGCCGCTTCTACGGCACGCGACGACATCGCCGTTCACGTTCGTCTCGGACGAGTTCAACGGCGTGACGCTCGGCAACGACGGCGCCGTGCGCCCGCTCGCTCCCGCGCAGCTTCCACGTCGCTGTCGCAGGCCGAGGAGGAGAACGGCCAGAGCCGCATCTACCTCGGGATCCACTGGTCGTTCGACAAGACGCAGGGCATCGCGCAGGGGCGCGAGGTCGGCGACTTCGTCTTCGACCACCTGTACGCCAAGCGGCGCTGACTAGCGCTTCTGACAGTCGAGCGGCGTGCCCTCGCGAGCGCGCCGTGCGGCGCTCGTCGCCGACCGCAGCGGCAGCTTGCCCCGCAGCAAGAACTAGAGCGCACGCGAGCGCTGAGAACAGCCGCCTACTCTCCCAGCGTTCACGGCAACCGTGCGCTTGTTGGCGCGTTTGCATATTGACGAATTGAGGGGAGCGATGCGCACTGGGGCAGTGCGCGCGCCGCGTACACGCGTCCACGTCGGGTGTGAGCTCGGGCAGGCAGCGTGCACAAGCAACATGCGGTGCGAGCGCCGCACGTCTGGCGCCCGACCTGCCCCCCGCGATTTTTCGAGCACGCGGTGTGTTCTGCGTCCGAGGGCGCGGCCTCTTCACCATCGGGAGAAGAAGCACCATGAAACGCTTGCTGAACCGTGGCGAGCCTCGCGCTCGCCGTGCTCGCCCGGCACGGGACCGCCCGCGCGACCCTGTGGTCGGGAACGAGTCCAACGACGCTGGTGGTGGACGTCGGCTCGCTGGTGTCACGGTGACCCCACGGGGACGACGACCCTCGATCCGATCGGGCGCTGGCTGTCCTGCCGATCACCGGAGGCGGACGTCGTTCGGCCCGCTGGCCGGCTTCGTCCTCCACGAGGGAAGCGGCATGATGTTCACGCGCGACACCTCGAGCCTGACGTCTTTCGCGAATCTGCAGCGTCGATTCTTTACTTCTTTGGAATCGTCTCGGGTGACGTCAGCGAACGTGGCGCCACCGGGAACATGGATCTGTTCAACATCCTTCCCTGTGACAACGGCGGCTGCACCTGACGGCCACGGCGGGAATTCCAGTCACCGAGAAGGGGCTGTTCCTCCGCGACACCGGCGGCGCTGTTCAACGGGCTCTTCACGAGCCCCGTCGTCACCACAGGCGACCAGGTGGGTCTCGCCGAGATCCATCTGTCGCTGGGGGAAGCCGTTCCCGAGCCGACCACGCCAGCCTTTCATGGGCATCGGCCTAACGAGTCTCCCCGCTGGTGCGGGACGCGCCGCACGATGTCTGACCCGCCACAGGCACTCGCCATTCGGTAAGAAGGAGCAGGCGCGCCCGATCGAGGGATAGGGCGCGTCTGCTCCTCGACTCTACTTACTTGACTACGCCTGGCTGCTGACATCGGCCCGCGCTTCCTGGATGCGTCTCGCGGGGGCTGCGCGCTTCGCTTGCGAGGCTCCGCGCGAGGGACGGCCTCGCGCTCCGCCGTCTCCTTGTTCGTCGCGTAGCTCGAAGAGCCGGATCAGACGGAGCGGATGGGTGGCGGCGCGGCGCGCAAGCGAGCTGCCAGCCGGGGCCCCGAAGGTCGCGACGTCGAGCGAGACCCACCCCGGCGACTGGCGAAGCCGGCGCGCGCCGCGCCCGGCCCGGCCGCGGCGAACTACCGAACAGCGCCGTTCAGGAATCCCGAGAGCCGCGCGAATCGGGCGCGGTGGTAGGCGCCGTCGCCGAGGGTCAGCCTCGGCGACGCGGGCGCGCTTCAGGAAGAAGCCGATCTCGTCCTCGTCGGTCACGCCGATGCCGCCGTGCATCTGGACGGCCTCGCTGCCGACGAGCTGCGGTCGCATCCGGAGACGCGCGCCTTGGCGAGCGATCGCGAGCTGCGGCACGTCGGCGCGCTCGTCGTCGATCGCGCGGAGCGCGTCGAGCACGATCGAGCGCGAGAGCTCGACCTCGGTGAACATCTGCGGCGGCGCGGTGCTTCAGCGCCTGGAACGAGCCGATCGGCACGCCGAACTGCGTGCGCGTCTTCAGGTACGCGGACGGTGCGCTCGAAGGCCTCGGTCACCGTGCCGAGCAGCTCGCGCGGCGACGCCGATCGTGCGCGCGGTCGAAGCACCGGCGTCGAGCAGCGTCCGCGCCCGTCGGCCACGTGGCCGACGCCGCGACTCGTCGACCTCGACGCCGTCGAGCGCGACGCTCGCGGCGTTGCGGCTGTCGACCATGGTCGTGCGCTTCACGGCGAGCCCGCGCGCGCTCGTCGGCACCAGGAACAGGCCGAGGCCGTCGCGCTCGCCGGCCGCGCCCGCGGTGCGCGCGACGACGATCAGCTGAGTCGGCGACGTGGCCGTCGAGCACGAACGATCTTCTCGCCGGTCGAGCTTGAAGCCGTCCGCGGTCGCTTCGGCGCGCGGTGGCGACCCGGTACGGCGCGTGGTGCGTGCCTTCCTGCAGCGCGAGCGCGAGCATCGTCTCGCCCTCGGCGACCGCGCCGAGCAGGTCCTTCTGCTGCGTGCCGTCGCTCGCGCGAGGAGCAGCGCGTTGCGCGCCGAGCAGCACGGTCGAGAGCGAGCGGCGTCGGCGCGCGAGCGTGCGGCCGCACTCCTCGAGCACGATGCCCGAGCTCCGCGCAGCCGAGATCCGCGCCGCCGAGCTCCTCGCGGCAGGACGATGCCGGCCCAGCCGAGCTCCGCCATCTGCTGTCCAGAGGTCGCGCGAGAAGCCGACCGGGTCGTTCGCGTCGCGCAGCCGGCGCAGCTGCTTCACCGGCAGAGTGCTCGCGCGACGAATTCGCGGGCGGTCGTTGCGCAGCAGCTCCTGCTCTTCGGTCAGCGCGAGTGACATGTTCGAGTTCCTCAGAGCGTCAGTCCGGAAGGCCCGAGGACGCGCTTGGCGATGATGTTGAGCTGCATCTCCGCTGGTGCCGCCCTCGATCGAGTTGCTCTTCGAGCGCAGCCACTCGCGCGTGGTCGCGAGCTCGCGCGGCGTGAAGCCGTCGCCTTCCCAGCCGAGGCGCCTGCGTGCCGAGCGATCTGCAGCATGCAGCTCGTAGCGGCGCTTGTTCAGCTCGGTGCCGTAGAGCTTGAACATCGACGAGGCTGGGCCCGGGCCGCTGCCCCGCCTTCGCCTGCTTCGGCCGAGCGCGCATGGTCAGCCGGAAGCAGCGCTGGTCCATCTCGATGCTGCGCGACGCTGGTCGCGGATGCAGCGGCGTCGGCGATCCGCCCGTCCGTCCTCGCCGACGTACTCCTGGCGACCTGCGCGAGCGATGCGCGTGCTCGCCGCCGCCGAGGCCGACGCCGCATGCCGCCGATCATCGTCGCGCTCGTGCTGGAGCAGCGTCTTGGCGATCGTCCAGCCGCCGTTCATCGTCGCCGACCAGGTTCGTCTTCGGCACGCGCACGTCGCTGAAGAAGGTCTCGCAGAACGGCGACGTGCCGCTGATCAGCTTGATCGGCGGCACCGAGACGCCGGGCGTCTCCATGTCGAACAGGAGGAAGCGAGATGCCGTCGTGCTTCGGCGCCGTTCGGATCGGTGCGCACCAGGCAGAAGATCCAGTCGGCGTAGTCTGCGCGTAGGAGGTCCAGATCTTCTGGCCGTTCACCAGGTAGTGGTCGCCCTTGTCGCTCGGCGCGCGTCTGCAGGCCGGCGAGGTCGGAGCCGGCGCCCGGCTCGCTGTAGCCCTGGCACCAGCGGATCTCGCCGCGCGCGATCTTGGGCAGGTGCTCGCGCTTCTGCTCTCGTTGCCGTACTCGAGCAGCACCGGGCCCGAGCATCGGTGATGCCGAAGCTGATCAGCGGCGGGCGCGCGCGGATCTTGCGCATCTCCTCGCTGACGACGCGCGCCTCGGCGTTCGAAAGCCCGCCGCCGCCGTACTCCTTCGGCCAGGTCGGGCAGACCCAGCCCTTCGCGGCCATGCGGTCGAGCCAGAGCTTCTCTTCGGGGTTCTTGTAGACCTTCCGGCGCCCGCCCCAGTTGGAGTCGTCTTCCGAGGTAGGCGGCTTGCGCATCGACGGCGGGCAGTTCTCCTCCAGCCACTTGGCGACGTCGGCACGGAAGCTGTCGAGATTCTCCACCGGACTCTCCTCCAGGATGCGCAGCGCGCGCGGCGGGCCGGTATCGTATGCGGCCCAGGGAGGGTGCCGCAAGGCGCCCTTGCTGGCCGAGCCCCGGGTCGGCTTCCATACGGCCGCATGAAAGTTCTGCAGCGACTGCTCGGGCTCCGCGGTGACGTCGACGACGCGGCCCGCGACACGGCGACGGTGCGGCGCATCGCGGCCGAGCTCGACGCGCTGCCGCCCGCGCGAGGCGCGCGTTCCTCGCCGCGTTCGCGTTCGTGCTCGCGCGCGTGGCGCGCGCCGACCTCGAGATCTCCGGCGAGGAGACCGAGCAGATGATGAAGCTCGTGCGCGAGTACTGACCCTGTCCGAGGCACAGGCGCTGCTCGTCGTGCAGATGGCGAAGACCCAGGCCACGGCGCTCGGCGGCACCGAGAACTACCTCGTCACTCGCCAGTTCAAGGACATGTCGAACCGCGCGCAGCGCGTGGACCTGCTGCGCTGCTTGTTCGCGGTCGCCGCGGCGGACCAGAACATCTCGGTGGTCGAGAACACGGAGATCACGCAGATCGGCGAGGAGCCTCGGCTTCTCGAGCATCGAGATCGCCTCCGTGCGCGCGGCCTACCGCGACCAGCTCTCGGTGCTGAAGGACATGCCCGAGTGAGCGCGCGCGCGGTGCTGTTCGACTTCGGCGGCACGCTCTACGACTACCGCTGCTTCGCGCGCGCGAGGCCGAGAGCCTGGCGCAGCTCGCGCGCTGGGCGGGGATCGACGCGCCGATCGACCGGTCTCCCGCGCGCACCGCGACGCGATGAAGCGCGTGTTCGGCGACTACCGCGACCGCGCTTCTACTTCCACCGCGATCTGTTCGGCGACGCGGTGCGCGGCATGCTGGCGCAGTTCGACGCGGCGGCCGACGAAGCGCTGCTCGGGCAGTACCGCCGCTTCCAGTGGGAGTGCCATCGGCGCGACTTCGCGCTGCGGCCGCTGGTGCGCGAGACGCTGGCCGAGCTGCGCCGGCGCGGGCTGCACGTCGGCATGGTGTCGAACATCGACGACGACCAGCTCGACCACCTGCTCGAGGTCGCCGGTGTGCGCAGCGACTTCGACGCCGTGCTGTCGAGCGAGCGCGCGCGCTCGTGCAAGCCGGCGCCGGGGATCTTCCAGCAGGCGCTCGCCAGCGCGCGGCTGCGCGCCGGACCAGGCGCTCTTCGTCGGCGACTCGCTCTTCCACGACGTGGCGGGCGCGAACGAGCTCGGCATGACCTCGGTCCTGATCTGGCACAGCGACGAGCGCGAGCCGCCGCAGCGACGGACCGAAGCCGCACCACGTGATCCGGCGCTTCCCGGAGCTGCTCGAGCTGCTGCCGTGACGCCGCGCGACGGTCGCCTCGCTTCGGCGAGGACGTCCCGCTGCTCGAGGGCATCCGCACCACGCGCGCGATCCGCCGGCTGCGCCCGACCCGGTGCCGCGCGAGCTGATCGCCAAGGTCTGCGAGGCCGGCACGTTCGCGCCGAGCGGCGGCAACCGCCAGCCGTGGATCTTCGTCGCGGTGACCGAGCCCGAGCGCCGCGCCTGGGTCGCCGAGCGCTACCGGAAGGGCTTCCATCGCTACATTGCGCCGGCGTTGGAAGCCGCCAAGGATCCGAGCTACCCCGAGGCCGGACGGCGCAACATGACGCGCCGCGATCCACCTCGCGGACCACCCGCACGAGGCGCCCGTACATCTCTTCGTGGCGGGCTGGATGCGGCGCGGCGATGCGCAGACCCAGGCGCTCTTCCCTGTGGTGCAAAAACATCTTGCTCGCCTGTCGCGCGGTGGGACTCGGCGCCTCGCTCACCACCTTGCACCGCAGCTTCGGCGACGAATGCGACCGCTGGCTGGGGCTGCCCGAGAAGTGCCCCACGGCTGCGCTGTTGCCGATCGGCTGGCCGGTCGGAAAGCACGGCCGCCCGCCGCGGCGCTCGCGTGAGCGAGTGCCTGCACTGGGAGGCATTCACTCCGGGCCCCGATTCGCAAGCGCTGAGACCCGTTTCTCGGCGCCCGCACCGGTCGGCCCGATTATGCCTGGTAGACGAGACGGCTTCGTCCATTCACTGACCGTCCCTGGCATGGAACCCGAGGAGGTGCGCCCATGAAGAGGAAGGTGAACAGAGCGACCGTGAGCGCGCCTCGAGCGGCGCATGCTGCCAGAGACTGCTCGAGACGCGCGGCGATCCGCGCCTTCGCCTGGTGCTGTGGAACGGCGAGGAGCTGCGCTGCTCCGACGCGCCGCCGGTGGGCCGCATCGTGCTGCGCGACCGCCGGCTGATCTTCGACCTGGCGCTCCATCCCGACGTCGGCCTGGCCGACGCGTACGCGAGCGGCCGGCTCGAGATCGAGGGCGATCTGACGGCACGGTGCTGAAGCTCGTCTTCGAGAGACGCAGCGGCCGCGAACGCTCGGCCAAGCGCGCTGCGCGAGCAGTGGGCGCTCTGGCGCCGGCGCAGCCGCTCGCCGCGCAGGTCGCGCCGCGAACATCCACAGCCACTACGACCTCGGCAACGACTTCTACGCGCTCTGGCTCGACGAGCGCATGGCCTACACCTGCGCGTACTTCCCGACGCCCGACGGCGTCGCTGGAAGAGGCGCAGCTCGCGAAGATGGACCACGTCGCGCGCAAGGTGCTGGCTGCGTCCGGGCGAGCGCGTGGTCGAGGCGGGCTGCGGCTGGGGCTCGCTCGCGCTGCACATGGCCCGCCGCTACGGCGTGCACGTGACGGCGTGCAACATCTCCTCGCGAGCAGATCGCCTGCGCGCGCGAGCGCGCCAGCGCGCGAAGGGCTCTCGGACCGCGTCGAGTTCCGCCAGGACGACTACCGCAACATCGCGCGGCAGCTACGACGCGTTCGTCTCGGTCGGCATGCTCGAGCACGTCGGCGACGAGAACTACCGCGACGCTCGGCCGCGTGATCGACGGCTGTCTCGGCGAGCGCGGCCGCGGGCTCGATCTCACTCGATCGGGCGCGTGCAGCGCCGGCCGATGGATCCTGGATCGAGCGCCACATCTTCCCGGCTCGTACTCACCGACGCTCGAGGAGATGGTCGGCATCCTGTCGCCGCACGACATGCGCGGTGATCGACGTCGAGGACCTGCGCTTCCACTACGAGAAGACGCTCGAGCACTGGCTCGAGCGTTTCGAGAAGCACGCCGCCGCGATCGAGCAGCGCTTCGACGCCACGCTTCGTGCGCATGTGGCGCCTGTATCTCGCCGGCTCGATCGCGTCGTTCCACGTCGGGAACCTGCAGCTCTGGCAGCTCGTGTTCCACCGCGGTCGCGCGAGCGGCATCCCGTGGACGCGCGCGCACCTGTACGAGGCCCGGAGCCTGAGTGGAGAGCTTCGACGTCCTGATCGTCGGCGGCGGGCCCGCGGGCTCGACCTGCGCGCGCGCGCTCGAGCGCGCGGGCCTGCGCGCGGCCGTGCTCGACGCGAAGCACTTCCCGCGCGACAAGGTGTGCGCGGGCTGGATCACGCCGCAGATCGTGGACGAGCTCGAGCTCGACCTCCACGACTACGCGGCGAGCCGTGCTCCAGCCGATCCGCGGCTTCGAGGTGAGCCTCGCCGGCGGCAAGAGCGCGCGCGTCACCTACCCCGAGGTCGTGAGCTACGGCATCCGGCGCTGCGAGTTCGACGCCTACCTGCTGGCGCGCTGCGGGGCGAAGCTGTGCCTGGGCGAGCCGCTGCGCGAGCTGGTCCGCGACGGCGACGCGTGGCTCGCGAACGGCCATCTGCGCGCGCCGGTGCTGGTCGGCGCGGGCGGGCACTTCTGCCCGGTCGCGCGCCAGCTCGCCGGCGAGAGCAAGGCGAGCGATCCGGTGATCGCCGCGCAGGAGGTCGAGTTCGAGCTCGACGCCGAGCAGGCGCGCGCGCTGCCCGTGCTCGGCGAGGTGCCCGAGCTCTTCTTCGAGCGCGACCTGCGCGGCTACGCGTGGCTCGTGCGCAAGGGCCCGGTGCTGAACGTCGGCATCGGCCGCCAGGATCCGCACGACCTCTCCGGGCACGCGCAGCGCTTCCTCGCCTTCTGCGAGTCGCGCGCAAGCTGCCGCCGCGCACGCCGCCGAAGCGACACGGACATGCGTACCTCCTGTACGGCCAGACGCCGCGCCCGCTCGCGGGCGACGGCTTCGTGCTGATCGGCGACAGCGCGGGCCTCGCCTGGCCGCAGAGCGGCGAGGGGATCCGGCCCGCGGTCGAGTCGGGCCTGCTCGCCGCGCAGGCGATCGCCGCGAAGGACCTCGCCGGCTACGGCGCGCGCGATGGAGGCGCGCTTCGGCCCGCGCGCACCGGGCGTGCGGCGGCGGGCCTCTCCGACCTAGCTCCCGCCGAGCCTGCGCCCGTGGGCGGCGGAGAAGCTCCTCGCTGCAGCCGATGTTCGCCAAAGCACGTGGTCGTCGACGGCTGGTTCCTGCATCGAGGTCAACCCGCGCTCACTCGCGCTCTGAGCACGCAGCCCGTGATCTCCGCCGGCGCGAACAGGCGCATGGGCGGGCCCCAGAAGCCGGTGCCGCGGCTCACGTAGAGCTCGGCCGCGCCGACGCGTGTAGCGGCCCGCGACGAACGGCGTGGCCAGGCGCACCAGGTGGTGGAACGGCCAGATCTGTCCGCCGTGCGTGTGACCGGAGAGCTGCAGGTCTACACCGCTCTGCGACGCGCGCTTGAAGGTGCCGGGGTCGTGGGCGAGCAGCACGACGGGAAGTGCGGGGTCGCGCTCGGCGAGCGCCTGCGGCAGGTCCTCGCGCTGGCCGTCGCCGAAGCCGCCGCGGTGGTCGTCGACGCCCGCGAGCGTGAAGGCCGCACCGTCGCGCTCGATCCGCACGCTGCGGTTGCGCAGCACCGTGAGCCTGAGCCGGCCGACCACGTCCACCCAGGCGTTCGCGCCGGAGTAGTGGTCGTGGTTGCCCGTGACGAAGTACGACGCCGTGGCGCGCGCGCAGCGCGCCGAACGGCGCGACTTCGTCCGCCAGGAGCAGCCGCGCGAGCCGTCGACGAGATCGCCGGTCACCGCGATCAGGTCGGCGCGCGAGCGCGTTCACGCGCTCGGTCAGGTGGCGCGGCGAAGCGGCGGTCGCGCAGCGGGCCGATGTGGATGTCGCTGATCTGCGCGATGCGGAAGCCGTCGAGCGCGCCGGCCAGCGCGGCAGACGGAGCTCGATCCCGACGAGCTTCGGCGGGCGCAGCGCCGACAGCGAGCGCCGCTGCCGCCGCGACGCGCCACCACCGCGAACGCGACCGCCGCCTGCGTGCGCGCCTCGCTCTCGAACGACGGCAGCGCCGCCGGCCAGCGTACGCGACGCCGCCGGCGATCCAGCGCAGCAGGTCCGTCGCGACGAGCACCACCAGGAAGAGCCACGCGACGCCCATCCAGATCGTACGCGGGCCAGCCGACCAGCCGGTTCCACGGCGGCGGCACCAGCCGCTCGGCGAACGGCTGCGAGATCAGCGCCGGTGAAGCCGAACGCGATTCGCGGCGAGCGCGAGCGTACGCGCGCGGGCTCCGTGAGGTCGGGATCGAACACCAGCCGCTGGGCGATGTAGAGGTGACCGCCGACCACCACGCTTGCCGCGATGGCGACAGGAACAGCGAGCCCGGCCAGGATCCGCGTCGCGGTCTTCACGCGCGCGAAGCTACCGAAGCGCGCGCCCGGCGTCGCGCCGCGGCGAGCGCCGCGAGCCCAGGCGACGAGCGCGAGCGCCGAGATCCACAGCCCCGCGCGGCGCAGCGAGCGGCGGCTCGAGCCACACGGCGACGCTGCGCGTCGCCGGCGGGAACGTCGAGCTCGAGCGTTCCCCAGCGGCTCGGCGTCCACGCCGCGGGCGCGCCGTCGATCGCGACCCGCCAGCCCGGAAACGCCCAGCGCGCCAGCCGCAGCCGCACCGGCGTCGGCGCGTGCGTCGCGAGCTCGATGCGCGTGCCGCCGTCGCGCAGCGTCTCCCAGCGTCGCGGGCCGCTCGCCGCACCACCGGCCCCTCGATCGGCCGCTGCGCGAACCACACCTTCCGGTCCGATGCGCGCGGCAGGTACTCGTCGCCCGCGGTCACGGTCTCGCCGCTGTTGCGGATCGCCTCGGGGTGGAGCAGCGCCGTCGAGCATGCCGGCGACCGTCGGCATGCCGAGCGGCACGTACTGGCGCGAGGATCGGCCAGCGCGTTCGCCAGCGCCACGGCCGCTGAAGCGCGACCTCCGCGACGCGCGCGCAGCGCGGGCGTCCGTCCGCGCGAGCGCGAGCGCGCGCGACAGCGCCGCCAGCGCGCACGCGACCAGCGCGAGCCGGGCCCATCATGCGCCACGGGAACTGGAACAGCGGCAGCCAGGGGATCCGTCTCCCAGAGCCAGCGGCTCGCGCGGCGTCTCGAGGAACAGGAGCGCGAGCGCCGCGCCGAGCAGCGACACCAGAATGCGTCGCTGCGCCGGCCAGCCGAGCGGCCGCCGCGGCGCCCGCGACCAGCACCGCGGGGTGAGCAGCCCGGTCGCGAAGAAGCGCGCGTACCAGAAGAGCTTCTCGAGCGGCGGGAACTGGCGCCGGTAGTCGAACTTCCCGAGCCAGCAGCTCCTCGGGCCGGATCAGGTCCTGCAGCGCGAGCGCCGGCAGCCAGAAGAACGCGGTCAGCGCGAGCGCCGCGGCGATCCCGCCGCCGATCGCGAGCCACGCGCGCGCGCGCGCGCACGCCGTGCAGCACCACGCCGAGCCCGAGCGCGAACGCGACCGCGACCAGCGCCGTCAGGTTGTGCGCGAGCACCACGAGCGCGATGCCCGCTCGAGACGAGCGCTGAAGCCGCGGCGCGGCTCGCGCGCGGCGATCGCGACGCCGTGGAGCGCGAGCGGCGCGAGGCACAGACCCTGAGGTACTCGGCGTCCGCGTTGCGCACCAGCTTGTCGCCGAGCAGGTAGGGGATGCAGCACGAAGAACACCGTCCCGAGCCGCGCCGCCGCCGCGTCGCGCAAGCCCGCGTGCTCGAGCAGCGCGCGCGAGAAGCCGCGCACGAGCGGGACCGACACGAGCGAGATCGCGATCAGGAGCCAGGTCGCCCCGGCGCGTCACCGAGCCCGCGAGCTCGGCCGGCGAACGACGCCGCGGCCGAGAACAGCGGCGCGTAGAACAGGAACACCGGCGAGCCGTAGCCCGCGTAGAGGTGCTCGCTCCAGAACGGCGGCCACTGCCCGGCGGCGAGCGCCGCGCGGTACTCGCTGACCCGCACCAGCTCGGTACAGCCAGTCGTGCCCTCGGGGAAGCCGCGCGCGCAGCAGCGGCAGCGACACCGGCCAGCGCACGCGCAGCCACGGCAGCGCGCGCAGGAACGCACTCCGCTGCCGGTGACTTGCGCATGGGCGCGAGATGTTAGCGGCGCACACCGCTGCGCGCGGCGGCGAAGTGGTAGGCTGCGCTGCGAGGAGATCCTCGTGCCCCTGGTCGTCGACACGCGCACCGGTCGAGTCCGCGGCCGGCTCGACCGCGGCGTCACCGCGTTCCGCGGCGTGCCCGTTCGCGCGCGCGCCGATCGGCGCGCTGCGGCTGCGCGCGCCGGCGCTCGGCCGAGCCGTGGACGGGTGCGCGAGTGCGGCGAGGCCGGCGCCGGCGGCGCCGCAGACTCCTCGCGCTTCGCGGCGCTGCTCGGCGAGCGCGCGGCGGCGCAGAGCGAGGACTGCCTCACGCTCGACCTCTGGACGGCGGGCTTCGACGGCGTGCCGCGGCCGGTGCTGGTGTTCGTGCACGGCGGCGGCTTCGCCGAAGGCTCGGCCGGCGAGCCGTGCGCGCGCGGGCGCCGGCTCGCGCGCGGCGGCGACCTGGTCGTCGTCTCGCTGCAGTACCGGCTCGGGCGCGCTCGGCTTCTTCGCGCCGAACCTCGGCCTGCTAGACCTGTGCGCGGGGCTCGAGTGGGTGCGCGACGAGATCGACGCGTTCGGCGGCGACCCCGGATCAGATCACGCTTGTACGGCCACGGCGCGGGCGCCACCGCGGTGGCGTGCCTGCTCGCGATGCCGCGCGCGCGCGGGCTGTTCCAGCGCGCGATCGTGTCGAGCGCGTCGTTCGACGTCGACTCAGCGCGAGCGCGCCGACGCGCGCCGCGACGCGTTCCGGCGCGCGCTCGAGATCGGCGCTCGGGCGACGAGGCCAAGCTCGCGGAGCTGCCGGTCGCCGCGATCCTCGGCCGCGCAGGCGCGCGCGGGCGGCTTCCGGCCGCAGGTCGACGGAGAGATCCTGCCGGCGGCGCCGCTCGACGCGGCGTCGCGCGGCGCCAGCGCGCGGCGGTGCCGCTCCTCGTCGGCACCGCGCGCGACGAGACGCGCATCCACGAGCTGGTCGACCCGTCGCTCGCCGCGCTCCGCCCCGAGGACGTTCCCGCGCGGCTCGAGGCGCTCGGGCATCGCGCGCGTCGCGGCCGAGGACGGAGCGGCGCTCGCGCGCGCGCTCGAGCCGGGCGCGAGCGCGAGCGCGCTCTTCCACCGCGCCGCGACCGAGCTGCGCTACGCCGAGCCGGCGCGGCGCCTGGCCGACGCGCACGCCGCGCGCGGCGCGCCGACCTTCCAGTACCGCTTCGAGCTCGCGGGCGCGTCCGCGCAGGGCGACACCGGCGCGTTTCACGGGCTCGAGCTGCCGCTCGTCTTCGGAACGCGCCGGATCGCGCCGCTCGGCCGCTTCTTCGACGACGTCCCCGACGCGAAGCCCGTCGGGCGGCGCATGCGCGACGCCTGGACGGCGTTCGCGCGCAGCGGCGAGCCGCGCTCGCCCCTGCTCGCCGCACTGGCCGCGCTACACCGCGGCGGTTCGCTACACGCAGGGCTTCAGCGGATCTGAATGACCCGCGTGTTCGACAGCGAGTCGTGCCAGCCGACCGGGTCGCCCCGGCCGAAGAACGACAGCGGCTCGAAGGGGATGAAGCGCGCCAGGCTGCGGCCGAGGATCTGCAGCAGCGTCGCGCGCCGTCCGTCCAGCGGCGACGACCCGCGTTCCGGTCACCAGCTTGCCGAGCGTCCAGCCGAACGCAGCCTCGAGCACGGCGTAGTACACGAACGGGAGCACGATCGACTCGACGCAAGAGCCCGCTCATCGACTTGTCCGGCTGATCGCGCGTGGAGACGGCGCTGAGCATGCGCCATCGCGATCTGGTCGATCAGCAGGTCTGCGAAGCGCTGGCCGCGCGACGCGACGCTCTCGGCCGGATCGCGGATCCGCGGCTCGGTGAGCATGCTCGCGGGCGGCGCATACGGCGTGGGGTCGTGCGGGTCGCTCACGAGGCGCTCGCGGCGGCCGCGCGCCAGCCAGAGGAGCGAGGCCCAGCCGGCGATCAGACACAGCCCGCCGAGCGGGGTGACCGGGACCCAGCGCGCGCAGCTCCCAGAGCACGAGCCCGAAGATCGAGCCCGAGAAGAGCACGACCCCGGCGGTGAACAGCGACGCCGGCAGCGGCGATCGCGCCGCCCGGTCGCCTGGCCGTAAAGGCGCGAGCGCGAGCAGCGCCGCGCTGTGCACCAGCGCGTAGTGCGCGCCGGTCTGCCACGACGACAGCCGCTCGGGGGTCACCGAGTCGCGCAGCCCGTGCGCGCCGAACGCGCCGGCTACGACCGAGAGCGTGCCGAGCACCGCCGCGACCGCGATCCAGCTCAAGACTCGCGGTCCGTGACCGCGCCGAGCGACGCGCTCGACACGAGCTTCGCGTACTTCGCCAGCACGCCGCGCGTGTAGCGCGGCGCGGGCGGCTTCCAGGCGCGCCGGCGGCGCTTCGAGCTCCGGCGCTCGGCGACGTTCGAGCTGCAGCAGGCGCTGCTTCGCGTCGATCGTGATCGAGTCGCCCTCGCGCACCAGCGCGATCGGCCCGCCGACGAACGCCTCCGGGCGCGACGTGGCCGACGACCATGCCGTAGGTGCCGCCCGAGAAGCGGCCGTCGGTGATGCAGGCCGACCGAGTCGCCGAGCCCCTTGCCGATGAGCGCCGAGGTCGGCGACAGCATCTCGCGCATGCCGGGTCCGCCCTTCGGCCCCTCGTAGCGGATCACGAGCACGTCGCCGGGCCGGATCGCGGTCGGCCAGGATCGCCGCCATGCACTGCTCCTCGGACTCGAACACGCGCGCGGGCCCGGTGATCGCGTGGAGCTTGATGCCGCTGATCTTGGCGACCGCGCCCTCGGGCGCGAGGTTGCCGCGCAGGATCGCGAGGTGGCCCTCGGCGTACACCGGGCTGTTCCACGGGCGCATCACGTCCTGGCCCGCGGGCGGCTCGTCCGGCACGTCGCGCAGGTTCTCGGCCACGGTCTTGCCCGGTGACGGTGAGACAGTCGCCGTGGAGCAGCCGCGCGCTCGAGCAGCATCTTCATGACCTGCGGGATGCCGCCGGCGCTTGTGCAGGTCGGTCGCGACGTAGCTTCCCGATCGGCTTGAGGTCGGCAGAGCACCGGCACCTTCGCGCGGATCGTCTCGAAGTCGTCGAGCGCGAGCGGCACCCGGCCATGGCGTGGGCGATCGCGAGCAGGTGCAGCACCGCGTTGGTCGAGCCGCCGACCGCCATCGACCACCGCGATCGCGTTCTCGAACGCCTTGCGCGGTCATGATCTTCGTCGGCGTGCAGGTCGCGCGCGACCAGCTCGAGCAGCGCGCGCCCGCTGCGCGCGGCGCTCTCGCGCTTCTCGGCGTCCTCGGCGGCCATCGTCGAGGCTGCTGGGCAGGCTCATGCCGAGCGCCTCGATCGCCGCTCGACATGGTGTTGGCGGTGTACATGCCGCCGCACGAGCCGTTGCCGGGGATCGCGCAGCGCTCGATCTGCACGCGAAGTCGGTGTCGTTCGATCTTGCCCGCGCCGTGCGCGCGCCGACCGCCTCGAAGACGCTGCACGACCGTGAGGTCGCTTGCCGCGCGTAGCGGCCCGGCCTTGATCGTGCCGCCGTAGACGAAGATCGCCGGGATGTCGAGCCGCGCCGAGCGCGATCAGCGCGCCGGGCATGTTCTTGTCGCAGCCGCCGATCGCGAGCACGCCGTCGATGCATCTGCGCCGCGCGCGACGGTCTCGATCGAGTCGGCGATCACCTCGCGCGAGACGAGCGAGCACTTCATGCCCTCGGTGCCCATCGAGATGCCGTCGCGAGATCGTGATCGTGCCGTAGGTCTGCGGCATGCCGCCCGCCGCGCGGATCGCCTCGGCCGCGCGCGACGGCGAGCTCGGCGAGCCCGAGCGTTGCACGGCGTGATGTTGCTGCTGCGCTGTGCGCGATGCCGACGATCGGCTTGCCGAAGTCGGCGTCGCGCGAAGCCGACGGCGCGCATCATCGCGCGGTTCGGCGCGCGGTCGTGACCTTCGGTGATCTTCCAGCTGCGCGGGTTCTTGCGCTCCGGCCATGGCGTCCTCCAGACGAGCCGATTCTAACCCCTGTAGCGTACACTCGGCGCTCCGCAGGAGGTCCGCATGGATGGAACGCGCGCTCTCGTCGCCCCGACACCGAGCTCGCTCGACGACCCGAAGGTGAAGAGCACGCTCGAGCGGCTGCACGCGGCCGCGGCGGGCGACACGTTCCGCATGCTGGGACGCCTGCCCACCTTCCTGGGCGCGGTGCTCGGCAAGCAGCCTCCTCGCGAGCGAGATGAGCCGCCGCTTCAAGGACGTGTACATCCCTCTCGTCGCCGCCGCAGGGGGAAGCTCCTGTATCTCACCGCGCGCGCGCTCGACGCGAAGCGGATCGTCGAGTTCGGCACGTCGTTCGGGATCTCGACGATCTACGCGCCGCGGCCGCTGCGCGCGACAACGGCATCGGCCGCGTGATCGGCTCGAGCTCGAGCCGAACAAGCGCGCGAAGGCGCTCGAGCACCTCGACGCAGGCGGGCCTCGCGGGCTGCGCCGAGGTTCGGCTCGGCGACGCGCTGCAGACGCTGCGCGACGTCTCCGGCGCCGGTCGACCTGGTGCTGCTCGACGGCTGGAAGGACTCTCTACCTGGAGATGCTCGAGCTGCTCGCGCCGAAGCTGCGGCCGGGCGCGCGTCGTGCTCGCTGACAACGTGCGTCACGTTCAAGCGCGCGCTCGGCGCCCTACCTCGACTACGTGCAGTCGGGCAGGAACGGCTTCCAGTCGGTGACCCTGCCGTTCCCGAGCGGGTTCGAGTACTCGGTCCGGACGTCCTAGCGGTGGCGCGAGCGCTGCTGGCGTGCCTCGTTCTCAGCGCCGCGGTCGCCTCGGACGTTGCGGCTGCAGCGTCGGAGGTGAAGCTCGATGAGCCGCAGCTCCGCCTGCTCGTGCTCGCGACGCAACGCCAGGTACGCGAACCCAGCCTGCAGAACGAACAGCGGATCTGGTTGGCCGGAGCCCGATGGCTGCCGCGATTTGGGCCGCTATCGGGACGGGTGCCTCGAGGATCGCTCATCTGGAGCGGATCTCCGAGCTCCAGGTCAGATACTCCGCTCTCCCGCATCGCACGGACCGGTTCACTACCGCTGCCCTGGGGAACCTTCGTGGAGGTGACGTACTACGACAGCGATCTGCCGACGAGCGCTTCGTCGCGCGCGGCGACGAGGACAAGCTGCTGTTCGGTCGCTTCCCCGGTCTACACGGCCCGAAAGCTGGAATCTGGTGTACCGACCAGGGCGATATCGATCAAATGGCCAGGCTTCGTCCGTTGTGAGCGCCGCGCTCTAGCGCTTCGGCTCGATCAGGAACTCGCGGAAGCGGGCGTCTGGCTGCGGTTCACCGCGGTCTCTTTGCTGCCGGGCTCGACGAAGTAGACCTGGCCGGGCTTCACCGGGATCGTCATCGACTTGCCGTTCGCGCAGTCCGCGTCGACGGTGTCGCCCTCCACGACGCACAGCACGTAGGGCAGCGTGTGCTCGTGGAAGTCGGAGCGACTCGCCGGGGCGAGGTCCATCTCCCAGACCTTCACCCGATCGTTCTCGAACAGGACGCGGGTCGCGACGTCGCCGAGCTTCTTCTCCATGCCGGCGAGTCTTACTCGGCTCAGGCGCCGCCGAGGTAGTCCGAGCTTGCCGAGCTCGACGCCGCCCGCGCGGAGCAGCGCGTAGGTCATCGTGCAGTGGAAGAAGAAGTTCGGCAGCGAGAAGTGCTTCAGGAACACCTCGCCCTTGAACGGCACGGTCCGGCCCGGACCCATCGGAACGTTGATCTCGCGCGACTCGGAGCCGTCCACGCTTCGCGGCCGAGCACCGACTGCGCGTAATCGATCGCTCTTGCGGATGCGCGCGCGCAGCTCGTCGAACGAGGCCTCCGTGTCCGGCCACTTCGGCGCCTCGGTCCCGGAGAGCCGCGACAGACAGCCCTTCACGCCGTCGGTCGCGATCTGGATCTGCGCCGTGAACGGCAGCATGTCCGGCGTCAGCCGTCTGGGTCAGGAAGTTCTTCGCATCGAACTTCTTCGCCGCCGCGTGGGCCTCGGCCTTGTCGAGCCGACACCAGCATGTTCGAGAGCATGCGCACGAAGATCGGAACGCTCGCAGAGTGCATCGAGATCGGACATCGGGTCTCCCTTGGCTTCGGATGGCCGCGAAGCCCGAAGGGTTCCCAGGCGTCGAGTCTACGCCAACGTGACCCCGTCCGCGTAGTTGCCGTGGAAGCCGAGCGGGAGGCGGTGCGGCACGCGGATCGTCGCGAGCGGCGCGCGCTCGACGTTCTGCGCGTCGAGGATCACGCACGTCGCTGCGGTCCTCGGCCCAGCGGTAGACCGGGAAGAGCAGGAAGCCCTCGCCTTCCGCCGCGCTCGGGCCGCGCGGCACGAACACCGGCCTCGCTCGCGGTCGAGGCGGGCGCGAGCTCGTGCACGCGGCGCGTCCGCCTTCGCGAGGTCGTAGTGCAGGATCGCGTTGAAGGGCATGGTCGCCTCGTCGCGCGGCAGCGTGCCCGGCGCGAAGCCGTGCCGGTAGCCGAGTCCGGCGCGGCGCTCGTCGAGGCGCGGGAACTCGCACTGCACGTCGTCGAGCTGCTCCGACCTTGCAGCGTGCGGCGTCGCGAGGTCGAGCGTGAAGCGCGTCATGCAGGCCCGGCGCCGGCGCGCGGCTCGGCCTCGCCCGGCTTCGCCGCCGGGAACAGGCCCACGTGCGGGTAGCGCACGCCCTCGACGATCACGCGCTGGCCGTCGCTGTGCGCGTTCATGAAGTGGTAGACGAAGCAGGTGTCGAGTCTCGAACCAGACCACGTCGCGGTCGCCGCCGTCGCGCGGCATGACACCGATCCGTGTCGCCGAGCTCGGGCTCCCAGCGCCAGACCGGCGTTCGAGCGCAGGTTCTCCTCGCGGAAGCGTCATCGGGAACCACGGGAAGATCACGTGTTCCTGGGTCGCGATGAAGTCGTGCATCATCGCGCCGACCGGCACGTCGATCGGCTCGCGTGCGAGTGAGCCGCCCGTCGCGGTCGACCACGTGGTAGCGCAGGTACGGCGCCACCGCGCGAGTAGCACGAAGCGCGAGCAGCTCGCCCGTCTCGGGGTCGATCTTCGGGTGCGCGGTCATGCCGCCGGCGAGCTTGCCGTCGAAGTCGCACGGCGCCGCGGGTGGCGAGCGTGCGCGGGTCGAGCTCGGTCGGGTTGCGCGATCTCGAGCAGCGCCAGGAGCTTCCGCGCGTGCCAGACGATGTTCGTGTTGCCCGCGTCGGCGGCGAGCTGGACCTGCTCGTAGGGCGACAGGCCCTGCGCGTCGAGCGCGCGCATGCGCCGCCGGGTCGCTCTCGGCCATCGAGCGTCAGCCCGCCGAACAGCGCGCGGCCCGCCTTGCGCTCGAGCTCGAAGCGGCGCGTGCGCACCCAGCGGTTCCTGGTACTGCGCGCGGCCGTCCGCGAGCGAGATCGCGTGGATCATGCCGTCGCCGTCGAACCAGTGGTACGCCATGCCGCCGCGCGGCGGGAACTGCGGGTTCGGGCCGTTGCGGTACAGGGTGCCGTGAGCTCGCGCGGGATCTCGCCCGACGACCTCGAGCGGCGTGGTGTCGTCCTCGGCGAGGTACGGCGCGAAGGCGCCCTGCAGGTTGGGGTGCTGCGGCCAGGTCGCGTCGAGAGTCATCGCTTTCTCCTTCGCATGGGGTTTGGTCTCTCGCGGGCGGTGCCCGTCGAGCATCGCTGTCGAAATGCGGCTCGAGGAGCTCTTCCGCGCTGCGGCCGAGGCCGAGCTTCCCGGCCAGGTGCAGCGACACCAGGCCGTGTAGGCCGGCCCAGAACTGGTGCGCGACCAGGTCCGGCTCGCCGGCGAGGACGCCCGCCTGCACCGCCAGCTCCACCGCCTGCAGCAGCGCCTGCCAGGAGCGGATCTCCTTGACCTTGTACTGCGGGAAGTCGGCGCTCGCGGGCTCGCGCAGCTCGAACATGATCCGGTACGCGTGCGGCTCGCGCAGCGCGAAGCTCGAAGTAGGCGCGGCCGAGCACGCGCAGGCGCTCGCTCGGGATCGGCGATCCCGCGCGCGCCGCGCGCTCGAGCGCGTCGGCGAAGCGCTCGAAGCCGAGCGCGCACACCGCGCGCGAAGATCTCGCGCTTGTCGGCGAAGTAGCGGTACGGCAGCGCGTGGCTGCACTCGAGCTTCTCGGCCAGCGCGCGCAGGGTGACCGCGTCGTAGCCCTCGTCCGCGAACATCTGCATCGCGGCCTCGCACAGCCGCGCGCGGAAGCTCTCGATCTCGTCGGGCCGAAGGGCGGGTCGCGCCATCGGCCCAATGATTACCACTGATAAATAAACACTGTCAACTATTCTCGCGCTGGCGCCGGCCGCAGAAGGCGCAGAAGCGGAAGAAGGTCTTCGAGGTGGGCCAGCGGCAGCGCGGGCAGCGCTCGGGCAAGTCCGCGTGGCTCCACGGCCTTCCGGGCTTCCGCTTGCACACCGGGCAGTAGCGCATGAAGGGCCGCAGCTGGCCCGGGCAGCCGCGCCGCGCTGCAGTGGCGGACCGCCTGCGGATCGGGCCGCGGCGGCCGGCCGTTGCCCTTGAAGCGGCCCGCGTGACACCACGGGCAGGCGGTCCACTCGGGCAGCACGCCGCGCTCGCAGTGGCCGCAGATCGAGCGGCGCGCTCGTGATCTCCTTGAACGAGTTGTCCGCGCTGCCGCACCACGGGCACACGCTCATCGCCTCGGCGATCGGGCCCGTTGCAGCGGTGGCAGCGGTAGCGCAGGCCGAGCGCGCGGCCGTGGCGGCGCTTGAAGAGCTCCATGCCGACCGCGAACGGTGTCGGGCGTCGGACCGGCTGACCTGCTTCGCCGCCGGCGCGGCGCCGGCGGCGCCGCTCGCGCCTCGATGCGCCTGGAACGCCGGCCGCGAGCGCCGCGCTGAGCTCGACCGCCGGACGGTAGCGGTCGGCGGGATCGAACGCGCACGCCTTCTGCAGCACCGGCCGCAGCGGCTCGGGCACCTTGGCGCGGAAGCGGTCGTAGCGCTCGGGCGGCCAGCTGAACGGCCAGGCGCAGCAGCTTCCCGGTGAGGAGCTCGTAGGCGATCAGCCCGAGCGAGAACACGTCGGAGCGCGAGCGTCGGCTTCCCGTACGCCTGCTCCGGCGCCATGTAGCCCATCGTCCCGGCCTCGGTGTAGCTGCGCGACTCGGGCGCGCATGAAGCGCGACACGCCGAAGTCGGTGATGGCCGGCGTGACCGTCGGCGAAGACGAGCACGTTCTCGGGCTTCACGTCGCGGTGCATGAGCCGCCGCTGCGTGCGCGTGCGCGAGCCCGGCGGCGACGTCGCGCACGATGCGCAGCGCCACCGCGCCCGAGCGCCACGCCGCGCCGGTAGTCGTAGACGTGCGTGCGCGCCAGGTCGCGCGCCATCACGAAGCGGCCGTCGATCCAGTCCGCGTTGCGCAGCGCGACGACGTTGGGGTGCGAGAGGCCGCGGCGATGCGCGCCTCGACCTCCATCGCGTCGCGCCCGAACTCGCGCACGACCCAGTCGAACGCGATCTTCAGCGCGACCGCGGCGACCCTCGACGGTGTCGCGCGCGGCGAAGACCTCCGAGAACGCGCCCTTCCCGAGCTGGCGCTCGAGGCCGGTACTTCCCGAGGCGCGTGCCCCGGCGCAGGACGCCCGGCAACGCCGGCCTAGCTGTAGATCAGCCGGGTCAGGAACTCGGCGACGCAGCCGGGCTTCGGCTCGCCGACGATCTCCACCGTCACCTTCTGCTTCAGCTGCAGCGTGTTCGGCGCGACCAGCGTCGCCTCGACCAGCTCGCGCGTCGCGCGCACGCTCGAGTCCACCTTCACCGGCGCCGGGAAGCGCACCTTGTCGAGCCCGTAGTTCACGCCCATCGACCAGGCCCTGGTACGCCTCGGGGTCGGCCGGCGGGATGCGAGCTCTGCAGGAACGGCAGCAGCGACAGCGTCAGGAAGCCGTGCGCGATCGTGACCTTGTACGGCGAGAGCTTCGCCGCGCGCTCGGGATCGACGTGGATGAACTGGTGGTCGCCGGTCGCGTCCGCGAACAGGTTGATCTGCTTCTGCTCGACCTTGTGCGGCCGCGCCGGGCCCGTCGACCTTGCCGATCTGCTTCTGGAAGCGCTCGAGCGCGACCTCGGCCTTGCTGGCCATCTGGGTTCCCTCCGTGGCTGGTTGCGCCCGTTATACACGACCGGCAAGCTCGGGCGGATGATCGAGTCGTCACCGAGACGACGTGCAGCGAGGCGAGCGCCGCAGCGGGCGAGCCGCTCGCCGGCTCGGCGTCGGAGGCGCCGCTGTTCGCGGCGGTCTCGCTGGCCCAAGGCGCGCTGGCATCCCGACAAGGTCGGCGCTCTCGGAGGGCCTGCCGGCGTCGCTCGCGGAGCTCGAGAAGGCGGCGCGGGCCGCGGGCGTCGGCTGCAGCTCCGCCTGATGCAGCGCGGCGCGCGACGGCGCACCGACCGGGTCGAGGTCGTCGTGCGCGGACTTCGCGCGCGCGGCGCAGCGCGCAGCTGCGCGAGCGTCGCGGCCGAGCGAGCGGCGCCGGGCGATCGCGGCCTTCTGGCGGCGGCGCGCCGGGCGAGCGCTGCGCGCCGCGCCGCTCGTCCTGGTGCTGCACCGACGGCCGCCACGACCGCTGCTGCGGGAAGCTCGGCCGCTCGCTCGTCGCCGCGCTGCGCGGCTCGGTCGACGTGGCCGAGGCGAGTCACCTCGGGCGGTCACCGGCTCGCGCCGAACTGCCTGGTGCTGCCCTCGGGCCGGCTGTACGGGCGGGTCGACCGGCGCGGACGTGGCCGCGCCTCGCTCGTCGCCGCAGTGCGACACGACCAGGTGTACCTGCCCTGCTACCGCGGCCGGAGCGGGCTGCTCGGAGCTGGAGCAGGTCGCCGAGGCCGCGGCGCTGGCGCGAGGCGCCTCGAGACCCGGAGGCGCCGGCCCGGCGAGCGCGCGGAGTCTCCGGTCGCCGTCGGGCTCGAGCCGCTTCCAGGTCACCTGCGTGCGGCGGACCTACACTCGGAATCGGTTCCTGCGGCGACGCGCGAGCCCGAAGCAGCGGCCCCGCTGGGTCGCGATTTCCGTCCGGGCCGAACCCGCTTCGTTGTAGAATCACCGCATGGGGAAGCGGATCCTGGGGGCGGTGGCGGGTGCGGCTCTGGTCTGTGTCCCGCGCTTCGGCGCGCGCGCGGCGCCCATCCTGGTGAACGAGTACAACGGGGTCGCCGCGGCGCAGTACCTGAACGGCGGGACCGCGGCCGCGGACGCCGACGGCGGCGCCGCCGCCGATCCCTACTTCGGCCGCGTGCTCGGGCAACGGCGGCGACTGGCTCGAGCTGGTCGTCATTCAGGACCACCCTCGACCTGCGCGGGAACTCGCTCCTCGATCCGACGAGGGAACCGGCGCGGGCCGCACCACGACGCGTGCCTCAACTCTCACGCAGAGCTCGCTGTGGGAGCGACCTGCGCAGCGGCACCATCATCACGGTGGCCGAGGACGTCCCGGACGACCCGAGCTCACGCCGCTTCGCGGGCTGACTGGTGGATCAACGTGCAGGCGTCGCAACACGGCGTCGGGCCTCTTCATCACCGCGAGCAACTTCTCGGTCTCGAACGACGACACCCAGATCACCGTGCTCGACGCGCTGCTCGGCTGTCCTGTTCGGCCCCGCCGGCGAAGGCGATCCAGCCGCATCAGCGCGATCAACAATCGCGAGGTCTGGAAGCTCGAGGCCGATCCCGTCGGCGGCGATCACGCCGACCTCAGCAACTTCCAGGACGCGCACCTCGTCGACCTTCGGCGCGCCGCAATCGCTGGAACAGCGGCGCGAACGTGCAGGACTTCTCGGCGCTGCGCGCTGCGGTGCCGGAGCCCGCGGCCGCGACGCTCGTCGGCGTCGCCCTGCTGGCGCTGGCTCAGCGCCGTTCGGGCTGGAGCTCTCGGCGCGCAGCTTGAGCCGCTGCAGGTAGGCGTCGCGCACCAGCTGCGCGTCGCGCACGAAGTGCTCGAGCTCGCGTGGCGTGAGCGCCTGCGGTCCGTCGCAGAGCGCCTGGTCCGGGCGCGGGTGGAAGTCGACCAGCACCATGTTCGCGCCGGCGATGATCCCCTGCGCGGTCACGTGGTGGATGTCGAGTCAGCCCGTCGGGCGCGAGCGAGCGCTTTGCCGACCGAGTGCGACGGGTCGATGCACACCGGCATGCGCGTCATGCGCTTCACCGCGGGCACCATGCGCGAAGTCGACGAAGTTGCGGTGCGGGTCGCCGAGGTTCGTCTTCATGCCGCGCAGGCCGAACACGATCCGGTGGTTGCCCGCGCTGGCGACGTACTCGCACGGCGTTGAGCGACTCCTCGAGCGTGATCCCCATGCCGCGCTTGAACAGCACCGGGAACTCCGTCTGCGAGCCGACCGTCTTCAGCAGCTCGAAGTTCTGCGCGTTGCGCGTGCCGATCTGCAGCATCACGCCGGTCGGGCTGGCCCGCGCGCCGCGAGCGCGCTCTGGATCTCCTCGATGTGCGCCTCGCTGGTGACCTCCATCGCGATCACGCGGATGCCGTACTTGCCCGCCAGCTCGAACGTCCAGGGCAGGCACTCGGCCCCGTGGCCCTGGAAGTCGTAGGGCTGGTGCGCGGCTTGTACGCGCCCGGCGCGCGTGGTCGAGACGCCGGCCGCGCGCAGCGCCGCGAACGTGTCGGCTCAGGTTCTGCGCGCGTGTCGACCGCGCACACGCCGGGGAACAGATGGAAGCTGTCCTGGCTGAAGTGGATCGCCGTTGTACTCGAAGCCGAGCGCCTCGGCCTGGCCCTCGTGGCGGCCGATCGTGCGGTAGCGCTCGCGGATCCGGATCACCTTCTCGACCGCCGCGAACTCCTCGAACGGCTCGGACGAGATGCCCGACGGTGGGGCCGAGCAGGTAGATCTCGGTCAACGTCCGGGTCGAGCCGCGGATGACGTGCAGCTCGGTGTGGATGTCCGGGAAGCGCTCCGCCATGCGGATGACCTGGCGGGTCTCCTCGGCTTCGGGGCCGAACTCGGCCTTCATCACGATGATCACGGGCGCGATTCTTAGCAGCAGCGGCGCGCGGCGCGCCGGTAGACGAGCTCGGGTCCTGACGACGCTTCGGCGTGTCGGCGCGCCTCGCGCACGATGGCGTGGTGTGGCGCAGACAGGTGGCAGGCGGGATCGGTCGCCGCGGCGTCGCCGGTGAGCTGGAACGCCTGGCAGCGGCAGCCGCCGAAGTCGCGGCTCGCGGCGCGCGCAGCTGCGACACGGCTCCTGCATCCAGGCCTCGCCGCGGAACGCCTGGAAGCCCGGCGAGTCGGTGCCAGAGCGTCAGTCGAGCGACCGCTCGCGCACGCTCGCGAACTCGAGCCCCGCGATCGCGCCGCGCCTGGTGACACGGAAGTGCGACGCCGTCGGGAGCCACGACCAGGTGCCGGCTTCGCCCAGCCGCCCATGCACGCGCGAGCGGCAGGTCGGTGAAGTAGTCGGGCAGGGACGAAGAGGATCTCCATCTTCCCGCGAGCCGCTCGCTCGCGGCCTGCGCGACGGCGCGGGCGCGGTCGATCTGCGCGCGGGTCGGCAGGAGCGCGTCGCGGTTCACGAGCGCCCAGCCGAGGTAGGTCGTGTTGGCGAGCTCGAGCCGCTCGGCGCCGAGCCGCTCCGCGAGCGCGACGAAGTCTTCGATCCGGTCGAGGTTCGCGCGCTGCAGGACGACGTTCACGCGTGAGCGGCAGGCCGAGCTCGCGCACCCAGCCCGCGACGCGCAGCTTCTGCTCGAGCTCGTCGACGCCGGCGATCCGCCGCGCCGGGTCGGGCCGGTCGTCCTGGAACGAGACCTGCACCGCGTCGAGCCCGCGCGCGCGCAGCTCCGCGAGCCGCGCGCGCTCGAGCGGCACGCCGCTCGTGATCAGGTTCGGTACAGCTCGCAGCACGCGCGCCTCGCGCGACGAGCTGCCTCGAGGTCGTCGCGCAGGAGCGGCTCGCCGCCGGAGAGGTTCACCTGCACCACGCCGAGCGCCTCCGCGTCGCGCAGCACGCGCCGCCACTCAGCGTCAGTCAGCGAGCCGCGGTCGCGCTGCGCGAGCTCGACCGGGTTCGAGCAGTACAGGCAGCGCAGCGGGCAGCGGTAGGTGAGCTCCGCGACCAGCGTAGTACGGGCGCGCGTGCGCTCACGGCTCGACCCCGCGCAGCAGGTTGCGCTCCGCGAGCTCCTGCAGGAACGCGTGCACCTCGTCGGCCAGCGCCGTTCGCGCCTGGCGCGCGGCGAGTGTCTCGATCATCTCGCGCACGGCGAGCTCGCTGGTGCACAGCCCGCAGATCTCCGCCGCGGTCGGGTTCAGCGCGAGGCCCTTCTCGGGGTAGAGCAGGAGCGTCTGGCCCGACACGCGATCGACCCGCAGCCGCACCTTCGGCGCGAGCTGCGGGCGCGCGTCGAGCGAGATCACGCGGCTCGCCGCCTGCACGCAGTCGAGCAGGTGCCAGAGCACCTCGGTCTTGCGCACCAGCGCGGCGACGCAGGCGTCCTGCAGCTCGGCCGAGCGTCGCGTGCGCGGTCACGAAGTCGATCGCCTCGCTCGAGTCGTCGCGCGCGCGCGTGACCCGGCTCTTGAAGTAGTCGAGGCCCGCCGCGGCGACCCACGGGTAGTGCTTCTCCCAGGCCGCGATCCGCTTCGACATGAGGTCGGGCGCGAAGAACTCGGTGAGCGACGACGCCACCGCCACGACGAGCGGGCTCTCGCGCACGAGCTGCCACGTAGCCGTCGCAGGCGAAGCGCACGCCGGGCAGCACGCGGCCGGCACGCGGCGACGTCGGCGCGGATCGAGGCCGACCGCGCTCGGCGAGCGCGAGCCACTGCGCGAGGCCGCCCTCGCCTTCGCGCTCGCCGTCGTGGTCGTGCAGCGCGGTGGATCCACATGCGCCGGAACGCGGGGTCCTCGGACTTGGCGAGGATCAGCGCGTCCTTGATCGGAATGCGCGTCTGGTAGTAGTAGCGGTTCGCGACCCACGCCTGCAGCTCGTCGCGCGCGCAGCGTGCCCGCGTGCATGCGCACGTGGAACGGATGCGCGTCGTGGTAGCGGCTCGCGCCCTCGGCGCGCAGCCGCTCGACGAACGCCCGCGCGACAGGGCCGTCGAGGTGCGCTCACAGCGCGAGCTCCATGCCGTCGTGCGCGATCTCGACCCCGGCCGCGCGCGCCGCGCTCGCGCTCCGCGCCGTCCTCGCGCAGCAGCGGGTTGGTGTTGTTCAGGTGGATCAGGATCCGCCGGCCGGGAGCTTGGCGAGGAACGCGAGGCTCCCGCTCGCGCCGCCGACCGGCCAGTGCGCCATGTCCTCGGCGCGGCGCGTGCCGAGCTTCGCCGCGATCAGCTCGTCGCTGCTCCAGAACGTCCCGTCGAAGAACACGGCGCTCGCTCCCTGGAGCGCATCATGGACCCCGCTCGACGCCCCGGCGACCGCCGGCAGGTACGCGAGCACGCCGCCGCCGCGCGGATCGCGGATGCGCAGGCCCACGTTGTCCTCGGGCGACGGCGCGCGCGGCCTCGAGGTGGATCGGGAGCTTGCCCGGGATGGGGAACGCCGTCGACGAAGAGGCCGGTGTCGGCGAGCGGCGCCTCGCGGCCGAGCTCGAGCGCGGTCCAGCTCACCTGGTCGGGGAAGCGCTCGAGCGTGCGGTAGAGCGCGTTGCCCTCGCGGAAGCCGTCGCGCACGGCCGCGGTCGCGTACACCGAGATCGGGTACGACTCGCGCAGCGAGAGCAGGCCGAGCGTGTGGTCGAGGTCGCCGTTGGTCAGCACCACGCGCCGCCACCGGCGAGTGTCGCGGGGCGCGCGGCCAGAGCGCCGGGAAGCCTCGAGCTGGGCGCGGATCTCGGGCGAGCGCGTTCAGCAGCACCCAGCGCCGGCCGTCGGCCGAGACGGCGACGGCTCTCCTGGGTGCGCGGCCGGGCGCGCAGCGTTCCCGCGCGCACGCCGCTGCAGTTCGCGCAGCCGCAGTTCCATTGCGGAAGCCGCCGCCGGCGGCGGACCCTAGGACCCGGAGCTGCACCGGGCTCGGGCTGCGGTCTACGCCTCGCGGTCGGAGGCGGTCGCTGGCGACGGTGGGCTCGTTGTCGCGCCCGTCGTCGTCGCCCTGGGTACGCGCCGATCTCGGCGCTCATGTTGATCTCTTCGAACGAAGGCTTCGGTCCAGTCCATGTCGTCATCCCTTCGAGGTGGAGCCCAGGTCAGGCTAGCGTCAGCGGGTTCCGGCGGTGTCAAAGCGCGACGGCTCCCCTCCTCATCGGCGTAGGTCATCACCAGGTACATGCGCGCCTCCACTCGGGCCGCCGTTGGCGTAGGCGTGCGGCAGGTCGGCCTCGAACTGGATCGCGTCGCCGCTGCGCCGAGCTGGTGGGTGCGCTGCGCGAAGCTGATCTCGAGCGGCGCCGCTCGGCCACGACCAGGTTCTCGAGCGTGCCCGGGCGGGTGCGCCTCGGACTCCTCGACGCTGCGCGGCGAGGCGCAGCTCGTAGAACTCGACCCGGCGCTCGGCGTCGGGCGGGAACAGCGCGCGCGAGCTGAAGCGGCCGTCGCGCGAGCGCAGGATCTTCGCGCGCTCGGCGCGCAGGACGCTGGTGCCCGGCAGGCGGAAGCTCGAGGTCAGCGCCGCGAACGGCACCCCGAGCGCGCGCGCGATCCGCCACAGCGACGGCGATCGTCGGCGCGCCGCGGCCGTGCTCCAGATCGCTGAGCGCCGCGCGCCCGACCCCCGCGAGCTCCGCGAAGCGGTCGAGCGACCAGCGGCGGCGCGTGCGCAGCCGGCGCAGGTTCTCGCCGATCAGGCGCGCGAGCTCGGCCGTCTCGTCCTCTCCTCGTGCTTACTCCGCAGGCGATTCCATGCGCGCGCTCCTTCTCGAGCGACCCCGCGGCGCCCGCCCGGCCCACACCCGTGTGCTTCGTTCCGAGAGTCGAGGGAGCCTCCGGAGGAAGCCGGCCGCAGGCGGGCGCCGCGAGTCGCAGCTCCGTCGGTGCTGCACGCGGTGCCAGCGCTCTCGTGGCCGCAGCGCGCGTCTGCGCGGCCGGGCCCCGCAGATTTCACGGAACAACCGTGAACGCTCGGCGGATCCGTCACCAGCCGCGGAACCGTAGGTTGACGCCTCCCGCGAGCCTGCGGACTGCGCGCATGTCGGACGCGATCGAGCGACCGTGAGCGCGTGATCGAGGGCCAGCGCGCGGGCGGGCCGGGCTCCCGCGCGAGCGCGATCGCGACCGCGAGCGCCTCCCGCGGCCGACGGACGGGCGCCGTGGTCTCCGGCCGCGGAGCGGGCGTTGCGGGCACCTGGCACGCCCCGCCGGCCGCGCGCGACGCCGACCCGGGTAGCCCTCGACCTCGCGCGTCGAGTCGGCACGGCTCGCGTGCGGCAGGCGCGCCTTCGACCGAGCGGCGCGGTGATCCCCAACGCGGACGCGCCGTCGCGCGGTCGACTCGGCGCGATCGTGGGGGCGTCGCTGGGGCGGTTCGGCGCTGCCTTCGGTGGTGGGGCGCTCGAGGATGGTGCCTCGGCCTGGTCGATCGGGATCGTCAGCCGGCAGCCGCCGGAACGAGCGCCCGCGATCGAGCCGAGCCGGATCGCCGCGCGCCGCGCCCACTTCGGATCGAGCCGCCGCGCGCGAAGCGGCGCCAGTCGACGCCGAGCTTGCGCATGCGCGCGCGCAGCGGGTTCACCTGCAGCACGCGCGCGGCGCCGAACGGTCCCTCGATCCGGCCGAACGTGCGCGCGAGCGCGGACTCGATGTGGCGCGCCATCGGCGGCGTCGAGCGCGGGCGAGCTGCGACTCCGGCGCAGCCGGCGTGCCGCGGGCTCGGCGTCGGCGCGGACTCGCGGGCCGTCTGGCGCCCGCGGCCTGGCCGAGCGCCTTCGCGACCTCGAGCGCGCGGCCCCTGCCCGAGCAGCACCGCGCGCGTCCATCACCGCGCCGAGCTCGCGGATGTTCCCGGGCCAGGCGTAGCCGGCGAGCAGGCTCACGTCGTCGCGGGTCGGGACCAGCGCCGGCAGGCCGAAGCGGGTCGCGGCGCGCAGCGCGAAGTGCGTCGCGAGCGCGCGCGATGTCCTCCGACGCGCTCGCGCAGCGGCGGCAGGTGGATCACGAAGACGCGCCAGCCGGTACCAGAGGTCCTCGCGGAAACGGCCGCTCCGACGACCATCGCGTCGCAGGTCGCGGTGCGTGGCGGCGACGATCCGCACGTCGGCGTGCAGCGGCCGCGTGCCGCCCACCCGCTCGAAGCTGCCGTCCTGCAGGATGCGCGAGCAGGCGCACCTGCGCGGCGAGCGGCAGCTCGCCGATCTCGTCGAGGAAGAGCGTTCCGCCGTCGGCGCGCTCGAACCAGCCCTTCCGCTGCGCGCGCGGCGCCGGTGAAGCTGCCGCGCTCGTGGCCGAACAGCTCCGAGTCGATCAGCCCGGCCGGGATCGCGCCGCAGTTCACGCGCAGGAACGGGCCGCGCCGCGCGCGGCGAGCGCGTGTGGATCGCGCGCGCCGCGACCTCCTTGCCCGAGCCGGTCTCGCCGAGCGAGCAGCACCGGGACGTCGGACGGCGCGACCAGCTCGATGCGCTCCATCGACGCGCGCAGCCCCGTCTCGGCGCCGACGATGTTCTCCGACAGGTCCTGGCGGCCCGAGGCGCGCGAGCAGCGACTGGCGATCGGCCTCGGCGGCCTCGGCGCAGCGTGTCGAGCTCGCGCGATGCGGCGGTCGTTCTCGAGCGCCACCGCGAACGGCTCGAGCCAGCGCCTGCGCGACCTCCTCGTGCTCGCGCTCGAAGTGCGCTCGGCGGCCGCGCGACGAGCAGCAGCACGCCCGTCGGCTCGCTCGCTCGCGGCAGCGAGCGGCGCGACGAGGATGTCGCCGTCGACGTCGCTCGGGCAGCAGGCCCGGCAGGCGCTTCAGCAGGCTGGCGCGCGAGCCGCGCGCGGCCGGCCCGCGCGGCAGAAGGAACGCGGCCAGCTCCTGCAGCGAGCTGGCGCGATCGCGTCGCGGCCGAGCGCGCCGTCGACCTCGGCCGCGCGCCGCGGCGACGGTCTCGAGCGCGCTGCGTGCGCGAGATCGATCCGGCGCACCAGCAGCCGGTCGACCGGCAGCCGGCGCGCGAGCGCCGGCGCGCAGCGCTGCGCCGCGTCGCCGATCTCGATGTGCCGGCCGATCTCGCGCCAGACGTCGAGCAGCAGGGGGGCGAAGCGCTCCATGGTCTTCCATTTCGGATCATATGACGGATTTATCCGATCATTGCAAGTCCGATTTCCGTCATATCCAACGGTGTTAGTCCGGCTCGCGCCTTCCAAGTCCCCGGAATCGCCACTGCGGCACGCGCCCTGCTCAACGCGCCTGCCCGACGCGAGGGAACAGTGGAGGCAGGGGTTGAAGCAAGGTGGGGTTGGGCGCGGCGCTGGCAGCGCTTGCGTTCGCACTGGCCGGCGCGCCGCGCGGCCGCGCAGGCACAGACGCCGACAAGGCCGCGCTCGAGCAGCGGGTCGAGGAGCTCGAGGAGCAGCTCGCAGCTCAGTGAAGCGGAAGCTCGAGGTCGACGCGGAGACCGAGGCCAGCAAGCCGGCGCCGCAGTGGTCGGCGCGGGCGACCGACGGCTTCTTCATCAAGTCGGCCGACTCGGCCTACCAGGTGAAGATCCGCGGCTACACGCAGTTCGACTCGCGCTGGTTCAGCCACTCGAGACGACGACCGCTGCAGCCTGACAGCTCTACTTCCGGCGGGTGCGCCCGATCGTCGAGGGCACGCTCGCGGGCTTCATCGACTTCCGGATCATGCCGGACTTCGCGAACAGCACGCTGGTGCTGCAGGACGCCTACGCGAACCTGCGCTTCTCGCCCGAGGCGCAGCTCCAGTTCGGCAAGTTCAAGTCGCCGTTCGGGCTCGAGCGGCTCGAGTCCGCGACCAACGCTGTGGTTCGTGGAGCGCGCGCTGCCGACCCTGCTCGCGCCCAACCGCGACCTCGGCGTCGATGCTGCAGGGCGCGCTGCGCGAGGGCGTCTGTCCAGTACCAGCTCGCGCGTGCTGAACGGCAACAACGACACCACGACCACGGACCGTCGACGTGGGCGACGACAAGAGACTTCGTCGCGCGTCTGTTCGTGCACCCGTTCCAGGAGACGTCGATCGAAGCGCTGCAGGCGTCGGCGTCAGCTTCGCGACGACCTACGGCCGGCCGCTGAGGCCTCGCCCGCCACGATCCAGTCGATCGGCCGGCAGACGCTGTTCCAGTTCCAGACCGGCGTCACGATGCAGGGCGAGCGCGCGCGCCACCGCCGCAGGCGTAGGGGCTGGGGCCCGTTCGCGAGCAGTACGTAACG
>ERZ1370068.8773-contig-7601_pt1 | contig 43218 bp, 79 predicted proteins | sample MGYA00561227_ERZ1370068 | MGnify/ENA primary metagenome ERZ1370068 (study PRJEB38410, sample SAMEA6850437) | metagenome | study: Metagenomic assessment of the ecological functions of the soil: analysis of the soil microbiota associated with the... | reverse complement strand
ATGTGCTTCGTTCAGTTACGTATTGCTAAGGCGGGCGGCGCACGCTTTGCAAACGCCTCAAACTCCCAGCAGTACCACATAGGCGGGCGCCGGGGCCACTCAAGATCCGTCACGCAATCCTCGAACGCATCCCAGTTGGCGCCGAACCAACTCGGGAAATCTAGGGCTCGCGCGGCAGCAGCAAGAAACCGGCGCTTGGTGAGCACGTCCTGCCGTCGACGCGAAACAGCCGCGCACCTTTACAACCGGCAAAGCCTTGCCACCGCGGTCAGCCCTTGCCTGTCGCTGAGCGGGTAGAGGCCCGACCGTCCTCGGGAGAGCAAATACACTAAGCGATCCATAGATATTCGAGAACGCGCTTGAAGTGGCGGTAGTGGTCGTCTGTGTAGTAGTACTCGCCATCGCGTCCAGCAATGATCCGACGGGGTCCCGGTCGCGCGAGCCAGTGTAGGCACCGTGAACTCCTGATAGTATCAGCGCGGCTTGCGTGGCAGCAGGCGCTCTCGGTTGCCGAAGACCCCGCCATCCTTCGAATGCGGAAACGAGCCGCCTACTTGAACCAAGCGCAAGGTCTGCCGCGCCCGGGCGGTAGCTCGGAGACAGGAATGGCGTCGACCTGGCTGTCCCCATAGTCATCGGAACTGAACCCGACGCCGTGCCGCCTTGACCCACCAGGGGCGAGCAGCAGAAGGCCGCAGAGCACCGCCAACGCGGACCCCCGGTGAAACGCGCCGCACTACCAGCTGGCTCGACTCGTGCATCGGGCACTTCGTTCTCGTCAGTCACGTGTCGCTAACCGCCGCGTGCAGGTCAACAAATTGCCCGGCGATATCGCGGAATTTTTGACGTTGTTTGTGACGCGATCATCGCGTGTAGACTCAGTCAAACTGTCACGCGCTGCGGTGGGACTGGATCTCTGGACGGCAACCGCTGTCGTTATGTCGCCGATATGAGACAATCCGCAGAAATGACGGTGCAAGAATTGAGGCCCGAACTGATAAGCCGCCGCAGCGAGTACGACGTCAGCAACGAGGTCAACACGCACCGACATCGCCGCCGTCCATAGCGAGATCAGCCGCGTTTTCCTTGATCTGTATCCGGTGGCCGCGCCCGCGGTCGTGTCGCGCGCATTCGCCGACTTGGGGCGCCTGTACCGCGGCGAGTTCCCGGGGTATCACGGGTGCGATACCGAGTACCACAACCTGCAGCACGTGCTGGATGTGACGCTGGCGATGGCGCGGCTCATGAATGGCTACGAGCACGCTCGCGCGCGCGCCGAGCCCATCGGAGCGCAGCTGTTCGGCATGGGAATCATCGCCGCGCTGTTCCACGACATCGGCTACCTGCGCCATCGCAACGACACGCGCCATCGCAACGGCGCGCCGAATATACCCTGCGCCACGTCAGCCGCGGCGCACGTTTCCTCGAGCAGTACATGCGCGACATCGACTTGCCAGAGCTGGCGACGGTGGCGGGGCGCATCCTGCACTTTACCGGCTACGAGGTCCCGGTCGAGCGCATCGACGTCCCGGAGTCCGGCTGTTCCGCTTGATCGGCAACATGCTCGGCACGGCGGACATCATTGCCCAGATGGCCGATCGCTGTTACCTCGAGAAATGCCGCGATCGGCTGTATCCAGAATTCGTGCAGGGCGGCCTGCCATCTCCGGCCCCGCGGACTACCGCGCGGCAACCATCGGCGCTGTTCTCGTCGCCCGCGGACCTGTCTATGCAAGACGCCCGGATTCTACCGCACCGCGACGACGCGGCTGACCCAGCAGCTGGGTGCCACCTACGACTACCTCGTCAAAGATCACTTTGCGCGGCCAGAACCTCATATCTGGACGAAGTCGAACAAGAACATCCGTTATGCCGAGCGGGTAGGCCGAGACGGGCGATCTCAGGTCTGTTGCGCCGGGTTCCACCGCCTCGGTACATGTTCGACGCCACCAAGACGCTGATCTATCGGGAGGTGCCGCGCGCCGACCCCGGACGCGCGAGAAGTCCTCGCCCGCGTGTGAACAGCGCCCGAGGTCCGCCGGGTGCCGTCAAGCCGCTGCACGCCGCGTTGCTCAGTCCAGTGTCCCCACTTGCCCACTCCAGCATGATCTTCCCGACGTGCGCGCCGGATTCGATCAGCTCGTGTGCTGCCGACGCGGGCCAGCGGAAACGACCTTGTAGATCACGGGCCGTATCTTGCCGGCGTCGATCAGGGGCCAGACCTTGTCCCGCAGCGCCTTCGCGATCGCGGCTTTGAATTCCACCGTGCGTGGGCGCAATGTCGAGCCGGTGATGGTGAGGCGGCGCACGAGGATATCGCGACATGTCGAGCGTAGCCTCGATTCCCGCCGAGGAATGCGATGAACGAGAGCCGTCCGTCGGTGGCCAGGCATTTCAGTTCGCGCGGCACGTAGTCGCCGCCCACCATGTCCAGGATTACATCCGCGCCCTTTGCCGGCGGTCAGCTGCTTCACGACCTCGACGAAGTCCTCGCTGCGGTAGTTGATGCGCGCGCTCCGCGCCGACGTCCTTCGCATGCTGCGCATTTCTCCGGATTGCCGGCCGTGACGAAGACGCGGTGGCCGAATGCGCGCGCTATCTGGATCGCGGCTAACTGCCGATTCCGCTGCTGCCCCCTGAACAGCAGCGTTTCGCCGGGCGCGAGCCTCGCCCGCTCAAATACGTTGATCCAGACGGTGAAGAACGTCTCCGGCAGGGACGCCGCCTGGATCGGGCTCCAACCCTGGGGTGGCGGGCAGGCAGTGAGTGAGCCGGCGTGACACAGTACTGCGCGTATCCACCACCCGGTGTGAGGGCGCAGACCTGATCGCCTTCGCGCCACCTGTGACGCCTTCTCCTAATCCCACTACGGTGCCGGCAACCTCGAGACCGGGCAAGTCCGACGCGCCGGGTGGCGGCGCATAGGTGCCCGCACGCTGCAGGCAGTCGGGTCGATTCACGCCCGCAGCGGCGAGCGCGGATGAGGACCTCCCCGGCTTGGGTTGCGGCAACGGGCGCATGGCAAGCTTCAGGACCTCCGGTCCTCCGGGGCGCGAAATCTCTACCACTTGCATGCGTTCGGGAGGCGAATTCGGCATCGCGCGCCTTCGCTCTTTCAGCGTGATCGGTGTGGCGTTATAGCACCCGACCGGACGCGCCAGCAACTTGTCGGGGTTGTTTGCCGCGCCGGATCCGATGCGGCATCATGGCCCGCTAAGCGTATGACAGGGAAGGCGATGGAGTACCGCAGACTGGGCGAGAGCGGGTTGACCGTGTCGGCGCTTTGCCTCGGCACGATGACGATTCGGCGACCGCACGGACGAGAACGAAGCCAAGCGCATCGTCGCGGCCGCAGCCGAGGCCGGTGCGAATTTCACCGACAGCGCAGACCAGTACGCAAAGGGGGAGTCGGAGCGCATTACGGGTAAGGCGATTGCGGTCCAACCGTCAGCACTGGATCCTAGCCACCAAGGTGGGCAACCGCATGGGGTCCAGGACTCGGGCGAAGCGGGCCTGAGCCGACGCTGGATGATGCAAGCGATCGACAACAGCTCTGGAAGCTGGCTCGGAACGGACTAATGTCGACATCTACTATCTGCACTTCGACGACTCAGAGACGCCGCTGGAGGAAACACTCTGGGGCCGTTGGCGACATCGTACGCTCCGGCAAGGCGCGCGTATTTTGGGATCAGCAACTACCGTGGCTGGCGCATCTCGCTGATCATGCAACTGTGCAAGGAACTCGGCGTGGCCAGGCCGGTCGTTTGCCAGCCCTACTACAACGCGATGAACCGCCAGCCCGAGGTCGAGGTTCTCCCGGCATGCCGCTACTTTGGCCTGGGAGTCGCGCCGTACAGCCCGCTTGCTCGCGGCGTGCTCACCGGCAAGTACGCGCCTGGTCAGCCGCCCGCGGCTGATACGCGTGCGGGCCGCAAGGACGCACGGATGCTGGAGACCGAATTTCGCCCCGAATCGCTGGTGGCCGCAAAGGAAATCGTCGCGCACGCGGCGAAGAAGGGCATGAGCGGCGCGCAGTTGCGATCAACTGGGTGCTCAACAACGCCTCTGGTTTCCTCCGCCATCACTGGACCGCGGACGCTGGATCAGTGGCGCGAATACGAGGCCAGCCTCGAAGTTCAAGCTGGACGACGAGGACGAGGCGTTGATCGATCGTCTGGTGCGACCGGGGCATCCATCTTCGCCGGGCTATAGCGATCCGAAGTATCCGATCCAAGGTCGGCTCGCGAAGAAGTCACCGACCTGAGGGCCGCGCCTGGGCGGTCGCGTCTTGGCAAGCCTGAAGAGCATTCACGGAGCCAGGTGGCTCACTGGAAGGAGTAGATCAGTGGACACAAACAAAGCGTGTCGCAATAGTCACCGGAGGCTCGCGTGGGATCGGGCGCGCGATCGCAGTGGCCCTTGCGTCCTCTGGCCATCGCGTGGTGTTGAGCTTCCGCGAGCGCGAGCAAGACGCGCAAGCGGTAGCTCGAGGCGATCCGCGCCGCGGGCGGTGATGCGCGCGTGTGCGCGCGGACGTAGCGCAGCCGGCGCAGTGCCGCGCATTGGTGCGCGCGGCGCTCGATGCCTATGGTCGAGATCGATGTGCTGGTCAACAACGCCGGCACGCACTTGCCTGGAGTTAATTTGGGCGATATCCCGGCCGAGCAGTGGCAGCGTATCCTCGACGTCAATCTTGAGCGCGCCGTTCCATCTGACCCAGGCGGTGCTTCCGCACATGCGCGAGCGCGGCGCAGCGGCCACATCATCAACTTATCGTCCAACGTCACCCAGCGGATGCCGGCGGCGAGTGGTGCTTACACCGTGTCCAAGGTCGGGCTGGAAGCTTTCACGCGCATTCTGGCCAAGGAGGAAGGTCCAAATGGAATCCGCGTGAACGCAGTCGCGCCGGGACCGATTCGAACCGATATGCTGGCGGAGAGTTTCGACTGGATGGGGCGCGAGCGTGCGGATGCGTTCGTCAAATCCGTGCCGTTACGGCGCACTGGCGAGCCCGAGGAGATTGCCGCAGTAGTCAATTTCTCTCGTGTCCGACGCGGCCAGCTACGTGACAGCGCAGGTTATCTACGTCAACGGCGGTGGCCCGGGTGGCTAGCCCGAACCACCGTCAGAGCTAATCCGACCAGGATCTCCTCCGCGGCGATACGCAGCGCTGCTGGGCAGCTGGTGCCGGGCCGGCGTGTGGTGCGCTCAACGTACACGTGGATGAAGAAGCCTTGCGCTGACGCGGCCGGTTCGAGCGTTGCGGAAGATGCCGATTTCGTAGCGCACGCTGCTATTGCCCAGCCTTCGCTACACGCAGGCCGGCGTGTCACGACGGTCCGGGAACGCGATGGGCGCGAAGTACTGACAGCCGGTTTCCACCACCAGCCCGACCACCTGGCTGTTCTCGATATCGAGCGCCCCTTGCTGGATCAGATATTGATTCACCACCGTGTCGAAGTAGGAGTAGTACACGACGTTGTTCACGTGGCCGTAGACGTCGTTGTCCATCCAGCGCGTGGGGATCGCGCTGAAAGTGGCGGTAGGCGTCGCGGTTGATTCGGCGTTGGCTTGCTCACCGGCTTCCTGCGGTACTTGTCGAATTGGCGCTCGCTCGACGGCTTCGGCGCGGCGGCGCATGCGCTGCCAGTTTACCGCCAGCAAGCCGGCAGCACGATGATCACGAGCATGCCGAGCAGGAGACACTAGGTCAGGAACTCGCCGAAAGCGATGTAGTGCGAGCAGAGTAGACCAGACCAGCTGCGTGTAGACGAAAGGCGCGAGCGCGGTTGGCGATGCGATCTCAACTGCTCGAATCAGCAGGAAATGCCCCAGCCCGCCGAGGCAGCCGATTGCGACCATCAGCGCAGCTTGCGTCAGCGAAGGGGTTTGCCAACTGAACGGCAACATCAGGCTTGCAGCCACCGTCCCCACCAACGCGGTGAAGAACAGGGTTGTAAACGGGTTCTCGCGCCCAGCGAGCTTGCGCGTCATGATCTGGTACAGCGCAAAGAGCAGTGCGGTGATGAGCGGGAACACGCTCGCATAGGTAAGCATGCCGCCGCCCGGGTCGGATGATTACGAGCACGCCGACGAATCCGAGCGTTACCGCAGCCCATTGTCGTCGGGTGACTCGCTCTCCCAGCATCGGACCTGGACAGCGCAGTTACCATCACCGGGGCGACGAACGTGATGCGCTGCCGCTTCCGCCAGCGGAAGATAGCTGCAGCGCAGGTAGAACAACGCCGTGCTGGCCACCAGCAGGAGCCGCGCATGACCTGCAGTCCGGGCCGCGTCGTGCGCACGAGATCGAACCCGATGCGCGGCGCCAGCAGCACGAGCATCAACAACGTGTGCACTGCGTAGCGCGCCAAGATCAGCGGGCGGCAGCGGATAGGAACGCAACAGGAACTTGGCCAGCGTGTCCATCGAGGAGAACAGGAACACGGACCAGCATGATCAGCAGGATCCCCCGCAGCAGGTGAGGGGAATGGTGGCGCGGTACGCTCATCCGACGCGTGGTGCCTGGGCGTAGCGGGCAGAGCGCTGGCAGCCGGCGAAGCAGCGCGGCTGCGCCCCAGCGCCTCCTCGATGCGCAGCGCCTCGTTCCACTTGGCCATGCGCTCCGAGCGCGCGAAGGATCCGACCTTCAGCTGACCTGCATCCCAGCCGATGCGCGAGGTGGACGATGGTCACATCCTCGGTTTCGCCCGAGCGCGCCGAGACGATCGTCCCGAAGCCCGCGCGCTGGCCCGCGTCGAGAGCCGCCTTGGTCTCGGTGATGGTGCCCGCCTGATTGGGCTTGATGAGTACCGCGTTGCAGGCGCGCTCCTGCGCCGCCCGCTGCACCAGCGCGGCGTTGGTCACCAGGTAGTCGTCGCCGATCACCTGCACGCGGCCACCGGCGGCAGCGGTGAAGCGTGCCATGCCGCGACGGGTCGTCCTCCGCCATCGGGTCCTCGATCGAGACGATGGGATAGCGCTCGATCCAGCGCAGCAGCACCTCGGCCAGGCCGTCGCTATCGAACTCGCGTTGTTCCAGGCCAAAGCGATAGCGTCCGCCGCGGCCGAATTCGGACGCCGCGATGTCGAGCGAGATCGCGACCTCGTCGCCGGGCGACGTAGCCCGCGCTCTCGATGGCCCGCAGCAACATTTCGAGCGCTCTGCTTCGTTGCTGTCGAAGGCCGGCCACCAGCCGCCTTCGTCCGCTACTCCTTGCAGGAGTCCGCGCGCCTTCATCAGATCCCCGGCCGCGCGGTAGACCTCGGCGGTCATGACCAGCGCCTCGTCGAAGCTGCGCGCGCCCACCGCCATCACCATGAAATCCTGGATCGTCGACGCGCTGCCCGGCGTGCGCGCCGCCGCCGAAAATCTGGATCTGCGGCAGCGGCAGCCGTCGTCGTCTTCGCCGGCCGATAGATAGCGATAGAGCGGTTCGCCCGCAGCGCGCGGCCGCAGCGTGCAGCCACGCGCCATCGATAACGGCTATGGTGGCGTTGCCGCCAAGCCGCGCCTTGTTGGGCGTGCCGTCGAGCGCGATGAGTGGCTTGATCGATGTCGGCCTGGTCGGTGGCGTCGAGCCGAGCGAGCGCCTGCGCGATCTCGCCGTCGACGTGGCGTTACGGCTTGCGCGACGTCCATCCCACCCAGCGCGCTGCCGCCATCGCGCAGGTCGATGGCTTCGCGCGAGCCGCGCGAGGCGCCCGGCCGGAGCGATGGCGCGGCCCGACGGCCCCGCACGCCAGACTGGCACTTCCGCCTCGACGGTGGGACGACCGCGCGAGTCCCACACGCCGCCTTCCCTTGATCGCCGACGATCGACGAATCAGGCATCATCGCTGCGCAGATCCTCGAAGCAGAGCGGGCTGCAATCTCGTGGTCGCCAACTCGTCTCGGATCTCATGGAGCAGATGCTGCGACGGTCGCAACAAGATAGCGCCGCGCGACGCTGCGCACGCATCGCGCTGCCAGTCTTCGGGTGAGGTATTCGACCGGCGATTTGCCGTCCACCCGGCCTAGGAGCAACCCCGGCAAGAAGGTGCGCCGTACGGGCCTCGACGCTCGCATGGCGCTTCCCAGGTCACTGCCTCTGCGAGATAGGCCTGCGCCAGTGCGTCGTAGCAGGCGAGGTATGCATCGGCCCATTGCGGGCGCCACGCAGGCACTTGAGCAGCATGTGATTGAGGCAGAAGGCGAGGTCGAAGGCCGGATCGCCAAACCATGCGCACTCGGCGTCCAGGAACACAGGACCGTGCGCGCCCGCACAGGATATTCTTTGGACTCACGTCTCCGTGCACCAGAGCGAGCTTTGGTGCTGCCGGTCACGTCAATGAGCGCTCGCAGCTGCTTGCCGCGCAATCGGCATGGATACGCGCTGTCGCGCGCGAGGTAGGGTTCCAACCGGATCGGGAAAAAGATGTGATCGGTGGCAAACCTGCGGCGACATCGTCGCGCTCGGCGGTGTGGGCGTGGATGAGCGCGATTCGGCGACCGACCTCGGCAGCGAATGCCGGCTCGACGACGCCATCGCGAAGTTGCGACTTCCACACCGGATGGCGCGCGGGCTCGAGGTACTCCATGGCGAACATAGCCGAGCCGGCGTCCTCACCCGAGAATGCGCGGCACGCTGCCGGGCACGATGGCGCTAGCGACTCTGCGCATCCATTCGACCTCCCAGCGATTGCGCTCGACCGGGGCGCGCCAGTCGGCCTTCGACCTTGCAGCTTGGCCAACGCCCGCTTGACGCACACGGACCGCGCGACCAGATCCACGCGCAAGATGTCGGAGGAAACGCCACCGGTCAAGCGGCGAGACGCTGGGGGTTTCCCCGGGCGAGAGCAGGCCCATGCGGCCCAGCCTCGCGAGAAGATCGGCGATGCCGGCGGAGTCGGCTCCGTCTGCGGGCATGTGCGTTTGCGTCGCTGGGTGTATGCTAGAAGAACGGCGCGCACGCTCGCGCGCAGCCGGCGCGACAAAGCGTGCAATCTAACACATCCGTCCGCCTCGCGCGACTCGCCGTGAAATTCCTGCTCGCTCGATCAAGGTACTACCAGCTCTCGCGCCATCGTGTTCGACGCATCCGGCTCGGTGCGTGGTCTCGACGCAACGCGAGACCACGCAGATCTATCCGCAACCCGGGTGGGTCGAGCAGGACCCTGCGCGAGATCTGGCAGTCACAGCTCGACTGCGCGCGCGAGGCGCTCGCGGCGGCGGGTGTGACCGGCGTCGCACATCGCAGCGATCGGCATTACCGAACCAACGCGAGACGACCGATCGTCTGGGACCGCCGCACTGGCGCGCCGGTGTGCAATGCCATCGTGTGGCAGGACAGACGTACCGCGGACATCTGCGACAGACTCAAAGCCGAAGGACTCGAGGCCCTGTTCACCGGCCGCACGGGTTTGGTGCTCGACGCGTACTTCTCCGGCACCAAGCTGCGCTGGGTGCTGGATCATGTCCCCGGTGCGCGCCGGGACGCGCAGGCCGGCGCATCTGTGTTTCGGCACGGTGGACAGCTGGTTGATCTGGAACCTCACCGCGGGACGCGCCCACGTGACGGACGCGAGCAACGCCTCGCGCACGCTGCTGTACAACATCCACACGGGCGATTGGGACGACAAGCTGCTCGGGTCTGATGAGCCTACCGCGCAGCGTGCTGCCGCTTGTGGTTGGTTCTTCGGGTCCGGTCGCGGAAACCGAGCCAGCGTTGTTCGGGGCGCCGATCGCGGTGGCGGGTATCGCCGGAGATCAGCAGGCCGCACTGTTCGGCCAGCGCTGCGTGGTTCCCGGTATGGTCAAGAACACCTATGGCACCGGTTGCTTCATGTTGATGCACACGGGTGAGCGCCCGGTCGACTCGCACCGAGGGCTTGCTGACCACCGTTGCGTGGCGTCTGGGCGACAGGCGCGAGTTTGCGTTGGAGGGCAGCGTGTTCATCGCCGGCGCGGCGGTCCAATGGCTGCGTGATGGGTTGGGGATCATCGGAAGTTCCGCTGAAGTGGACGGCCTGGCGTCGTCGGTAGCGGACAACGGAGGCGTGTATCTGGTCCCGGCGTTCGCCGGGCTGGGGGCGCCCCATTGGGATCCCTATGCCCGGGGAACGATCCTGGGCCTAACCAGGGGCTCAACAGCGGCACACCTGGCACGCGCCACGCTTGAATCGATCGCCTATCAGACCGCGGACGTGCTGGAAGCCATGCAGGCCGACTCCGGCATTGCACTGAAGGAGCTCCGAGTAGATGGGGCGCGACACGCAGTGACCTGCTGATGCAGTTCCAGGCCGATATCCTCGGGGTGCCCGTGGTTCGGCCGGTCTTGCTCGAGTCGACGGCCCTGGGCGCGGCGTACCTGGCCGGACTGGGCGGTCGGCTACTGGCGGGACGGGGCAGAGATCGACGCGCAGTGGAAGCGCGAACGCGTCTTCGAGCCCTGCTTGAGCGGCCATAGAACGCGGATCGGCTCAGGTCGCGCTGGTCTCAGGCGCTCGCCCGGGCAAAAGACTGGGAACGCACGGTTGAATAGGTCGGGCTGGGACGACACTGGCCATAGACACGGGTTTTCACGACTTGCGGTGACAGAGCCTGATTGTATTAGCTGACGTGAAATGCAGCCTCGAGCTGCCGCAGGGGCTGGTCCAGTATAGGAATCCATGGCCAGGATCGCGATTTTCAACCAGAAGGGCGGCGTGGGAAAACCACCACGTCGCTCAACCTGTCTGCGGCGCTTACTCGTCGCGGGCACACCCCGCTCGCGATCGACTTGGACCCTCAGGCGCACCTGTCCTCGATCACCGGGACGGCGGTTAGCAACGCTGAGGACAGCATCTACGGTTTCTACCAGACACAGAAACCGCTTATCGGCCTGATCCGGGACGGAAGCGGCGGCTGGCCGGTTATTCCGGCGCACGTGGAGCTGGCGAAGGTCGACTCCCAGTCCGGCAAGGGGCTACAGGCGCTGAACCGGCTAAACTCGGGCATCGTCAAGGAGAACCTGAACACCGGCCGCCCGATCTTGATCGACTGCTGCCCAATTCTGGGCATGCTGTCCTTGAACGCGATCTTTGCTTGCGACCGCATCCTGGTGCCGGTGTCGGCCGACTGGCTGGCGGTAAAGGGCGTCCTGCAGGTGGAGAAGACACTCAAGGCCCTGGAGCACGTCTTCAAGAAGCGCCTGCCGCGGCGTTTCTGTGATAACCCGCTTCGACTCGCGCCGGCGCATGTCCCACGACATCTACCAGGAAATCAATGGAGCGCTACGGTGACGAGTTGTGCAAGGCGCGGATCTCGGAGAACGTGAGCGTTGCCGAGAGCCCTGCGTCGAACGAGGATGTTTTCGCGCACGCGCCGGCGAGCCGCGGTGCGCAAGACTACGATGCCCTGCTCGACGAACTGATCGAGACGGGCTTTCTACCTATGATTTAGGAGGCTTTTTCCTTGTCCTGGCGGGATATCAGCGAGATGATCCCATCGATGTCCATGCGACTCGTCCCGCGACGTCTGCTGTTGAATCGTCTTCGATTCGAGAATTTCGCAGTGACGGTAGATCTGAGTCAGCTTCCGCTCGGCGTCAGCTTGGTCCTTTCCCGGAATCAACAGGTTGTCGACCACCAACCCGCTGCGGGTGCGGATCTTGAAGCCAAACTTCATCATCCTATCCCCGGCTTCCGTGGTGGCTTGCGAGCAGCATACTACTCCTCCGCTGACTGAGTTTTGATAGGACGACGTCTTTCAACGGCAGGTTTTATGCCATCTTGAGGATAGCGCGCGACGGGTGAGGCGCCAGAGGGCCTGCGCCACGCGTTGAGTGCTAGAGCTGCCGCCGATGTCGCGGTCATCGAGATCACGCTCCGCGCGAAAGTCGCGTCGCGGCGTCGGACGAATGGGGTTGGACTTCGCCTAGACTCGAGTTGTCGTCGCCCTTTCCGCGCTCTGTGCGATTGGACGGCGAGCCCCATCAAGATGCTCGCGTGACGCCCGATCACCAGCTACCGGATTTACCCCAACCACAAGGCGAGCCTATAATGCATGCTAACAGTATCGTTTTGGAGGAATATGTCGTGAGTGCCGTCACCGCTATCGCGAAGGGCCCACTGACATCGAGGGACTGCTCGGTGCGGAGGCCGACAGTCTGTTGAATCATGTATGCAAGGGTATTCCAGAGGAGAGCGTGCATCTGCCGGGGCCGGATTTCGTGGATCGCGATGTCGCTCCAGCGACCGTTCGCCGTCGGTGATGCGCAGCCTGCAGCAGATCTTCGGCCAGGGCCGGCTGGCCGGCACCGGGTATCTCTCGATCCTGCCCGTGGACCAGGGCATCGAGCACTACGTGCCGGCGCGTCGTTCGCGAAGAACCCGGCTATGTTCGATCCGGAGAACATCGTCAAGCTGGCAATCGAGGGCGGCTGCAACGCAGTGGCCTCGACGCTCGGCGTGCTCGGCGCCTGTGCGCGCAAGTACGCTCACAAGATCCCGTTCATCGCTCAAGATCAATCACAACGAGTTCCTGACCTACCCGAACAAGTACGATCCAGATCTTCTTCGCCAGCGTCAAGCAGGCCTAGGACATGGGCGCGGTCGGCAGTGGGCGCGACCATCTACTTCGGCTCCGAGCCGAGTCCGCCGCGCAGATCGTGGAGGTGAGCCAGGGCCTTCGAGATCGCGCACGACATGGGCATGGCGCACCGTGCTGTGGTGCTACCTGCGCAACAGCGCCTTCAAGAAGGACAAGGACTACCACTTGTCGGCCGACCTCACGGGCCAGGCCAATCATCTCGGCGTGACCATCGAGGCCGACATCATCAAGCAGAAGCTGCCGGAGAACAACGGCGGCTATCACGATGCTCAACACAAGGAGAACCCCTACGGCAAGACCGACAAGCGCATCTACACCGAGCTCACCACCGACCACCCGATCGACTCTGACTCGCTATCAGGTCGCGCAACTGCTACATGGGTCGGGCCGGCCTGATCAACTCGCGGCGGCGCGTCCGGGGACGAACGACTTCGCCGAGGCGGTGCGCACGGCGGTGATCAACAAGCGCGCGGGCGGTGCCGGGTCTCATCTCCGGGCGCAAGGCGTTCCAGCGCCCGATGACCGAGGGCGTGAAGCTCCTCAACGCGATCCAGGACGTCTACCTGGACAAGCGCATCACGGTAGCCTGACGCGGGAGACGGACGGTGACGTCGAGCGCGACGCTCGGGGTAAAACAGACTGATCCCCGGCTTTGGGGCGTTCTCGGACATTCAACGGTCTGTCAGCTTTTGCCAAGAGTTCTTCGGCTTCGAGGTAGAGGACTCGTACGAAGCGGAAGGACGCACGGCCAGTGCTGGCTCAAGCCCGCGGCGCCGAGAAGCTGAATCATGCTTCAGCAGCTCTCCGCCGATCAGCAGGATCCGAAACCTCAACCCCGGCAATCGGGCAGAGCTGGGTGATATACATCCGCCCGACGATATCGACACGACGCACGCGAGGTTGGAAGCAGCAAGCGGGGCTTCCGCTCTCCGATCTCCGTCACTACGTCTTAAGTGGCGCGCGCGCGAGTTCTGCTTCCTCTCTGATCCTGACGGCTATGAGCTGTGGCTCTCTGTGCCGCGTGCCGACGGCAATGGCGACGACGAGGGACGCGAGGAAGATGACGACGGCAAGCGGGAGAACGACGAGGACGACGAGGACGACGAGGACGAGGACGAGGAGGAGGAACGCAGTGGCAGGTGCGCCGCCGCTGGGAGTCCGCGTTCGCGCAACTGCTGCACTAGCTCCTGCGGCTCCTGCACAATTATCGGCGCTCGGACCTCTTAGCGAGAACGGGCGCGAACGCTGGAGGAATGCGCGCGCCGGCTTGACTATGCGCGAACGACACCAGAAGGCTCGTCCTTGTAGGCTACCCTGCAATGGTTGCAGAGAACCGACGAGATGCAGGGATTAAGGGGCCCCCGCCGCGAGTATCGAGTCGCGCAAATCACTTGCCCCACCCCGGGTCGGTTTGAGGCTTGTCCCAAGGCCGAATGAAATCAAAGTCTATCGTGATTCGCCAAGCTCACCGCGAGCGGCAAGTTATCTCCGGGACAGGAGTATAGGTTGAACAGCATCTTAGAACTGGAGCGTCCCGCGCGAGCAGTAGCACCATTGCGTTCCTGGAACGAGTTGTCGTTCAGCCGCGCCACGGGCGTTTCGCGTCGCCGGAATGACCATGGAGACCAGCCCTGGTTCTCAGGACGCAGTTGCGGCCTCGATTCCTACCTTTCCGCAACCCCGCTGTTTCTCGCTCGAGGCTCGGAACACGGCCCGGTATCGCTTCTCACCGCGCAGGTCTGCCGCAACGAAACAACAACTGTGGAATGTTTCAGCCTGAGCTTTCCCTTTCCGGCGAGGCCGGTTGGCCCCGCAGGCCGCAGCTCGATGCGGGTGGCTTTGCCATCGGTGGTGCGCGTAGCTTCGCGCCCATACCGCCCGAAGTGTCTACCGGCGTTCCTGAGCGGTCGGCGACGTACACAGTCAGTGAACCGCTTTGCCACGACCAGTTCCAGCCAGAACCGTCCAGCCATCCGGACGTCTACCATTGTGCGCGGCGCGCGGCGTGTCTTGATGCGTCTCTGGCTTGATGTAGCCTCCGGCGGGCAGCGACCCTCCGCCGCGCCATCAGCGCTGGAGACAAGGCTGGCCACGACGAGACCGCTATGGTTGTGTCAGAATTGCAAAGTGGGACCTGGACAAGAGTGACCCGCAGGTTGCTCTCGCTCGATTTCTCTTCCAACTATTTCGCGTCCGCCTGTTGGTGGGCCTTATCCTTGCTCTCCAAACCCTCATGCGGTGCCATAGTCGGCGCCACCACATTCGGCGGTCGCGCGATGGATGTTGGAGTGCGGCGTCATGGTGCAGCGCAGCTGCAGACCTTCCCGGTCCCATCGCTTGCTGCGACCCCGGTCCCTTGCTGGGGTTGTTGCGACACCCACGGCCGGTTCTGGCGCGTGCCAACCGCGCTGGTATCGGGATAGCGGAACGAGAGAATCACAGTTTTAACGCGTAAGCTTAAAGACTCCATCACCTTTGCCGTAACTCCGGATGGAGACTACACCTCACAGCAATTGCATACCCAGTGGCCTGGGCGTGCTGCTGTGCTGGCCGGTCAATGACCAAAGAAAACAACTACCAAAGGTCGAACGCAACTCCTGTTAGCTCCCTCTCTGTCGCTATACCCGCTGATGCGGATCACGCTTGCGCTGCCTGCCAACTCTTGTCCGCGATGATGCTAGATCCCCCAGCGGTTGAGCGTCGCTGGGAACACGGGCCAAGTGTCAGCTGCCCCAGCCCGGCGGAAGTCGCGCTACCGCACCTCGAGCGGCACGCGACTTCGCCCGTAACTGAAGCGCCACAGCGCTGCGCCGCGAACCGCTAAGCTGTACCTGCTCCGGATACCGGTGCGCCGCCGCCGGCGCCGGCCGGTTCCATGCTCTCTGGGGTCGTCGCGATAATTTCCCACCAGCAGGCGCCTGCTGCTCATCATTTGGCCGTTCCCGGCTATCGTCGCTCTGCTGGTGCTCCTTGCCGCCGAGAGCCTAGAGATCCACTCGGCAGGGCGGGGCGTACGTCGAGGGTGAGAGCCTATGGTCGAAGGCCCAGAAGGAGGCAGTGATGCACCTCCTTCGGTACGCGCACACCCGCTCGGAGCAGGACTACTGAGGCGGATTCTCGGAAGCCTTGAAGGTTCCCCCTGGGGAGACAGTCGGGCGCGCCTCGAGCTCCGAAAAGCCTGAGGGCCGACTACTGGCGTCGCGTGCCAGGGATTCCTGGACGGCAGAAATCACCCTGACGATATCCCCGGAATGATCCTCCTGTTCCGACGCTTTAAGACATCAGCTCATCTCACATCGACCGCGCGATCTCACTGTGGGAGTGAAGGGATCGAATTCGATTACCGCTTTTTCAACAGGCGGGCGAGGCGCTTCACCGACACATCTCCTCTGGCCTCGCGACTCGAGAATCCCTGGTACCGTACCCTACCTCGAGCAGATCCTATAAGGTCGACGCGGATCTTCACACCCAAAGCAGACGCGTTCTCGGCGTCACTGGGAGAGGCGACCCGCAAGACTAAAGCGCAGATGCTGTTGATCGCCAACGTGGCGCTGGCCGGCATCCTAGTCCCGCTGGGCATCGTACTGTCGCGACGCATGCTCAAGCACGGAGAGGCCTTCCAACGGGCGCTGGAGCGCAGCGAAGAGCGCTTTAACCTCGCCGTCAATGGCGGCAACGATGGAATCTGGGGATTGGCATATACAGCCCAACGAGATCTACTACTCCAAACGTTGTAAGGAATTGCTCGGAGTTATGCTCCTAATGAAATCCAGGACACTTGGGCTGAGTTTGAATCGCGACTGCATCCTGATGACGTCGACATGACTTTCGCGGCGTTGCGCGCTCACACTGGAAACCAAGGTCGGCTACGACGTGGAGTTCCGCCTTAAGTGCAAGTCCGGGGAGTACCGCTGGTTCCGTTCTCGGGGCCAGTCGGTGCGCAACAACGCGGGGCAGCCGGTGCGAATGGCCGGTTCGCTGACCGATATCACAGATCGCAAACCGCTGAGGCGCAGCTTTATGCCGAGAAGGAGCGGGCGCAGGTCACGCTGGCGTCGATCGGAGACGCAGTCGTCACTACCGACACAAATGGACTTGTCAGTATTTGAATCCGGTGGCCGAGTCGCTGACTTGGCTCTCCCTTGCGCAGGCGGAAGGGCTGCCGCTGAGAAGTCTGCTTCAGTTGGTCGACGAAACCACTCGCCTGCCCATCCCTGACGTGATCGATCGAGGATGCGCGAAGGGCGGCCAATCAAGATCGCGACCGAAACGTTGCTCCTGCGCGCAGGCGGCGAAGAAATCGCCATCGACCACTCCGCGGCACCCATCCGCGACCGCCTCGGCGCGATCACGGGCGTGGTGCTGGTGCTGCCGCGACGTGCGGCGCGAGCGCGAGTTCGCGACGCAAGTTGTCGTTCCAAGCCGCCCACGACACGTTGACGGGACTCATCAACCGGCGCGAGTTCGAGAATCGCCTGGATCGCGCACTCGAGAGTGCCCGCGAAGAGGGCCGCCATCACGCAATGATGTATCTGGACCTCGACCAGTTCAAGGTCGTGAACGACACCTGCGGCCACGGTGCGGGCGACGAGTTCATGCGCCAGATCAGCGTCGTGCTGCAGCGAACGCCTGCGCGAAGGCGACACGCTTGCACGACTCGGGAGGTGACGAGTTCGGCGTGCTGCTGGAAAACTGTCCGAGCGAGCCTGGCAGCCGCATTGCTGAGGAGCTGCGGCAGGCGGTGGCCGATTTCCGTTCGTATGGGACGGCCGCTCATCTTCGCTCAGTGTGAGTATCGGTCTAGTCAATATCGGGACCGGCTTGTTTACGCTGACAGAGGTGCTCAGCGTCGCCGATGCAGCTTGCTACATGGCGAAGGAAAGGGGCGCAACCGCGTTCACGTTTTCATCGCGCAAGGACAGCGAGCTCGTCGAACCGCACAGGGCGAGATGGAGTGGGTTTCCCGCATTAACGAGGCCCTGGAGTCAGGGCGCCTCTGCCTGTATGCGCAAGAGATCATTCCAACCGATCCCAGAGACATAAGGTCGGGGCCACTTTGAACTGCTCATTCGGATGCTTGACGAGCAAGGAAAGCTCATTCCCCAATGGCCTTTATTCCGGCCGCTGAGCGTTACAACCTCTATGCCCTTGATTGATCGCTGGGTGCATCCGCACCGCATTTTCCACTCTGGCCAGCATGCGGGATCAGGCGCGCGTTCTCCGATCGACATGTGTTCGATCAACCTCTCGGCGGCTTCCATGGGCGATGAGCGCTCGCTGGAATATATCCGCGAGCAGTTTGTGCACTTCGGTATCGCGCACAGCGCCATCTGCTTCGAGATCACCGAACACGCGGCAATTGCGAACTTGGCCAAGGGCACGCACTTTATTCAGGAGCTGAAGGCATTGGGCTGTCGCTTCTCTCTGGACGACTTTGGCTCGGGGATGTCATCGTTCGGGTACTCTGAAGCACCTCCCGGTCGATTTTCTGAAGATAGATGGCGGTTTCGTCAAAGACATGCTCGAGGACCCTATCGACCGCGCCATGGTCGGAGGCTATCAACCTCATCGGCCACAAGATGGGCAAGCGCACGATCGCCGAGTTCGTCGAGAACCGCGAGATTTTGAGAGCATTGCGCGATATCGGAGTCGATCTCGCCCAAGGCTACGGGGTTGCCAGACCGAGACCTTTTTGCGCGCACACGCCAGCGTGCGGATGCGAAGTGTTCTGCCCGCATATTCTGGCGCTGGCGACGTCCGCTACACAGGCTCTAGTCAAACCGGGCGCCCTGCCCTCGTTGGGCGTCGTTTTCCCCGGCACTGAGACAACTGACCGAGCTGTGTCCCAGCCCCTTGCGCCTAAGACCAGAATGATGACGCAAGTGGCGATTTCTCATGTAATCTTTGACGCAAGTTGCCGTGCCTAGCCGAGGCTCTAGAACCTTTGGCATCAGGCAGCCCCAAGCCAGGAAATTGTGGGCTTGGCCATGGAGACTTAATCGAATCAGGCGAGGGCATCATGGGGGTTGTCGAGCACGTATTTGCGCGTGAACCTTGGGTGGACTCACTCCAGACCTACGTCAAGCCATACTGGGATCTATCTGCTGCAAGGGCCTTGGGCAGAAGGGGTCTCGAGGGGGTGAACTGACGTTATCAGAGATGCAGGGTTGGATGCTGCAGATCTACCCCTTATCCACGCCTTCCCGAAGTTTCTCGCCGAAGCGCATGATCAAGGTTGAAGATGATCATTCCCGCGCATTCTTCATCAACAACATCCGGGTTGAGAAGGCGCATGCGGAGCACTGGCTGTGGATGGGCGGGGGTTCGGGCTTAAGCGCAAGGAGATGCTGGAACTCGCTGATTGCAGCAGACCTCTGTTGCGAGATGTGCAGTCCCTCACCGATTGGCTCTGGTATGTCAACACCAAGGCTCCCTTGCGGAAGCAGTGGCCGGGACGAGCTTTGCGATCGAAGGGATGGCCGGAGATATCGCCCGTAAGATAACAAGCGGATTCCAGTTCTACAAAGATGAGCCAGGGGTCGATCTCAGCCCCCGAACCTATCGCTGGATGCGGGAGCACGCCACCTACGATGACGAGCACCCCAAGATCGCGCTTCCAGATCGTACAGCGATACGCTACTGAATGAGCGCATGCAGACCGCGCGTTATGCTTGCCGCCAAGCGCAGCCTTCAACTGCTAGACCATGCTCTTGTCACCTCGTTTAGGGCGTATTCGGTCGCTGCGCCTCTCCGATGGCGCGTCGCACGCGGAGCGACGCGGCCCGGATCGTAGATCCGCTGAGTCTCGGATCGCTTTCCCCGACCGCCGCTTTCGTGAGCGGCGCGGGCTCGGGATCGATTCGGTCGCCGCTCTTAATTATTGATCGATCGGGTGGCCACCAGGGTCCCCTTCCAACGCGGAAGCGGCAATGCAAGCCTCGAATGGCTGACCCGGATGATAGTGTCGACCCGCAAGAAAAACGCCCCGCATCGCGGGGCGTTTTTTCAAGTCCCCGAATCGCTGCGTCGGGCTGACTTAGGCGTAGGAGCTTTGTCCGAGCTGACTCTGCGTTTGGCCTTCCGGCGCAGCGGAGTCAAAGCAGTGGCACCAGCAGCAGCGCCACGATGTTGATGATCTTGATCAGCGGGTTGACGGCCGGGCCGGCGGTATCCTTGTAGGGATCGCCGACGGTGTCGCCGGTGACCGCGGCCTTGTGCGCATCCGAGCCCTTGCCGCCGTAGTGACCATCCTCGATGTACTTCTTGGCGTTGTCCCAGGCGCCGCCGCCGGTGGTCATCGAGATCGCCACGAACAGGCCGGTCACGATAGTGCCGATCAGCAGCCCGCCAAGCGCGCTGAATGCCTGCCGCCGGACCCATCAGCCAGCGCATCAGCAGACCAAGCACGATGGGCACGAGGATCGGCAGCAAGGAGGGGATGATCATTTCCTGATCGCGGCGCGCGGTCAGCAGGTCTACGGCTCGCGAGTAATCCGGCTTGCCGGTGCCGTCCATGATGCCCTTGATCTCCTGGAACTGGCGGCGCACCTCGTTCACCACCGCGCCGGCGGCGCGGCCCACGGCTTCCAGCGCCATGGCGCCGAACAGATAGGGCACCAGTCCGCCGATGAAGAGGCCGATGATCACCGCCGGCTCCGGACAGACTGAACGTGGGCCAGCTTGCCGGCGGCTTCGAGGTTGTGGGTGTAGTCGGCGAACAGCACCAGCGCGCGCCAGTCCGGCCGAGCCGATAGCGTAGCCCTTGGTCACCGCCTTGGTGGTGTTGCCCACCGCGTCCAGCGGATCGGTGATCTCGCGGATCCTTGACGGCAGCTCGGCCATCTCGGCGATGCCGCCGGCGTTGTCGGTGATCGGGCCGTAGGCGTCCAGCGCGACGATCATTCCGGTCATCGACAGCATGGCGGTGGCCGCGATGGCGATGCCGTAGAGGCCGGCGAGCGAATAGGACGCCCAGATGGCGGCGCACACGGCGAGCACCGGCAGCGCGGTGGCCTTCATGGACACGCCCAGGCCGGCGATGATGTTGGTGGCATGCCCGGTCTGCGATGCTGCGGCCACGTGGCGCACCGGGGCTGTATTCGGTGGCGGTGTAGTACTCGGTGATTACGACCATCGCGGCGGTGAGGGCCAGGCCGACCAGAGCTGCGCCGAACGAGCGTGCCAGACATTGCCCGGGCATCAGCCACGCGGTGATCGGGTAGAAGGCAATCGCCGCCAGCACGCCGGATACGATGACGCCCTTGTAGAGCGCGTTCATGATCTTGCCGCCTTCGCTGGCCTTGACGAAGAAAGTGCCGACAATGGAAGCGATGATCGAGGCGCCGCCCAGCACCAGCGGGTAGATGATCGCGCTCGACTCCCGCGTCCTTCATCATCAGGCCGCCCAGCAGCATGGTGGCCACGATGGTCACAGCGTAGGTTTCGAACAGGTCGGCGGCCATGCCGGCGCAGTCGCCGACGTTGTCGCCGACGTTGTCGGCGATGACCGCCGGGTTGCGCGGATCGTCCTCCGGGATGCCGGCCTCGACCTTGCCGACGAGGTCGGCGCCGACGTCGGCGCCCTTGGTGAAGATGCCGCCGCCCAGGCGCGCGAAGATTGAGATCAGCGAGCCGCCGAAAGCGAGGCCCACCAGAGCGTGCAAGCGCCCGGTCCGGATCGCCTGAGATCCAGAGTGCGACGCAGCGTAGTACAGAGCGACGCCCAGCAACGCCAGCCCCACGACCAGCATGCCGGTGATCGCGCCGCCGCGGAACGCCACCGACAGTGCGGCATTCATGCCGTCATTGGCAGCCTGTGCGGTGCGCACGTTCGCCCGCACGCGAGATCGACATTCCGATATAGCCCGTCGCCCCGGACAGGATCGCGCCAACCAGGAACCCGAACGCTGTGAGCCATTCCAGCGCCAAGCCCAGCACCGACGAACAGGATCGCGCCGACGATGGCGATGGTGGTGTATTGGCGGTTGAGGTACGCGTTGGCACCTTGCTGAATGGCGGCCGCGATCGCCTGCATCCGCTCATTGCCGGCCGGCTTGGCCAGCACCCATCTGATCGAGACGATGCCGTAGATCACGGCGGCGAGAGCGCAGGCCAGGGCAATGGCGAGTCCGGCTCCGAGTGACATGAATCCCCTTGTAGTTTTTTAGCGTGATGGAACCGTGTGTGCGCTGGCAGCCGCCAGCGGAAGGGATCAAGGGGCTCGTGGCTAGTCTGATCCCAGGCGCGCCGCGCGCAAGTATCAGGCGATCTGGAGATCGTCCGCCATGCGCGCGACGCGCAAATGAGCGGCGATTCTACCTGATTTTTCTAGCAGATTGACCTCGCGGAAGGGGGACGATGCAGCCACGGGCGAAGGGCAGGAACTCTGCGTCGACCCACCCCATTGCTTGACCTGCGCGTCGACCCTGCGCTCTACACGGCTTGAACTCGACCCCCAGCTTCTTCGGCACGGCCACGTTCTTGAGCCGCACATATGCGGGCAGGCCGTTTTTGAAGGGTGGATAGTCCTCGCCTTGAATCAAGGGCGAGAGATAGGCGCGGCACTTGGCGGTGATGTGAAAGCCGTCCTCGGTGATGTAGTCGCGAGGCATCTTCTTCTCGACGTTGGCGACGTCTTTTAACTCCGCCATGCCAATGGTCCACTTATAGGGCTTGCCGGACTTACGCACGATCGTGGGCATGACCGCGTTGCGTCCCTTCAGCGCCAGTTCCACTGCCGCCTTGCCCAACCGCATAGGCCTGCGCGACGTCGGTTTTCGAGGCCAGATGGCGCGCCGCGCGTTGCAGATAGTCCGCGACGGCCCAGTGATACTTGTACTTCGAGCTTCTCGCTGCACCAGGTTGGCGATCACAGGGCGCGACACCGCCTAGCTGAGCGTGGCCAAACGCATCGCGCAGCCCGGCTCTCGGCCACGAACTTTCCGTCCGCGTTCTCGCAGACCTTCGGAGACGCCGATCACGCAGTGGTCGTAGCGTTTGACGCTGTGCTCGACCTTGGCAAGAAAGCGCGCCTCGTCGAAGGGATCTCGGGAAACAGCAGCACGTGCGGCGCCTCGCCTTCCTTCTCGGCGGCCAGACCGCAGGCCGCCGTGGTCCAGCCGGCGTGTCGACCCATCACTTCCAGCACGAACACCTTGGTCGATGTCCGTGACATCGATGCGACGTCGAAACCGGCCTCGCGGATGCTGGTCGCGACGTATTTGGCGACCGATCCGAATCCTGGCGAGCAGTCGGTGACCGGCAGATCGTTGTCCATCGTTTTGGGGACATGGACGCAGACGATCGGATAGCCCATCTGCTCCGAGAGCTGCGAGACCTTCAAGGCAGGTGTCGGCCGAATCGCCGCCGCCGTTGTAGAAGAAGTAGCCGATGTCGTGGGCCTTGAACACTTCGATCAGGCGTTCGTACTGGAGCCCTGTTCTGCTCCAGGCTCTTGAGCTTGTAGCGGGCCGAGCCGAAGGCGCCCGCCGGGGTGTAGCGCAACGCAGCGATGGCCCGCGCCGGCTCCCGGCCGGTGTCGATCAGCTCTTCGGTCAGCGCGCCGATGATGCCGTTGCGGCCAGCGTAGAGCTTGCCGATCTTGCTCGTATGCTTGCGTGCTGTTTCGATTACACCGCAGGCGCTCGCGTTGATCACCGCCGTCACGCCGCCCGACTGGGCGTAAAACGCATTCATCTTTCGCCATGTTATTGACCCGTGCTTGAAATCAAGAGGACAGTGCTGAGAGCAAGCGTTCGCGGATTGCATCCACTGGACCGGTACCCGAGATCTTGCGGTACTTGGGCCCGCGAGGTGCCGCTGTTGGCGGCCAGCGTGAGAATAGTAGTCGACCAGCTGCTTGGTCTGCTTGTGATAGACGTCCAGGCGCTTGCGCACCGTCTCCTCTGCGTCGTCCGCGCGCTGGATCAGATCTTCGCCCGTGACGTCGTCTTTGCTTGGCGACCTTGGGCGGGTTGAAGTTGACGTGGTAGGTGCGGCCCGAGCCGGCATGCACGCGACGGCCGGACAGGCGCTTGATGATCTCGGCGTCGTCCACGTCGATCTCCACCACGTAGTCGAGATCGACGCCGGCTTGTCGTCATGGCTTCGGCCTGCGGGATGGTGCGCGGGAAGCCGTCGAACAGGAAGCCCTTGGCGCTGTCCGCTCTGCTTGATGCGGTCTTTGACCAGACCGATGATCACGTCGTCGGGCACCAGGGCGCCGGCGTCCATGTACTTCTTCGCCTCCAGCCCGAGCGGCGGTGCCGGCTTTCACGGCCGCGCGCAGCATGTCGCCGGTGGAGATCTGCGGGATGCCGAACTTCTGAGTGACGAAGGCCGCCTGGGTCCCTTTTCCCGCGCCTGGTGCGCCCAGCAGTATCAGTCGCATGGTTGGATGGTCTGTATTGTCTGTTGGGCCGGACGCGGCGGCGGCATCGAGCGGCCTTTTGTCTGACGCCGACGAAAAACGACGAGTTGATCAGTCACCTGGAAGATTATAGGTTGACGCGTCGGATGCGAACAGCCGGCGCACGGTCTCGAGGTCGTCGGGCGTGTCCACGCCGGCTTCTGGCGCCTGATCGGTGATGGCGCACGACGATGCGGAACCCGTGCCACAACGCCCGCAGCTGCTCCAGGGCCTCGAAACGCTCGATGGCTGGCGATTCGAGCGCGCCATATCGCTGTCAGGAACCCGCAGCGATACGCCGTAGATGCCGATGTGACGGTAGATTGGAAGGCCGGCAGGGATGCGGCGTGCTGTCGGCGGCGAAGGCATCCGCGCGCCCATGGGATGGTGGCGCGGCTGAAGTAGAGCGCGTCGCCGCGCGCGTCGAGGACCACTTTCACCACGTTCGGGTCGAACAGGTCGGCCGGTCGAGTGCAGCGCGTGGCAGGCGGTGGACATACTGGCGTCGCTGCTGCCGCTCGAGAGCGGCCGCCACCTCGCGGATCAACCCAGGCGCGATGAGAGGTTCATCGCCTTGGACGTTGACCACGATGGTGTCGTCCGGCCAGCCGCACGTTGCTGCGACCTCGGCGATGCGATCGGTGCCGGAGTATGTGGCTCGCCGCCGTCATCAGGCAGCTGATGGCCCGTGCTCGGACGACCGCGTTCCAGCACCCGCTCGTCGTCGGTGGCGACCCACACCTCGACCGCGCCGCTTGCCTTCGCGCGCGTCGGCCACCGTGCACCACCATCGGTTTGCCGGCGATGTCCAGCAACGCCTTGCCGGGCAGGCGCGTAGAGGCGTAACGGGCCGGGATGACGACTACGAAGTCCATGTGAGCGGTGACGCGGTCATGGTTGTGGCGAGCGGCGGCCCGGAGCAACCGTCGTAACGCGGGCTGTGCAGCTTGCGAATTCCGCGAGCCTTCAGACCTCTTCCTCTGGCGGGAGCTTGCGCGCCTCTTCCTCGAGCATCACCGGGATATCGTCCTTGATCGGATAGGCCAGTCGGCAGGGCTTGCAGATCAGCTCCTGCTCCGTCTTGCTGGTAGAGCAGCGGGCCCTTGCACAGGGGGCAGACGAGGATGTCAAGCAGCTTGGCGTCCATGCAGGGATCTCAACTTGGTCACAATCAGGTTCCCGAGCGCCGGGTCGACCTCGGCTTCGACCGGAAGATACCACCAGTTTTCGCGCGCGAATGCGCTGGCATTTTACTGCATCCTTCTCCGTCATCAGGACGACGTCGTCTCCGGCGAAGGCGAGATCATCGGCGCCGAACCTGAAATGATCGGGAAACGGGTGCGCGCGAAATGTCGAGCCCCATGCGCTGCAGTTGCGCGAAGAAGCGTCGGGGGTTCCCGATTCCCGGCAACCGCATGCAGCGCTACGATCTCGCAGGTCCGGCGGCGGTAGCTCGAAAGCCGGGATTGAGCAAGTTCTGAAAGCTGTCACCCGTGAGCTTGGCGACCGGAACTGTGGAGCGCGCAACGCCGGCAGCCCGCTATCTGCCATGGACAAGCACGGCGTCGACCGAGGCCAAGCGGCGGACCGGCTCGCGCAGCGGCCCGGCGGGAAGCAGCCAGCCGTTGCCGAAGCGGCGCTGGCCATCGACCACTGCGATCTCGATGTCGCGCGCCAGACCATAGTGCTGCAGCCCGTCGTCGCTGACCAGCACGTCGCGGCCGGGGTGGGCGGAGAGAAGCGCCAGCGCGGTCTGTGCGCGATCGCGGCCGGCGAAAACCGGGACGCCGGCGCGCTTCGCCAGGAGCACCGATTCGTCGCCCGCTTGCGCTGGATCGCTGTCCGGCCGCAACCTCTTGAAGACTCTCGGATCCGCCATAGCCGCGCAGGACGATCCCCGGCCTGTAGCCGTGCTCCTGGAGGTAGTCCACGAGCCAAAGCACCGATGGTGTCTTGCCCGACCCGCCGACGGTAATGTTGCCCACGACGATGACTGGGACCCGCATCCGCGCGCAGTGCAGCCCTCCAACGCGGTACAACCACCGGCGCACTGCCACGACTGCGCCAAACAGCAGGCTCAGCGGGAACAGCACCAGGTGGGCGGGACGGATCCGGTACCAGAAATGCTCGAGCACACGCACCTCGGACAGGCTGTCATGAAGCCGCTGGCATTCTAATGGAACCCGGTCAAGCGGCCGCTCTGGCACGAACCACGCACGCTACCCGGAGTCCGGCCGGGCGCGCTGCCGACCTACTTCGCCGGTTGTTGCGTGGTGAAGGTGATTCGACCGAACCCAGCCAGGCCGCGCCGCTTCCATTACATTGATGACGGACTGGTGGGTAGCGCTGCCGTCGGCGTTGATGACGATCATCGGGTCGCGATTGCCGCGTGCGGCTCGCTTCAATTCGACGCTGATGGTGGCCGGGTCGGTGCGCGCCGAGGGGCACGCGCTCGACCACGTAGCGGCCATTGGCGGTGATCGCGACATTGATCTGATTCGGGCTTCTCCTGCGCCTGGTTGGCTTGCGCCGATGGCAGGTTGATCTGCAGCTCGGAGATAGCGCGAGTAAGTGGTGGTGACTACCAGGAAGATCACGATGACCAGCAGCACGTCGATCATCGGTACCAGGTTCATTTCCGGTTCGTCGCGCTGCGGAGCCACGGCGGAAGTCCATGGCTAATGCTCTTCTCGCCGTGCACGATCTCCACCAGCTTGACCGCCTGCGTCTCCATCTCCACCACCAGGTCGTCGACCTTGGCGCGGTAGTACCGATAGAAGATCATGCTGGGAATCGCCACGATCAGGCCGAACGCAGTGTTGTACAAGGCAACCGAGATACCGTGCGCGAGCTGCTGAGGATTGCTGCTCATGCCGGGGCCGCCCGATGCGCCGAAGATCTCGATCATCCCGACCACGGTGCCAAACAGCCCCATGATGGGCGACAGCGACGCGATGGTCCCGAGCATGGTGAGAAAGCGCTCGAGCTCGTGTACGGCGACCCGCCCTGCCTCCTCGAGCGATTCCTTCATCACCTCGCGCGAGCTGCGCACGTTCTTCAGCCCGACAGCGAAGATGCGCGCCAACAACGGGCCCTGCGGACAAGACGGTTGAGCAAGTCCTGAGTGACGCCTTTCTGCTTGACCTCCTGCGCCACCTGCGGCAGCAGATCGCGCGGCACGATCTGCTGCGCTGCAGGGACCAGGCGCGCTCGACGATGATGCCCAGCGCGACGATCGAAGCGATGATCAGCAGCCAGATCGGCCAGCCCGCTGCTTCTATGATATGCAACACTTCCGTGTTCTCCGGGCGGGTTCGAAGGAAGCGCGACTTTAAACCGCGCGCTGCGATTCGGCAACTCGGACCGAACGCTCTTGCGCAGCGGATTGAAGTCGCACCATAGCGTGTGTTCAGCGAAAGAGTTGTCCACAGTCTTTGTGGATAACGGTGTGCATACCCTGCAAAAGTGAACTTAAGTCGCATTCCTGCAATACGTTTTGGTGTCGCGCTCAAAATTTGCGCAACAAAAAAGCATAATCCAATCAGTTTGCTATCTGTGGATGGCCAGTATCGACGGGCTTTGCGGGCGCGCTGCTCGCAAGCGCACGCCGATTGTGGATGACCGGGTGGGTGCGCCTGCGAAGCTAGCAATGACGCCGTGATTCCGGGTGGCGGGGAACTCTGCCGACAATTCGCGTCCAGCGGGCATCGACAGGCCGCGGTGTCGTTGGGCGGCGACTGCAGGAATTTTCAGCCTGTGACTCAGAAATGCAGGAGCACCCGCATCGACGCGGAAGCGTGAATGAGATGGACTGAACGCACCGATCAGCGTGAGCTGAACTCAATCTGCTCGCGCGCGCAGCTGATCGAGCAGAACATCGCGTTGCTGTGGGTAGGCGGCGAAGTGTCGAACCTCACACGCGCCGCGTCGGGCCATTGCTATTTCTCGCTGAAAGACGAGCGGGCGCAGGTGCGTTGCGTGATGTTCCGCCATCGCATGCAACACGTGGACTGGGAGCCCGCTAACGGCATGCAAGTGGAGGTTCGCGCCCGTCCCACGCTGTATGAAGCGCGGGTGAGTTCCAACTCGCCGTGGAATTCATGCGTCGCGCCGGGCTGGGCGCGCTGTACGAAGCCTTCGCGCGCCTCAAAGCCCGGCTTGAGAAGCGAACGGCTTGTTCGCTCTCGAGCGCAAGAAGCCGCTGCCCGCGTTTCCGCACGACGGATCGGCGTCGTCACCCTCTGCCGCGGCAGCAGCCGCTGCGCGACGTGCTCGACGACCTTGCGCCGTCGCATGCCGGCGGCTGCCCGGTCATCCTGTATCCGGCGCCGGTTCAGGGCGAAGGTGCGGCGCAAAAGATCGCCGCCGCCATCGCAGCTGAAGCGTCCGCCCGCCGAGAGTGCGACGTGCTGATCCCTGTGCCGCGGCGGCGGCAGCATCGAGGACTTGTGGGCGTTCAACGAAGAGAGCGTGGCGCAGCGCCATCGCAGCTTTGCGCTATCCCGCTGGTCTGCGGCGTGGGCCATGAGACCGACTTCACCATCGCCGATTTCGTCGCCGATGCTCGCGCTCCAACGCCCACTGCCGCAGCGGGAGCTGGTGACGCCCGAACCGATCGGGATCTGGTGGCGCGCCTCGATGCGCTGCACGGGCGCTATCGGCGGTCGCAGTCGCTGCACCGGACTGGAGCGGCGCATGCAACAGGTGGACTACCTTGGCCGGCGGCTGACCCATCCGGGCGAGCGCATTCGCGAGCCAGGAACAGCATCTCGGGCATCTGCATGTCGCGTATGGAACGGACCGTGTGCGCATGCAGTTGGTGCAATCGGGCCTCGCGCCTCGGTTCCCTGCGCCACCGGCTTACCGCTGAGGCGCCAGATCTCGCTGCAGTGAGCAGACGCTGCAGCGGCGCATCACTCAACGGCTGACGACGGCGATGGAACAGTGCCTGGAGCGCCGGCATGCTGGTCTGGTCCGTCTGGACGCGCATCTGAACGCGCTCAGTCCGCAGCAGGTTCTGCAGCGAGGCTACTCAATCGTCATCGCGTCTGGACGGCCACATCGTACAAGATGGCGCGCAGTTGGCACCTGGAGACGACGTGACCATGACCTTCGCACGCGGGAGCGCGCCGAGCGACAGTGAACAGCAGTCGCAGCTGAAGCGTTCGGCGTTGCGTGCAGGCTCCTCCGAGGGGTATCGTAGGGCACCCGGTGCGCGCCCATGGCGCACAACAAGCAAGCATGCGTCTGCAGTCTAGCACGATCATTCATCTACTGAGGAGGAGCCATGTCGAGCTTGAGGACTTTCGCATCTGTCCTATTCGCCTCTCTTTTCCTGGGCGTTGCGCTGCCCGCTGCAGCGCAGCTGGCGGAGAAGAAGGCGCTCACTCTAGAGGCGGCCAAGAAGATCGCGGCAGCGGCCAGAAGCGGAGGCCGTGAAGAACAAGCTGGAACGTGGTGATCGCTATCGTGGACGACGGCGGACACCTGCATTTACCTGCAACGCATGGACGGGACGCAGACCGGCAGCGTCGATGTGGCTATCAAGAAGGCGCAGACTGCCATGCGCCTTCAAGCGTCCAACCAAAGTGTTCGAGGATGCCATCGCGGGCGGCCGCAACGCGTTGATCGCTTTGCACGGTGCGCTCCCATTGGAAGGCGGGCTGCCCTTGGTCACCGGGAACCAGATCGATTGGCGCTATCGGGGTGAGTGGCGTGAAATCCACCGAGGATGGTCAGATCGCAAAGGCGGGCTCCGACTCGCTGGCAGGGTATGAACTGAGGGCTGACTGCCGCAGTCAGCCTTCAGATCTGCTCGGCGAGATAGGCCTCGACCTGCGCGGCGAGGTCCGTCCGCGAGACACGTCGAAGCGACTGGACGTCGCCCCCAGGATCGCAGCCAGGTCAGCTGGCGCTTGGCCAGCTGTCGCGTCGCGGCCGCGCCTTTCTCGCGCAAGGTGGCGAGGCCGAACTCACCCTCGAGATATTGCCAGACCTGGCGATAGCCAACCGAGCGCATCGAGGGCAGCGACGGATCGAGCTCGAAGCGCTCGCGCAACCTGCGCAGCTCCCCGATCAGCCCAGTTCGAGCATCGACCTCGAAGCGCTGCGCAATGCGCTCGTGCAGACGGAGCGATCGCTCGGCTCCAGCGCGATCGGGATCATGCGATAGGCGCACGCTGACTCGTGCTGACCGCGAGCGATCAGCGTCGACATAGGTTGCCCGGTGAGATAGTACACTTCAAGCGCGCGCTGAATCCGTTGCGCATCTGTGGGCTGCAGCCGGGCGGCGGTGACGCGGGTCGACGCGCTCGAGTTCCGCGTGCAGAGCGGGCCAGCCGGAGTGCCTCCGCCATCGTGTCGATCGCCCCTCGCGTGTGCCGGGTCTGCCGCGGGCAGCTGGCTCGAGACCTTCCTTCAGCGCTTTGAAGTACAGCATCGTGCCCCGACCAGAAGAGGAATGTTGCCGCGCGCGTGGATCTCGGCCAGCGCCTGACTGGCATCCGCGCAGAAGCTCGCTGCCGAGTAGCGATCCGACGGGGTCGAGGATGTCGATCAGATGATGCGGACGGCCGCGAGCGTCTCGCGATCCGGTTCGGCTGTGCCGATGTCCATGTGGCGGTAGACCTGCGCCGAGTCGACGCTGACGATCTCGACGGCTTCAAGCGCGGTCGCCAGATGCACGGCGACGCCGGTCTTCCCGGCCGCGGTCGGGCCCATCAGCAGAATCGCCGGCGGGCGATCCTCCGCGCGACTCGTGATTCGTAACTCGCGATGCGCGAGGTAGGCTGCCAGGCCATTGCGCCGCGATGTCTGAAGACTACGAGTTGCGCGATCACAGTCACGTTACTGGCCGCGCTGAAACAGCCGATCCAGCTCGCGCCATCGAGATCTGGGTCCAGGTCGGTCGACCGTGGTTGCACTGGCCGGAACGGTCGGTCGCTTCCATCTCCCGCAGCAGCGCGTTCATCTCGGCGATGCGTGAGGCTGCGGTTGGCGCGCACCGCGGCGTGGCAGGCCATCGTCGCCGAGCATCTCGTCGCGGCGCTCCTGCAGCACGCGTCGCGCCGTACTCGCCGATCTCGCGCGAGCACGTCGCGCGCCAGCTCGGCGGGATCGGCGTCCTGCAGCGGCGCCGGCACGCAGCGCACCACCAGCGCCTCGGGCCGAGCACCGCCATTTCGAAGCCGAGCTGGCGCAGAGGCTGCCGCGTTTTCCTCCACCACCGCGGCTTCGAGCCGGCTCGCGCGCAGGGTCGCCGGAATCAGCAGGCTCTGAGTCGGAATGCGGTCGCGCTCGAGCGCCGTCTTGAGCTTCTCGTACATGATGCGCTCGTGCGCCGCGTGCATGTCCACGATCACGAGGCCCGTCGCGTTCTGCGCCAGCACGTAGATGCCGGCGAGCTGCGCCAGCGCAAAGCCGAGCGGGGGTATCTCGGCTCGCCGGCGTCGGCCGGCGTGCTGCTGCGCGGCCTCGCGGCCGAACAGCACGTCGTAGAACGCTGCAGGCTGACGGGCTGCCTGGTCGCGAACCGCGCATCGTTTCCTGCGTGGCGCGAACCGTGCGCCTGAGGCGGAGTGCGCATGGCGGCGTCGCTGGAGAGCGGCTGCGGCACGCGCCTGATACCGGATGTCGCTGCGTAGCGCGGCCGGCGCAAGCCGTGCCGGCGCGCGCTGCGGCCAGCGCCTTGGTCAGCGCGTGGAACACGAACTGGTGCACGCGCGCGCGGATCGCGAAAGCGGACTTCGCTCTTGGTCGGATGCACGTTGACGTCGACCCGCGCCGGATCGATCTCGAGAAACAGCACGAAGGCCGGATGCCGTTCCTGATGCAGCACGTCGTGAAACGCCTCGCGGACGGCGTGGGCGATCAAGCGGTCGCGCACGAAGCGCCCGTTGACGAAGAAATACTGGTAGTCGCGCGCGCTGCGGTTGAAGGTGGGCGAGGCGATCAGTCCGTGACAGCCGCACGCTGGCCCGCAGTGCTCGTCGAGCGTCAGGCTGGCGGCCTCGAACTCTTCGCCCAGCAGCGCGCTGGGCGCGCTGTCGCAGAAGGACTGCGGCGGCAGTCGCCACTGCGCGCGCCCGTTGTGCTGCAGCGCCATGCGCCACCCCGGGCCGCGACAAGCGCGATGCGCTTGAACACCTCCTCGCAGTGCGCCGAACTCGGTGCCCTCGGTCCGCAGGAACTTGCGACGCGCGCGGGGGTGTTGTAGTACAGGTCGCGCACATCGACTGCGGTACCGGCAGTGGCGGCGGCCGGCTCCACGGACGAGGCGCTCGCCCCGCTCGACTGGATGCGCCACGCGTGCTTAGCGGATCGCGGTGCGGCTGGTCAGCGTCAGGTGCGAGACCGCCGCGATGCTGGCCAGCGCCTCGCCGCGGAAACCGAGGCTCGCGACCCGCTCGAGGTCTTCCAGCGTGGCGATCTTGCTGGTGGCGTGGCGCTGCGAGCGCCAGCGGCAGGTCTGTCCTTGCCGATGCCGTCGCCGTCGTCGATGACCTTGAGCTGCTTGGATGCCGCCGCTACGCAATTCCACGTCGATCAGCGCGGGCGCGCGCGTCCAGGCTGTTCTCCAGCAGTTCCTTGAGCGCGGCGGCGGGGCGGTCGACGACTTCTCCCGCGGCGATCTGGTTGATGAGAAGCTCGGTGAGTACGCGAATGGAGGGCATGGATGCGGGGCGGCGAATTCTATGATTATAGCGCCGGCGTTGGCGCGACCTTCTGTAGTTCCCTATAATCCGCGGCTACGTTTGGAAATCGCCGCTGCCGCCAGCACAACGCGATAAGCCCAAGCAAGGAGTTGGACAGCGGCGCTTCAGGGAGACAATGACTGTGCAGATCGGCATACCGGCCGAGGTTCGCGCCGGCGAGACGCGGGTCGCCGCCACGCCCGAGACGGTGAAGAAGCTCTCCGCCGCGGGCCATCGCAAGGTGCTGGTTCAGACTGGCGCGGGAGAGAAGCGCGTCGGTCCCCGATTCCGAGTTTAGTCGCCGCCGGTGCCTCGATCGTAGGCGGTGCGGCGGACGTGTACCAGCAGTCGGAGATCGTGCTCAAGGTGCGTCGCCCCGGAGGCTCGCGGAGCTTGGTCTCATCGAAGAAAGACACCATCGTCATCGGACTGCTCAATCCCTACGATGCCGCGGCAGTAGAGAGCTAGCGCCCGGCAGGGCCTCACCGGGTTTGCCATGGAGTGGCTGCCCCGCATCACCCGCGCCCAGTCGATGGACGTGCTGTCTTCGCAGGCCAACATCGGCGGCTACAAGGCGGTGATCCTGGCCGCCGACGAGTACCAGCGCTTCATGCCGCATGCTGATGACCGCCGCCGGCACGCGTGAAGGCCGCGCGGGTGCTGATCCTCGGGCGCCGGCGTCGCGGGTTTGCAGGCCATCGCTACGGCGAAGCGTCTGGGCGCGGTGATCGAAGCCTCCGACGTGCGCCCGGCGGTCAAGGAGCAGGTCGAGAGCGCTGGGCGCCAAGTTCCTGGACGTACCGCTTCTCACGGACGAAGAACGCGAGATCGCCCAGGGTGCCGGCGGTTACGCGCGCGCCGATGCCTGCGGACTGGATGCGCCGCCAGGCCGAGCTGATGCACGAGCGCGCCAAGGCAGCGGACATCATCATCACCACCGCGCTCATCCCGGGCGGCCCGGCGCCGGTGCTGTTGAAGGAAGACACGGTCAAGGCGATGAAGCCCGGCTCGGTGATCGTCGACATGGCCGTCGAGCAGGGCGGCAACTGCCCGCTGACCGAGCGCGACAAGATCGTGATCAAGCACGGCGTGAAGCTGATCGGCATTGCCAACCTGCCGGCGCTGGTGGCGGCCGATGCGAGCGCGCTTGTACGCGCGCAACCTGCTCAACTTCCTCAACCTGCTGGTGGATGCCAAGACCGGGCAGCTCAACCTCAATCGCGAGGATGAGATCATCGCCGGGAGCCTGGTGTGCACCGGAGGGGAAGTGGTCAAGAGGCCATGAAGGCAGACGCAATGGAGCAAGCCATGACCGGAGCGATCGACCCGACCATCATCAACCTGACCGTCTTCGTGCTGGCGGTGTTCGTCGGCTATCACGTCATCTGGAACGTGACGCCCGCGCTGCACACGCCGCTCATGTCGGTCACCAACGCGATCTCCTCGGTCATCATCGTCGGGGCCATTCTGGCCGCTGGCGCCGAGCACACTCGACTTCGGCTCGATCCTCGGCGGCATCGGCAGTGGGCCTGGCGGCGGTCAACGTCTTCGGTGGTTTCCTCGTCACGCAGCGCATGCTGGAGATGTTCAAGAAGAAGGAGCAAGAAGTGAGGTGAAGGAATGAGAGGGACCAACGCTCGCAGAGCAAAGCCGTGAAAATCGCGCCTGCCCATTTGTTCGTCCGCCCACCGGGAATCGAATGACTGCCAACCAAGTCGCCCTGGCGTACCTCGTCGCTTCGGTGCTCTTCATCCTGGCGCTGAAGGGCCTTTCTTCGCCGACCTCGGCGCGCCGCGGCAATCTGTTCGGCATCGTCGGCATGGTCATCGCGGTGGTTACCACGCTGTCGCGATGACGCAGAACTGGCTCGCTCATCATCGTGGGCCTCGCCGTCGGCGGCAGCGATCGGCGCGCTGGTCGCACGACGCGTCGAGATGACCCAGATGCCGGAGCTGGTGGCGGCAATGCATTCTCTGCGTGGGGATGGCGGCGGTGCTGATCGCGATCGCGGTGGTGCACAATCCGTCCGGCGTTCGGCATCCACGACCCGTTGCCCGCGCGGCAACAAGCTGGAGCTGTTCATCGGCACGTTCGTCGGGGCGATCACGTTCTCCGGGCTCGGTCATCGCCTTCGGCAAGCTGGCCGGGCTGGGCAAGCATTTCCGGCTGTTCTCCAGCGCGCCGGTGGTGTTCAAGGGTCAGCACTGGGTGAATCTGACGCTCGCGCTCGTGATGATCGGGTTCGGCACTGGCGTTCTTCTTCGCCGGCGCGGACGCGGCAGTGGGTGCCGTTCCTCGTCATGACCGGCGATCGCGTTCGTGCTCGGGTGTCCTGATCATCATCCCGATCGGCGGCGCCGACATGCCGGTCGTGATCTCCATGCTCAACAGCTACTCGGGCTGGGCGGCCGCGGGCATCGGGTTCTCGCTCAACAACACCATGCTGATCATCGCCGGATCGCTGGTCGGCTCGTCCGGGCGCGATCCTCTCCTACATCATGTGCAAGGCGATGAACCGGTCGTTCTTCAGCGTGATCCTGGGCGGCTTCGGCGCGGCCGAGGGCCGCGGCGGCGGGCGACGCAGCAGAAGGCAGTGCGCAGTCGGCAGTGCCGACGATGCCGCGTTCCTGATGGCCAACGCCGAGTCGGTGATCATCGTTCCTGGCTACGGCCTGGCGGTGGCGCGCGCCCAGCACGCGGTCAAGGAGATGGCGCACGAAGCTGATCGAGAAGGGCGTGAACGTGCGCTACGCCATCCATCCGGTCGCGGGCCGCATGCCTGGGCACATGAACGTGCTGCTGGCCGAGGCCGAGGTGCCCCTACGACCAGGTGTTCGAGATGGAGGACATCAACAGCGACTTCGGCACCACCGACGTGGCGCCTGATCCTGGGCGCCAACGACGTGGTGAACCCGGCCGCCAAGACGCCGGGCAGCCCGATCTACGGCATGCCGATCCTCGGAGGCGTACAAGGCGCGGACCGTGATCGTGAACAAGCGGTCGATGGCTGCGGGCTATGCGGGCCTGGACAACGAGCTGTTCTACATGGATAAGACGATGATGGTGTTCGGCGACGCCAAAAAGGTCGTCGAGGACATCGTAAAGGTCCCTCTCCTAAGCGGTCTTGACGCGAGGTTGGGCGAGGCGGCCGACTCGGGCAGCTCGCGGGGCCTCAGAGCCGCATGCCCCGTGCGGCGCGGCACCTTAAAGCGCCGCGTCGATGCCGGCAGGCCCTGAGAAGGCACGCCAAATGCTTGTCGGAGGGTCCAAAATCGGGGCTCCCCGCCTATAATGTGACCGGCTGCGGGGTGCTGGGCCCCTCGGCCGGCCCATCCAACCGCCAAGCCAGATCCGCGCCAGGGTTTCTGCGACCACGCAAGGGCGATGAACAAGACGACGGTATTCTCCAAGACCGGCAAGGGCCTGCTGGAGATCAAGAACAAGTCCAACCGCCTGTCGAAAGATCAGTTCAGGGTGCTGAACCTGGTGGACGGCAAAGCCACGCTCGACGCCCTGGTCGAGAAGGGCCGCATCACCGAAATCGAGCTGCGCAAGGTCCTCAGCGCCTTGTCCGAGGGCGGGTTCATCAAAGAATTCACCAACCCCAACGTCGGCGGCGATTACGGCAGCGCCACTATCCCGCCGGTGCCTCCCAGCGCTTCCTACGTCGACGACCTCGACTTCACCCAGATCCTCGGGCCGGCGAAACCGGCCAAACCCGGCTTCTACCAGAGCGCGCAGACCGAGCAGAAACAGCGCGAAGAGGCTGAACGCAAGGCGTCCGAGGCAGCTGCTACGAAGGCGCGCGAGGAGGCCGAAAAGCGCAACAAGGAAGAAGCGGCGCGTCGCGCCCGCGAGGAGGAGACTGCGCGCCGTATCCGCGAGGAGGCTGAGCGCAAAGCGAAGGAGGAACAGAGCCGCCGCGAAAAGCTGGAGGCGGAAATGCGCGCACGCCTGGATGAGCCGAGGCGCGCCAAAGAGGAAGCCGAGCGCAAGGAACGGGAAAGGCGCGAAGCCGAAACCGCGCGCCAAGGAGGAAGCCGATGCGCAAGGCCCGGGAGGAGGCTGGAGCGCCGCGCCAAGATCCAGGCGGAGGCGGCGGCGCGAGTAGAGGCGGAGCGCAAGCGCTGCGGAGGAGGAAGAGCGCAACGGCGCGGAGAGCGCGCGTAAGCGAAGAGGAAGAGCGCAAGCGCCGGCGAGAAGAAGAGGAGCGCAAGCGCCGCGAGGAGGAAGAGCGCACGGCGCAAGGAAGAAGAGGAGCGCAAGCGCAAGGAGGAGGAAGGAGCGCAAGCGCAAGGAAGAGGAAGAGCGCAAGCGTAAGGAAGAGGAGGAGCGTAAGCGCAAGGAGGAAGAGGAGCGCAAACGCAAGGAAGAGGAAGAGCGCAAGCGCAGGAAGAGGAAGAGCGCAAGCGCAGGGAGGAAGAGGAGCGCAAGCGCAAGGAAGAGGAAGAGCGCAAGCGCAAGCAGAAGAGGAGCGCCGACGCAGGAGGAAGAGGAGCGCAAGCGCAAGGAAGAGGAAGAGCGCAAGCGCAAGGAGGAAGAGGAGCGCAAGCGCAAGGAGGAGGAAGAGCGCAAGCGTAAAGAGGAAGAGGAGCGCAGCGCAGAAGAGGAAGAGCGCAAGCGCAAGAGGAAGAGGAGCGCAAACGCAAAGAGGAGGAGGAGCGCAAGCGCAAGAGGAGGAAGAGCGCAAGCGCAAAGAGGAGGAGGAGCGCAAGCGCAAGGAGGAAGCGGAGCGGTTGCGCCGCGAGCTCGAGGAGCGCCATCGGCGCGAGGCAGACGAGTTGCTGAGGCGTCTGCAAGAGACGCCGGAAGAGCGCGATCAGCGCGAGGAGCAGGAGCGCCAGCAGCGCGAGGGAAGAGGAACGCAAGCAACGCGAGGAAGAGGAGCGCAAGCAACGCGAGGAACAGGGAGCGCAGGCGGCGCGAAGACGAGGGCGCACGTCGCCAGGAGGACGAGCGCAGGCAGCGTGAAGACGACGAGCGCCGTCGCGCAGAAGACGAGCGTCGCCGCGAGGAATGAAGAGCGCACCCGCCGCGCGAGGAAGCGGAGCGCCGTCGCCAGGAGAGACGAGCGCAAGCGCAAGGACGACGAGCGAACGTCGGCGGCGCAGGAAGAGCGAGCCAGCAGCGCGACGTCGGCGTAACCGCCTTCGCCGCAGCCTGACCTGCCAGCCGTGTCGGCGGTCGGACCTGGACGCCTTGCGAGGCGCGCCGAGGCCGAGGTCGAGAAGAGAGTTCATGGCCAGGAAGAAGCTGATCCGCAAAGCGCTCGAAGAGCAGGAACGCCGCTTTCGCCTGGAGGAGGAAGCGCGCAACGCCATGGACCGCGCCGAGCGCGAAGCGCGCGAGAAGGCCGACCACGAGGCGCGCGAGCTGCTCTGAAGCGGCCGATCGTGCCCGTCGCGAAGCCGAGCAGCGAGCACGGGAAGAGGCAGTCCTGCGCCAGCAGGAAGACAAGGAGAAACGGGCCAAGGAGCAGGAGGAGCGCAAGAAGAAAACCGAGGATGAGCGCAAGAAGCGCGAGCGTGAGCGGCGTGAGCAGGAGCAGCGCGCGCGCGAGGAGGCCTTGGCACAGAAGAGGGCCGAACAGGAGCAGCTCGATCGCAAGAAGTCCGAGCGCGAGCGCCTGGCCAAGCGAGGCCAAGAAGATGGCCTGGGGACCAGGCCGCATCGCGCTGGTCGCTGTCGTCGTCCTGATTGCCTTTGGTGATCGGTGGCATCCAGGTTGCGCCGATGTCGGCCTACGCGCCCCAGATGGAGAAACTAGCCTCCGACGCGATCGGCGAGCCGGTGCGCAGTCGGCTCGGTGCACGCCTCTGGTGTTCCCGGGATTTCACTCTGAAGTTCGACAACGTGACCGATCGGGCATGCAGCAGGATGTGCGGGTGCCCAGCGTGACGGCGTACATGGACCTCGGGTCGCTGTTCGCGCGATCGAGAAGGTCATCACGCAGCCTTGCAGATCGATCAGCTTCAGGCCAGCGCAGGAAGTCCTGGCGCGGCTGCCACGCTGGCTCGGCCGGCGAAGAGGCCCAAGGGCGAACGTCAAGCTCCGCAAAGATCGTGTTCAAAGGGCACCAAGGTGGACGTGAAGGGCGCGACGCTGCCGGCGTTCGACGCCAACGTGTATCATGGCCGCGGACGGAAGCAGTGACGCGCGCGACCATCGAGACGGGTGGTGGGCGCTTCGACGCCGAGGTACTGCCCGAGCGCGCGGAGGCGGATGTCGACCTGCGCGTGAAGGGCTCTACGCTGCCGCTTGGGCCCGCGCTCGAGCTGGTCGAAGGAACCAGGCCAAGGGCGTGTTGACCGGCAGCCAGCTCAGTTCTAGCGAAATGGATTTCTACCTGTATGGCGGTGCAGGCCAAAGGGCCGGGCGCCTGGTGAGCCTGGGGGTCCGTTCCTGGAGCCTCGAAGGGCGAGTTCGACTTGAAGCGGATCGACCTGGAGCCGGCCATGAAGGCACTCAAGATCGACATCTCTCGATCCGACGGCAAGCTGGATGCGAAAGGGCCGCTACGTCCTGCAGAGCAACGTCGCTGGACACGCTGTTCGATAACCCCCGCCGTCGAGGCCACGCTTCAACGCTGCAGAAAGGCGAGCCTGTCGGGCTTCGACTTCGTGCGCGCGCTGCAGTCGCCGTCGCGCGACGGCGTGCAGGGCGGCAAAGACCAAGTTCGACGAGGCTGTCCAGGCAGCCTCGTCGGTGGCCGGCACGCGATACAGCTACAGCAACGTGCGGCTCGACTGCCGGACTTGCTGGCACGCGCCAGCGCGTCGGGCGAGCTGCTGCCCAACCGGGACGTGAACGGTCGCGCCTACGTGGAGTTGCGCTCCAGCTCCAACGTGGTCAGAAGGAACACCTCCAGGATCACCGGCAACCTCAAGGCGATCGTCCTGCGGCCGTAGCCGCGGCGCTGCGCGCGCTAGCTCGGGAGGCGCGAGGCTCTGGATCGTCCGTCCAAGCCGTGCTGCCTCGGCTGGGAGTAATCCCCGCCTGCACTACCCCAGGGTCGTCAACCTCCAGGCTGGTGCAACCGCCGACTGCGTGAGCTCATGCAGAACTGCGCGCGCGCGCCGGCGTCGCCCGTCACGGCCTGACCAGGTCGTCGCGAAACCCGCGCCCGAACCCCACCGGGTGGCCGCGCTCGTCCCGCAAACACCGGCACCACGAGTCGGGCTCTCCCCTGCTCCAGATGCCTCCGCGACGGCTCAGGATCGTGTCCGAGGCCGGATCGTGGACGGCATGCTCCCCCGAGCGCGATCACCCAGCCGTCCGCGCCGGACGCCTGCGGCCAGCCGCCGGCCCGCCAGGCTGTGCCCCATGCCGCGCCTCGGCGGCGGCGCACTCGATCACTACGGCGCACCTGTCCCCGGCCAGCAGCACGCGAAGCTCGTCGTCGCCGGGGCGAACGACCGCCACCGCGGGGGAGACGCGCGACCTGAGGCGTTGCGCAGCGCCGCCACGTCCGACCGGCGCGCCGGCGGGGAGGGGATGTAGCAGCTTGCGGCCGCCGAAGCGCGTCCGGCTCCCGGCCGCCAGCAGGACGCCCGCGATCATGCTGCGCGAGCAGTACCGCCGCGCCGCTGCGAGTCACTGCCCAGGACCGCCCGGAATGCCAACGCCCGACTGGAGTGGGTGCGAACGCTGGCGTGCCGGCGCGCACTGGAACGCGAGAGAAAGATCAGGACCGTCGCGGCGATCAGCAGAAATGGAATCATCGTCACCACGCCGGCAAGGGCCAGGATCATGCCGCCGACAGCGGCCGAGACGATGATTCCCAACCAACGGAAGGACGACGAACACCACCACGGCGAGCACGGCGAGTCCAATCAGCAGTGCAAACAGGCCCGAACAGAAGCCGCGTGAAGGTTGGTCGCGTCTCTCGACGGGAGACTGAGTCTGAGTTGTTCCATTGCGATTCCTTAGGCGCCTGTTTTCCCTGAGCGCCTCGACCTCGACGTCCTGCTAGCCTCCGGACCTGACGTTCGGCGGGCTCAAGTCCCGCCGGTGCGGACCCCTCAGGGCGCAGTAGGTTCGCGTCCATCGCTAAAACGACGGGCGCTCGGGCGCAAGGCGCGGGGCCCTACCGCAGTCAAGGCGATTGACTGCCACCTCTGTACAGGCCGGGCCAGCGGCGGGTTGCTCCTTGGCGAAATACTTACGGACGCCCTGCAGGATCGCGCTGGCCAGCTGGTCCTGATACTCGGGCCGGCCCAGCTTCTTCTCCTCGTTCGGGTTGCTGATGAAGGCGGTCTCCACCAGGATCGAGGGGATGTCCGGAGCCTTTGCAGACGGCGAAACCGGCCTGCTCCACCCGCGCCTTTGTGCAGGGGGTGTTGATGCCGCCGATCTCGTCGAGCACCGCCTTCGAGCTTCATGCTGTCGTTGATGGTGGCTGTCTGAGACAGGTCGAGCAGCACCTGCTTTCACATACGGATCGGCCACGTCCAGATTGACGCCGCCGATCGAGTCGGCTCCGTTCTCCTTTCTGGCCAGCCAGCGGCAGCACAGAAGTCGCACCGCGCTCAGACAGCGCGAAAACCGACGAGCCGCGCGCATGCGGCTTGACGTAGGCGTCGGCGTGAATGGACGCCAGGTCGCCCGCAGCTTGCGTGCCTTGTTGACGTTCGTTCAGCTGTACAGTAGTCGCCGTCGCGGATGAGTATCCGCGCATGTTCCCTGCATCACAAGCGCCTTCGTTTGCGGGCGATGGCCAGCGTTACGTCTTTTCGTACGCCCCATTCCTGCCCTTTGTCGGGTCCTCGCCGCCGTGGCCGCGTCGATGGCGATTGTTACCGTCGGTATCTCCGGTTTTCGGTTTTGCCTTGAGTGGGCTTGTCGCGCTTTCTTGACCGGTTTCGGTTTCGGCCTGGCGCTGCTCCTTGCTGCTGGCTTGCCGCCTGTCGGGCCCCGGCCGAGATCGCGCTAACATTCCATCGGCGTCCTTTTGAATATTGTTCGTAGGCAGGTCAGCCGCACCCGAACCCGGCTGCGCCGTTAACGCCTTGTCCTTGTCGATCTGCTGCAGCAGCGTCAGAATCGGGTCGACTTGATGCGCGGGATAGATGTCGACGACGAGGCGATGCGCATAACTTCCAACCGGTTTGAGCGAGAATGCCTGCGAGAAGCGACTGCCACGTACCTCGAGCACCACGCGTACCACTCCGGGGCGATTGCGCGGGCTACGCGTGCTTGGGCGATGCCACGGGTCATCCCGTACCGACGCGACCCGGCAGCCCCTCGAGTCCTCCGTCCAGTGTCACGCCTTCGAGGTCAGAACGAGCCGGTCCGGGATTTTTCGCGGTAGAACGGTGTATTCGATGGCTTTGTTGGATTCGATGGTGATCGGGTGTACTCCGGCGCAGGCCATACACGCACATCGGAGATCGCGACCCCAGCCGAAGAGTACGCCGGCAGACAACAAGAACACGACCACGCCAAAAACCAAACCATGAAACCGGACTGCGGGCATCGCCGACCTGGGACAACCGAGAGTCGATTAACGTGGTAGGTCGTCTAAACGTTCAGCTGATCGAGACACTGCTTTCCCGCGTCAGTTTGTCCGGTGATCGTAGCCTGCCGTCCTGCGTCCGCGTGCTCAGTCGGATCGTCACGTCGGCGGGGGCAGCTGGTCGCCTGCTTTCTCAGGCCCTCCACCAGCCATACATTATTCCCATCCGAAGGCATCCCGAAAACCTGCATCAATCCATTCACGGGGGTCTTCGAATCGATAAATCAAAAATTGATGCAATTCTAGAGGATTTATAAGCTTCAACCAGTGCGAACGTAGGACTCTTCCACCACGCATATCCGAGCGCCCGCAGGCATCCTCCGCACGATGGTGGTCTTTCCAGTACCAGCTCGCCACTCAGATACATCACGAGGCCAGGCCGCAACGTCGCTGCAAGACGCGCCCAACGCCAGCGTTGCCGCTCGTCAGTCAGATACAGGGTCACGGATAATATATTAGGCACGGGTACCGGGCTCGTGCGAACTGCGTGGCGACGCGGCGTGCGCGCCCGCCACTTGCGAGCGCCGGGCTATCACCTTAACCTCGGGGAAAATCTTCAGGAGAACACTCATGGCTGACAACTGGCGCTCCAGACTCATCCCCGCACGGCGTCGCCCGCTCGCCCAACCGCGCGATGCTGCGCGCGGTCAGGTTTCGGCGACGCGCGACTTCGACAAGCCGATCGTCGGCGTCGCCAGCTTGGCCATTCCGCGCATGAACCCGTGCAACGCCGGCATCCAGCCGCTGGTCGACCGCGCCGATGGTCGGCGCTGAAGCCGCAGCCGGGGCCATGCCGCAGGTGTTCGGTATTCCCGACGGTCACCGACGGCATCGGCATGGGCACCGAAGGGCATGAAAGTACTCCGCTGCGTTTCGCGCGAGGTCATCGCCGACGCGATCGATGACATCGGTGAACGGCCAGATGATGGACGGCGTACTGGTGGTCGGTGGCTGCGACAAGAACATGCCGGGCAGGATGATGGCGATTGCGCGCATCAACGTACCGGCGATCTTCGTCTACGCCGGCACGATCA
>ERZ1370068.9595-contig-8361_pt1 | contig 43220 bp, 81 predicted proteins | sample MGYA00561227_ERZ1370068 | MGnify/ENA primary metagenome ERZ1370068 (study PRJEB38410, sample SAMEA6850437) | metagenome | study: Metagenomic assessment of the ecological functions of the soil: analysis of the soil microbiota associated with the... | reverse complement strand
CTTACGTATTGCTCGCACTGGACAATCGCCCGCTCACGTTCGAAGAATTTGAAACATCGCATGAACCAGATGGTTTATGTTTCCGCGACGCCTGGACCTTGGGAACTGACGAAATCGGCGGGCGTCGTCGTTGAGCAGATCATACGTCCCACCGGACTCATTTCCGACTCCCGGTCGAGATACGCCCGGTGAAAGGCCAGATTGATGATCTGCTGCACGAGATCCGCGACCGCGTCGAGCGCGGTGAACGCGTTTTGGTAACAACCTCAAAACGGCATTACGGCGGAGGACCTTGCCGATACTGCCGAAGTCGGCGTCAAGTGCCGATACGCATTCGGAAATCGAGACGCTCGAACGCGTCAAGATCTTGCGTGATCTCCGGAAGCGGTGAATTTGATGTTCTGATTTGGTGGCTAACCTTTTTGAGAGAAGGTTTAGATCTTCCAGAGGTTTCGCTGGCTGCGATTTTGGACGCTGACAAGCGAAGGCCCCCTTCGCTCCTCCGGTTCGCTGATCCAACGATCGCTGTGCGCGCAATTCAACGGTCGCGCCACTTCACGCAGATCGCAACACCGACCTCGATGAAATAAGCAATGGACGAGACGAACCGCCGCCGCGCCATTCAGGAAGCCTACAACGCGGCGAACGGAATCACGCCGGAAGTCAATCATTCGCCCCTGAGTGCGTCGCTTGCGTCGATTGTTGCAGCGGATCACACCGACCTGACCAGCATGGAAGCGGATGGCGTGCCTGAGTCCAAGTCGCAAGAAGAAGTCGACTTCATAGCAAAAAGCTCGAGAGCGATATGCGAGAAGCAGCGCCAAGCGATTTGAATTCGAGAAAGCTGCGAAACTTCGTGACACGATCAAGGAGCTTCGAACCAAGGAGTTTTTTGATCGCCTAAGAAGTTTTATAGATTTGCCGCGCAGCCGCCATCGGCTTGGTGATAATAGCACGTATTCTCCTTCGACATGAGCAAGGAGTTGAACGTCGCCGGAAGGCGTCTCTCACGATCTCCTAACAGCAATAGCCGCCGGGTTCCAAATAGAGTTGCATCCGCTGCGCGAGTGCGACGCGCTGCGTCATCGAGAACTGTGGCAAAACATCCATGCAGAAAATGCAGTCATAGCGCCCCAGATACGAAGGTTGTGCCAGGTTCATACTGGTGAAAGCGACCAGATTCCGCAAGCGCGTGATTTCACGAGCAAATGCTACCAACGCGAGAAGTACGCTCTGGTAGCTGTGCACGAGGCATCACAAAGTTCGCCAGGTGCCGTGGGTACAGGCCACTGGCAACACTGAAGCGCAGAACGGCGGATATCGCTACCCACGACATGCATCGTTCCAACCGGTGTCGCCGTCGATTGCCTCACAGGATTGAGATTGCAATCTCGTAGGCTTCCTCTCCAGTCGCACACCCCGCACTCCACATCCTAAGTGTTTTGGGACTTTTTGTTTGTCTTTCGCCGTTAAAGCCCTGGTAGAACGACGCGGCGGAATGTCGAAAACGCCAGCGGATGTCTTCCAAACCCGAAGTTGGATCCAGCAGCGATTCCGCAGGAATTGTTCGACTTCAGGAATTCGATTGTCGCAGAGACTCCAAAACTCGGTCGCGAAGAGTATTGACGAGATTCAAGGTGGGCTGTCACTACGGTTAGTAGCGTTTGGTCGGAATGAAGCAGCACCCCGGACTGGCGCTCGACCAATAGACGCGCAATTCTGAAAGCTCATGCTCCAGAATGGTCGAACCAACAGACAGGCGATGCATACCTTCCCCTTCGATTTGGAACCGATAGGCATGGCTTCACACCCCGCCGCTCGGCGACTTCAGGGAGGATTAATCTTTCAAGCCTGCTTTAGTCGCAGGTAGCAACTGCCGCTTGCCGCAAAGGCAAGTCTTTCACCCGGTAGCGTTCCACAAACGTCAATTTTTCGAGCGATGAGAAACGCCAAAAATGGTCTCATGAATTTATATAGAGCCATATTTCGGAATCAACCAGGCTTGCGAAATCATCGTGGGTGGCAAGTCGCCAGGTTCGAGAAGCAAGAGTTCCGAGTTTCCCAGGACTGACGTGCGGGCATTGTCTGGCCGTGACGCATCCGAGCATGTACGACCCAGAGCCGCCTCTCGTTCAAGCGTGGAACGCATCGTTTCAGCTTCCTCATTCGGCGTTCTGCTTCGATTCGACCGAGTATCCTCGCGATGCCCACTCACCAACGCGTCACTCCAGCCTTCGGCTCGGTGCAACACCACCGCTCCCGGCAGCTCTGCTTGATCGTGGCGAGCGCCGCGTTACTGTCTACCACCAAAACCACCGGTTTCGAGTTGGCGGCGAGTGATCGCAACAACGACGCCAGAGACATCGTCGGCATATCTCCCACAACTGCAACATCAAACACACCGTCAACGGCCCGGTGCGGATTGCTGCCCAGCAAAGTGCAAAACGCCGGGACAATCGCCTCTCCGCGCCAGCGGCTGGTCACCGCCCTTGAAAAACGTCGGATCATCGGAAATAATCAGTACGTTGGCCTGGTCCAAGATTTGCTTCCTTCCAACTAGGGCTGTCTTTGCCAGAATCCGAACCGTGAGACGGGTCTGCCGCCACCTCAAATTCGGGAGCGCTTGCTGTTTTGCTGCAAACCCGCGCGCAGAACGCCCTGCTGCGGCGCTCTGCCGCTTTCGCGCCTGCTGCCTTGGGCTTTGGCGAAGTACCTTTGTCCGAGTGCATCATCGACCGCAGCACGAATATCCACGAGCATCCGCAGAGGCTGCCCGGACGAGTATTCCGCATGGAACATCACCTTCCACGATTGACAGATCATTCGTAGACGCGCAATCGGCTCATCAGTGTGGAAAACTGCGCGGCGGCGACAATCAAGCGACTGAACGTCTTCGATAAGTTCGCTGGTCGCGCAACCCGTCAAGAATGGCATTCAGATCGTCATGCATCAGTCGGAAAAACACCCGCCGCATCATAAAACTGGAAGCGGGAAGTAGTTCGCCACCATCGACGTGGCCCGAAATAATTCTCGCCACTCTGCAACTTCAACTTACGACCCTGCTCCAGAATTCCGCTGAAAACAATCGCTCAGACGGCGGCATTTCAAGGCGGCAGACTGCAAGAGGTTCTCAAGCTGTTTCAGCCGCGGGTAGTTTTGTATCGACCTCTCCGAGGACCGGGTCCAAAACGTGAGCGACGTAATCGAGATCGACATCACTGTCCTCAAGCCCGGAAGGCGTACAGTGAGAGAAAAACTGAACCAAAGGAAATCAACCCTTGTCACGGTCTGCAGGCGTCTTAGGTTCTTTCTGCCGCGATGCTGAAGAAGTGCGCGTAACGACTCTTCGGATGCGAGCGGAGTGGTTCGCAGAAATTGCCGGAGTTGATGGACCTGAATTCGCCCGTCCACGTCCAGAAACCACTGACGCGCCTGTTCAATTGACTCTTCGAGGAACTTCGATAACGGCATCCAGATCACCGCAAACGGGCGCTTCGATAACAAATTCACGAACGAGCGCTGCATAGATCGGATATGGGCGCGCGAAACGCGCGCCACTCTTCGGCCAGATCAAGACTTTGTGGATGAAGATGATGTCATGGTTTCACAATCCAATTGGGAACTGGTGCTGCTAAAGCGAGCGGCCAACGGTCCGCCCATTGTGGTATTATTGTTGTACAGCAACTACCGTAGCTTCGGTTTTCAAAGAGCCGTCGGCGTTCTCCAGGTGAATTCGGTCCCCGAATCTCAAAGAGGCTGCGTGAGCGCGAAGAGAACTTCTGCGAAGTGCCAAATTCAATCACCGTCGTTTCGCCGTATGATTCAGGCCAAGGCGTGTCACGCGCACCCCAATCCGAACCGGAGCAGCTTCTGGAAAACTTGCGAGCCGGGGCCCACAATGTCGATTGGCAGAACGCGCCGGAGCTATACACCCTGCTGCGACAATTGGAACTCTCGCTCGTAAAACAGCGAGAGGTCGAGACTTCGCCCCTCCAGTTCGGAAGAGCACTTCCGGGGAGTCTCGACTCTGCTCGTCGTGGGATACAAAGTGCACCCAGAACGCCAAAAGTCGAGGGCTCGTGGCTCTCGCGTGTATTGGGTTGACGCGCATAGGGCTGGAAGGCGTCAGATTGCTATGCGGGCCGCCCGCGTGACTGGGCAGGCGGGCTTCCACTTTGGAGACGCCGGTCTCACCTTTCGCGCCAAAATCTCATCTATCGATAGATTCGCAGACGAGTGGCCTTCGGTGCCCGCGCGCCGATGTTATACCGCCTCAGTTTCCCGTAGCGTGTCGCCCGGCTGATCCCTCAGCACCTTTCCGGCCAGCGCTCTATCCCCTTTTACCCGCTCGAACACGCGTTCAATCGTGGCTCTCGTCCCAATATCCTCCAGACCTGTAGTGGACGACGGGACGACGGAATGGCATGCACTCCGCCTCTCTGGTCTTGCAGAGGTAGGCTCTGGCGATCGATGGCGGCATGTCTGCAATGTCAATGGTGTCCCGGTCGCTATCGCCCAAGGCAACTGCCCGCTCCACACAGTTTTCCACCTGCGAACATTGCCGGGCCACTCGTATTGCATCAATGCGCGCATCGCGCGGCTGGTCACCTGCATGCTGCGTCCTTGGCGCACACCGCCCAGGAGAACCAGTTCGTCAGCGTACAGCATCGGGATAACGGTACCGACGCTCGCGCAAGGCCGGCAGGGGTGACCGTAACCACGTTCAGGCGAAAATAAAGGTCTTTTGCGAAACGCTCCACTCTTGTATTCGGCTTTCGAGATCTCTGATCGCGGCCGCAATCACTCTCACATCCAACCTCGCCCCTCTGATTGCTTCCTCATACCGGCACCTTCTTCTCCTGCAGCAGCGCGACGCAAGAGTTTTCCCTGCATCTCGAGCGGCAATCCGCCGATCCCCATCCAGAAAGATGGTGCCGCCATCCGCGGCCTTGAACAATCCCTCTTTGGACTTCAGAGCTCCGGTGAATGCACCTTCTCATATCCAAAGAGTTCGCTTTCGATCAGGGTGGCGCCGAGCGACCCGCAATCGACCGCAACAAACGGGCGGCTGGCGAAGCCCACCGCGGAAGTGAATCGCTCGGGCAACCAGTTCCTTGCCAGTGCCGCTCTCCCCGGTGATTAGCACAGGGGTGCAGTGTCCTTCAGACGCGACACCACTCGCAGGACGTCTTGTATCTTGGTGGATACATGCCAACGATGCCGTGTAAATTCGATTCTGTCTCGACTTGCTCTTCTGAGGAAAAGATTTCTCTTCGACCAAGCGAATCTTGTCCGCCATCCGTCCCAAGAACAAACGAAGTTCGTCTAATTGGGGCGAAGGGCTTTGCGATGTAGTCGTAGGCGCCGAGCTTCATTGCCTTGACCGCAGTCTCAATCGACCCATGGCCTGTCATGAGCGCTACTTCTGTTCGAGGCAACAGTTTTTACGCGTTCCAGGAAATTCAAGGCCCGACATTCGCGGCATCACCATGTCGGTCAGAATCATGTGTGCCGGCTGCTCTTCCAGCAAGGCCAGCGCCGACTCCGCGTTCTCCGCTTCGAGCATGAGAACCCGAGAGACTCCCGGATGGTGACGCGCACAGCTTGCGGATGCTTTCCTCGTCATCGACAACCAACGGACGAATTTTCAACTCTTCATTGCCCACTAGACTTTCCCCATGGTCTGTTCGACCACCGAAATAAACTGTTGCACGCGGAACGGTTTTTCGACGCAGGGCGCTCCGGTTTGCCGCAGGGTCGCAACCCGTCTCATCGTTGGCGAGATCACCGGTGATGAACACAATTTTTGAAGCGAGTTCAGGGACGATTCGCTGCGATCCATGCATGCGCACTTGAGCTCCATCGACGCCGCCTGGAGTGCGCATGTCGGAAACCACGCTCCATAAATTCTCCACTCCGCAGAATTTGCAGAGCTTCAGCACCGGACTCTGGTGGAGACAGCTGGATAACCGCTTCGCCCAATGCAGCCCGAACGTACGCCATCACGGCGGGTTCGTCTTCGATCAGCAGGACCGGTGGTAGCACCGGCTTTGCTGCGGTCTGATTCCATCGCTGTAGTAACTCCAGCAGCAGCCCCGACTGAGGCCTGGTCAGCAAGCAGCGGGCAAGCGCACCGTGAAAGTGGCTCCTTCCGAACTCCAGTGCGTTGTTGTGGGAAAGGATTTCTCCTCCGTGCTCGCGCACAATGCCGTAACAGATGCTCAGACCAAGACCAGTTCCTTGCCGACCTCTTTGGTTGTGAAGAAAGGATCGAAGATGCGATCAGGATGAACGATTCCATGACCGTTATCCCTTGAAATGCACCTCGACCACCGGTCCCTGAAATGAGGTTGAGATCTCGATTTTCGCCATGCGCCCGGTGTCTCGCACTGCGTCATAAGCGTTGTTCAAGATGTTAAGAAAGACTTGCTGCAGCTGGTGCGCATCGCCCACAACATATGGGAGATCCTCGTCCAGCCTCTCGATAATTTCGACTCCGTGGCTATTGAAGTCGTACGCTCGGAAGCTGAACCGTGCGCCTCAAGATGGTCGTTGAGCTGTACGGGCTTGCGCTGTGGTGGCATTTGCCGCGCGAAGCTCAGCAGATTCTGCACGATCTGTTTTGTGCGCTGCGCCTCTTGCAATATGACGCGCAAATCCCTTCGCGCAGTCTCCGGTAGCTCGGGACTCTCCATGAGCAAATCCGCAAAGCCGAGGGATTGCGGTCAGCGGATTGTTGACTTCGTGCGCGACGCCGGAAACAAGTTGTCCGACCGCAGCCATTTTTCGGCATGCATCAGCTTCGATTGGAGAAGCGCGGCGTCGGTGATGTCGGTCAACACCATGACGATGCTCGATACGTTCCCCTGTTCGTCGCGCATGGGACTGAGGTTGCCGGAAAAACTGCCCCACTTTTCCGTCGCCGCGGAGCAAGTGCAAATCAATATTGTCGATTTGGCGTCCAGCTACGGTCGCCGCAAAGTGCGTCTTGCAACGCTTGCCGACGAGGCGGCGATACAAGGTCCAACAAGGGACGGCCCAGGAGTTGCCGCTGCTCAAACCCTGCAAATCGAGCCACCGTCTGTTGGCATAACTGACCAGTCCGGCAGTATCCACTACGAGAATCAGACTCTGCGTGTTATTGAGAATCTTGTCCGAAAAATCGCGCTCCCGTTGCAGTTCAATCTGAGAAGTCTTCAAGCCCGTAACATCAAGCATCAAACCCCGGTATTGAAGAATGTTTCCTTTGTCATCCATTACCGCGAAAGAATTGATCAATACATTGGATCAGCGATCCATCTTTGCGCTGCAGCGTTTCCTCGTAGTTCTTAACCGTCCCGGTGGCGCTTGAGTTCGTCTTCGATCAAGTGCCGCCGATCGGGATTGAGATAAAACCTGCGTCGGAATATCGACCTGCAGCAGGTCCTCGCGGCTGCTGTAACCCAAGGATTCCGCACGAGAGCATCGTTGACCTCGACGAACCTTCCTTGGGGAGTCGAGAAAAACAACCCTTCCTGGATCGTGTCGAATAGCTCGCGATACCGACGCTCCGCCTCTCGCCTGTCAGTAATGTCCTTAAGAACATGCACGGTCTGCAGCGTTTCGGTGCTGGCGCCATGTATGCGGAGGTCGAAACCAGGTACGTACGCTCCATGACCGGATACTACATAGTCGTCGTTCCCATTTCCGGTGCGACAGAAGGGACACGAATGGGGCGCACTCGCCGGAAAGAGCCTCCAACGCCCTCATATTGACTCCGACAAGCTCAGAGGGCGGCACGCCGATGAAATCCGCTAGTGAACGGTTCACGCGCAAAATGTTCTGCCCTTCATCGTGAACCACGATGAAGTCGGTGATAGCGTCGAAAATCTCCATCCAGTGTCGGCTTGCCTGTTCCATCCGCGTGAACAGACGCGCATTTTCGAGCGCAATGGATGCGTGGCTGGCAATCGCTTCGAGCAACCCACGATCTTCGGCAGTTACGGGCTTACCCCGATCTGCGAGGCACAACAGTCCCACCAGTTCACCCCGAACCTCCGGTCATGCGAACGAGCGTGCAATCTTTCCAACCGAGCATTTCCGCAAGCTCGGTGCCAAGCAGGTTCTCGAGCCGGCGCAAACAGAAAATTCTTTGTCGGCTCAGCCGCCACTCCGCCCAGTGCGTAACTCATGACGCTTGAGGAGGTTGGAATCAATACAGGTTCGGTCTGGCACTCCGCGTAATACTGCCGTCTCAAGCGCTTGGTCTTGCACAATTGAACCAGCGCTGCGGCACCGCGCTTGCAACAACTCAGCGGCACGCGCGGCAAAGTTACGGACAAATTCCGGAAGGTGGAGCAAGGTGCTGAGTTCCCGGGCCAGCCCCATCAACGCTTCTGCCCGATCCCGATGCTGATCCGAAAGATGGAGATTTCGCGTCGCCTCGAGCGCGACGGCAGCCTGGCGCGGCAAGGGGAGCGAGCACGCCGGACGTCCTCTTCGGTGATCGACTGCCCGTCTAAACGGTCCAACATGCCGAACATTCCGAAGACTCGCCCGTCGGAAGCTAGCAGGGCGCACGCCCAGCAACTGTTTAATCTGAAATTTGCTGATTGCATCGAGGTTTGCGCCCGGCACTGTCGTGGCATCGTTGGTCCAGAAGACATCTTTGTTTTTAGAGCTTCTGTCGCAACGCCCTCGGGAATTGTCAGATCCACGCGACGCGCGGCGCCGTTTTCGGCTCCCCATCGAACGCGAAATACGTTTTCTTCGAGCAGGCCGATAAAAGCATCGGCCGAACCGCGAGAAAGTCCGCCGCCCGCATAACGAACGTTTGAAGAAAGCGGTCAAGTTCGCCGATACCGCCAAGTTGCGACGATATTTCAAGCAGTTGGTGAAGTTCGTGGGCCTGCTCTCTCGCCGTTCCATAGAGTTCAGCATTTGCAATTGCCACGGCGCCGAAGCCACAAACTGAAGCTACCAGGGATTTTTCGTCGGCCGTAGAACACGCCTTGCTGTCGCGGATAAACGAGCACGGCGCCGTGAGTGCGTGAGGTTCGAAAAAGGCGCGGCAATCAGCATTCCCGAGGGCACCAGTTCCCCAAGAGCATGGGACTCTGACGATACTGAAACCATGACCGGCTCTCCGGCCGTCACGGCCCGGGCGGCAAGGTCGGTGGCAAAGCTGTAATCCCGTGCGCCCGTGACGGGCGCGCACCGTGTTTGCCATTTGTGGGGATTCAGCAGCCACGGTGCTTAATTCGAAGACGGCGTCTCGTCGCATCAGGACACATACAACTCGGGCGCGCAGCAGAACTCGTATCCGGTCTGCGGAGTGCCTCGAGGACGGCAGAAACATCTGGAACCGCATTCAGAGCTTGCGCAACCCGGCGAGAATCTCCGCGCGCCGATGTTCTTCGCGCGATACCTTGTTCAACCGCGAGGCCTCGAGCAAACTCCCCAACTGCCCGGCAAGGATCGTGGCCTTAGCCGCGAGGTCGTCATTGAAAAAGCCCGGATCTGCATCGTGAGAAAGGCGGTGGCGCCAATGACCTCACTGCACACAACCAGGGGTGCTGCCAGGATGGCGCGCGTTCCAAATTCGCCCGCCAGCGGATACTTGTCGGGGTCCAAATAGTTCACGTACAGAGTTCGTCGGCTTTGGACCGTCTCAAGAACCACCGACGGCATCTGGCTGGTCAGGCGGTAGCCCAGGATTTTTTCGGCCATCACTCCGTCGGCGGCAGCGCCCGGAAGTTCGTTGGGTCCAACCAGCTGCCAGAAGTAGCTTCCGCTGACTTGAAAAAACTCGCGCGTGGTCTGACAGAACAGATCGATGAGGGCGACGTCGTCCATACCGCCAGCCGCTGCTTCCGAAAATCTCAGTAAGAGCCTTTGGAAGGCTTCGTCGGAGCCCTTTACGAGGGTGGTTGGGTCACTTTGCATGCGGAAGACGACTGAACTCGCTCCGAGACACTTCCCTTAAGTGATTGAATATAAGGGAAAACTACAGCGTCATCTCATTTTGAGTCAAGCTAATAAGGGGCAGGCAGTGTCAAAGTGGGAAATCCCTTCTGTCCATTCTGCCTCATGCGTCTCAAGCTGAGAGCATTGCTACGACAGCTCGCAGTTTGGACGCCTTTTCCCGAAATCTAGAGTAACGAGATTCCGGTTAAAACATTCGCTTTCATGCTGTTATCGCGATAACCAAAGTAACCGCTCGAATGCACATTGATGTGGAGGTGGCGAGGGCGTTGCAGTTATGGTCAACGAGGATCGATCTCCCAAGGGAGGAGTTGTGTCTCGACCAACATTCCTGCGAAAGACAGCCATCGGCCTACTGGGCGTCGGCATGTCTATCTGCGCGTGATATCCCCGGCCCGGATTGCGGCACAAGCGGCACAAGAAGAAATCACCCGCAAGGTGAAAACCAAGACGCAACCCGTTTATCCAGAGCTGGCGAAACGGATGTCAACATCAGCGGAACCGTTAAGGTTGCAGGTCGTAGTCGCACCAAACGGAACGGTAAAGAGCGCGAAAATCGTGGGGAGGGCATCCCCTGCTCGCTAACTCTTCTGTGGACGCCGTAAAGAAATGGCGGTTCGAAGCCGGCTCCTGAAGAAACCACCGGTTTGGTGGAACTTAAATTTTCCCCAGCGGAGCAGTAAGCGCACCAAGGAGGACTGCGATGACGATCGGCAAGAAACTATATGTCAATTTTGGGGCCGTCCTCGCGATGGTGGTGGTTCTGTTCCTCGTGAACTTCTTCGCGGTTCAACGCGAACATGTGGCGAAGGCGGCGGCCGCTGCGTCGCTCGATATGGCGGAGGCGACTGACAGCGTGAAATTCCAGATGCTGCAGAATCGCCTATTCCTGAACAGCTACCTGTTGAGCGGCGACACTCGTGAAGTCGATCGCATGAATGAGGGCATTCACTTACTAGGTTCGAAAATTCAGAAAGGCATCGAGCTCTCAATATCGGATCAGCAGAAAGCGGCGCTTCAAAAGCTTCAAGCTCAGGAAGAGAGCTGGCTCCACGAATTTGGGAACCCTTTAGTCGAGAAGCGTAAGGAAGTCGATAGCGGCAACGCCACCGTCGCGGAGCTGCAGATTTTCTATCTCCAAAAAGATGCGTCGTCGTGGATTAAGAATTCCAACGATCTGTTGGAAACGGTCAACCAGGAAAACAAGAAGCTGGTCGAAGAGCGCCGTCGTTCGGACGAGACTGCGGCCACCGCAACCATAGTCGTCGCCCTGCTAAGCACTCTGCTTGCACTCGGGCTCGGAGCAGTCATCGCATATCGCAGTGCCAAGTCAATCACTGAGCCGCTGACGAACTTGATGAAAGTCACCCGTCAGATCGGCAACGCCGGGGACCTCGAGCACAATATCGACATCCAGCGCGCTGACGAAATCGGAGAGCTCGCGCGTACCTACAACAACATGGTCACCTACCTGCGCGAGATGGCCGCCGTGTCAGAGGCGATCGCGGGTGGCGATCTTACGGTCAAGTGCAGCCGCGATCGAAGGCGGACACGCTCGGGAATGCTTTCTTGCGAATGGTGGAGGGCCTTCGCAGTCTGGTCAAAAACGGCCGCGACGCTTCCTCTCAGGTCGCGAGCGCTTCCAGCCAGAGTTGCGCGGCGCTTCCGATGAATCAGCCAAAATCAGCCTGCAGACGGCTTCTGCGATCGATGAGAGTTACCAGCACCATGCACGAGATGAGCGTCAATGTGCAGAACATGGTGAAGAGCACCCAAGTTCAGGCGTCGAGTGTAAGCGAGACGTCGGCCTCTATCGATCAGATGGTTGCCTCGATCCAGCGGGTCGCCGACACGGCAAAGGTTCTTCTCGATATCTCGAACCGCTCCCGCGAAGAAGTACACGCCGGGATCAGGACGATGGAAAAGGCAACCGACGGGCTTAATCGGATCAACAGTACGATTCATTCGTCTGGCGAGATTATCGACGCCTTGGGCTCACGAGCCGACGATATCGGAAAGATCATCGAAGTCATCGATGATCTGGCCGAGCAAACGAACCTTCTCGCACTAAACGCGGCGATCGAAGCAGCGCGTGCTGGCGAGCACGGACTCGGCTTCGCGGTTGTCGCGGACGAAGTGCGCAAGCTGGCCGAGAAGTCGGCACAGTCGACCAAGGAGATTTCTGAGCTTATCCAGAGCATTCAAAAGGAAGCTCGAAAAGCCGTCGACAACATGGAGAAGAGCACCACCATCGTGAACGAAGGTCTCGAATCTTGGCCAGGACCTCAATGCTGCTCTACGAAAGATCTCCAATGTCGTGACCGAGGTCTACAAGTTTGCACAGGAAATTGGCGCGGCCACGAACGAACAGTCGCATGGTTCTGCGCAGATCGCCCGCGCGACCACGCGTCTGAACGAAATCACCCACGAGATCAATTCGGCAGTCGAAGAGCAGGCATCCGGAGCGCAGGCGCTGTAGTCAAAGCTATGGAACGCATGCGCGAACTGGTGCAGTCTTCAACTTCTGGGATCGACCGAACTAGCAGCCTCGGCCGAGCAGATGTCAAAGATGTCCCGTGAACTGCTCGACTCCATGGACCGTTTTTCTCTGCGTGGCAATGACGTGTCGCGAAGGAGCGAAAAGGCAAAACCGGGAGGCGCGGCACGCCGCGGCGGGATCGCAATCTTAGGTACGAATCAATGAGTGGCGAATTTCATATCGTCGGGTTTCGGGTAGGCCGGGAAACTTACGGCGTACCCATTACTTCCCTTCACGAAATTGTCCGCGTTCCTGAAGATTACGGCTGTCCCGGATGCCCCTGAATATCTGGAAGGTGTCATCAATCTGCGCGGCAAGATCGTGTCAGTGATCGACCTGCGCAAGCGCTTTGGAGAAGCTAGCGCATCGCCAAACCGTCGCAATCGCATTTTGGTAGTGGAGCACAAAGGGCGCCTTTCGGGTTTGATCGTCGATTCTGCCTCGGAAGTTCTAAAAATTCCCGCCGCAGAAATCGAGACCGCCGCCGGCCGTATTTCAGGATGGTGGGCTTAATTGCGTGACCGGATTAGGCAAGATGAACGGACGGCTCATTGTGCTGCTCGACATGAACAAGCTGCTTGACTTCCGCGCGGCTGTGGCAACCCCTAACTCGAACGGCGACGATGCCAGCCGCGGGAAAACCGACGCCAAGGCATCTGCCGCATCCCAGGGGAGCCGGTGAAACGAACCCTATGAGCACCATCGGCTCACCCGCACTCACGGAAGCAGAACTGAAACTGCTGCAGGCGCTCGTCTATCAGGAATGCGGCATGCATTTCGACGATCGTCGCACCCACTTCCTTGAAGACCGTCTCCAGCGTCGCCTCAAAGAGTGTCAGCTCGACTCGTTCTATAGCTACTACCGTCTGCTAATCAGCCAGGACGGGAAACACGAACTAGCACGGTTGCTCGAGAATCTCACCGTTAACGAGACCAGCTTTTTCCGGAATAAAGCCCAGCTCGATCTGTTTCACAAGACGATTCTTGAGGACATGCTTCACTACAAGCAGGAGCGCCGCGATTATTCGCTCCGCTTCTGGAGTGCGGGCTGCTCCACTGGCCAGGAGCCCTACACGATTGGCCATGCTCGTCGCAGACGCTCTGGCTTACTACTATCTGCGAAATCCGCTTGCCGTTTGATATGCCTCTGCCCAAGCCGCTGATTCCTCCGCCGTGGAGAGTGGAGATCATGGCTAGTGACATCAGCTATTCCGTACTTCGGGCCGCGCAGGAGGGCGTCTACAGCGAGACACAGATGGCTTCGGTCGATCTACAGCTACCGGCTTCGTTACTTCGACAAGGTAGGCGATCGATACGCGATCAAGAAAGCTGTCAAGGAACTGGTTCACATCGACTTTCACAATCTAAAAACCGAGTTCTTGCCACAGCGCAACGACGTGATCTTCTGCCGAAACGTCATGATGTACTTCGATGAGGCCGAACAAAAGCGGCTCATCGACAAGTTCTATCGCTGTTTGAACCCCAACGGTTTTGTCCTCGTAGGCCATGCGGAGAGCTTGCTCGGCTTAACTGACAAGTTTCAGATGGTGCACCGCAACGCGGGAACTGCTTATCAGCGGGTCGAGGGGCGCTTATGAGCGGGAAAGACGAACGCGGAGCAGAACTGCGCGAACTTTTTCTTCGAAACCGCGGCGGAACTGCTTCAAGCGCTCAATGAAGGTGCGCTACAGCTTGAGAAGACGCCCGCTGATCCTGAAGTCGTACGCAGCATCCGTCGTACGGTTCATACGCTCAAAGGCGACGCCGCGGCCTGCGGCTATCGCGAATTGAGCGAACTTTCTCACGAGATGGAAGATGCGCTGGCGCTCGAGTCGGCGTCCGCACATGCTTCCTTAGCCGACGTCACCTTTGCAGCAGCCGACATTTTCACCGACATGCTCGCCGCCTATCGCCGCTCGAAGAAAGTTCCTGACGGGTCGGCGCTGCGTGCCATGATTCGCAAACTGGCTGCGACTCCTTCTGCCAAGACAAAGACCCGCAAATCGGACACTAAAAAATCGATTGGAAGCCAGTGGACAGAATACGAACAGCTGACGATTACCACTGCCCTTGAGCAGGGACGACCCGTCGTCCACGTAACCGTCACGCTTGATCCGCAATGTGCGATGCCCATTGCAGGCCGCCAATTGCTGCACTCGGCTCTCAAGAATCTTGGCGACGTTTTGGCACAATACCCACCTGCCAGCTCTTCCAGCGTCGGAAGGGTTGTGGAATTCGCTGTTGCCACGACCAAGAGTGCCGCGGAAGTCTCAGCCAAAAACGAAGATCCCAACCGTTGCCTCCAAGGTGAAATCGGAGCTTCTAGAAGGTCGAGCAGTCAAGATCGGCAAAGCATCCGGAACTGCAACCGCCCCAACGGCACCAACTGTTTCAGTACCTGCAATTAACCTGGAGTCATCTCCACACGACCCTCTAACGTCATCAGGCGCGCCTCACCAGGCCGAAAACATCCTTCGCGTCGATGCAGAGCGCATTGACAATGTTCTCAACCTCGTCGGCGAGCTGATCATCGGAAAATCGATGTTGCAGCAGGCGCTTAATGAGTTGGTCGCAGATGATCCCAAGCATCCGGTACGCGGCAAATTCGTCGATGCGATGGGCTTCCAGGCTCGCGTGCTGAATGACCTGCAACGTTCCGTCATGAAAATTCGCATGGTGCCCGTGGAACAGCTTTTTCCGGAGATTTCCACGGGTCGTGCGTGACGTCGCACGGCAGTGCGGCAAGGATGTCTCGCTCGTCGTCACGGGCGAAAATACTGATCTCGACAAAAGCATTCTCGACACTATCGCCGAGCCACTCACTCATCTGGTTCGTAATGCAGTCGGACACGGAATCGAAAGCACGGCGATGCGGACTGCTGCCGGCAAGCCTGTGCAGGGCACGATCCGGTTGAATGCCTATCACCAGGCCAATCAGGTCATCGTCGAAGTCTCCGACGACGGCCACGGAATTGATGTCGAGCGCGTTCGGGCAAAAGCCGTCGAACAGGGTCTGATCAGTTCTGCAGAAGCGGCCCGCCTTAACGAAACCGAAGTGCTGCGTTTCATCTTCCAGCCAGGATTTAGCACCGCGCAAGAGGTCACGGAAGTCTCTGGGCGCGGTGTTGGGATGGATGTCGTCCAGAGTGTCCTGCAACGGTTGAAGGGCACGGTGGATGTCGATTCTCGTCCCGGTCTCGGCACCACGTTTCGCTTACGGCTCCCGCTCACTCTGGCGATTATTAAGGCACTTCTCTTCCGCGTCGAGCAGCGGCTCTATGCCATCCCGTTGAATGCCGTTGTCGAAATTGCACGCAGTATTGAGTCCGAAGTCCACCAGGTCGATCACTACGCAGGTTCTGACGCTGCGCAACGAGGTTCTTCCCCTCGTGCGTTTAGGGCGACCAGTGGCGGTCGGGTCCGAAGCCACTGCCAAGAAACTCTTCGTCGTTGGTCATCACCGTTGCGGAACGAAAGTTCGGGCTGATTGTCGACTCGCTCGAGGGTGAAGAAGAACTTGTTATCAAAGCGCTCGACGACCATGCCATCTCGACGGACCTCGTAAGCGGAGCCTCGATCATGGGAGACGGCCGAGTGGTCCTGATTCTCAACCTAGCCGCAGTCATCGAACATTTTGCGCGTTCGCGTTCCGCAGGTACCGGTAGCGTACTTTCAGGATTGCTTCTTTCTCACGCGGACCGAGCGCGATTGTCGCAAAGCGCAGCAGGAGGCCATGCATGAAACCTGTCCGCGTTCTTGTCGTCGATGATTCCGCGCTGATGCGCAAATTGATCCCGCAGATCATCGAGAGTGACGACTCGATCCAAGTCGTGGGCACTGCCATGGACGGGAATTTTGGCCTGCGCAAACTTGAGGAGTTGAATCCCGACGTCGTTACGCTCGATCTCGAAATGCCGGGCATGAGTGGCATCGACATGCTTAAAGCCATCATGCGGCATCATCCCGTGCCAGTAATTGTGGTGAGTTCGCACAGTACCGAAGGTGCTTCGGTGACCCTGAAAGCGCTCGGCCTGGGCGCCTTCGATTTTGTCGCGAAGCCAAACGACGTCTCGACACGGATGTCTGAAATTGCGCACGAACTCATCGCCAAAATCAAAGCGGCGGCGCACGGCAAGGGGCATCAGCGTCACACCGTTGCCGCCTGCACTCTACAAAAGGCAGGCGTCCAAAGCGAACCCAGATCTCGCGGCAGTTCCGACTCGCGTTGTGGTGATCGGAGTTTCGACCGGAGGACCAAACGCTCTGCAGTATGTCCTGTCGCAGTTACCGGGCGATTTTCCGGGCACGATCCTTGGTTGTCCAGCACATGCCCGACGGGTTTACCGATATGTTTGCCCGCCGGCTGAATGAAACCTGTGCCATTCAGGTCAAGGAAGCGCAGTCTGGCGATTTGTTGTTGCCGGGTCGCGTCCTGATCTGTCCGGGCAACCGTCACATGAAAGTCAAAAACTCCCGCTAGGGAGCGTCGCCATTCTTACGGACGACTCTCGTGTGAACGGACACCGGCCTTCCGTAGACGTTCTCTTTCGCAGCGCCGCAGACGAATTTGGCGGCCTCACAATCGCCGTGATCATGACCGGAATGGGAGATGACGGCGCGGAAGGGGCTCGGTGCAGTGAAAGCGGCTGGAGGTATGACAATCGCGCAAAATGAGGAATCTTGCGTCGTTTATGGCATGCCTAAAGCGGCCGTCGAACGCGGCTATGCTCTTCGGGTAGTGGCGCTCGAGGTCTTGGCTAGCACTTTACAGGCGCAATGCAGTGGCGATAACAGCAATAGAGACAGGGGTTTAGGAGGACGGTCGGCGCGGGCCGGCCAAAACTAGGGGTTATCTGGCAGGCGGGAACACCGCCGTGATATGGGAATAGTGCAACAGGAGGCGTTATGGAGCAGTTTTGGAGCAGTTAAACGTAGCAAGGACGGTCAGCCGGTTCGCTATCTGATCGTCGATGACTCCGTCTTTGCGCGCAAGAACCTTGCCCGCATGGTCGAGAGCTTTGGCGGCCAAGTGGCGAGCGAGGCCGGGGACGGTCTCACCGCCATTACCGAGTACGAACGCACGCATCCGGACATCGTGCTCATGGACATCACCATGCCACAGATGGAAGGAATCGAAGCGGCCGAGAAAATCGTGCGCGCTCATCCAGAGGCCTCGCATTGTCATGGTCTCCTCAGTTGGATATCAGGAGAACATCGTGGCTGCATTGCAACGCGGCGCTCGCCATTTTGTACAGAAGCCGGTTAAGCCGGAAGTCCTGTACGAAGTCATTAAGTATGTTCTTGGAGAAGATGGTGCGGTGGCCGGCGCGGCCAGCGCGGGAGCCTAGGTCATGAAGATGGAGTTGATCCAGCCTTTCATCAACGCGGCAGATGCCGTGCTGGCGCAAGGCCTCCAGTGTTCCACTTCGGTCGGACATTTGAGCATGGAAGAGGAAGCCTACCGGCGTCATGGCGTCGCGGCGGAAATCTATCTTACCGGCGATATCGAAGGGCGCATCATCCTCGATCTTGCTCCCGAAACGGCCGTCCGCGTGGCCAGCCACTATGCGGGCGCCGAGGTTCCGGAGTCCGATGATTTGGTTCGTGAAACCGTATGTGAACTCGCCAACCAGATCACAGGGAATGCGGTCACGGCGCTCAATGACCAAGGATTCCACTTCCGTGTCCATCCTCCGGTACTGCACACTTCCGAACACGGAGCGAAAAAGCAGCGAGGATACAGAGGCGCTCGTCATGAGTTTCGAGACAGAACGCGGAAACATGTTTATGAATATTGCGCTACGCTACAACCGCCGACGGCAGTCCGAACGTGCTGGCCGTGGTCGGACAGTAACCTCCCCAGCGACACGCACCTCTCTTCCAATCTTCTCTTTGGAAATCCTACTGTCCAGGCAGCACGAATACTGGATTTTGCGGTGGGGGCGCAGCTCCGCCAGAGCTTGTTCCCGCACTCCGGCGGAGCGAACAAGAAATTCGTGAATTGATCGGTATCCGTTCGCACGACACCGACCCCGCCACCATCACACGTTCCCAAATACACTTTTGAGCTATCCGCAGATGCTGCGGTCGTTACGCGAAATCGTGTGGCATCGCAAATTCCAGCGGCACTTCCGGCAGTAATCGCGAGCGGCGGAATAGCCGTACTACCTCGCACCGTGAAGTCGTTGGACATGAAGACCGTAAATTGAAAACACACCGTAGCGGTGACAGGCTGCCCGATGGTGCTCGCTACGCACGTTACGGTTTGATTGGCATTCGTACACGAGCCAACAAATTTTCCGGCAACGTAAACCCGGCTCGCGTCCGGAAGAGAAACAGCCGAGAATGGCTGTACGGAACCAGTACACGCCATGGACTGGTGTCCCCGAGATGGTCGCTCGGATCATCGATGGAGTCAACCCGCGGCGCTACGGGGAATGAGGACAGGGTACCCAGTTCGGTGGCTTGATTCCCGGCAACACTCATGACCGTCACATTTCCAGCCGACGGATTCGCCACGTATAACCGGTTCAAGCGTGAATCGTAAAACATGTAATTGGCTCCCGCTCCGGCCGACACGGTGTTTGGGACAACTGAATCGTCCAACGGGTTGATCTCGGTAATGGCGCCTGTTGTCTGGCTCAGTACATACGCTCGCTGTCCATCGGAACGCGCAGACACCCAAACGGGCGTTGGGACGGCAATTGCCGGGTTGAAACTTCGGTCTACCGGATTGACGGGAACAACCAAGTTGGCGTTCGAACTTGCAACATACAGTTTCATCGCATCTGGGGTTTCAGCCATGGACAATGTTGTGCCCACAGTACCCGGCAGCGGCTTGATGTCGAGCACGGCGTTGCTTGTTCCGCTGACGAATGCCAATGACGGCGCACTTCCCGCTCCCGCAACATAAAACGCCGATGTCTCCGTGGTGGTGACAAACGCGGGACCAAATCCGGTGGGGAATACAACGTCCGCGACCTTGGTGATTCCACCTAACGTCGACGCCGGCGCGATAACACTCACCGTGTCGTTCAGAAAGTTCGCGGAGAGAACTCGAGATCCATTGGCTGTGAGTGAAGCGTGCACTGGGGCGATCCCCAGTGGAATCACTCCCATATTCGAGTCGCCGGACACGTTGACTTGCATGCCAGTGCCCTTGTTCGCAGACCCGTTGTTGCTAATCACGAACAGGTTGTGAGCAGCTCTCGGATCGGGTATGGGAGGAGGGTTCGGAACAACGACGGGCCGGTAAGTATCGCCACACCCGCTCATGATCAAAGCCACAATCAACACACCACAAACTAGCGCAAACCGCCTCATCCACACTCCAGGAGTTACGTAGGGTCTTGGAAGTCTTTCATTCTAACGGCTCGCACCAAAATGTGCCAAGGAGGCCGCCTTTCGCCTGAGTCGCCAGAACCTGTCGTTTGTCTGTTTACACTACGATGCGTCCTTGTGTCGCAAAGTGGCTTCGCCTTCACACTGCTACGTCGAAAGATAACTGTAAGCAAATTCCAAATGTCGAGTGTCTCTCCTGCACGACATTCGTTTCAAGAATCGTACTTCGCGGCTTGGCCAATTCGATGAATTGAACCGGCTCCCATCATGGCGAGAAGCGCGGGCCGTAAGCTAGCGTTAGTCGTTTTTCAGTTCAGAATTTCCAGTTGCACGATCCCTTCGACACTCGTTGTTCGCACTCTCACTTCGCGAGTGACAAAAATTGGCAGTATCTTTGACAAAGACCCTCGTATCTCAATAGTTTTATCTATTCCGTCCCACCTCCCTAAAGTTTGCCCCCTTCGTTGAAAAAGCGCTACTTGGCCGCATGAAGCTAGGGACTTAAGTAACCCCACAGTTTGGTGCGTGAAATGCCACTGTAACGGTGACCGGCGGCCCTCAGGTCAGAGGGCACCTGGGAGAGAAAACGAGAGATGCGGAAACAGAAGGGTTTTTCACTGATTGAGTTGCTGATCGTGGTCGCGATCATTTTGATCATCGCCGCGATTGCTATTCCTAACTTGCTGCGCGCACGTATGGCAGCTAACGAGTCGGCTGCGGCTAGCTCGATTCGTACCATCAACACTGCCGAAGTCAGCTATCTGACTGCTTATCCTCAGACCGGCTACGCGGCTGCTCTTGCCAACCTGGGCGGTGCATCGCCTTGCACGGCGGCAATTGCCACTGGTTGCTTGATCGACAACAACCTGGCGACTGCGACCACCGCTGCTACCGCAAAGAGCGGCTACATCTTCGCAGCCACCGTCGGTGCGAGCCCCAACCAGTACGAAGCTGCTGGATGGCCGGTTACACTGAACTCCTCGGGCACCAAGACGTATTGCGCGGTGGAAGATGCTGTTCTGCGCTTCAACCCTGGCGTTGCGGCTGACCCCGGTTACGCCGGTTGCCAAGCACTGCTTGGAATCCAGAACTAACAACAGTTTTGGACCAAGAAAAACAGGGAGCAAAGGAGAAATCCTTTGTTCCCGGTCCCTTACGGCCTGAAAACGATCCCTCTCGCGCGACAGCGCTACCTCTGGCTTGCTTACGCTCGCCCCTCTTCGACTTGGCGCCTGTTGCTGACTGCGACGTTGCGGCTGGCTTTTCTTTCCTTCCGTTTGCGCCAGGCTTTCCTTTGTTTAAGCGCGGCCATCAGAGTCAATGACGGGGGCCCGTTTCTTCACGGCTTCTCGACTTCCGCGACTTCTCCACCTTCCAATTTTGTTTCAATCAGCTTCTTCAAATTTTCCTGAAAGTCGTCTTGGTATTTTTTTCGGATCCCACTCATCGGCGAGCGCTTCAATCAACCTGGTGCGCAACTTTAACTTCCGCATCTTTCAGTTCAACGTCGGGCGCCCCAAAGCCTTCGACTTTCCGAACCTCTTCTTCGTAATACATCGTGTGTAGCATCATCCCGCCCCTCGTGCGGGCGCAAGAAGAACGGTGTATTCGCGATTATGCATGGTGAGTTTCGCGATCGCGACATACTCACTCTCTTCTAAAGCTTTTTGTGAGCAAAGCATACGCCGGCGCCCGGCTTCTTCAGGCAACATGTAATACGACGATTCGAAATAGACGGGGTCGACTTCGCTCGTCTTTACGAACTCGAGAATCTCCATCGTCTTGGCTGTTTTCGGCTCAATCTTCTTGATCTCGTCGGGTTCAATGACGATGTATTCGCCTTTCCGAAATTCGTAGCCCTTCACGATGTCGCTGCGATCAACAACCTGGTTGTCCGCCGGACAGTAATATTGCTGCTTGACTCGCTGCTTGTCGGTGCGGTGCAGCATGTTAAAGGAAATCCCGGAACTTCGAGCCCCGGAAAAAGACGAACAGGCATTGAAATCAGACCGAACGTTAAATATCCAGACCAGACGGAAGCCGCCATAAGCTTTGCCCCAGAGTGCTACCGGTTTCTAAAGTACGCAAAACGTAGAAAGTGTAGCCTACAACCTGCAGCAAGTTCTGATCTCGCAAGAAAGATAGGGTACCGCAGGTTGAAGCACCACGTAAGGGGCACCCGGAACGGACGTCCCAATAGATAGTGTTAATCGTAGAGGATCATCCCGTCGCCTCGGTCTTGGCAGCCAAGTCCGTGAGTGGCCTTTAAATACCATGATATTTTGCCCTCGGTAGCTCTCGAGATGAACGTCCTTCAACATTTACTGCCCACCGCATGGGTCGGCAATAGCATCCAAAGGCTTCTTATCGCGGTTGTCGTCACTCTTGCCTTCACTGTCTTGGCTCGCCTGCTTCGCGGGGTAAGCGCCTCTGGGGCCATCGCCGGCGGCCTGATTTTGTCTGCTGATTTTCGTCAGTACGGGTCCAGCGGGTTTCTCAATGCTCGCATCTGTATTCATATTGGCATGGGTGTCGACACGCGCAGGATACAGCCGTAAGCAACGCATGGGCACGGCGGAAAAGCGTGATGGCCGCAAGGCATCGCAGGTTTTTGCCAATCTCGGCGTCGCCGCCGCATGCGCGTTGCTATACGCGAGTTTCAGGACACGTCGCTTTCTGGTGGCCAGCGCCGCAGCCCTCGCCGAGCCTGCTGCCGATACGGTAGCGAGCGAATTCGGACAATCTCGATCAGAGGTCGCTCACCTCATCACCACCGGCGCGCGCGTCCCTGCCGGCACGAACGGCGGAATTACGGCTCTAGGCTCATTTGCGGGCTGTGTGGCCGCTCTTCTGGTGTCATTGGTCAGTGCTGCTGCACAGGTCTCGTTCCGCGCGAGGCGATTTGGATCGCTGTAATCGCCGGAACACTGGGAATGGTTGCCGACAGCTATCTGGGAGCACTGTTCGAGGGACGCAACTTGAATAACGATGCCGTCAATTTCCTCGGTACGTTATGCGCAGCCCTGGCGGGTGCTACCGGCTGGCAGCCTGACGGCTGGAAGGTGAGGGACCCAGCACCTGACTAGGTTCTCTGCTTGAACCGATCCAGAACAAAAAAGGAAGAACTCCGAGCACCGCATTCGCGACAGCCGCGCCTAGTTCCCGTTGCCAACTCCACTCGAGCGTGAGGCGCACAAGGGCACGCGCGATTATGAAATAAATGGTTTGGTGCACTGTGTAGAAGAAAGGATGACGAGAAATCGCGCACCCGCATTTTCCACATCAAGCTTGATGCCCAGCGATGAGGCGCCATATCCCACGATTGTTTGCAGCAATCCCATAAACCCCGGATCGGCTGATGTGTCAGGGAATCCTGGAGCAGCCCAATGATCCCGCCGGTCAGCAAACCCGCGACTTGGCTGCGACGCGCCATCGCAAAAAGATGGTCACCAGAAGTGGCAAATCAAACACTGAGAAAAATGAATGTGCAGGGGCAGCCATGCCTGAGAAACAAAGCAACGAGAGGAACTCCAATCGTCACCGGAATGCTGAACCGATATACCTCAGCCTGCTCGCCAGATGTGCAAGTGATGGGCACGCTATTGGGGAGGAATTCCGCTCTGTGGGGTTGCCGTAGGTCTCGAAGGCTTCTCTACAATCTTCGCATCGTTGGTCTGGGTGTTCGAAACGGCGAGGTTTCATCACGGGTGTCCCGGATGATTGCGTTGCCGCCACGCCTTCAGCTCGCGGTACAGATCCAGTGGAGGCATTAGGCTTCGGTGCGGTCGGCTTGGTTGGGCTGACCGCAGGCGGAACGGCTGCCGGGTTTTGCGTCCCAGATGCAGAGTCCGCAGTCTTTGGTTTGTTTGGATCGTCCGCAGGCGGTTTGTCAGGAACTCCGGGCAAACGCTGCGCCAGAGCGTCTGCGGCTCGGACTGGGACAACATCTTCTGCTACCGCTTGTCTTTCTGCTTCTTTTTGACAATAACCAATACTTCTTCAAGCGACTTAAATTCACGGCAGGCTTCACGCGAATATTGAGAAAACTTCCTGTCCGGGAGAGACCTTCGTCACGGTTCCGAGCGGCAGGCCTTTCGGAAAAACGCGATCGCCGCCAGCAGTCAGTAGCTTTTCACCCGGTTCGACCTGCTGATCGCTCATCACGCGATCAAGAAACACCTCACCAGTGGCTGTGCCTGGCCACGCCTTGTATGCGTGATTTCTCAAGAATTGCGCCGACGCCGCTGGTTTGATCGTTCAACAAAAGTACAAGTGATGTCGCTTGAACACCTGGAGCAACCTCTACCGACCACACCGTCGGCGGTGATCACCGGCATATCGTGCTCAAGACCATCTGATCTTTATCGATATAGACTGCCCTGGAAAGTTCGTTCCCAGTTGACCCTATGACCTGAGCCGGCAGAGTCTTTGAAATGTATTCTTCTTTAAAAGACAGCGGCGCTTGCAGCCGCCGCGCCTGTTGTGCATCTTCCTTCAGCCGCACCTGTTCAATTCGCAGGCGCTCGATCTCTGCCTTTAGGTCGCGGTTCTCCTGCCGGACACCGCGCAAGTACGCGTAGTTATGCCAGATGTTGTAGGTGGACATTCGAATCCAGACCAGACCTCTTTCGAAGGAGTTACAGCACTCACGGTCCAAATTCGGATAAGCCGGGTGGATTCCGTATCAGTCGTGCGCTTTACCTGCACGGCTAATCCAAGCATCTGCGCGAAGCACGCCCACAAGGATGATCAGATTGCGATAACGGCCGAGCACGGATTCCATGACATCAGTTCCAGGTAGTCGGGTACTCTGTTTTTCTGTTGATCCAGCATCGAAAGGATCCCAAAGAAGAGAACCGATCAATACCGTTCCCTCGCGCTTCTGCTGAACCACAGCCTACTCGATCGAAATCTTCCTGCAGCAGCTTGAAGTCGCTAGAGCATCTTGCCTGTGCCTAGCACGACGCTGCACAGCGGATCATCGGCGATCGAAACCGGCAGGCCGGTTTCTTCGCGAATGCGTTTGTCCAGGTTCTTCAACAGCGCGCCGCCGCCGGTTAGCACAATGCCGCGATCGCTGATGTCGGCCGAAGCTCGCGGAGGCGTGCGCTCAAGCGCAACGCGAATCGCGTTCATGATGGTCGAAACGCACTCGCTCAGCGCTTCGCGAATTTCGCTGTCATCCACGGTGATCGTCTTGGGCACGCCTTCGATCAGGTTGCGGCCCTTGATTTCCATGGTCAGCGGCTTGTCCAGCGGATACGCGCTGCCAATCTCGATCTTGATCTGCTCTGCGGTGCGCTCGCCGATCAGCAGGTTATATTTCCGCTTCAGATAATTCATGATGGCTTCGTCCATCTGGTTGCCAGCCATGCGCACAGAACGCGAATAGACAATGCCGCTCAAAGAGATGACTGCGATGTCAGTGGTGCCGCCGCCGATATCCACCACCATGTTGCCGCTGGGTTCGGTGATGGGCAAGTCCGGCGCCGATCGCCGCCACCATCGCCTGCTCCACCAGGTAGACTTCGCTGGCCTTGGCGCGGTAGGCCGAATCCATGACGGCGCGCTTTTCCACCTGCGTAATCTCCGAAGGCACGCCGATCACGATCCGCGGATGCACCAGCATCTTGCGGTTGTGCGCCTTCTGGATGAAGTAGTTCAACATCTTCTCGGTGACTTTGAAGTCGGCGATGACGCCATCCTTCATCGGCTTGATGGCGACGATATTCCCGGGCGTGCGGCCGAGCATCTCCTTCGCTTCTTTGCCGACCGCTTCCACTTCGTCGGTGTTCTTGTTGATGGCCACGATGGAAGGCTCGTTCACCACGATGCCCTTGCCGCGCGCGTACGACCAGCGTGTTCGCGGTGCCGAGGTCAATCGCCAGGTCGCTGGAGAAACATGCTGAACAGCGACCGCATACTGTGGAAACGCGAGGCGCTGTTGAGTGAAAACCATTGCTTTGACGCGACTAAATGCTCTCTTTGCCACGTTAGGGCCACGGGATCGCGCAAGGGCGAAACCTAGGGGTTGGCTGTCCTATATGGTCTGGGGCTCGTACCTTGATTCTATGGGATGTCCCAGTTTCTTGTTGCAAACGAAAGTTCTTGCCCGGTCGGGTTTAACTTCCTCTCCGGCCTCACTGAATCACAACCTCTCTGCTGCTGCGTGTTAACACCGCCTTGCGAATTCTGTGCCGTGATCGTGATCATGCTCTACGCCGTTCGGACAAAGGCGGCGTGAAATAGTGAAAGACCCGTCCGTTGCCACCATCGGGACCTCGCGGCCGTTCACCATCACGCGAGCGCCGACTTCGGTCTTCCCGGTCACCTCGATCACGTGACCATGCTGTGCTAAACAGGTCTAGAATCCAAGATTGATCGCGATTGTATCTTTTCCTCTGGGAATTACCGTAAATCGGTTCTTCTCGCTCTCGACCGACCCTTTTCCATTCGCGTCGTAAGGCTGGACTGACCAGTAACAAGCGCCTTCACCCAAACTCGTGACAGTTACGTCCCGCAGCTTCGATTCTGCGGTCAACCACTAATGACGAAAAGTACGGATTCTTTGAGAGCCGCAACCGATGGGACACCGCGTTCGCCATGGGCGTCCATCGAGAATCCTGACATCTTTTGTGTGCGTAGAACCCGAGACAAAAATGTCGGCATCATGTTCGCCGGCGAAATCGGCGTCGGCGGCCCGATTTCCTTCAACCCGGTCCATCTTCTGGGCGTCGGACTTGAACGTGACTTTTTCCCAGTCTGATAGCCGGACCACTTCTCCGTTGCGAGAGATGCCCGTCTTACGCTTTCTTTGAGCAGAAACTCGTGCTGGTCGCGCTCTCCGGATCGTTCCAGCACCATGGCGGCGCTTTCATGGCGCCAGGGGACGCGGTGGCTCCCGCCACAATCGCTCGAGACTTCGATCCGTGACGGCCTGTTGCAGTCGTCAAATCGAGGTTGCCCCCGTGCTTACGGCCACGGCAACGGTGGTTTTGCTGCTGATCATTGGCCGAGTTCTCTTCGATCACAATCAGCGAATCTTGTTTGACCGTGTGTAGTTCGTTCCATCGTTGAAGACAATCTTGGCCATACCTTCGGAACCGGTCTGAACCACGTCTCCCTTTTCGAGCGGCACGTTGTAATTGGCAGTCAACCAGCTGTTGCTATTGGCCTTCTTGACTCGAGTGGTACCGTCAAGCGCCGTGAAGTGGGCCTGCTGAGCGACTGACACGGTCGACTTCTCGACGGGCGCCATCCCAGCGACCTTGTTCCAGCACCGTCCCGGCAAAGTTGCTCACAGCATGAGCCTGCGCGTCCGTGAATTGCGGAAACGCGAAGTGCATGGCGGCGGCGAAGATCAGGAGACCGCCCATAATCATCAGGGCGACACTCCGATACGTCACCGTCCTCCACGCAACGTAAATACCGGGCTTGCGCTTGGGAAGACACTGAGTCAAAGACCAGTCAAACTCCAAAGAATATGGTGTAAAGCCAACATTACCACAAGCCTTCCGGCACGAAAACGGTTGATGACCTGGTTACCGCCACCACAGGACCATGTACGAAGTGCTACCGGACAAGCTAGGTATAACGAAATTCTGGGCGGGAACTTTGCTTTACTCGTGCCTGAGACAAGCGATGGGATCAAGGTTTGCAGCCATATTTGCCGGATAGTATCCGAAAACACGCCAACCCCGACCGAGATCGCAAACCCGATCGTCACCCAAAGATAGGAGGCGAAGCTGGAACTGAAGGAAGGGACCACCGCACCAAGGTCGACACGATCGCACCAATTGCAATACCGATGCTTCCGCCAACCAGCGTCAGCACTACGGCCTCGGATAGAAACTGCAACCTGATATCCGACCGGCGGGCACCGATCGCTTTTCGCACGCCGATCTCCTGCGTCCGTTCGGTCACCGAGATCAGCATGATATTCATTACGCCAATTCCCGCCCACGATCAAGCCGATGGAACTGATCACGGTGGTCAGAATGCCAGCGCGCCCTTAACTGGTTCCACAAATTGCTCAAAAGTCCGGTGAGCTGATTTCAAAATCATTGTCTTTGTCCGCGGCAAGATGCCTCAGCCTGCATCGCCTGGACCACTTCATCTTGCGCCGTCTCCAGGTTCATGTTCTCGGGCACCACGCAAACGCCATGATCAGCTCTTTCGCTTCGGGGTACCGTTTTCGAAAGTTGCTCAGTGGGATTACTGCGAATGCATCTACGCCGGGCCCAATGAAAAGTCCTTGGTCGTGCTCAAAGACACCAATCACTTCGTATGTATCGCCATTGATTCGACCGTTTTGCCTACCGCATCGGTGTACGGGAACAACGATTCACTCAGCGCCGCTCCCAGGACGACGACTGACCTTGCGTGCTCTTCATCGAAAGCACTAACAAAGCGGCCGCGTTCGACGCTAAATAACGGAATGGCATCCGTGTACTGCGGTTCGGCGCCGCGCAGGATAACTTTCTCAACACTTCGTCCTTCCGCGATCAGTTGGTTGGTATCGCCGAAAGAACCCACGAGTGCCAAACGTTGTAACGACCCGCAAATTGGGAGCTGCCGACCGAATGTAATCCGCGTAGTTGTACTCGAAATACTTTCGCGTCCGGATACTTTCCGGCCATCGCCCTGGGTCAGATCCGGGTGGAAATCTCGACACGAAGTATGTGCGTGATCCCAAGGACTCACTTTGTCTTGCACGAACTTATTCAAACCCTGAATGATCGCCGCCATCGAAATGACCGAGGAAGCTCAATCACGATTCCCAGAATCGTGAGTGCCAGCCACTTTCGACGAGCCAACATGTCGAGCGCTGCAATCAAGTTCTCTCGGGCGTGTGAGACTTGCATCGCCATTTATTCTGACCTCAACGCGACGATCGGATCCAGTCGCGAAGCACGCAGCGCTGGATAGATTCGAAGAACAGGCAACCGCCGAACTCGGGATCACGCCCATCACGGCCACCCGTCTGGACGGACGCGGGGAACGGAGTATTGGTACGCAGCAACATCGCCACGAGGAATCCAAGCCCGGTACCGATCAGTCCGCCAACGATACATTGCGCCACACTCTCAGCCATGAACTGCCGCAGGGACGTCTTTCTTGGTCGCCCCGACCGCGCGTCGCACGCCTATTTCTCTCTTTCGCGCGGTGACGCTTACCAGCATCACGTTCATGATCACGATTCCTTAATGATGACCGAAATCGCACTCACCGTGATGAACACCGCAAAGAACGCCCGACCGGTACCCTCAAGAGCCTGCAGCTCTCTTTGGCACCGATGAAGAAGTCGTTTTCGGCATTTGGTGCGATATGTCTTCCGCGCGCAAGATGAGCTGCGCCTGGTCCTGAGCCGGTTCAAACCGCCCGGGCCCTGCCTTGGCGTTGATGGTTACACTCGTGTGCGCCTTCATTCGCAGATACACCGACAGCGGCACCATCACAAAGGATTGTCCTGATCCTGTCCGGAGCACGCTGCCTACTTTCTCCATCACTCCGATCACGAGGAATTCGTCGTTATCGATGCGAATGGTAGCGCCAATCGATCCACTGAAGGAAAAGAGTTGCTGCACGAGAGTGTACCGATCAGGCAAACGTTTGCGCGGTGTTCCTCTTCTGAGGGCGTGAGTAGCGCCCGCGCTCGACCGTCCATGTATCAATGTCAGCCATACTCGCGGTTTGCCCGGAAAGATTGACGTCGGTCACCTCCGGTTGCCGTAACGCACTCGAATGGAAGAACTCCGCGCTCGCCCCGACTCTGCTCGCATTCCGTGCAGCGAGACGCTACCGTTTGCATGTCCTCAAGTTCAATTTTCGAAACTTGAGCGCCTTGATGACGATAGCTGAAATCGGTCACCGCAAAAGGGGTGCGTGCGATCTGGAAGATCGTTTGTGCCCAGATTGGCAATCTTCTGCTCGACGTAGACGTTTGCGCCTTGGACGATCGTCATCACCGTGATGAGCGTGGCCACGCCCATGGTCAACCCCAACATCGTCAGCGATGCCTGCAACTTGTGCGCCCGCAGGGTGCTCAGACATTCGGCCAGATTGTCCCGGACGGCCAGCATAGGTGCGTACGACGAACGGAATGCTGCAGTTGGCCTATCAAAATCTCCGCCTGGCAACGTCAGGGCGTTCAAAGCCTGAGCTCGAGCGGTTCAGGCTGGAAACGTTTTTGCCTATTCCCACACGATTCATCGAACGTCTTCTGCAGCCGAAGTCGACTCGCGCTGTTCGATTCGATCCAGCTCAGTTGCACTCGTTCGAGGAGGACGTGCCGCTTATGACCCACGCCTTACTTCCGCTTTCAACCTACCGACCCGGGACGGACCTGATTCGCCCGTCCCCCGCCTCTCCCCGACTGAATTGCCCCGTGACGCAGGGTCATCTTTCAGTCCGCACGACGTGTTAAGTTGGATGGGAGAGGACTTCTCCACTCTTGATCAAGCTGAGCACTTTTATCCTCGCGTCGGCCTTCGTCTGCATTAACGCGACCCTTGTAATTGCGCAGGCCACAAGTCCGGCACCTTCCGCCTCAGCCGCCAGTAAAGTCATCGACCAATACTTCGACCTTTACTTTCAGTTTCATCCGTCAGCCGGCACCGCCGCAGGCTTCCACCAATATGACAACCAGCGAGGATTACTCCCAACCCTCCCGCGAGCGGGAAGCGCAAGCGCTGCGTGCCTTTGCCCCGAAGCTCGCGCACGCGCCAGCGGAAAAGCTCGCACCGTGATGTACGGCGGATATCGAATATCTTCAGAGCTGCATCAAGCTCTCGCCTTCTTGAAATCGAAAGCGATCCGCTCCTGGCAGAGTGACCCGGACACCTATGCAAGCGGTCCCGCCTACAGTCTCTTTTTGCTGATGAAGCGGAATTTCGCTCCCCGAGGACCGCCTACGTTCCGTAGTCGCACGAGAGAAGCAAATTCCAGCGGCGATTGAGGCCGGACGCAAGAACCTGAAGAATCCTCCCCGAATCTTCACAGAAATCGCACTCGAGCAACTTCCCGGCACGATTACGTTTATTCAAAACGATGTTCCTGGCGCGTTTTCAAGCGTGAAGGATCCGAAACTGCTAGCCGGAGTTTCGCGAGACCACGAAGCAAGCCGTCTCCACACTTGCAGGCTTACGAGACATTTCTAAAGAACAAAAACTCTTGGCCTGCATCGAGAGGGCGACTTCCGCCTGGGAGCAGAATCTCTTTCGGAAGAAGTTGCTTTACGAAGAGATGGATCGACATCCCGCTCGTCCGTTTGCGCGAGATCGGTTACGCTGACCTGCATCGCAACCAGGAGCGGCTCAAAGAAGAACGCAGCCGCAGCGATCGATGGAAAGAAGTCAACACTCGAAGTGCTGGCGGACGTTCGAAAAGGGATCATCCGGCATCCGGCCGGTTGCTACAGAGCTTTCGCGACACTCTAGCTGGACTTCGCCAATTCATCGAGCAGCGACACATCGTAACGATTCCGTCCAAACTTGAACCAGTGGTTGAGGAAACTCCACCACTTCGCTCGGGCTCTGACGACAGCAGCAATGGGAAACGCCCGGTGCTTTCGAAACCAAGGCACCCGGTGGGATCTTTCAGGTCACGCTTCCTGATCCCTCTTGGAAGGCTAACCAGATCAATCAGTACATGGAAGGGTTTGATCGCCCAAGTCTCATCCAGCACGTCTATCCATGAGGTTTATCCCGGCCACTATGAGCAATACCTTTGGACCTTCAAAGCTTAACTCGAAGGTTCGCCAGCTCTTGTATTGCGGCACCAATAGCGAAGGGTGGGCTCTATTACACCGAGCGAATGATGCTAGATGAGGCTACTCCACTGACCGTAAAATCCGTCTTGGACAACTGATCGATGCCTTGCTTCGAGACTCGCGCTTCATCGTCGGCCTGGAAATGCACACGGGCAAGATGTCGCCTCGATCAAGCAAAAACCTTCTTTGTCGAACAGGGATACCAGGTTCCACCGATCGCGGAGGTCGAAGCGCGCCGCGGCACCAGTGACCCGACCTACCTCGTTTGCACGTTAGGGAAACTGCAAATCATGAAACTGCGCGAAGATCATCGTAAACAGCAGGGCGACAAATTCACGCTCAGGATTTTCACGACCGGTTCCTGGAGCATGGGCGGCCTGCCAGTAAATGCATCCGCCAATCAATGCTGAAGAACTCAGGTCAAACGCTTTAGAACAACTTTAGCGATGGGTGCGGGCACGTCCCGACCGTCAGCCGCTGATACCTCCCCAGCTCTCTTGCCCCACCCATCCAACCGCCTGTAGCATAGAAGTTTGGGCAAACGTGGCCTGGGAGGCTTTGTGGCAACGAGACACGATGGCCGCAGCAACAATCAGCGGCGGCACTGGCACGAAAGTTTATAAAACCTCATAGATGGCGAGTGGGTTGAATCCTCAACCGGCGAAACGTTCGAAAACCGCAATCCCGCCGCACTCGCGACGTGGTTGGAATATTCAGAAATCCGGTAAAGCCGACGTCGAAGCCGCGGTCGATGCAGCCAGCAAGCCTTCAAAAAGTGGCGGCTGGTCCCAGCTCCCAAGCGCCGCCAGGATCATCCTCGTGCAGCCGAACTCCTGATCAGAACGGAAGAGGGTACTCGCGCGACATGACCCGCGAGATGGAAAGATTTCGAAAGAAACTCGCGGCGATCACGCAGGAAGCCATCGACAGTGCTTACTACATGGCGGGCGAAGGGCGTCGCCTCTTCGGTCCGACCACGCCGTCTGAGTTGCCAAACAAGTTCGCTATGGCGATCCGCCAACCCTCTGGGTGTATGCGCCAGTGATCACACCGTGGAATTTTCCGATGGCGATCCCATCGTGGAAGCTCCTCCCCTGCCCTCGTTTTGCCCGGTAACACCTGCGTCATCAGCCGGCGCGAGAACCTCCTCTTTCGACTTTCAACCTCGTTCGTCACGTTGGTGGATGCGGGCGTGCCAAAAGGTGCGATCGTAATATCGTCACCGGATTCGGATCTTCCGTCGGCGGCCCGCTCACAGAGCACCCTCGACATTCGGGCAGTCTCGCTCACGCGGGTTCAACGGAAGTCGGCAAAATTGTCGGCACGTCCGCGGCGAAGACGTTCAAGCACTGCTCGCTTGAGGCTCGGCGGCAAGAATCCGATGATCGTGCTTCGACGATGCGAATCTCGATCTTGCCATCGAAGGCGGTCTCTGGGGCGCGTTTGGTTAACCGGCCAATGCGTTGCCGGCCAGTCGGCCTCATCGTCCAGAAGGGCGTTTACAACGAGTTCATCAATCGATATGTCGACCGCGCAAAACGTCTCTGGGGTTGGCAATGGACTTGACGAGACTACCGACATGGGACCGGCCGTGAACGAAAACCAGCTCAAGACCGATCTGAGCTACGTCGAAGTTGGCAAAACGCGAAGGCGCGAATTGGCATCCGGTGGCAATCGTCTAGACAAAGGCGATTACCAATCGGCTTCTTCATGGAACCTACCGTGTTCATGGACGTCAATCCCAGATGCGCATCGCGCAGGGAAGAAATTTTTGGGCCTGTCGTCCAATCATTCTCTCGCGAAAATCTCGAAAACGCAATTGAGATCGCCAACGGGATTGGAATACGGCCTCTCGTCTGCCCTGCTACTACACGAAGGACGTCAGTAAAGCTTCAGTCGCCATGCCGCGACCTCTACGCTGGCATCACTATATCAACGCTCCAACCATTGGCGCGGAGGTTCATCTGCCTTTCGGCGGCGTCAAAGCCACCGGCAAGCGGACACCGCGAAGGTGGAATCCAGAGCAATCGATTTCTACACCGGAGGGAAATCAATCTCACGTCGACTATTCCGAGCAAACTGCAGAAGGCGCAGATCGAAGACTAAGGCGAGGGGTTGTCCTTCCGCCAAACGCGACCCGCTCAGAGCCGTCAGCAACTCGCTGACAGCTTTCCTTTTCTCCTAGGGACATCGTCTTCTCTAACTACGGCGCTTACCCGATGGGAACTTTCGCCACTGAAACTACCGTGAGAACTGTGCTGAAGAGTCGCACGTCGCGATCACTTCTTACCGTTATCAAGGAGTTCCCAATGAAAATTGCCACCGCGATTCGCGTTACCGTTTTTGCAGGCGCTGCTAGCATCGTTCACGTTGGCATTTGCACAGGACCCGCGCCTCAGCAACCGCCAGCTGGCAACTCCAAAGTCAATCAGCGAGACCAGAGCCCTCAGCAGCCGACCGCTGACCAGCGAAGAACGCGCCGAATGATCGCGAGATGGCGCGGCAGATTCATAAAGCTCTCGTCGACGACAAGTCTCTCTCGACTTACGCCCATAACATCAAAGTCGTCGTAGAAAATGGACAAAGTCACCCTTCGCGGGCCCGTTCGCACCGAAGACGAGGAACGCAGTGCCGGGGCCGCCGCAACCGCAGTAGCCGGAGCCGGCAAGTTAGCCCAACGAACTCGAAATCGCGCCCCAGAAATAACCACACAGTTCGACAGGAGGATCTACATGGCGGGTAAAAACACTGCAGTTGTCGGCATTCTACCCTCATACACGGAGACGGTTGATCGAGGCGTGCGACGCTCTGCGTGCCGCTGGTTATCGCAACACGGACATCTCGGTTTTGTTTCCGAGAACGGAAGGCACCAAGTTTCGCGCACGAAAAGGGCACGAAAGCTCCCGAAGGCGCGACGGCCGGTGCTGGCACCGGTGCAGTTCTCGGCGGCGCACTGGGATGGCTTGCCGGAATCGCGCGCTCTGTGATCCCGGCGTAGGTCTCCACTCATCGCAGCTGGCCCTATCATGGGCGCGCTCGCTGGGGTCGGTGTGGAGGCGGTGCGGTTGGTGGAATCGCCGGAGCCCTCATCGGCCTCGGTATTCCCGAGTACGAAGCAAAGCGTTATGGAAGGGCGCATCAAGGGAAGGCGGAATTCTGCTTTCCGTGCACTCCGACAACTCTGAGTGGACGAACGTGCGAAGGCAAATTCTAGAAGCCACTGGTGCCCAAGACGTCTCCTCCACTGGAGAGGCCAAGGGTGACTATTCCAACAGCGACCGTCCGATGCCGAAGACTGGCACATACGCGGCGGATAGCCTCCCCGCGCGAGCAGGTCAACCAGCTCGGCTCGCGTTCACAACTCTCACCGCGCGAATCCGAAAAACCGACCGTTGCACGAAAAAGAGAGGTGACTGGTGGCCGACCCAACGAAAGACGAGGATGTTATCAATCCAGCAACGCACCACCATGACGACGAACAGAATCCTGATCCGCGTCAACAAATCGACCCGCAGGATGAAATCCTCCGCCGTCCCAGCCCAATCATCGTGAAGAGCAAGAGGACGAGCAGTCACCGGAACGCAAGAGAGCCTAGTAAAACCTGTTCATTCGATCGTGAGAACTCCTGTCGCCAGCGCGGCAGGAGTTTTTCTTGGCGGGACGGTTTGCGGCCTGGTTGGTAGAATCCTAGGCGGGCTGCTCCGTATGCCCGTCACGCAATCCCGTGAAATCGCCACTACTACCCGCCTAGACAACGTTCGGTACGCTATCCGAGACCTTGCCGCCATTGCGGACGACCTGGCCGTCAAGGCCGCAAGATTCTTCCGCTGAACATCGGCGACCCGATCACCTTCGATTTCGAAACTCCTTCACACCTCATCGAAGCTGCGTTCACAAGGCGATGAAAGACGGCAAGAACGGTTATGCCAGTTCTTCTGGTGTGAAAGCGGCGCTCGAAGCGATCCGCGCTGAGCTGCGCGTAAGGGGATCACTACCGTGCGGGGCATGTTTGTGACCTCCGGCGTCAGCGAGAACCGTCGAGCCATCTGCCTCACCGCGCTAGGTCAATCCAGGGAAGATATCCTCACGCCCTGCCCTGACTATCCCCTCTATTCGGCAGTCTTGGCGAAACTCGGCATCAACCTTAACGCCTATTACTTGAATGAATCCGACGGATGGCAACCCGATCTTGATGACATCAGGGAAAAGATCACAACCCGCACCCGCGCCATTGTTCTGATTAATCCGAACAATCCTACGAGCTCGGTGTTGTTCGCGCAAAAATGCTCGAGCAGATTGCGGATATCGCGCGAGAACATAATCTCGTCATTTTCTCGGACAGGAAATCATGACAAAAGCTGATTCTCGATGACGATGAGCACGTTGCAATGGCCGCCGTTGCACCCGACGTGCCAGTCGTGACTTTCGGGGGCTCTCCAAAAACTATCTTGCCCCTGGATGGCGCATAGGAGTGGGGCATTCTCAGTGGAGATGCTGCCGCCGTCGAGCCATACCAGGAAGGCATCAATCGTCTGTTACGTGCACGTCTGTGCGCCAACCACCCGAGCAGTATGCAATTCCGGCCGCGCTCGATGGTCACAAAACCACCTCGAAGAGGTCGCCCGAAAAATGCGCAGCCGCCGCGACCTCACCGTGAAATGGTGCAACTCGACCCTCGCGTGAGCTGCGTTTCACCACGAGGGGCTTTCTACGCTTATCCGGTATCGATATTCCGGAAGGCGACGATGTATTCGTCACAGAACTCGTGCGCCAAGAAGCATGTCGCCGGTTGTTCATGGATCCGGATTTGGACGGCGCAGGTACGAAGCATTTCCGAATCGTCTTCCTCCCGGACGAAGAGACCCTTACCAAGGGCCTACAGCGCCATCGCCGATTTCCTGAAAGAGCGGTATCACTAGCAGGACTGACGTCACCACATGCCGCACGCTGCTCTCCTGCGGGAGTAAGCGCTCGTGCCACTTCACAACGGCGCGGGGAGAGCCCCCAGTCCGTGGTCTTTCCTTCGCAAATCTGCTTAAATCAAATACAAGCGTGATCGACATTCATTCGCATCTTCTACCCGAAGTCGACGACGGCCCCCAAAACATGGAAGTCTCGTGGAGATGTGCCGTATCGCGGCTGCTGACGGCATCACCCACATGGGTCGCCACCCCCACGCGAACGACCGCTATTCGTACGATCGCGTTTATTGGACGGGGACTTCTCGATCATCTGCAGAGCCTTGTTGAGACCAACTACAACTCACACTTGGCTGCGACTTCCATCTTTCATACGACAATCTGCAAAGCGCACTCGATCACCCGCACACGTACACGATAGGCGCCACAAATTACTTGTTAGTGGAGTTGAGTAATTACAGCGTGCCGACGCAAATGTCGGATTGCTTCATCAAGCTGGGCGACCGCGGACTCACTCCGATTCTACGCATCCTGAGCGCAACCCGATCTTGCAGCAGGCACCACAGCGAGTTGTTGAATGGGCAGAACAGGGGAGTGCATCGTCCAGGTACAGCCTCAGCCCTGACCGGCGAGTGGGGAGAACGTACCCAACGCATTGCGCGTTGGCTTCTGGAACGCAGTGCGGTGCATGTACTGGCGTCGGACGCCCGACCTGAGCCACCGCGTCCCAATCTTTCTGCTGGACGCGACGCTGCAGCCGAGATCGTCGGATCCGAAATCGCAGGCGCGCTCGTGGAAGACAATCAGGCGCAGTAGTGGCAGGCGGAATTCTCCTTACCTTCCCAAACCCGACACAATCAATTGATGAATGAAGAGAAGCGATTTGCCTAGCGCGGCGAGCTTTTGCCTGATGCCTCGGCTTCTGTCGGCTTAGCGCTGGTCGCCGGATGCTCCGACGCTGACGTCATCGCAGTTTCGGGATTCAATAAGCCTCTCTTTGCTTGGTCCCAGCCCGGAGCTTAATGAGCGCTCGCGAATCCGGTACTGTCTTCGATTGCCAACCGTGATCGGCCTGATACTCGTAGCGCCGCCTGCGTCGAGTCATCCCACTTCCCCGACGGCTCGCCTTGCATGTATTTCTGTTCGATGAGCGCCTGCTGAATTCTGTCCAGTACGCGTGGCATCAATCGCTTTTTGTCCACGGACCTTTTTGCGATTTTTGCTCTTCTTTTTTGACTTGGAGCTCTTGGTGCTCGTGGAGCTAGCCGTGCTCTTGGTGCTGGTCGATGATGTGTCTTTGGTTGTGCCGGCCGCGGCAAGGGCTTTGCAAGCAGGCATAGCCCAGCCAACATCCCCACAACACGCGGCAGTTTTCCCCAGTACGTCATCCCCATCGTCCGCCCCAATCAAGTCCCTTTGGATGAAACACGAACCCGGCGGAACTGTGCGCTACCATGATCGCGAAATCGCGATCCCGGCACCAGGTCTCCACCGGGTCAATCATTAGTTACGGAAGTGTACCGGCCAGGAAGATTGTGCCATCCTGCCGGCCCGCACCCCGCGGACGCACCAGGAATACCACATCTTGCCCGCTTTTCAGTCCACCTTCGACCTTGGTGAAATCGTCGGGGCTATTGACCGGCACCTTGTTGATCTCAAGCACGATGTCGCCGCGGTTCAAACCAATGTCATCCGCGAACGACCCCGGGCTTTACTTCCTGCACTGCTACGCCCTTGCCCGCTGGAATATCCAGCCGGTCGGCCAATTCAGGCGTTACGGCGCGCACCGTTGCTCGAGCTTGCTCTCCTTCGGCGTGTCTTCCGCGTCGGATTGCTCTTCGTCACCGAGTCGCGATGCAAAGAGCTTCGAGCGATCCCGCAACCGTCACGCTCGCTTCGTCCTTCTTGGAATTGCGCACGTACCCGATCTTTGCTTTCGATCCAGGCTTGCGGCTCGCAATTTCAGCGACCAGTTCGTCGCCCGATTTTGCTTCCTTGCCATCGACCGAGATGATCGTGTCGCCTACCTTTAACCCGCTTGTTCAGCCGGGCTGCCTGCGACCACGTTCGAAATCGTTACACCGGTGCCAACTCCATAAAGCGCGTTGGATTGCCGGCGAAGGCTGCGCATTGAACTCGATTCCAATTGATCCGCGCGCGACCCGATGATCCGGGCCGATGAGCTGGTTGTAAACTTGCGCGATTCGTATTCGAAGGCAGCGCGAATCCGACCCCAGCGTAGGAACTGGTCTCAGTCAAAATCGCTGTATTGATGCCAATTACTTCGCCACGCCATATTCACGCAGCGGCCCGCCAGAGTTTCCCGGATTGATCGCCGCATCAGTTTGAATGAAAGTCTGGAACTGGCGGTTCGGAACGATGTTGCGTCCTTTCGCCGAAACAATTCCGGCGGTGACCGTTTCCTGCAACGTCGCAAAGGACTGCCGATCGCCAAGAGCCCAATCGCCGACCTGCACTGCTGTCCGAATTGCCGAGCTTAGCCGCGGGCAGCGCCTCGCGCGACTTCGATCTTGATAACCGCGAGATCCGTTTCCTGATCCGTACCAATCACCTTTGCATCGTGTTGCACGCCGGCAGGGATCATCCTGCAATCGCACACGGATTCGATCAGCTTTGTCTACGACGTGGCGGTTGGTAATGATGTATCCACTTAGCGTCAACCAGCACTCCTGAGCCGAGTGATCGTTCTCGAACCGGTCCCGCATCTACTCCCTTGGCCGCCAAAGAAACGGTCAAAGAAATCCTGGAACGGGCTGTCATCGCCACCCTGACCTTGGTCCCCCTGGTCGCCAGGGGCCCTGCTGCCTGCCACGCGGCATACGTCGCCGTTGCGGCTTCACGGTCGATTCGGTGTTGATATTGACGACACTTGGCTCCATGGCTTTGGAGATTTGCGAAAACGTATTCGAGAGTTGCTGCGGGGCCGGAACCTTCAGCGGGGTCGCATCCGAGGTTTTCTGTTCCTGACCTTTTACGCCGTAGGAAATGACTGTGCCAATAAGAATGCCGACTCAAGCGTGGCCAGAATCGTGAGGGTATACGCCCAGCGGTTCGCCTTAAGACGTACCCAAAGGCGCTTGCGCGCGAATCCATATTTTCCATCCTCCAGATGAGTGCAAACTACTAATTATACGCGGTCGGAATCGTAACTTTCGATGCCCACAGCCAATCTCACCGCGTCGAAATCGATCTGCAAATTCAATGACTTGACGACGCTACGTGGCGGCTTCTTTTGTATTGATTTGTCATTTCGATCAAAGCGAAGAATCTGCGTTGTCAGAAAGGCGTCCGCACCAGGATCTGAAACCAGACCGACGCCCCAACAATAACTTAGACGCACAAAGGCCGGAAGGGTTAACTACAAAAGTAGAACCCTCCCCACTGGCGTCCTTTGCGTCCATAGCGAGGTTCCCCGCTTAAAGCTTCTGGCACGCTGCGAGGTAACTAAAACTCTCCGCCCTGCGGCACGGCGGCATGGTCTGGCGCCACCGCCATCGACTCTGCAGTTCCCTTTTCTTCCGATACCACCACTCCGGCAGAATCAGCACTCCGCCGATCGCCGCGCATGCCCAGTCGTTCGCCTAAGACCACAAACGACGTGAGCCACGCGAACACTGGCTCAAGCGAAAGATCAGTGCGGTGTGCGTCGGAGGCGTGAACTGTTGCGCCCAGGCCTGCACCGAAAACGCCGCCGCTAAACTGAAGAGACCCGTGATCAGAATTCCCTGAAATCACATTCGCCGACCAGACAACGTGCACTTCTTCAAAAAGAGGAAAAGCAAGGATCATCAGCACTGCGGCCGTCGCAGTCTGAACAACCGTGATTTGCTGCCACCGATGCTTCTGCGTCGCATGTCCCATAAAAATGATATGGAACGCGAACACAATCGCCGCCCCGATGGTCAACAAATCGCCGTGATTCATTCCGCCTAGTGGCGCGCCTGCGGCGCCGCTCCCGCCGGAACCGTTGGGCAGGTATAAGCCCGCGAACGCCATCGTCCACGCCGAGCGCGCTCCAAGCACCAATTTTGCGTTTCCAGAAAATTGCGAGGAATACTGGAACAAGCACTACCGCCAAACCTGTTAGAAACGCCGACTTCGACGCGGCAGTGTGTTTCAGCCCGGTGGTTGTGTGGCCCATTTCCTGATCCCAGAAACAGACCTATCACAACGCCCGCTACGATCGCGCTCGCGGAAATTCCCCTGAGCTGCCGATGAAACACAATCGCCAGCAAAATCGCCGCGAGACTCATGCGCACCGCATTAAAAAAAGCGGCGTAATGTCGCTGAGCGCGTTCTTGATCGCACAACGAACGTCGCGCCCCGGATGAGCGTGATCGCGCAATAAGAGATGTGCTTTCAGAGACGCGACTACGCACTAGACTAACGGGCGCATCGACAGGCCTCTGCGGTTAGAACTTGGCGTCGGCATTCGCCTCGCTCATGCTCCTCACACCAGCCCGCCAGCGAGAACCGCAGAAAGAGCCCGACGACCATGATCGCCACCAACACCGGCAATGCGCCGAAACTCCAGCACATTGCTCGGTCAGAAGGCGGACGCTGTACGCAACTCATTGCCCAGCGCCACACGCCAAGACCTCAGCCACGGCGATGGCAGGAAATAACGTCAAGCCGCCAACCTCGCATGCGACACCCGCGGATCAATGACGAGATAAGCCAACGCAGGAAGGAAAATCAGCGCCGGGAACGATCGCCAGCGGAGCCCCAACATAAAACAACCTGTACCGCCTTCCTTAGCCCGCTACTTCATACCTCAAACACCGTCTTCCCGCCGACCACCGTGCGCAGAACCTTGGTCTCAGTTTTCATGAGCGCCACCGCGGCCAGATCGCGATCGAGCACCACGAAATCTGCCAACATTCCTGGCGCAAGTACGCCCTTCTCTTTCTCAACCCGAACTGCGCAAGGGGCGGATCCGGTGTGTACGCTGAAATCGCCTGCTCCATCGTGATCTTCTGATCTGGATAATCTGCTGCTTCTGTCCGTCTTCCCCCGCCGCGTCACCGCCGCATACAGGCCACGGGGTGGCGTGATCGCTCGGGATGAATGGTCGTCGTAGCAGCACGCCGCCGCAAGAACTCCGCCCAGGCATACGAGTGTGCCGCACGCTTCCGGCCCACGCGCCTCGGGCAGTTCATATCGGTCAGCCAGATGATTCGGTTGCATCGGCCTCAGCTACTTTGAAGGCTCTTTGAACTTCAAGATCTGTGCCGGGGTCGTCGCACGCGTGCTCAATCCACCAGACAGTAGTCTTCTCCGCCATTCGCCACTTTCACCTTTTTCTCCACGCGCCTCTTTCTCCGCACCTGCGAAGGCGTCAGTGCCATCTGCACACCCTTTGTCACCAATCGCATGAAAGCCAATCTGGAAGCCGTCAAGCACACGCGCTTTGGTCATCGCGTCGAGTTTCGTAACCTCATACTGCGGAATCCCCAGAGTTCTTGTCATCGTCAGCGTAAGGCTCCAGCAACAGCACCGCAGTGTACGAGCCTAGCGAGCCATCCGCAAATCCCTTGAGCATGCCAACCCGCAGCATGTTGTCGTCAGTCGGATGCGCCTTCCTCCACATCATCTAGTTGCTCCACAGTGAATCGAAGAGGCGGCCACTCGTAAATTCGCGCGGTGACTTGCCTTCCTTTTCCAGCTCTTCGTAAATCGAAGTCATCAGGACGATCCATCCTGCGCGGAGGTGACTCCCGACTCCGCCGCACGTCAGCGGGAGCCGCTTCAATCGCGGCTCGCCTCTTGTCGTGGTTTGGTTTCGGAATCACAGCCGTGGCGACTACATCCACGCCGTCTCGGCACCAGAATTCCCGTCGGCTATCCCATTCTGATCGCGGTCAATCTTCCCGCCCTCCGGCTCAACGCCCTTGAGCGTCACACTCGCCAATTGCAATGCCCGTGTATTGGCCACCGCGATGTGGCCATCGACGCGTTGCAGAAATATACCGGGTGTTCGTCGTGACTTCGATCAACTATCAGCGTGTGGAATTGTATGACCCGGCCACAACGTTTCGTCCCAACCACCGCCTACGATCCAGGCATTGGGTTCAGCTTTCTCAGCCTTCACTCGAATGCGCTCGCGAAATTCATCGAGACTTCACTCCCACCAGTTCACCGTCAGCTTTTCAAATCCGCCCTCTGCCAAGTGCGTATGCGCATCGTTGAGGAAACCGGGCATGCAAATTCTGCGCCCAGCTCGGTCATTCGTTTCCGGCCCCTTCAACTTGAGAATCTCGTCGTTTGACCCGACGGCAATGACGATCTCCGCGGACCGCAATGACTGTTCCGCCAGCATATACGCCGAGCGAGGCTCCCATCGGCATTCCAGCCACATTGCCGTGGACATAGATGGCATCCGCTTTCGGCTTCGGGCCATCCTGGGCCCATCCAGACACGTTGCGCACAACATCAATGCCGCAATCTTCACTTTCGTTCCCCTACCCCGGCCAGTGCCAGAAGCGTCAGCAGAATTCGCTTCAACCCGAGTTCCCGCCCGTTGCAATCAAACATTCCCTGCAGCGTATGAGCCCCGCCTCCGGAGCCGCCGCCTCAATTACGAATTGCCTCCCGGCCAAGAGACAAGGAACATTCGCATCCGTCGACGCGCACATTGCACCTGCGCCGCATTCCAAGCAGCGTGGCA
>ERZ1370068.10952-contig-9606_pt1 | contig 43227 bp, 65 predicted proteins | sample MGYA00561227_ERZ1370068 | MGnify/ENA primary metagenome ERZ1370068 (study PRJEB38410, sample SAMEA6850437) | metagenome | study: Metagenomic assessment of the ecological functions of the soil: analysis of the soil microbiota associated with the... | reverse complement strand
GACAGCTGGAAGCACGGCGGCAGCCCGATGTGGCTGACCGGCTCGTCACGATCCGGATCTGAATCATCGTGTACTGGACGGTCGGCAACCCGGGCCGCAGATCGATCGATCGGCTCGCGGCGACCTCGACAACCTGTTCAGCGATTCGGTCGTCGCGATCGATCCGGACACCGGGCAGCGCAAGTGGCATTACCAGTTCACGCCGAACGACGGCCACGACTGGGATTCGTGCCAGGCGGTCGTGCTCGTCGATCGCGATGTGGCACGGGCAGATGCGCAAGCTGCTGCTGCACGCCGGACCGCAACGGCATGTTCTACGTGCTCGATCGAACCAACGGCGCGTTCCTCGTGCGCGACGCCGTTCGTGTACCGCAGAACTGGAACGCGGGCTTCGACGCGAGCGGCCGGCCGATCGTCGTGCCCGGCTCGAACTCGAGCCGCGAAGGCAGCTTCTTCGTGTATCCGACGCGTCGGCGGCGGCACCAACTTCCAGGCGCCGTCCTACAGCCCGCTCACCGGCTGGTTCTATCTCCAATACTCGCGAAAGCGGTACAGCGGTACGTCAGCACGCCGGCGCCGTTCGAGGCGGGCCGCCAGTCATCGGCAGGCACGGCGTCGCCGCCGACGCTGCGTCCGAAGCCCGGCGAGCCGGCCCGTCGGCCGGCATCAAGGCGCTCGATCCGGAAACGGGCAAGACGATGTGGGACTTCAAGATTTTCCAGGGCTCGCTGACCAACGGCGTGCTCGCGACCGCCGGCAGCGTGGTGTTCGGCGCGATCCGCGACGGCAACCTCGTCGCGCTCGACGCGAAGATCCGGCGAGCACCTCTGGCACTTTCAGACCGGCGCCAACGTGGCGCGCGTCGCCGATCAGCTACGCGGTCGAACGGTCGCCAGTTCGTCGCCATTGCCGCCGGCAACACGGTGTACGCGTTCGCGCTTCCCGAGTGATCGCGTGAAGTATCCGCAGCGATCGTCGCACTCGCCTTCGTTGTTTGCGCGACGCCTCCGCCCCGCGCCGCCGCCGGTCTACAGCGCGCGGCAGATCGGCGACATCGTCCAGCTGCGAGGACACGCACCGCGCAGACCGCCGTCTCGATCGTGCCGTCGATCGGCAACGTCGCGTTCGAGATGAAGGTGAAGGGCCAGAACGTCCTGCGCTGGCCGTACGCGTCGCTCGACGAGTTCAGGGCGCGGCCGGCGCTGAGCGGGATTCCGTTTCTCGGCCCGTGGGCGAACCGGCTCGACGAACAAGCGTTCTACGCCGAACGGCCGGAAGCTACGCGTTCGACCTGTCACTGGGCAACATCCGCGGCGCGATTCCCATTCATGGCTTTCTCACGGCGACCGATGCGTGGAAGGTGATCGCGGTCGAGGCCGACGATCGGTCCGCGCGGGTCACCGAGCCGGCTCGAGTTCTTTCGCAGTCCGCTGTGGATGAAGCAGTGGCCGTTCGCCCACACGATCGAGATGACGCACACGCCTGCAGGGCGGCGTCCTCGAGGTGCGCACGGCGATCACCAACATGAGCGCGCGATCCGATGCCGGTGGCGATCGGCTTCCATCCGTACTTCCAGCTCACCGACTCGCCGCGCGACGACTGGACGATCGCGGTCGGCGCGCGCACGCACTGGCTGCTCGCGGCGAACAAGATCCCGACGGGCGAGACCGAGCCGATCGAGCGGCTCTTCGCGCGCGACCGGCGTCGATCCCGCTGCGCGACCTCATGCTCGACGATGTGTTCGGCGATCTCGTGCGCGACGCGCAGAGGCGACGCGACGATGACCGTCTGCGGGAAAGGCGCAGCGGCTCGACGTCGACTTCGGCCCACGCTACCGCGCCGCGGTGATCTGGCGCCGGCGCGCGGCAGAATTCGTCTGTTTCGAGCCGATGGCGGCGATCGACCAACGCGCTCAACTCCGGCGCCGAAGAATCTCTACCGCGAACTGGAAAGCTACTGCGCCCGGAGCGGCGTGGGGGAGCGCTTCTGGATCCCGCCTGGAGCGGGATTCTGATGGTAGCATTCGACGCGGAGGCCTTATGAAACGTGTTGCTCTGCTGCTCATCGCGATCGCGGGAATTTCAATCAGCGCGCTGGCGCAAGGGTGGCCTGCCGCGCCGCCGCCCCCACCTGCCACCGCTGGAGCCGGGCGCCTCGCAGGAAGAGGTCGACAAGACGCTGATCGCTGCCCCGACCGCCCAGCGCGATCGGGCGACGGTAATCAAGTGGAAGGACGACTTCGCCTACACCACGCTGCGCAAGGGCACGAACCGTCACGGTCTGCTGCGACCGGTCGGGCCGGCCGCTGATGCAACCATTCGCCGCAGTGCACCCGAAGCCTCGCGAACCTCTCCGAGAAGCGGGAGGCGCAGAACATGAAGGCCGAGGCGACCGGCGAGCGCGCCAAACCGAAAGCCATGCGCTGCAGGAGATGGAGAAAGAACGGCACCCGCATCAAGCCTCCGAATACGGATCGATGTGGCACATGGTGTCCGGTCCCGACCGCAGAGCGCGCGATCGCGCCACCATGCCACGATTGCCGTGCCGGAGGCGCCACGACCGCGTCGACGGGCCTGCCGGACAACCCGCGGTCGGGTGGCGCGTGGATCATGAACGCGGGCACGTCGACCGCCCACATCGCGCGTGCCGGGCCAGTAGAGCCGACCGGTCGATCTGCGTTGACCCGTCGCGGCGTTCTCAAGGGGGTTGCGCAGCTGCCAGTCGCTGTTGGCCGCGCGCCGGTTTCCGCCTCGGCCGAAGGGGTCTGACCCCGTTGGGACAACTGCCACGCAAACCCGGGCCGTCGGACCGCTTCTCGGCGCTCCCCGCGGGCGAATCCGCCTCGCGGTTCATCGACTTAACGTCAACGGCCTGCGGATGCACATTCTCGAAGCCGGCTTCGAGACGTCCGGCCGCCGAGGCAGTGCTGATTGATCCACGGCTTTCCCGAGCTGGCATAGCTGGCGCCGCGTGAGCGGAGTCCGCTCGCGCGCGGCCGGTTATCCACGCCCTTCGCGCCGGACGTCGGCGACGGCCGCACGTCCGGCGCCGATGCCGTGACATGCGGCGACGACCTGCGTCCGTTCGGCACGGTCAACCGCATCCGTGACATGCTGGCGCTGGTCTCAGCCCTCGGCTACCGACCGTCAACGTCGTCGGTCACGATCCAGGGATCGCCGCTCGCAGGCTGGTGTGCGTGCGTGCGCGGCCCGACATCTTCCGCACCGTGGCGATGTCGAGCGCGCCGCGCGGCGGACCGCCGGCGCTCGCGTTCGCAACACCGCCAACGGAGCGCCGCGGCCGGCCGCGGATCCGAACGCCATCTACGCCGAGCTCGCAACGCTGACGCCGCCGCGCAAGCACTATCAGCGTTATTACCAGACGGCAGAGGCGAACGAAAACATGCGGCACGCACGTCAGGGGCTCAACGCCTTCCTGCGCGCCTACTACCACATGAAAGCGCGACTGGAACAGGCGACCGCATCCGGGCCCTGACCGCCGCGAACGGGGCCAAGCTGCCCCGCTACTACGTCATGGATCTCGACAAGGGGATGGCTGAGCAGGTGGCGTCCGAGATGCCGTCGCCCGCGGAAATCGCTGGCGATGCCGGTGGCTGCCCGGACTCGGAGCTGCGCGTACAGCGATATACGGGCGCACGGGCTTTCAGGGCGGACTCAACGGCTACCGCGGCAGCCGGGCGACGGCGACCTGCAGCTCTTCGCCGGCCGCACCGTCGACGTGCCGTCGACGCTTCTTCGGCGGCAAACGCGACTGGGGTGTCTATCAGAACCCCGGCGCGCTCGAGCGGCTCGAGAAGAGCGTGACGACGAAATATCAGGGCACCCACCTGGTCGACGGCAGCCGGGCACTGGAGTAGCAGGAGCAGCCCGAAGCGGTCCAGCCGGCTGCCCTCGATTTCCTGGCGAACAGCTGAGACTTGCAACGCCTGGATGATCCCGGGTCGGACCCGGATCAGACACCAGACCTGATCCCGGATCAGACCGGGATCAGATCAGGATCGGATATCTGTGCGGCGGAGCGCCGTACGAGCGCTCGCGACATCACCGCGGCCGCTTGAACAGTCCCCGCATAATACTCGCCTTGCCGAGAATGTGTGTCACCTGCATCGCTTTCATCACGTTCGCGCGCGTCTCGAACGCGTCGGCGGCCGGCGTCACGTCGAGCTTCGTGTCGAGCGCGTAGACCTCGAACATGTAGTGGTGCGTCGGACCGGTGGCCGCGCGCGCCGGGGCCGCGAGTACATCGCACCGGTACGCGCTGATCTGATAGCTGCCGTCCGCCAGCTGCGGCGCCTTTGGGAACGCCTTCCGGCAAACCGGTGGCCGTCGCCGGGATGTTCCACACCACCCAGTGCGCCTGATCGTCGGTCGTCTTGTTGCGGGCGACGTCGCATGATCGTGCATGTTGAGCACAGAACGATTGCGTCCCGGCGCGGCGCGTTCGTCCACGTGATCGCGGGTGACAGGCCCTCGCCCGGCGCGACGCCTGTCGCCGCCTGACTGAACTTCACCGGAATCTGCCCGCCGTCCGGGAAGCCCGACACCGTCAGCGTCATGGGCGGCGCGGCCGGGGCGCCGGCGCGCTGGCCGCCCCGCTCCTGCGCGTGGCACAAAGATACGTCACGGCGATCACGGCCATCGTCACGAGACGATGAACAGGCGACTCGTCAACATCTTGGTCACTCCCTGAAGGAAAGCGCCGCTGTGAATCAGGTAGAATCCTGCGCCGTGACGATACCGACTCCGACGCCGGCAAACCAAGGTGGTGGGATTCCTCCTGTTCCTCGTCATGCCGGCAGGCGGCCTTGCTGCTGGGGACGAGTCAGTCGCTCACCCTCGACCGCAACGCCTCCGGGGTCGGTCACGGCGGAATCGCGTGGCGACTCGCGGGCGTGCCGCTGATCAGACGCTCGGTCACCGGCTTGCGCGAGGTCCGCCCGTGCCGATGGAACCTCAGCACGCGCGACGAGCGCCTCGTCGACCTATCACGACTTCTGGGGCCGGCGGGTCATCCCAGCGCGTCGTCCTCGTCGGCGACTCGCAGGTCGATATCCGTATCGCGAGGATGTCTCGCTGATTCGATCGTTTCTGACCAACCCGCGCAACAATCGGGTGCAGCTGACGCAGCGCTGGACGTCCGGCGGGAGCGGCGTCGTTCGCGCTCCGACGCGCTGGCCGCGCTCACCGCGATCGGCGCCGTGTGCGGCAACAGGTGGCAGGCCGCGATCCGTTGAGTGGCGCGCCGCGAAAGGTCCGGCCGCTGCCGCCTGCGGATCGGCCGCGCCGTCTTCGTCGGCGGCATCGTCGTGCTGTTCTGGTTCTTCACCGCGGGCCATCGCATTTTCGGTCCTCTCGCGCCGAGGAAGGTGCAGGCGCTCCACGCAAGCGGCCGGCCGCGACGATGCGGCGAGCGTGACGTCAGCTGTGAATCAGGGCGTGTTCGTCGACGCCCGGACGGCCAGGACATGACGGCGCTGATGCTGCGGCGCGGAATGGCGCCGGCGCCACGCCGTCGACGCGCTGCTCCACGCCGGCGCCAACCTGGGCCTGCGCGATCTCAACGACAACACGGCCCTGATGGCTACGCGTTCAAACGAAGCACGGACGTGGCGATGCGGCTGCTCGACGCCGGAGCCGGCGTCGAAGACGCCGACGCCAACGGCCGGACCGCTCTGCACCTGGCGGCGGAAGCCGGCCATGCTGCAGTGATCCGAGCGGGTGCTGAAGGCGGGCGCGAACGTCAACCAGCGTGACGCACATGGCTGGACGCCGCTGTCGTTCGCGAGCGCGGGCGGACACGACGACCGCGGTGGCCCGTGTTGGTGAATGCCGGCGCCACGACGCGTCCCGCAGAGCGCCGCCGACATTGACCGAGTCCCCGTCGGCAGCGTCGCGGTGGCATTGGCTGCCGATCGGAGTGCTTCACCGCCTTTGCCGCCCTGAACATGCTCGACCGATACGATGGTTGCAGCGATAGGATACCCGCGTGCCCGAGCATCGCGTGCGCACAAGACGCTCGACGCACCGTAGGATTGGAGAGTCATGCCAGGAACACGACCCACTCGCCCTGTTCTTGCTCTTCCTCTCTGCTCCGCTCGCCATCCTCGTCGGCGCGCAAACCTATCCCCACGCCTTTCCGCGCAAAGGCGTGACGAAACTGTTCGAGAACGAGCGCGTGACGGCGTGGGATGTCCGCTGGCTCCGGCGACGTGCCGCAGCCGGTATCATCGCCACCAGTTCGACATGGCGGGTATGTACACGTGTGCGGACCCATTCGCGTGACGAGCCCAGACGGCGCCAGGTGCTCCGGTGACACCGTTCGAGGTGCCGCGTCCGTAGCTTCCAGCCCAAGGGCGTCACGCACAAGGAAGAGGCAATCGGCTTCCCTGGCGCGCCCGAGCGCGAGGCCGTGATGCTCGACCTGAAGGACGTGTCGTTCCCGCCGGTCACGAAAGCTGGTGCGCCCGCGGCGTTCCCGCGCGACGGCGCGCGGAAAGCGATCGACAACGAACGAGTGTTCGAATGGGATTACACCTGACGACGGGAAGGGCCGTCGCGCAGCACATCCACGAGCGCGATTCAGTGGAGGTGTTCTTCGATCCGGGCACCATCCGCTATCGAGCCGCGGATGGGAAAGGAAGAAACGAAGACGTTCAAGCGGAAGGATGCGCGGTTCGTGCCGCGCGGAACGATCGACAGCGAAGAAGCAGTCAGCGGTTCGCCTCGCGCCGTGATCGTGGAACTGAAATAGCGAGCGGTTACCGCTGCGGCAGTGCGAACGCGATACTCGCCCGAGTAACTCCCGCCGCTGACGGCGACGACGATGAACTGCCGCCCGTTCAGCATGTAGGTCATCGGCGTCCCCGATTGCTGGGCCGGCAGAAACACGCGTGCCGACTTCTCTTCCCGTCGCTTTGTCGTAAGCGCGCAGCATGGCTGCCGCGCGCGCGACCGGATGCTGTCGTCGCGAGCGGATCGCCCATGATCACGAGCGTCTTCGTCACCAGCGCGCCAACCGCGCCCGACTGCCCCGTTCGCGGAATCGTCAACCCTTTGAGTGCCGGGTGATTCCGGACGCTGTCGGGTGTCTCGCCGTGCGCGACCTGCCAGAGGATCTCACCGCGATCGAGATCGATGGCGGTGAGCCGGCCGTACGGCGGTTTCAGCAGCGGTAGGCCCTGAGGCGACGCGTCTGCGTTGACCGCTCCATCGTTCGTCGTTGCGGCGGGCGCCGAGCTGCCCTGGCCGCCTGCCTGTCCTGAGCCTGTCGAAGGACGCGCCGGCGCGTCGGCGCCGACGTTCTCGCCGGGGCCGGAGATATAGCGCACGCCGGTCAGGGCGTTTCCGGATACATACGGGAGATCCGAGAACTCCTTGCTCGGCGGCGGCAGCAGGCCGAGAACCGGAAACGACGTGAACGACGGAACGTAGGCGATGTGCGTTTCGGGATCGAACGAGCCGCCGGGCCAGTTCGTGCCACCCGACGAGCGGAAGCCGGCAATCGGTCCCTCGGCCTTGCTGACCGGCGGCGGCGTGAAGATCGGCCCGGTCTTGTAGCGCGCGGCGATCTTCACCGCTTCCGCGCGTAGCTCCGGCGTGAAGTCGATCAGGTTATCTACCGTGACGCCCTGATGATCGTACGGCGGCGGCTTGGTCGGAAACGGCTGCGTCGGTGACGTCTTCTCGCCCGGCACGTCTGACTGCGGGACGGGCCGCTCTTCGATCGGAAAGATCGGCGCGCCGGTCGCGCGATTGAAGCAGATACAGCATCGCCTGCTTGCCCATCGCGGCGACCGCCTTCACCGGCTGACCGTTCACCGTGATATCGACGAGCATCGGCGCCGCCGCGACGTCCATGTTCCAGATGGGATGATGCACGAGCTGGTAGTGCCACTTGCGCTGGCCGGTGCGGTAGTCGATCGCGACGATGCTCTCGGCGAAGAGGTTGTTGCCGGGGCGCAGGCCGCCGTAGAAGTCGGAGCTCGGCGTCTCGACCGGCAGATAGGCGAGGCCGAGATCTTCGTCGACCGAAATCTGGTTCCACACGCCGGTGTTGCCGGTCACGGCCCACGATTCCTTTTCCCAGGTGTCGTTGCCGAACTCGCCCGGCCGCGGGATGGTGTTGAACGTCCACAGCCGGCTTCCGGTGCGGACGTCGTAGCCGCGCACCAGGCCCTTCGTGTTGTTGTGCGTCTTCGGTGTGCCGCCCTCGAGGAACGAGGAGCCGATCATGCACGACGCCGTCCTTCGTTACCGAGCGGCGTCGAGTGCACGCCGATTTCGCCGTTCACGAGATCGATCGGCTGCTCCTTGCCGAAGACCGCGCCTTCCTTCAGATCGACGATGCCGTCCTTGCCGAAGCCAGGAATTTTCGCGCCCGTCGTCGCGTCGAGCGCCACGAGCCGGTAGCCCGTCGTCACGTAGAGGATCCGTTCCTCTCGCCCATCGGTCCAATAGGCGACACCACGTCCGGAGAGCTGCCGCGGCGACGCCGCCGCGCGCGCGCCCTCGCACTCGCGTGGACCCAGCGCAGCTCGCCAGTCGACGCGTCGAGCGCGACGACGGCGCGGCGCGTGCCCGGCGGTGGTGTAGAGAATGCCGTTGACTTCGAGCGGCGTGCCCTCGAGCTTGAACTCGGGGCGCGGGCCGAGGCTATCGGTTTTGAACCGCCAGGCGACCTCGAGGCCGTTGAAGTTGCTGACGTCTATCTGCGCGAGCGGCGAATAGTGCTGATGCCGGAGATCGCCGCCGTACGCGCGCCACTCCACATTCGGATTGGCCGGAGCCGGCGCCCGCTGAGCCGCGAACGTCGCCGCCACGGTTGCAGCCGCGAGCACAGCCGTAAGGACGGTCTTCGGGGTCATGGGCGGCTTCTCCGTTCACCGCGGCAGTATACGCTGACAAGTGAGAAGCCCGTGTGTGTCACAATGGTGGGCTTCCGAGTCGCGCCATTGAGCTGCGCGACGAGGAACGTCAGTAACTGGAGGCGACGATGACAGGAAGAATACGAACGCTACGAGTCGACAAAGGGTTTCGGGTTTATTCAGGATGATGCCCAGAAGGAGTACTTTTCCACCAGAGCGCCGGTACGGCGAGGGGCTGCAGGATCTGCGCGAAGGTGATACGGTCGAGTTCGACGTCGGTCAGGGACCCAAGGGTCCGCGCGCGGAGAACGTCCGCCGCACGTCCACATAACAAAGCCAGACCGCTTGGGTTGGCCGCGAGGGTCGCGGCCAGGGCGGTCGCCTTCCCTAACGTGGCGTGCGGCAGCGCACGTATTGTTGCCCCATCGATCAGCAGAAGAAGATCTGCACGAGTCGGGCATCGCCGTAGGTCTGTCCGAACGCCGACGCGCGCTGACGCGGGCTCGGTGTAGAAGTCATCGACGATGTAGATGGCGTCACTCCTGGCGAAGCGTCAGCGCCGGATCCACGCGGCTCGCGCGGCGGGCCGGCAAGCCATCCCGTGACGCCAGCGCCACTCCAGCCAGCACGCCGGCGGCGACGACGAGCGTCGCGAGGTCGCGGCCGCCGACTCCATAAAGCTGCGCTTCCACGTACCGGCCGAGCGCGAGCGCCAGGACCGCGCCGATGAGAATGCCGCCGGCCGCCATGCTCGCCGCCTCGCGCAGCACCATCCGCAGGACGTCGCCGCGGTTTGCGCCGAGCGCAATCCGGACGCCGATCTCGCGCGTGCGCCGGGAGACGGAGAACGCCATCACCCCGTAGAGTCCGAGGGCGGCGAGTCCGGTCGCCAGGAGGCCGAACGACAACGACAGCGACGCCACCAGCCGTTCCGGCCGCAGGGACCCGGTCGATCTGCTCGTCGAGCGTCCGATAGTTGGCGACGGGAATCGCCGGGTCGTGGCGTTTGACCAGTTCCTGCATGGCGCGTCGCAGCAGCGCGGGATCGCCCGCCGATCGCACCAGCACGAACGAGGCGCCCAGAACGTCGAACTGCGTGTACGGCAGATAGAACGTGCGCCGCGGTTGGTCGCGGATGTTGTTCAAGCGGGCATCCTTCGCCACGCCGACGATTTCATGCGAGAGTCGTGGCGGCCGTGCATAGTCGAACGTCAGCGTATGGCCCAGCGGATCGCTGTGCGGGTAGTACTCCGAACGAATGACTCGCTGACGATCGCCACGCGGCGCGACGTCCGCCGTATCGGACTCGGAGAAGTCGCGGCCGCGAACGAGCGGCGTGCCGACGGTGGCGAAATACCCCGGCGCGACCGCGTTCGCCACCGAGTTCGGACGTTCGCCGGCAGCCGGGGTGTAGCCTTCGACATCGAGGCCGAACCCGATCATCGCGTCACTCCAACACCGGCGCCACCGCGAGCGTGGCGCTGCTCACGCCGGGGAGCGCGCGCACGTCCTCGACCACAGCGCGAAACAGTGTTTCGATCGGGCGCGGTCGTAGCCGGCGGCACCCGCGTCGAGCTGGAATTGCACCAGGTGATCGGTGCGAAAACCGGTGTCGGTGTGCCGCAGGTTGGACAACGTGCGGAGGAACAGGCCCGACGCCGCGACGAGCACGAGGCCCAGCGCCACCTGCGCCGTCACGAGCATGCGGCGCAGGCGCACGTGGCCGCCGATAGCGGAGGCCGCGCCGGATTTGAGCCGCCTGCGCGCGACGGCAGGCCGTGTCGCGAAGAGCGCGGGCAGCAAGCCGAACACGACGCCGGTCGCCGCCGACACGCCGAGCGTGAAGGCCAGCACCGCGCGAGTTCAGGAACGCCGTGGCCAGTTGGAGCCGGTTGGCCGTTTCTCCCATCTCCGCGACCAGCAGCCGGATCGTGACCGACGCCACGGCCAGACCGGCGAGTCCTCCCAGGATGGCCATGACCGCGCTCTCGGTGAGTAATTGCCGGACCACGCGCCCCCGTGACGCGCCGATCGCCAATCGAATCGACATCTCCCGCGATCGCGACGCGGCTCGCGCCATCTGGAGCCCGGCGATGTTCGCGCACGTAATCAACAGCACGAGCACCGTCATCGCCATGACGGCTTCGAGCGGAGTTCGAGTTCCGCGCGAAGGCCCGACGTCCCGCGGTGCGCATCGTCCGAGCCGCAGCCTGCCCTGCTTCCATTCATCGCCGCGCGGCGCACGCTGGCCCCATGCCGGCGACGTCCTGCTCGAGCTGCGCGACGTACAGAGGCTGCAGCTGTGCCTCTGCCTGCTGGCGCGTGACCCCGGGACGGAGCCGGCCGTAGAGCTGAAAATGACGCGCTCCGCGTAGTCGAGCGCGGTGCCGTAGGTCTCCACCTCCGCCAGCATCATCGTCGGCACGAAGACATCGATCGCTCCCCCACCTCCAGTCCGTTGAAGCCCTGTTCCGCGATCCCGACGACGGTGAATGGATGGCCGCCCACGCGAACGGCCCGACCGACGATGTCGGCGCGGCGCCCCAGTTGCTCGACCCAGAAGCCATGGCTCAGCACGATGACGGGATGGCCGCTCCGGATCCGATCGTCTTCATCCGACAGCAGCCGGCCGGTCAATGCGTGGACACCGAGCACCTCGAAGTAGTTGCCGCTGACGATGCTGGCGGCGGCACCGGACGGTGGTGCTATCGATCGTCAGGTTCACGGCATCGGTGCACTCGGCGAGCAGGCCGGAGAAAACCTGCTGGTGTTCGCGCAGGCCGCGGTAGACCGGATGCGACCAGGTCCGGCTGCCCGCCGTCCATCCATTGCGCAACCCCGTCGGGTTGAGCATGACCAGCTCGCGCGGGCGCTCACACCGGCAGCGACTCGAGCAGCAGCTTGTCGATGATGCTGGAAGATCGCCGTGTTGGCGCCGATCCCGAGCGCCAGCGACACGAGCACTGCCGCTGATGCGAATCCCGGGCTTCCGCATCAGCGAGCGACAGCCGTAGCGAATGTCCTGCATCAGGTGTTCGACCAACTGCATGCGCCTCATGTCGCGGCACTCCTCTTTCTTCTGATCGATGCCATCCATGGCGAGCAGGGCGAGTCGGCGGGCCTCCTCGGGCGACCGGCCGCGCACGATCTCGAGCTCCATCCGCTGCTCGACGTGGAACTGAAACTCGTCCGCGAGTTCCTGTTCGAGGCGGTCGCGATGCAGAAGGGTTCTCAGACGCAGCGTGAGCCGACGGAAGCCACCGCCACTCGGGCACGGGATCAGATCTCGCTGAGGCGGACGACCCGCGAAATCGCGCCGGCGAGCACGTTCCCAGCTGGCGGTTTCGCGCTCGAGGGGCGCGCCGGCCGGCCGGGGTGAGCGCGTAGAACTTCGCGCGCCGGCCGTTGGCGGTGACTTTCCATTCGGCGCGGAGCCAGCCCTCCTGCTCGAGCTTGTGCAGCGCCGGAGTACAGCGCGCCGTCGCTGACCTGGAGGACGTCGCTCGAGATCTGTGTCAGGCGCTGGCTGATCGCCCAGGCGTGAAGCGGTTCGAGGCGCGACGATCTTGAGCAGCAGGAGATCGAGCGTTCCCTGGACGAGGTCGGCTGGGCGGCTCATGCCATCTCCTCTTGGTTACCGAGGCCAATGTGCCACATGTGCCCTCGGTAAGCAGGAAAGCCGTTCAGAACCTCCATTCAGAGCTACGACAAGTTCAAACACGTGTTTTTATACATGTGTTTGAATCATGCGCCGCCGCCTCTTCGTCCTGCTGCTCATCGTCGCCGCCGGCTCCGCCGCGCGTCTACGCCTACCTGGAACCGCCGGCCGGGCGCACTGGTCCTGACCGGCATCGTCACGACCAACGACGTCGTGGTCAGCCCGCAGGTCGCCGGCCAGATCCGCGCAGCTGCTGGTGGCCGAGGGCGACGCGGTCAAGAAGGACCAGCTGCTCGCGGTCATCAATCCCGAAGAGCTGCAGGCGGATACCGCGTACTACTCGCACAACGTCGCCGGCCTCTCCTCCCAGGTGCGCGAATCGGAGGCGGCGCTCCGGTTCCAGGAGCGGCAGACCGCGGATCAAATCAACCAGGCGGAATCGACGCTGGCGTCGATCATTGCGCAGGTCGGCGCGGCCACCGCGGAACTGGAGCAGGCACGGCGTGACCTTCACGCGCACGCAGGATCTCTCACGGGCGGGCGTCGCCTCGGCGCAGGACCTGGACGCGGCGCGCGCTGCCGTGGGGGCCGCCCAGGGCAAGGTCGACGCGCTCAAGAAGCAGGCCGAGGCGCAGCGCGCGTCGATCGCCATGGCCCGCTCAAGCGCCGAACAGGTCGCCGTCCGGCGCAGCCAGGTGCAGGCGAACGAGCATCATGCAGGCCGCGGCGGCCGCGCAGCAGACCGAAGGCCGACGTGCGGCTTCGCTACGCCGAGCTCCACGCGCCGATCGATGGCATTGTCGACGTGCGCGCTACGCGGCTGGGCGAAGTGGTCAATCCCGGCCAGCCGGTGCTGACGCTGATCAACCCCGACGACCTGTGGGTGCGCGCCGACGTCGAGGAGAGCTACATCGACCGCGTGCGGATCGGCGACAAGCTCACCGTGCGCCTGCCATCCGGGGTGGAGCGCGAAGGCACCGTGTTCTACCGCGGCGCTGACGCCTCGTTCGCCACGCAGCGCGACGTCAGCCGCACGAAGCGCGACATCAAGACCTTCGAGATCCGCCTCCGCGTCGACAACGCCGATCGCCGTCTCGCCGTCGGGATGACGGCATATGTGGAGCTGCCGACGCAGTAGGTCCGGCTGAAGCCGGACGCCACGACTGGCCTGATGATCGCATTTCGCTCGTCCACTTCGTGACCGATCGAACGGGGCGTCCGGCTAGCCGGACCAGATAGCCCCATGAACGCCATCGACGTTCGAGCCATCGTCAAGAAGTTCGGCGAGTTCACCGCGGTGAACGGGATTTCGTTCGCGGTCGACGAGGGCGAGATCTTCGGGCTGCTTGGCCCGAACGGCGCCGGCAAGTCGACGCTGATCCGCATGCTGACGACGCTGCTGCCGCCGACCGCGGGGTACGGCGCTGATCAACGGCTTCGACGTCGTGCAAGCAGGCCGACGGCGTGCGCCGATCGATTGGCGTCATCCCGCAGGCGATGACCAGCGACCTGGAGCTGAGCGTCGAGGAGAACCTCATCATCTTCTCGAAGCTGTGCGGCGTCCCGCGCGACAAACGCGAGCGGCTGATCGACGGGCTGCTGGCAGGCGGTCGAGCTCACGCAGTGGCGGCACGCCCAGGTCAAGAACCTGTCGGGCGGCATGCGGCGCCGCGTCGAGATCGCGCGCGGCCTGGTGCACGAGCCCCGGATCTTCTTCCTCGACGAGCCGACGACCGGGCCTCGATCCCGTGTCGCGCGTCGCAGTGTGGGAGATGCTTCAGCGCGATCAAGCGCGAGCGCGATCTCACGATTCTGCTGACGACCCACTACATGGACGAAGCCGACAAGCTCTGCGATCGCATCGCGATCGTCGACCACGGCGAGCTCAAGGCGCTCGATTCGCCGAGGACGCTCAAGGCGTCGATCCCGGGGCTGAACACGTCGAGGTGACGCTTCTCGTCGCCGCCGACGGGTGGGCGCGGACGCTCGAATCGCTGCCGAGCGTTGAAGGCGTGACGACGCACGATCACGTGTTCCGCATCGCCACCACAACGGCCCGGCGACGACGACGGCCGTGCATGGAGAGACGGCGGCGCGCGCGGGCGTGCCGTCCTGTCGCTGGCGGTGCAGAGCACGACGCTCGACGACGTGTTCGTGCACTACACGGGCCGGCGCTGCGCGACGAGCTGCAGGAGCGCTCGGCCAAGGACAGTCCCTTCATGATGCGGAGAGCGTGAGCCGCGATGCATCGCGCCTGGGCCATCATCGAACGCGAGCTGCGGCGCTTCCGGCGCAGCCCGGTCCTGATCGTCGATCTCGCTGATCTTTCCGGTCGTTCAGCTCGTCGTGCTCGGCTACGCCTTCGGCGGCAACGTCAAGCACCTGAAGGTGGCGATCGTCGATCAGGACCACGGCGTGCCGGCGGTGCGAGTGCGCGAGCTGGCATCGGCGATGGCTTCCGGCGCCGGCACGATCGACACCGTCGACTATGCCGATCCCGGAGCAGGCGCTGACCGATCTGCGGAACGGCCGCGTGAACGGCGTGCTGACGATTCCGCCGGAGTTCTCGCGGCGCGTGCTCGAGAAGAATCAGCCGCGCGTCGCGCTCATCGAGGACAACACCGACACGTTCGTGTCGAACGCGCTCGGCGGCATGCTGTCGGCGGATGATCGGCCGCCTACGACCAGCCGGCCGCGCGACCGCGCGTCGCCCGGCCAGGCGACGCTCGACGTCGTCGAGGTCTATCCCGTGCGTGCCGTACGTGCAGTATCTGCTGCCGGGCTCGGTCGTGATGTCGATCTTCATGATGGTGATGATCGGCGGCGGCATCATCTTCATCGACGACAAGGCGCGCGGGCTGCACGAGGGCTACCTCGTCACGCCGATCACCAAGTTCGAGCTGATCGCCGGCTTCAACATCTCCGGCACGATCAAGGCGGTCCTCGCCGGCATCGTCCTGATGCTGATCGGCTCGCTGATCGCCGGCGTCCCGAATCCGTTCGATCCGATGCGGCTGTTGCGGCTGTTCGTCGTCATCGTCGTCACCGCGTTCGCGCTGATCAGCCTGATGTTCCTGCTGATGGTGCGCGTCACCGATCCGCTGCTGCCGCGCGCCATGTTCGGCGTGCTCAACACGCTCCTCTATTTCCCGAGCGGCGCCGTCTATCCGCAGCAGGGCTTCCCGGGCTGGATGCAGGTGATCGCCGTCGTCGATCCGTTCACCTACGCCGTCCACGCGCTTCAAGTGCCTGCTGCTCAAGAACACGGGCTTCGACGCGATCGCCTACGACCTGATGTTCCTGTCGCTGTTCGCCGTCGTGGCGATGACGGCCGCGACCCGGCTGTTCAAGCGGACGCTATGAAACGCGATGACGCGACGCGGGCGCGCGCTGCTCGCAGCAGCGCCGAGCGCGCCTGTTCGCCGATCGCGGGTTCAAGAAGGTGACCGTCCGCGAGATCTGCCGCGCCGCCAGGGCGAACGTGGCGGCGATCAACTACCACTTCGGCGACAAGCTGGGCCTGTACCGGGAGGTCCTGCAGTCCGCGATCGACGGCATGCGGGCGACGACCGACGCGGCCCGCGAAGCGGGCGAAGGCGCACGCGCCCGACGAACGGCTGCGCCGATCGATCGAGGCCTTCGTCACACGCGTGCTGTCGGACGATACCGGCACCGTGCACAACCTGATTCACCGCGAGATCAACGACCCGACGCCGGCGCTCGACGCGATCGTCGAGCAGGGCATTCGCCCGCGCATCGATTATCTGGCGCGGCTCGTCGTCCGATCTGGTGGGCGTGCCGGCCACGGACCGACGGGTCTTGCGATTGCGTGGCGAGCATCCATTCGCAGCTCGCCGCCTACTTTCCGAATCCGATCACGACGCGTCTTGGGTTTTCGAAGACACCCAGGACGATGGAGGACATCCGAGAGCATCGCCGGACACATCGCCGAGTTCTCGCTCGGTGGCGTGCACGCGACCGCCGCACGAGCGAAGCCGGGCAGCCGCGCAGAAGCGGATCAGGAGATGACGCTGTGCCGTTTGATCCAGTCGATCACGACGTCGCGAACGGTGATCCCTTCGTCGGTCATCGGGAACGCCTTGCCCTGCAGCTCGACCCAGCCGAGTGCCGTGTAGCGCGACGTCGACAGTCGATACGTCTTCGCCGGGTTCGATCGTCGTCGCCCCAGCTGAGAGCAGCGGCTGCAGGTGGTTCGGAAACAAGTCGGCCAGCTCTCGGCCGGACAACGTCATGCGTGACCGCCGGATCCTGGAACGGCGACATGTTCCAGATGTGGCGCTGCCAGAAGACCGCCTTCGGGAATGACGCGTCGCGCACGCTGCCGCGGCTCGATGAAGGCCGCGTCGGCCTTGAAGCGGTCGATCAAGACCTGCTGCATGAGCATGCGGCCGGCGTCGCGGTCGACGAGCTTCGTGGAGCGGCCGATCGGCATGTCCACGACCGCCGCCACCTTGGCCTCCCACGCCTGCACTTCGCGATTCACGTCGGGGTCGGCGGGGATCACCCGCAGAATCCACGGGCAGGCGCGCCCACTCGTGCCACACGATGCGGCGGCGCTCGGTGTCGTAGCGAAGCCTCAGGCGGCCGACGTCGCGACCGTAGCCGTCTCGCCTGCACGCCGATCCGGCCGTCGTGCTCCAGCTCCTTGTCCAGGCCATCGTGAGGGTGTCCGGAACACGACGACCGCGACGTCGGGTAGCTCCTCCAGCACCTGCTCCGCCTCGCGAATTCGGATGTGGCCGAGCACGAGTGACGAGATCCGGCGCGCTCTTTGGCCTCGGCCACCACCGGGCGCAGGCTGTCGACGACGGGCGCAACGTGCCACGGGCCCATCTCGGTCGCGCGGACCGGAAGGTTTTCGAGCAGCGCGCCGACGATCGCCAGCCGCACCCCACCGACCTCCCGCACGACGTACGCCTTGTCGAGCATGCGCTCGCCGCGGTCGTTGACGACGTTGGCGTTCACGGTTTCGATCGAGGTGACTTTGAGGAATTCTGCGATGAGCTTCCGCCAGCCGTAGTCGAATTCGTGGTTGCCGAGCGTGTTGACGTCGATGCCCATCCGGTTCGCGACCTCGTAGACCGGCACGCCTTCGAACATCGTGCTCCACCGGCGTCCCCTGCACGAGATCGCCGGCGTGCAGCGCGTGATCGAGGCTGGCGCCGCGGCGCGTTCGCGCCTGAGCAGCGTGGCGACGTGGGCGAAGCCGCCCAGTCCGTCGGCGTTAGGCGTCAAACGCGCGTGTAGATCGTTGACGTGCAGGATCGTGGAGGTCGCGGACGGGGCTTTGCGGGAGGGCGGACGGAGGCTCGCCCACAACAGACCGGCGATCAGCGTCCGGACGATCGCGTTCATGCCGGAATCATGCACCGGCAACGGGCCGGTTACTGCGGCAACGTGAGGCGCTTGACCACCTCGTACAGGAACGTCTGTCCTTCGTAGAAGGATTGCACGCTGAGACGCTCGTCCTGCCCGTAGTGAAACGGATGTCGTCCCGGTCGTAGAAGAACCCTGGACGCCGTAGGTCGGGATGCCGGCGACGCGCAGATACAACCCATCGGTCGCCCCCATCACCATCATCGGCACGGCCCGAACTCCGGGCCACATCGCCACTGCGTCACGGTGCGGATGGCACCCATCACGTCGTCTCGCATCGGCGACGGCGGCCCGCTCACCACCGGACCATCGACGACGACTTCGACCTGATCGTCTGCGATGACGCGCGTCAATGTCTTCGCTCACATCCTCAGAGGGTATCGTCGGGCAGCACGCGGCAGTTACGTTGGCCGCCGCCAGCTGCGGCAACGCATTTCTTGGCATGACCGGCTTCGAGCTGCGTGGCGCGCACGTCGTTCGCAGCGTCGCGTTCCAGGCGGTGGTCGCGCGTGCGACGCGCTCCATGGCGGCCGGATCGCGATTCGGCCACCTTGGCCAGCTCGCCGGCGATCGCGCCGCCCTCGATCGACGCACATCGCCGCGAAGTAGCCTCGCGTCACCAGATTGGTCTTCAACGGAAAGGCGAATTTGGACAGCCGGTCCAGCGCGCCGGCGAGGTGGTAGATCGCGTTGTCCGACACCGGCAGCGAACTGTGGCCGCCCTTGTTGCTTCACCTGAAGCCGATAGTTGACCACGTATTTTCGCTGACCTGCACGTCGTTCGACAGCCGCTTCCCGCCGGCGGATTTCCCCCAGCCGCCTTCGTTCAGACAGAACTCGGCGTCAATCAGCGCGCGCTGGTTCTTGAGCAGCCACTGGACACCGCTGTAGGGCCCGCCGCCCTCCTCGTCGGCGGTGAGCGCCACGATGATGTCGCGATCGGGCCGGAAGCCTTCGCGCTTGTAGCGGATCAGATTGGCGATCCACACCGCCGCCTGCGCCTTGTCGTCGCCGGTTCCGCGGCCGTAGAAATAACCGTCCTTCTCAATCAGGGTGAACGGATCCATCGTCCAGTCTTCGCGTCTGGCTTCGACGACATCCGTGTGCGCGAGGAGCAGGATCGGCCGGCGGCCGCCCGGTGCCGCGATAGCGAACGACGAGGTTCGCTTTCGTCGGGATCGCGCCGCCGACGAAGATGTCGGCGTCTGGAAACCCGGCGGCCTTGAGCCGGCGCGCCACGGCTTCGGCCACGGGCGTCGTGGCGCCGGTCGTGAAACCGGAGTTGATCTCCACCATTTCCTTGGTAAATCGCCGCGCGCCAGCTGCCGCTCTGATTCCGGGAGGCATGGTCTGCGCTGCGAGCACAGACACCGATGCCACGGAGATGACGGCGACGTAAGTCTCGCAATCTGGGCACGCGAACACCCCACTGCAAGGAGACCAAAACCGGGACCAACCCTATCAGCACGCTTGTCATTACCGGAATCGGATGTCCCGGGCGCCCTAGAGTGTACGATGACGCGATGTTCCCCTACCACGACGAGAACGAGACCCTGCGGCCGGCCTACGTCACGATGGCAATCATCGGGCTCAACGTGTTGGCGTGGCTGTTGGTGCAGGGCGCCGGAGCGCGTATGCGGGTCGCCGCATCGGTCTGCAACCTGGGGCTGGTGCCGGCCGAGCTGATGCGGTCGGTACCGCCCGGCACCGCGTTTCCGCTGGGCGATGGCGATCCGGCGTGCATCGTCGATCCGGGACGCCAACCCATTCACGTCCTCACGTCGATGTTCCTGCACGGCTCCTGGATGCACCTGCTCGGGAACATGTGGTTCCTGTGGCTGTTCGGGAACAACATCGAGGACTCGATGACGCGGCCGCGCTTCGTCGCGTTCTACCTCGCTGTGCGGAATCTGGCGGCGGCCTTGCTGCAAGCCGTCGCTCGCCGATCTCGATCGGTGCCGATGGTCGGCGCATCCGGCGCGATCAGCGGCGTGATGGGCGCGTATCTTCTCCTCTACCCTCGCGTGCGGGTGTTCACGCTGGTGCCGCTCGGGTTCATCTCATGACGACGATGGCGCTGCCGGCGTGGGCGCATGCTGCTGTATTGGGCGTTTCTTCAGTTGGTCAGCGGCCTGTTCACCGGCGTGTCGGGTGCCCAGGGGGCGTCGCCTCTTTGGGCGCACATCGGCGGCTTCGTCGCTGGACTACTGCTTGTTGGCCTCTTCCCGGCGGCCCGATCACGTCGTCGCGCATCGATCGAGCCCGTGGAGGCCCAACCAGGGCCGATGGGTTTAGTGCCTGTTCATTTGATCACCGCTTGAATCACCCGAGTCACGGCGTCCTCGCCGGGCGCCGCGCCTTCGGCCGCGATGGTCAGGATGTAGGCGTTGCTCTGGTTGGCGTAGCCCCGCACCATCGTGAACAGTCGCGCCGGCGCCGCGAGCGTTATCCGGCAGTTCTCGTCCGAGCCGCTTTGTGCGGGCGGCAGTCGTAGGCTGAGGTGCTCGGATTGGTCCCGATGCGAACGTAGAGGTCGGCATCGCCGCCGGGCGCTGCTGGATCGTGGGCCAGGGTCACGACGTAGCTGCCAGCCGCCAGCGGCGGAGTGCTCACGCGCTTCTCCTCACTCTTCGCCACCGACGACTGCACGCGAATCGGCAGCACCACGCCGCCGGCCTCGGCACGAATGTGTTGTCCCCTTCCCCGTGACCATGAGCGACCTGCGCCGAGTGGACCTGGTTGAAAAATCTGCTCATGCCGTGCGTGGGACGTCATAACTCAATAGACCATTGATGAGGGCCATGGTCGCCCCGCTTTGGGAACTGAAATACGCCGGCATCGCGTTGACGCACGACGTCGGTGTATTTGGTGCCGATCGGATCGTCAGAGTTGATGTCAACGTGACGGTCAAACAGTGACGAGTCGAGATACGCGACTGTGTCGCTGCCATTCATGAAGACCATCACGTACTGGCCCGCGATCCACGACCCTTTGCGCGCCAGCGCCCGCACGTTGGCGCCGAGCCCGGCGTGGCCATTGTAGACGATGAGGTCGGCGCGTCCGGACAGCGTCTCGTAGCGGGAATCGAAAGCCATTCCCGCCATTCTCAGGTTGTCGACCAGGAAGGCAAACACCGCCACTCGCTTGCCGTCAGCCAGCTGGTTGCGCTGCTCGACGATCGGCATGCTCCGTGCCGGGGAGGACGGCACGTTGGCGGGAACCGTCTCGTACGCACGAACCGGCGCTCAGCAGCCGGCTCCTGGAGGCGCGGAGGAACTCGTTGTAGGCACTGATGCCGGCGTCCCCGTCGTCGCGCCGTCTTCGTAGCTTGCCGAAGATGGCGATCACGCGCAGCTCGCCGTCTTCCCACACTTTGTTGTACTCGAGAAACTTGCCGGTGGTGTTGAGGGAGAGACCGCCGCCGACGCAGTGATCCGCGTGATGTCGGCCTCGGCCAGGACGCAGCCTGGAGCGCTGGGCCGATAGTAGTACCACATGCTCCCCGCGTCCACGTCGTGCGCTCCGAAATCGACACAGGTGTGCTGCCGTGTACGTGGCGGCGAATGCCTCCAGGCCCTCGAAGCTGACATCGCGCGGCAGCGTGAAGGTGAACGACGTCGGCAGGTTTGTTTTGCTGCCCCAGGCGACGGGCACTCTGCGCGTGGTAGGTGACGCGGTAGCGGCCGCCGCCGAGCGAGATCTGCCGCACGTTGGTGAGGCACCACCTTGTCGAGCCGGCTCACCGAGTTGGAGGCGTTCAGCGATCCAATCGTATACAAGAGCTGATCTTTGATCTGATTCTCCGGGCTCCAGCCGCCGGTGGTGCGAGCTCGCCCTCAGAAAGCTCATGTCGAGCAGCGTGGCAATGGCGCTCGAATCCGCACGCGTGGTAGCAACCAGCGCTATCGACGCCGCCGTCCACACAACCAGGCGCATCGTCTTTTCGCGCGCCCAATCATTGTCGGGTCATGTCCGCGACGTGGGCGGCGTGATCGACGATCCTGCCGCGCGCGCGCCGCTCGACTGCCTCACGAAACGGCGCCGGCAGCGGCGTCTTTTTCATCGTGTCCGCCTCGATCAGCACGTGCACCGTCTCGATGGTGGTCAGGATCGCGGCCGCGTTCGGCCCGGCGAAACGTCGCCCGACAGCTGAACGACGTCGTGCCGAGCCGCACCGTCTCGATCTCGATCTCGAGCACGTCGTCGAAACGCGCCGCCGACTTCCATTCGATCGTCTGCTTCACGAGTTGAAAGTCGAGCCCTGACGCAATCAGCCGCGCCGTATCGAACCCGACGGCGCGAAGAAACTCGTTCAGCGCCACGTCGACGTAATATCGGCGTCACCGGCTGTTGAACACTACCTTCTGAGCGTCGCATTCGGCGTAGCGCACGCGCAGGTAATAACGAAACGGCGGCACGCGACCATTCTACTCACCTACCAGTGTACGATCGGCCCCGTGCGAGTGCATCTGATCACCGCCGAATCGCCAGAGTCGCGGCGCCTCCGCCGGGCCCGCCTGATTCAGTTTCCACAGCTGACCATGCCGCTGATCGCTGCGCTCACGCCACGCGACCACGCGGTTTCGCATACCGACGAAATCGTCGAACCGGTCCGGTTCGATGTGCCGGCGGACCTCGTGGGGATCACCGCGCCGACGCCGTCCGCCCTTCACGCCTACGCTCTCGCCGGCGAGTTCCGCCGCCGCGGCGTGCCGGTGGTGATCGGCGGACCGCACGCGACCGCTCTTCCGAGGAAGCCGCGCGCCACGCTGACGCCGTCGTCGTCGGCGAGGCCGAAGACACCTGGCCGCGCGTCCTCGACGATGCCCGCCGCGGCAAAGCTCGAGTCGATCTACGTCTCGACGCGACAGGCGCCGCTCGTCGGGATGCCCGCGCCGCGCTGGGACCTCATCGCGGGACGCCGCTACGGCAAGTCGGTCACGATCGCGACGACGGGGCTGTCCCCACCGCTGCGACTACTGCTCCATCCCGCTCCTCTACGGTCCGGGCACGATGCGCTACCGTCCCATCGACGAGGTTGTCCGCGAGGTGGCGACGAGCCCCACGCGCGCGGTCGTGTTCTGGGACGACAACATCGGCGCGAGCCCGCGCTACGCGAAGGAGCTGTTCACGGCGCTCTGATTCCGCTCAGGAAATGGTGGACGAGCCAGTGCACCGCCAACGCGGCGCGCGACGAAGAGCTCGTCGAGCTCGCGGCGCGAAGCGGCTGCAAGGCGCTGTTCCTCGGCCTCGAATCGATCTCGCAGGAGAGCCTCGAGGCCACGAACAAAGCGCACAACCGCGTGGTCGACTACCGGCGACTCATCGCGCACCTTCATCGCCACGGAATCGCGGTCCATCTCGGGATCATGTTCGGCTCGACCAGGACGATGCGGGCATCTTCCGCCGCACGGTCGACTTCCTCGAGGAGAGCTGCGTCGACGTCGCGACCGTGAGCATGGTCGTGCCGATGCCCGGAACGTCGACGTTCCATCGCCTGAACGCGGACAGGCAGAATCCTGACCACCGATTGGTCGAGATACGACGGCAAGAAACACTGCGTGTTCGAGCCCGCCCTGATGTCGCCGGCAGAGCTCGAGGCTGGAACGGAGTGGGTGGCGCGGCGCTTCTACTCGCCGCGCTCGATCGCCCGCCGCCTCCTCGGGGTCGCGCACCGGGCTCTGGTGGAACCTCCCGCGGAACGTGGGCTACATGCTCGCGGGTTAACCGCCGCTCGTCGTCTTCTTCGCACCCTCAGCCGGCGCAGCGATCTTCAAATGATCGTCCCACCAGCTCGAGGATTTGACGATGGTAGTCGTAGACCTCGTCGACGGTTGACGTGGGCATCCCGTGTCCGCCGTGCGTATAGGCGACCCACTTCACCTCCTTTGCCGAGGCGCCGCAGCGCGTGGTACATCTCCATCGACTGGCGGAACGGTACGTTGTGATCCTGCTCGCCGTGCATCAGGAGCAGCGGCGTCTTGATGCGATCCGCGAACATGACCGCCGAGTGCTGGATGTAGCTCTGGGGCTGCTCCCACAGCGTGCCGCCGATGCGGTCCTGGCTCTTCTCGGCGCGCGTGCGTGTTGCGGACGCCGAGCCGCGGGCTGTCGGTGTAGAAGCTGATCATGTCGACCTTGCCCGAGATGTTGATCGCGGCCTTGAACCGGTCGTCTGCGTGATCAGCAGCGCGGTCGCGTAGCCGCCGTAGCTCGTGCCCGGAGACGCCGAGTCGATCGCGGATCCGCGATGCCCATCTCGATCAGCTTGTTCGCCGCGGCCGTGACGCCCTTCACCCACGATTCGCCCGGATGGCCGATTTCCAGGTTCACCGACGGCTGCATGACCGCGTAGCCGTTCGACGGTGAGCACGTTGATGCGTGCCGCTGAAACGGTCGTCGAAGAAATCCTCGTAGATTTCGAACACGGTCGGATACTTCTTCCCGCTTTCGTAGTCCGGCCGGATAGTAGAGCACGCCGTAGAGCTTCTTTCCGTCGACGTCGAGATACGACACGAGCTCGGTCTTCGAGCCGCCGGCCGCGAACAACGACGGATTGGCGGTCGTCAGACGGCGGACGCTGGAGAAATCGGCGTTCGCGGCATACGCGTCTGCCGGCCGGTTGCCCTCGGCGGCCATGAACACGAACGTCGTTCCGTCCTTCGACAGCCGGAAGTTCGTGTAGATCTTGCCGTCGCGAACCAGCGTCAGTGAGACGCTTCGCCTGGACATCGTAGCGCTCGAGCCCGCGTTCCCACGTCTTGCGCGATGCGTACGACAGATAGACCTGGCTGCCGTCCGGGCTCCAGTCGACCACCTGATACCGCGGCGCTTCCTTGTCTTCCTCGGGCATCGACAAGAACAGCTCCTTCGTGCCCGACGCCGTGTCGACTAGCCAGAGTCCCTGCTTGTCGGACGCGACGAGCCGCTCGCCGCGCGCGCTCAGCCGCACGGCCGTGAACCGTTCGACGTCTTTCTTCTCGGGGTCCTTGTCTTTGTCTGCGGCGTCGGTCTTCTTCGCTTCGTCACCCATCGGGCCGGCAATCTGGCGCGGGTCGCCGCCGGCGACGGTTCCGGTGAAGATCTTTCCGTCTTTCGAGTACGCGTAGGTCCGGCCGTCGCGTGACCAGATCAGCGTGAGCCCCTTGGTCGACTTGAGCAGCGTCCGCGAATCGCCGCCCTGCGACGGGCGTGTCTTGACTTCGTTGTCGACGCCGAAGATCACGTCGTAGTCGGTTTTCTTCGTCACGTCTTCCGAGTAGGTGAGCGCCGAGCCGTCGTCGAGCAGCGCGTAGGAGCTGATTCTTGCCTGCGGGCAGTACGTCGCGCTCGCGTCCCGTGCGCATCGTCGTAGCGCGATGACGCCGCGCGTGGACGCCAGACGGCGGACATCATCCCAGGCGAGGAACGGTTCTTTGGACGAATGGACGATGACTGTCGCGGCGGTCTCCGACTCGAATCGCTTTTTCGCCTCGACGCGCCATTCGCGGCCGCGGACGGCGAACAGGACCTCGTCACCACTCGCCGACCACTCGAATTCGGCGTTGTCGGCGGCCTCCTTGCCGGCCGGCAGCGCGATCGGGCGGACGCTGTTGGCGGCGCGCACCCAGAGCATCGGCTCGAACGCGCCGTCCTTCAGGGCGAGAAACGCGAGCCGGCTGGCGTCCGGGGACCACTTGAAGCCGCGCACCTGACGCTTCTCGGCAAACATTTTCTGCGACCGGCCGGTTGCGGTCTCGATGACCAGAACGTCGGCGACGAACGGCGCGACGTAGCTCGGATCCTGGAATCGCGAGTTGTCGATGCCGATCCGATCGCGGAGCGAGGCCGTCGTCGCCGCGAGCCATTTGCCGTCGGCGCTCAGAGTCGCCGGCGTTTACGGCGGCGACGTCGAGGACGAAGCGGTCGACGGTCCGGTCCAGCGCCGGTGGTTGAGCGGCCGCGAGCGAAACCCGGACCAGCAGGAACAACGCCGCGAACACCGTCTGTCGGCAGCCACGCATACGAACGCTCCTTGAGTGGCTATCCTACTGCGGAAACTCGATGACGACGAGTCAGTCGAGCGCCGCGAGGGAGCCGCCTGATTCTCTTGATTCGGTACCTGCCATCGTTCGGGTTCCGGTAGCCGACAGCACGTTCCTCGCTGGTCAGGTCTCCGCGGTTCTCTCATCGGCTCGAACTGATGGCCCTCGTGCCATTCGTTGAAGGAGTTGATGTAGACGAGGAAGAACCCACGTCGGGCATTGGACAACGTCGCCGTCAGTCTGCAGGGCGACAGTCGCCGCAAAAGTGGCGTCGATTCGCCGTTCGCTCGCCCGTCGCTGCTCCTCCGGCGACGGCGAAGTGTCCGCGCGGGCTGACGAGTGGCTGAATGGCGGGTGGTTGATAGCAGGATCCGGGTTCCACGTTCCGCTTCACGATCCCGTCGAAACCCGGGTTGACGTTGAACGAGAAGAGGAGATTGTCGTTCGAGGCGGCCGTCGCGTGTTCGCGCCAGGTGTCGGGCGTCACGTAGTTGTCGTACACTGGCGATGCCGTCGAAGCCCGACGCTTTCGTCCGGATCAGGGTTGAGCGAGGCGCTTCCTAGCGCGGAATTCATGAAGCTCGCTCGGACGTCATCGTGAGGAGCGGCAGCTCGACGACGAAGGTGCTGCCACGGCCCGGGCCGTCGCTGTGCGCTGTGATCTGCCCGCCATGCTGCGTCACAAGATTGCGCGCCAGGGCCAGCCCGACGCCCAATCCTTCCGCGCCTCCAGTAGCGTCGCGGACGAACGGATCGAAGATCGCCTCGAGCATGTCGCTTCGAATGCCGACGCCGGAATCGCGAACGACAACCACCGCGCGTCCACGCTCCACCCGCGACGCAATCGAGATCTCCGCGCCTTCCGGCGAATACTTGCACGCGTTCGACAGCAGGTTGCCGAACACCTGTTCCAGACGCCTGGCGTCGCCGTTGACCCACAGCGGGACATCCGGGCTGACGTCGATGTCCAGGAACTGTTGCCGGTGCTCGATCGCGGGGCGGGCCGCATCGATCGCCGCCAGAATGCTGTCTTGCAGCCGCACCCTGCGTCGGGTCGACTCTGATCGCATCGGCCTGCAACCGCGTCACGTCCGGCGAGATCGTCGATGACGGCGCCCAGTCGAGACGACGACCGCAGAATCAGCGTCGTGGCGCGCTTCACCGTGTCCGCCGACGAATCCCGGTCGAGGATCGCGGCGGCCAGTTTGATATTCGAGAGCGGCTGCCGCAGTTCGTGCGAGACGAAGGCGAGCGCATCGTTCCGACGCCCCTGGACGGCCTGGGCGTTTTCCTGATCGACGCGGAGTCTGTAGATCAGCCAGCAGGTGAACATCGAGCCGCCAAACATCAGCAAGGTCTCGAGCGGGACGCTGGCCCGGTGCGGACGCGTCATTGAAGCGGCAAGGCATACAGCGCCCGAGCCGACGGACGAACCCAACGAGCTCGCCAGCATGCCCGGCCCCAGCCCGCGCCAGAAGGTCAACGCTGCGGCGGTCAGCAGAAAGAGAAACAACGGGTTCTGCCCGAGGCGGATCATGATCGCCCAGTGCGCGGCACTGGTGACGCCGACAGCCGCGACGGCGATACCGAGTTCGGGAATCAGATCCCGCCGTGAGACACTGAGCCGGATCGGCGGACGCGACAGCCCAAAAACGGCAGGCATAGCACGACTCCGGTTAAGAGAGACTCGTCAGCTGAGGCGGAATAGGGCCGATTATGTCGGCAGCAGACAGGCAACGCAAGGGAAGAACGCACCGGGCTGAGTTGGGCGTTACCCGAGCACCGTGCCGAGGAGCCGCTTGATTCTCGTGATCCGATATCGCCCATCGTTCGGGTTCCGGTAGCCGACTGGCGCGTTCCTCGCTGCGTCAGGTCTGCCGCCGGTTCTTCATCGGCTCGAACTGATGGCCCTCGTGCCAATTCGTTGAAGGAGTTGATGTAGACGAGGAAGAACTCCGCGTCGGGCATTGGACAACGTCCCGTCAGTCTGCAGGGCGACAGTCGCCGCAAAGTGGCGTCGATTCGCCGTTCGCTCGCCCGTCGCTGCTCCTCCGGCGACGGCAGGAGTGTCCGCGCGGGCTGACGATGGCTGAATGGCGGGTGGTTGATAGCAGGATCCGGGTTCCACGTTCCGCTTCACGATCCCGTCGAAACCCGGGTTGACGTTGAACGAGAAGAGGAGATTGTCGTTCGAGGCGGCCGTCGCGTGTTCGCGCCAGGTGTCGGGCGTCACGTAGTTGTCGTACGACGGCGATGCCGTCGAAGCCGGACGCTTTTTCGTTCGGATCGGGTTCAGTGAATCCGCCAGGAGCGTGACGTGATCGAAGCTGCCGGCAAACGTTCGCCGGAGCTCGATCCGTCTGTGAACGCCACAGCTCATCGTCCGCGTAGTCGGGCACTGTTCGTCGTCGTGCCGTGACAATCCGTGGCGGTCGGCGGGACGAGCGTCCGAAACGATTTGAAGACAGGGCCCTGCCGTCCATCCGCGTTCTTCAGCACCAACAAACAATCCCAGCGGCGCTTGTCGCCCAATTCGCGGATCAGGTACTCGACGTCATCGGCGTAGGCGGCGGCGTGACGGTCGCGGTACGGCTCGAGATGCATCGCGACGCGGAGATCGTGCGCCTTCATCACGTCCATGAGCGTCGGCATCAGCCGATCGATTGCGCTGCCCGGACCCCACCAGCTGACGTTGATCGAGCCGGCGCCGGTCTCGCGGATCCAGATTGCGTGCTGCTCGAGGACCTTCACCGACTTCGAGTCGCACGCGCCCAGCCACGGCATGTAGTTCGACGCCAGATCGACCGGCGGCCTGCGCGGCCAGTCCTGATTCCAGTGTTCAACCGGGTTCGCGCCGTACCACGGGTGTTACTCGAAGATGAAATGGCGCGGCAGGTCCGCAAACGTGCCCGCCAGCGCCGGAGGCGCGCGCGCCGCGAAGACAGCCGGAGCGATCGATCGCGCCAACCGCCGCCGCCGCAGCAGCCGACCGCAGAAACGTCCGCCGGTTGACGACGCGGTAGCATTCAGGATCGCTTTCGATACATCAGCACGTGGCTCGCAGTCCACGCGCTCAGCGCGGAGATTCACGAGGCACGAGGCCCGGAGGTTGCCCAAAGGGCCACCGGCGAGTCGAGAACTCACGTGCGAGAAGACTCGCGTTTGAAATCTCTGTCTGGGGAGGGACATGCTCTTCGGACGACGCCGGTGAATTGTCTCATCGCGGCGCGAGAACGACGCAGGGCGGGAAATTCTGCCCGGAGTGCGGCACGCCATGCCGGAGGCGAGGTTACGTCTTCGCGGCGATCACCGCGGACAGCCGTGGCCATGTGGCCCGACAGCAAGTCGCTGACGAACGTGAGGTAGCGCGTCACCAGGCCACGAGGAGCGGCGCCGGATGATTCGTGGCTGCCGACATCGACGTCCATCAGGAGGTCGACCGGCACGTTGTCGGCGGCCCACCATTCGGCAGCCCAGGGCGGCAGCGGTTGCAGTGAACCAATCGCGGTGGTCACGACCGGCGTGAGGGCGCCCTCGAGTCGGTGGGTCGGCCCCACGGATGTCCGGCCGATCGAGCCTGCGTACACCGCTGATGCTCACCCGAGACGCGACGGCTGCGGCACGACGTGAAAGACCAGTTGCTGCCGTTCGACGATCACCAGGACATCGCCCGCATCGCTCATCCGCCTGCAGGACATCGCGGATTTCCAGAACGGTTGGCAGCGGCGTATTCACCATGGCGATGTCGAACGCCAGGCCGAGCGCATGCGTCGGAACGTCGGTCGTCGCATTGGGATTGGTCAGCGCGGAGCTGCTGCTGATACTCCAGATGCCGAACCAGGCTGGTGACCTCAATCGGCCCCGACTTCACCTGTGAGGCGACATCGAGCAGGCAGCCGATGGTCGCGGCGCGCGCAGCGACGTAACTCGACTGGTGGGCGATATCCTTTTCGCCAATCGGGTTGGATCCATCCAGCCGGACACGCGACGTTGAAACGCGAATCGAGCGGCAGCCGCACGAGGCCGCCGGTGGCCAGGCCTTCCTCGATCTCGTTGTAATCACCGAGCGCAAGCGGCTCGACGTAGGGTTGGAACACGTCGCGTATCAGGGCGGCATCGTGCGCGCTTCGCGGCGCCAGTTCGGTGACCATGGCGGTCACGGCCAGCAGATACTCGGCCTCCTGGACGCTCTGTGCGGATGCCGCAGCGGGACACGCGAGACACAGCACGAGTGCTGCGAGACGAATTGCGCGATTGTTGTGAGCGATCACGTCCCTCAATTGTGCGGAATCGCGCGGAAATTTTCGAGCTCGACAGCGACTCGACGCCGCCGAGCTCATTGATGAGCCGACGGGCGAGCGGACGGGCTTTAACGTCGCACGTCCAAATTGAACGGTGAGGAAAGCCCCGTCACGGACCCGCTGAGAATGCTTCCGGTGCTGTCGAGCGTCGCGGAGATCGAGAGCGGACCGTTGGCGTTGAGCACAAGGGGGTCAGCGTCAGCGCCAGATTTCGCGGCGCCGTCACCGCGCCGTTTCCGCTCCACCGTCGGCTCAGCCCGCCCGTGACATCGTCCCACGTGGCCGAGACCACGGCGCCGCCGTGAGGCACGCGAATGTCATTGGGAGCTCCTGAGGTGATGAACGGCCGAGAGCATTCAAACCGAACAGCCGGGATGATAATAGAAGACTCACAAAGTCTTGACGGTCTTCCATGGATAGTGAGCTCGACTCGCTTTCGGCGATAGCCGCCGCCATTGCGGACGGTGTTCCCGTCGACTGGGCCGCGGCGGAATCGCGCGTCACGGGCGAGGACGATCGGAAGGTTCTCCGCGGATTGCGCCAGCTGGCCGACCTCGCTGATGCCAATCAGCCGTTGTCCAACGACTCGCGTGGGCCGGACATTTCGGCGTCCATCGCCGCTCTGGGCGGCACCTGCTTGCGGGACGCCGGACGATACGGCGGCGCCGCGCGTCTGGGGACATCTGGAACTGCGCCGGATGCTGGGCCATGGGGCGTTTGGCGCCGTCTATCTTGCCTGGGATCTCGCAGCTGGCCCGCGAAGTCGCGGTCAAGCTGTTGCGACGCGCGCCCCCGGCCGTCGTCGAATCCGCAGTGATGGAGGAAGGGCGGCTGCTCGCGCGCGTCAGGCATCCGAACGTCGTCACCGTCTACGGTGCAGACACGCGCGACGGCGTGGTTGGACTCTGGATGGAGTTCATCAGCGGCCGCACATTATCCGAGATCGTGCGCAGTCAGGGCGTGTTCGGTCCTCGCGAGGCGACGCTGATTGCGGTCGATGTGTGTCGTGCGCTCGCCGCCGTGCATGCCGCCGGTCTCGTCCACGGCGACATCAAGGCGCAGAACGTCATGCGCGAAGCGGGTGGGCGAATCGTCCTCATGGACTTCGGGGCCGGCACGCGATCTCGCCGGCTATCGCCGACGAGTATGTCGCAACGACGGTCGGGACACCGTTGTACATGGCGCCCGAGATCTACGCGGGCAAATCACCATCGGTCCGCAGCGACATCTACAGCCTCGGCGTGCTGATGGATTATCTCGTCAGCGCGAGCTTTCAATCGTGGCCCACACCGTTGCCGACGTCCGGCGGGCGCATGCCCTGAACGAGCGGCGCCGGCTTCGCGACGCCAGGCCCGATCTTCCCGCGGCATTCATCGAAGTGGTCGAACATGCCACCGATCCGGAACCGGCGCAGCCGCTACGGAAGCGCCGGCGTGCTCGAAGCGGCGTTGGCCGCCGTCCTGGGTATGGTCGATACCACTCGAGCCGTTGGCGGCGGCGGCGGTCCGTTCCGGCTGTCGCGTCGGCGGGTACTCGCCACGATCGGAACGGCGATCGGCGCGGGCACCGTCGCGTCGGCCGGCTTCATGTTCGGGCGGCGGTCGGGAACCCGCCCGGTGCCGCGTTTCCAGCAGCTGACCTTTCAACGAGGCTCCGTCGTGTCCCGCGCGGTTCGCTCCGGACGGCAGCACCGTCGTACGGTGCGGCGTGGAGCGGCAGCCCGATTCGCGCGTTTTCGACGAGGCCCTCGAGTCCGGAATCAGCTCCCCTCAATCTGCCGGACGCGGACATTCTTGCCGTCTCGCGCAGCGGCGAGGTCGCCGTCTCCCTCGACCGGCGCTACGTGATCTCGTGGGCGGCGCGCGGCCGCCTCGCGCGAGTCCAGCTCGGCGGCGGTGCGCCGCGTGAGGTGCTCGACGACGTCGAGAGCGCGGACTGGTCGCCGGATGGCAGCAATCTGTCCGTCATTCACGCGGTCGGCGGCCGCTACGTGCTGGAATTCCCCATTGGCCACACGCTGATCGAAACCGAAGGCTGGCTGAGCCACGTTCGCGTGGCGCGGGACGGCCAGCACGTCGCGCTGCTCGAGCACCCCTGATGGGCGACGACCGCGGCCGCGTTGCCGTCGTCTCGCTGAACGGCACGAAGACGACGCCGACCGCGGAATGGGCCAGCGTCAACGGACTGGCATGGTCGGCGACCGGCGAGGAGATCTGGTTCACGGCGTCGGAGGTCGGCTCGAACTGCCAGCTCTACGCGGCCGACTTGAATGGTCGGCAGCGAGTAGATCGCACGCGAACGCCGAGCCGACTCTGCACTCCAGGACATCGACCTGGCCGGACGTGTGCTGCTGACGCAGGGCGTGTTTCGTGGCGGGCTGTCCGGTGTCACGTCGTTGACGATCGCGCCGGTCCGCACGATGTGTCGTGGCTCGATGTCTCGGTTCCGGCGGACCTCTCGCCGTCGGGCGATTTCATGATCTTCAACGAACAAGGCCTGGGTGCGGGAACGGCGGCGTATTCGGTGCACAGCCGCCGCCTCGACGGCTCGTCGGCGGTGCGGCTGGGCGATGGACATCTCGGCGCGCTCTCGCCCGACCAGCGCCTGGTCGCCTCGCTCAAGTTGACGCCGCCGGTCGGCATCGTGCTGTTGCCCACTGGCGTGGGACAAGCACGCGTCCTCACCGCGCCGGCGATTGTCGACTATCAAGCCGTCGCATGGTTTCCCGACGGCCGGCAGGTGCTGTTTGCGGGACGCGAACACGACCAGCGCCCACGCGCATACGTCCAGGACATCGACGGCGGGCCGCCGCGCTCATCTCCGCGGAAGGCATCCGTCCGCTGCGGTATTCACACCCGGTCAGTCCCGACGGGGCGTCGCTCGCGCTGGTGACCGATGATCAGCACATTGTCATTCAGTCGGTGCGTGGCGGCGCCGCGCGGCGAGTGCCTGGCGTGCAGGCGCCCGAAACGCCCATGCGCTGGAGCGGCGACGGACGATGGCTAACGTATGTGTACCGCCGCGGAGAAATCCCGTCGAAGGTCTATCGCGTCAATGTCGAGGATGGGCGAAAAGAGCTGGTGACCGAGTTGTATCCGGCGGACACGACCGGCGTCAGGAGCATTGCCGTAGCCCAGATCACGCGAGACGGCCGAACGTTCGCGTACAGCTATGCGCAGGACGTGTCCGACCTGTACCTGGTGACCGATCTGCGCTAAGTCGTCACGTCCTTCGCGATAGCGCCCGCGCCGGCGTTACTTGCTCTTTCCCTTGTTCTTGACATCCTTCTTGGGCCGCTTCTTGTTCTTGACCATCGTCTTCGGCTTCTTCTTCGGTTTGTTCTTGACTGCCATCGGTCGATCCATTCAGTGAGGGACGAACTTCCGAATGACGACGTCGCCGGACGAAGTGACCGCGAAATGCGACGCGCGGAGCGGCCGGTTCTCGACAGTCCGACGACGGCTGATGCGATGCACGCGGGCGACGCATCGATGGTGGCGGGCGCCAGCGCCGCGCGTGCAGCCGTGCGGCGGGAATGAGAATACGGTGCCTCGGTCCGCGAATGCCGATCCGCGCGATCATCAGGTAAAACGCATCGACGACATGGGACGGCGGTGAGTAGGTGCCACTGAGGGGAATGGCGAGTGCCAGACATCTCGACCCCTGACGGATCAGATGACCATCGGCGACGCGCTGATCGAGACTCCGCTCAACCGCCGCGGTCGAGATCGCCGCGCCATGCGTCGACCCGGCTATGCCGGTAAGCTGCGACACATCTGCCACGGCGTCGCAATTCAAGTAGATCGTGCGATCAATCCCGACAGCACGGTCAAGCGGCGGCGAGCGGCCGATCGAAAATCGCACACGACCAGGTGCTCGCCCGTATCCGCAAAGAACAGAGCGCTGCGCCATGCCGTCCGCTTCCAGGTGTCGACCTTGTCGCTGAACGGGTCGACGTAGGTGTCGGGAACGCGATTGTCCGCGTAGCCAAAGTCGAAGTAGTAGGCCAGATTTGCGAGGACGTCCTCGGGCACACGATAGATGTGGCGGTAGGCGGCCGCCGGCCTGACATCCTTCAGCCCGAACGCCGCGGAAGCCGTGTAATACGGGCTGAATCGATCGAGACGAATCGGCGAAAGATGCGGCGGCGGCAGATGGGTGAGAAGCGGCACGAGCCGCATCATGGCCGTGTATGCTTCGGGCCGCTCGCCGGGGAATCCGCTCAGCAGATTCCATTGCGGAGTGATGCCGAACTCCGCGCACCACTTCAAAAGCTGAATATTCTGCAGCGCCGTCACCCCCTTCCGCATCAGCTTCAGGATCGAATCGTCGAGGCTCTCGATGCCGGGCTGAATCTCCCGAACACCAGCCGCACTCAGCATCCGAAGCTGCGCTTTCGTCAGACTCGATTTCGTCTCGTAGAAGATGCCGACCCTGATTTTCTCCTTGGCCAGGGCGGGGAGAAACTCGTCGAAATACTTCATGTCCAGGATGTTGTCGACCGCCTCCAGATCCGCGTGCGGATGTCGGCGGGCGAGCGACGTCACTTCGCCGAGCGCGCGCGCGGGCGACTTGCTGCGATAGGCCATCGACGTGCCGTTCAGGCCGCAGAACGTGCAGTGCGCTTTCTCGCCCCACCAGCAGCCACGCGACGTCTCGAACAGGATCGCCATTTCCCAGTCTCGATGGAAACGGGTCGCGCGGAACTGTTCGACGTACGCGGTGTAGTCCGGACACGGCAGCGCGTCCAGGTTCGAGATCGGCGCGGCATTCGCAAACCGTCCGAGCGCGAATTCCGCCGCGACGCTCGTCGCCGTCCGCACGCCGATCAAATCCGAGAACGGCTCGCCGCGGAGGATCCGGCCGACCAGTTCGGGAAAGACGACATCCGCTTCGCCGGACACGGCCGCGTCGACGAATGAAAACTGGCGCACCGTTTCGGCGCCCATCGCCCCTTCGCAGTTGGCGCCGCCGACCACGATCGTGACGCCAGGATCGGCGAGCTTGATCCGCCGGGCGAGCGACAGCGAGGCCGCGTGCTGCTGAAACACGCTGGTCAGCCCGACGATCTTCGGGCGGTCGCGAAGAATCGTCTGGAGACAGCGGTCGAGGAAGCCCTCTACCCGATCGCGGGCGCGAAACAACCGCTGCACGAAGGGATCGCGTCGGTCGCATTCGAGCACCTCGTCGACGTACGCCCTGGCCTCGCCCGGCGTTTGCAGAGCCAGGGCGCCGCTGAAAATCCACTCGCCCGCCAGCGCCGTGGTGAAGGGATCGCCTTCGGAGGCGATCGATGAATAAAACGATGCGCCCGTGATCTCGGCAAACGGCAAGGTGAAATAGTGCAGGCGAGACGAGATCCCGGATCGATTCAGTCCCGCCTGGAGCAGCGTCAGCCCCAGCGACGGGGTGAACAGGGGGCCGAACGGCATCGACGCCAGAACGACATCGGTCATCGTGAGGGTGGTGCGCGCGGATTGTGTCGACAGTCGACGGCGATGTCAATGACCAGTCGCGCGATACTCAGCCTCGGGACGCGGTGTCCGATGCTGGGACATTTGACACACGATCAACGGCGGGCCAGAATGCGCGGACGCTCCGCACCGATCCCCAGACACGTTTTCGCGTTCCTTGCTTCCGATCGCTGAATCGACCGGGATCAACCGATGAGACGACGCTACCAGAGGCTCGTCGACTCCCTGGCGGCAGAAGGATTCGATGACGCCGCGCTCTCGGGAGATTACCTGCCTCCGGAGCTGTCCGCGCGCCAATACGCGCGCTGGCGCTGCTGAACGTCGCCGCGCAAATCGAGCATGCGTTGATGGTGCTACATTCTTCGGCGGCGTATTCGCTCGGCGGACCGCAGATCGACCTCGCCTGAGTGTCGCCGCCTCGTCGACGAATGGCGTGCCGTGCTGCTTGGCGTCGCGAAAGAGGAGATGGGTCATCTCCTGACGGTGCAGAACATCATTCGCTTTCTCGGCGGAGCGCCCTGCCTCGAGCGCGACGACTACCCCGTTCATTCGCCCTTTCACGCGTTCGAGTTTCCGGCTCGAGCCGCTGACCAGGACGCGTCGTTGGCCTGCTACATCGTTGCCGAAAGCCCTGAGACGGGCGTGGACCCTGAAATCGTCCGCGAGGCCACGAAAGGGAACCTCGGACAACCGGTGAACCGCGTCGGCACGCGTACGACATGCTGGTGAAGCTGTTCCGCAGCGAAGGGGCTCGCGCGTTCGCCCCGCCGGATCCGGCAGCCGAGCCTCGTGCGCTATCAGGCGACGTGGGACGAGTGGGGACGCGGATACCGCGACGGCCAGCGCGGAAGGGCCGCGACGCGCCTTCGGGGCGATGTTCAGTCCGAACGGCGTCCCAAAGACGGGCCCGACTTGCTCATCTGCCAGGTCGGTTCGGTCGATCAGGCCATCGAGGCGATCCAGACCATCGCGGAACAGGGCGAATCGCCGCGGGACACTAACTCGGGAAAATCTCACTACATGCGGTTGGTTCTGATCCGCGAGGCGTTTCCCCATGATGAATGGCAGCCGTCGCGGCTGACGGCGCCCAACCCGACGACGTGTCAGTGGATTCCCCACCGAAACGGACGTCACCGTGGCGACGCGGTCGGATGACGTCCGCACCCAGTCCACACCGCCGCCAATCGCCCGATCCCAGCCGCCGGTGAACTTCATCAAGCATCGGGTATCGAGGCTGTGGGCGCACTTGTTCAACGTGCGTTATCGCATGACGCTGTTTTGGCATCACGCACGCGCGCTGCAGCTGCCTCCCACGCGAGGCCCGGTTCGCGGACAGGTGATCGCGCGCGTCTTCGGCGAGGTAGCAACATGCGCCGATCGCCGATGTGCTCGCCGACCTGCCGCTTTCAGACGATCCGGAGGAGCTGCGGAGGGCTGCAGTCCGCCCTTCGAGATGCCGTATACGCTGACGTTGCCCGACACGGAGCCGGCACGCTGGCTCGCACGTCGACTTGATCGATGCGTCCAGGGCCCTCATATCCAGACTCCAGGCCGAAACCACGACGCACGACAGCAATGCTGCAGGCTCTCGAACACGGCGACGCGCTCTATCTCGACGTGGTCCGGCGATTCATGGTTCACGCGTGAGCGAGTTCTGACCACGGTTCATGTGATGCCGCAGATTACGGAGCTACACATTCTGCCGGTCCTGGCCGTCGCACGCCTGGGTTCGTCGCCGGACCCGATGGCGAACTATGACGCGGTCGTCGACCCGGCCGACCCGCTCGGCGTCCGCCGTCTCGTCGGCGCTCCGACGTTCGTCGTCCACCGGCCATCCGGCGAGATACGCGAGCGGATCGATCGGCCGGACGTGCGATTCGCGCGACGGCCGAGGCCGCATACGGCCTGTCGCGCCCTTTTTCGAGTTTGGGCTCGAGTGCAGGACGCGCTCCAACCGCTGACGCCGACACTCGTTCGTGAGTCCGGCTACTCGATCGACGACCTGTTCTGGAGAGTCACGACCGCCAATCTCAAGATCGCGCGCCGCACAGGCGATCGCAGAGATCGCATCGTCGCGCACGTCGGACCCTTCTCCGATCATCGGATTCAGGCGCTCGAAGGTGAGTGCCGGAACTTTATCGAGGGACGAACCGTCCCGTTCGGTCACGCGTCCATGCCACCTGCGTCCGACAGACGCCTATCCGAGATACGCCTGCGCTTCACGCCGCCGAAGGGTCTGTTCACGGCGCCCAGACGAGTCCCCGCAACGTCAAAGCCATTCGCCGTGCATAACCGCAGGCGCGGAAAGTGGAAGGGCTTTGAAGATCTAGGTTCTCCGACCGGGACCAGCCCCAGCGACACCGTTCTCGACGCGCGTGGTCGGCCGAAACACTACCCTGAGCGTCGGGCTCTTTCGACGATGTCTCGGACGGCATCATCGAATTGACGCTCGCATCGCCGGCACCGAAGGATCTTCGCCCTCTCGTGCGCACTGGCGCGTGTCGTGGTCGCACCGCCTGCGTTCGCGCCCGACAGCTTTCCGGTGCGCATGATTGCCGACGAGATCGAACAGGCCTTCCTGGGTCCCGACCTCCGCGGCGGCGACGACGGCGCCGACGACGACTCGCGCCGGCATCGCCGCACGCGCGGAGGAAATCGTGCGGCGCGCGGCGGAAACCGTGCGGCTGATGAACGTGGCGGCCATGAACGCTGCGCTCGCGCAACGCGACCACGTCGATGCCGAGTCACGACGCCAACAGCTACCCCCGGCGGGGTACACGCCGGTGATGCGGCGCCGGCTCTCGCCGACACGCTGGCGATCCTCGCGCTGCGCACCGCAGCATTCTGACCGCATTGAAGAGCGGCACCGCTCCCTGGTTCACCGATGCGCTGCGCCGGTTCGACGAGATCGGCGATCTGAGCGACGTGGGGCGGCGGAAGATGCCTGCGCTCATGCGCGGATCGGATGGACGGTATCTCGCGCTGACGAGGCGGCAGGTCGAAATCATCAGGGCGGCGGCCCTCGCGCTGCCGGCGCTGCCACACCGGACGAGCCAGCATAGCCGTGAACAAAAGACCCCGCACGATCGTGAGGGAAAACCGGTGCGTCGCATCAGCGCGACCAACCTCGCGGCGCAGCTGCGGTATCGCGCGCGAGGGCAATCCACCCAGCGCGGCTCCCGAGTCCGCGCCGGCGAACTGTTATCCGGGGCTGGTGGCAGCGGATTTTCGCGCGGTGTGGCGCCGCATCCTCGTCGGCATCGTTCCTGCACGGAAGCCACGAACTTCGTGGTCAAGGCATACGGTGGAGAGTTGGCGCCGCTCAAAGGACATCGACTGCTGTCGGTCGACGGCGTGCCTCTCGTCGTCCAGGTCATGGGGGCCCGCTGCGCGACGCGATCGCGGACGATGCGTCCCAGCCGCTGACCGACGGTGAGGGCGGGCGACGACCTCGTCGTCCTCGAATGGGCGAACGACGCTCTGCCGCGATCATGCCGAAGAGCGGGCACACTCGTCACTCTGCCTGTCTTCACCAAGGAGAAATCGGACGGTGATCTCACACTGCCGGAGCTCACAGAGGACCACACGATCTCGAAGCAGCTCAAGGGTGCGAAACTTTTTTCGAGCGATCGGACGCAGCCGCTCCGATCCGGCCGGTCGACGCCGGGCGGCTCGCCCAACCGGGAGAGCTCACGCGGGGTCTCTGTTCACCGCGGCAGTCCGACTTCCGCGAATGCGCCAGCGACGTGGCTGGGCGGCGCAGCCGGTCCGATCTGCGTCAAACGTCGTCCCGGACGCCCGGGTGGGGTCGACGGCCACAACCGGAGTACTCAGGATCGTGCGGATCCACCGCACTACACCCTCGATCCGCGCCGGGAGGTGGAGGATAAGCTGCTCACGGGAGACGACCTGTTGAACGCCTGGGAGCGCGCATCCTGCGATTCGTGATCGCCGGGAACGATTCAAGGAATGAATCCCTGACGCATTCATCTGTTCGCCAGGCGACCGGGGGCCGCCATCTGTTCGTCGTCGACGGCAGTCAGATCTTCGAGAGGTTGATCCGCCACCTACGATGAGCTCGAACGCGCCTCGCATCACGACGACCGAGCGGCGATTGCGCTCGTGCTCGAAGAAGCTCGGAGTCGTGCGCGGCCGCCGCCGCCCACCGGGCGCCGCGTCCGTCGCGCAGGACGGCATTCACGCCATCTCGCTGGCCGTCGCACAGACATGCAATCTCGCGTGTCGTGCTACTGCTATGCAGACGAGGGCACCTTTGGCGGCGGTGCGCAGCTGATGTCGCGGGAGACGGCGGCGGCCGCCGTCGATTTGCTTTGTGCGGCGGTGGCGCCGGCGGGCGCGCGCCTGAATCTCGCGTTTCTGGGGGGCGAACCGCTCACCAATCGCAGCGTGCTGCGTGCGGCGACCGAACGTGCGGCCGAGCAGCGGGCGGCCGCGCGCGGCCTGAGACGTCACGTTTTCCGTGACGACGAACGGCACGCTGCTCGACAGTTCGGATGCCACGCGAGTTCTTCGAGCGCCATGGCTTTGCGATCACCATCAGCCTCGCTGATGGGCTGCGAGAGCGCACACAACCTCCTGCGTCCGTTCAAGCATCGGCACGGGCAGCTACGATGCGATCCTCGCCAGGGTGATGCCGCTTGCCTGCCGCAGACAGCGCATGGCGAGGTGTCCGCGCGCGTGACCGTCACACCCTCGAATCTCGATCTCGCTCAACAATCTCCGCGCGAGTTCGTCGATCGGGGCTTTCACAGCGTCGGGTTCTCGCCCGTCTTGAGCTCGCCATCCGGCGCCGGCGAGATGAGTGCAGGGATCTGTCGCGGATGCTCGCGGAAATGACCGCCTGCGGGCGCGAGTTCGAACGGCAGATCGCGGCCCGTAACCGATTCCCGTTCGCGAACATGGTCAATGCGCTGCGCGAGCTCCACCGCGGAACCCATCGCCCGCATCCCCGCGGCGCCGCCGCGGATATTTCCGGCGTGTCGGCCGACGGCACGATGAGCGCGTGTCATCGATTCGTCGGCAATGAGCTCGGCCGGATGGGCAGCCTGAGCAACGGGATCGACGCCGGCCGCCGGATGCTGTGGCTCAACGAGCGGCACGTCGACCAGCAGCAGCCGTGCCAGTCGTGCTGGGCGCGGTATCTCTGCGGAGGCGGCTGTCACCATGAAGTGTTGACGCGCGCGGCCGGGTCGCGTGTGATTACATCCGGGGCTGGCTTCAGTATGTCTCGACGCCTGCGTTCGTCTGCTCGAACAGTGTCCGCCTACTTCAGGCGCCGGTGCGTCAGTTGACACGGACCGCCATGTCGTCGCCTTGCATCAGAGGTCTGTGTCATCGGCGGCGGCGGCCCGCGGGCGCGGTCATCGGCACGCTGCTGGCTCGACTGGGCCACGATGTTCTGCTGATCGATCGATCAGCGTCGGGCGGAGTCGGTCATCGAATCGTTGACACCGGCCGTGCGGCCGCTGCTGGACTCCATTGGCATCCCCTTGCGTGGTCGTGCCGCCGGTCGACCGGTCCGCGCTTCCCTCGATCCGCTGGTCCGACGCGATCCGCAAGTCGTCGCGTTTCCGGACGACGCCGCGCCGCTGCTGGTCGACCGTGTTTGCTTCGACGACGCGTTGCGCCGCGCCGCGATCGGCGCCGGCGCGCGGTTGATGTCATCCGGCTCACGCCACCCGCGTTCGCCGCCACGCCGCGGACTGGGAGGTGACCATCACGAACGGCGCGCGCAGGCGCTGAGGCGACGATCGCGCTTCCTCGTGGACGCGAGCGGCCGCTCGTCGCGATTCGGCGGATCGCGCGAGTCGCGTTCGGCGCGTCACGTTGCACCTCCACGGTCATCTGGCGGACGCGCGCATGTTTGACCACGACAGCGATGCTCCGATCGGAGCCGCCTCGGATGGTGCTGGGGCAGCGTCATGCCCGGCGGTGCGGCGCCTGGGCAATCGCATTCGTGCCGGCGGACCGGCTCCGACGGTGGGAACGGTTGACCGCCGTGCTGCTGTATCGGCATGCTGATCGCATCAATGCCGCTGGCTGCGGCGCTGACGTCGAGGAGCGCCTGTGGGGTCGCTGCGCGTGCGCGATGCCAGCATCTCGGTAGCCCACCGGTGATCGACGAACATTTCATTCGGATCAGCGACGCGTCGGCCACGGTCGATCCGCCGTCGTCCACCGGCGTACAGCGGGCGATTCAGAGCGCCATCAGCGGCAGCGTCGCGGCGCACCGATCCTCACCCGGCCTCGAGCGACGGCCGCGCGGCCCTCCGCGAATACCGCCTGGCGCAACGGCGATCGGCCCGGCACCGCAGCAGCGGCCGCCGCGTTCTACGCCCGCGCCGTCGTTCTGCAGCGACGACATCGCCTGAGCGAGCGCTTGCGCAGGGCACGCGCCGCCATCATTCTCGCCAGCATCCACGCTCGGCCGTTCGACGAGCTGCGCGATCTCCACATAAGCTGCACCCAGGCTCGAGGCGAGGCGATCACCGCTTCCCGCTCGACGTCGCCCGGCGATGCGGACGTCTCGTAGTGGTGGTAAGACCTCGGCATCAAGCACTGCTTCCAGTGGCGTCTGGTCCTGCGCCGGCGCATCGTCCGGCAAATCTCACGTTGCGGTCTGACCTGAAACCTTCGGGCACGTCGCAGGATTCGATTGGTCACCGCCCGCCGAAGATAGGCTTGCAGCGCCCACTCGCCGCGATGTTCGAAGGCGTTGAAGTTCTTCAACGTCCCGATAGGCGCGTCTGGACCGCATCTTCCGTGTCCATCATTTCGCGCGCCTGGGGCGGAGCCGTCCTCGGGCCCATCGCTGCAGTCGCGGGCGGTATCGCGCCAGCAGACGGTCGAGCGCCGCCGAGTCGCCGGCTTAGGCCCGCTGAATCAATTCGAACGAAGACTCGGGATCCACTGGTAACGGGTGCACCGCGATCATAGCGCGGCGATCCCGCTGCGAGGTACACCGGCGCGTCAGAGCCCAGGCGTGGGCGTGGCTTAGCAGGTGCCCTCTTTCGGCCCTCTCACACGCTTGGCGACTCTGCCGGATGGCACCAGGTGATACGCAAGGTGCGCGATGCTGCCGATCATCCCAGTCAGTTCCAGATCGTTCACCTCACGCGCCGAGGCGAGCGCCTTCCAGCCAGGCATCCGGCTGGCGTATCCGGATGCCGCCCAGGACGTCCGCATGCGCAGCAACGGGGCCGCCACCGTTCACCACGATCCGCGCAGTCGCGCCGATCGATGGTGCCGGACACGGTGATGGGGTAATTCGTGTCGATCCGTCAGATTCGAATGCGCGTCGAGGGCGAAGGCGGGTTGTCCGGCGAGCTCAATCGTCCACACTGCCAGACGAGCTCGACGGCCGCCAGTCGGAGGTCGGCTCCCCTCCTCGCGCAGTGTGCCGCTCGACGTCGACGCGCGCAGGCTGCCGCGCAGGCCTGTCGGCGGATCGACGGCAATACGTAACTGG
>ERZ1370068.34-contig-10027_pt1 | contig 43254 bp, 63 predicted proteins | sample MGYA00561227_ERZ1370068 | MGnify/ENA primary metagenome ERZ1370068 (study PRJEB38410, sample SAMEA6850437) | metagenome | study: Metagenomic assessment of the ecological functions of the soil: analysis of the soil microbiota associated with the... | reverse complement strand
GTGATGTACTTCGTTCAGTTACGTATTGTCAATCTGGTCGTAGGCCTTCGCCTCCCCACCAAACTTCTTCGACAGCACCAGCGTCAGCGCCGCCGTCAGCGTCGTCTTGCCGTGGTCCACGTGCCCGATCGTCCCCACGTTCACGTGCGGCTTCGTCCGCTCAAACTTTCCTTTCGCCATGACCTGATTCCTTTTGCCAATGTCCGTGAAGATAGTCGTCGTCAACGTCAGACCAGTCGAGATGGTGCCCATGGAGCGGATTGAACGCTCGACCTCTCCTTACCAAGGGAGTGCTCTGCCACTGAGCTACATGGGCGCCGGAGCTGCGACCTCAGAGCAAACTCACTGACCTCAACGCGATCCATCAAATGGCTCTCGCAGTCCGTCGCCGTACCCTAGTTGGAGCGGGTGAAGGGAATCGAACCCTCGTCGTAAGCTTGGAAGGCTTCTGCTCTACCATTGAGCTACACCGCGCTGCCGCTCAAGCGAGGCTACTGCATGCGGTTCTTCATCCGCCCTCTCTAGCCCGCCGTCCGCTCTTAGCGGGCCCCACCTTTGCCCCATCATCACTTAAAGGTCGTAACGATGTAAACTCAAAGGTCGTAACGATGTAAAGCCCCTGCTTCCTTCTATACCCCTTTGGATATGAGACCGGTGGAGGGGGGATTCGAACCTTCAGAACAGCCGACAGATTTGATCTGCTCCCTTTGACCGCTCGAGCCTCGAACGAAACCCGGAATTTTGGCGGCAAAACCTCGGGGTGTCAAACGGTTCAGACACGATTCACGCTGTTACTCCGCCGGACTGCCGCGATCCACGCGTGCGCGTCATGCTGCCGGGTTGGATAGCCGGTGATGAACCTAGCTTCGTAGCGACAAGTAACTGTCACGCTGGTTTCTCAGCCAGGTCCCGGGGATCGTTTGGTTCGACCTTGCATCTCGCTGCGCGGCGACATCGGTTCTTCTCAACGGTTGATGAAGTTGATCCAGCGCTTGACCAGTAGTGCAACGGTTGAAGGGGCTTCGGCGTCGCTATTCTGTTCGGAGCCGGTCAAGGTCCGGGAGCTTTGTGCCTGCACGCGGTAGTCCTCCATTCTTGGGTTGCATACGCCGTGATGCCACAGACGTGCGAGGAGCTGGTGAGCGATTACTAACTCACGGCTGCGACCACCTCGGTCTCTACCGGGACGCCACATTGGCAGTTCGGCCGACTCTATGGCGCTGCCGGGCGTGACGCCCTCGCCCTCCCCCAGAAGGCCTGGATCAGAAGGCTGGACGCACGCATCGACCACCTGGGGCTGCCTGGTTGAACCCGGGTGCGGAAGCGACGAAACCGGTGACCGTGAGAATGCGGACGACCACGCCCGAGGTCACCCACTTCGGCCGCGAGCTGCCGCACAGAGCCTGGAGCTATACAAGCCTCAGCAGCCCGCTGAGGCCTGCTCGAGACTCACGTCCGCCCCGGCTCCCCCGTCATCATGCAGCCTCCCCACCCGCCCGGGGAGATCAGGCCCGCTGACGTAAGCGACGCCACCATGGACGACCACGGCCCGCCTCATTGGAATGCCGCAGCCAACGCGCACAGAGCAGCCGATTACCCCTGACTCGCCAGCCGCTCTTCGATCTCCTAGTGCCGGTCATCGCCTCCTCCCCTCCGTTCAGATGGGTCCCGTCAAGGTCGCTGCGCCACTCCGGACCGTTGGCGCAGAAGTTGCCTGCAAGGGCCTCGAGGGGTCAGGGTGCGCATCGGCGCCTTGAAAACCCTTGCGGCCTACACAGCTGTAATTCATCGCATGCGAGCTGCCTCTGCCCAGGTGCAGGTGAAGTTTGCGTGTCGGGGGAGACACTGCCACGGAATGAACATCGTTTACAACAGCAATCACTATCACGTCGTCGAGTGCCCGGGCGTAGGCTGGGTATGTCTGAGTTGATCGACAAGCACCTGGGCGTAGGCGGCTATTTGGACGGCCAGGTAGCTCAAGTATTCGGTGATTCTGCTGGCTCAAGCGATAGCGGAGGACCCCACCGATGACTCCGTAAGACGATGAGTTCCTCGGCAGCTTCGACTTCCTGATGACTCCAGCCGGTTCGGTTCCACTGGCCCCGCTGCCCGTCGCTCACGCACGCCAGCACCATTTGCAACACCGCCCCCGGATGCGTACCCGGGGGCGGTCTGCTGTAACCTACTTCACCACCATCGCGGTGAACGGGTAGACGTAGGCCTGCAGCATTACGAACAGGCCGATCAGCGCCGCCAGCGACAATGCTGTGCCAGAAGACGTAGCGCAGGATCACGCCCTCCTTGCCGATACTAGTTGGTCGCCACCGACGCCACGACGATGCTCTGGGCGTCGATCATCTTGCCCATCACGCCGCCTGAGCTGTTGGCCGCCGCCATCAGCGTCGGGTCAAGCCCAGCTGTTGGCGGTGATCTCCTGCTGACTGCCGAACAGCGCGTTGGATGCCGTGTCCGATCCGGTCAGCGCCACGCCGATCCAGCCGATCAGCGTGCCGAAGAACGGATACAGCCAGCCGGTATTGGCAAACGCCAGGCCCAGCGTGCCGTCCATGCCCGCAGTAGCGCGTGAGTGTAGCCCAGCGCCAGCATCGCAGCGATGGTCAGCAGCGAGATACTTCATGATGCCGAAGGTCTCAGCCCAGGTCTTGACCATCTCGCTGAACTTGAAGCCCATCACGAAGCCCGCGACTGATCGCCGCGAGCAAGATGCCGGTGCCGGTCGCGGACAGGATGCTCCACTTACAGACCGCGGCTCTCGGTCGTCGGCTGCGGCGACCGCCGGCGCGCACCCGCTGCACGACGCTTGTGCAAGCCCGGCGATCGGCATTCCCAGTAGCGCGATGCCCTGACGTTGAGCAAGGCTCTTGACCTGCGGCAGCCCCAGACGAACAGCGACCACGGTCAGGATTACCCACGGCGTCCAGGCCTTGACCACGCGGTCACGGCTGTGCACCGTGGTGCTGCTCGCTGGTCTGCAGCGCCTGATCGACGCTCACCGTGCGCCCTTGCGCGGCCGCGATCCAGCATCACCTGTCTTGGGCTTCCAGACCTTGCAGGAACAGCGCCAGGCAGCACCATCGAGATCATCGCCGACGAGCATGTCGACCAGCCACGGGCCGTGGTAGTTCGAGATCATGAACTGCGGGATCGCGAAGGACAGGCCCGCGACCAGGATCGCCGGCCAGATCTCCACCGTCCTGCGAAGCCCGCAGAAGGTCCAGATCAGCCAGAACGGCACGATGCACCGAGAAGAACGGCAGCTGCCGCCCGACCATCGCGCCGAGCGGTCAGCAGGTCGAAGCCGGTCACACCCTGCAAGCACGATGATCGGCGTGCCCAGAGCGCGCCGATAGGCCACCGGGCGCGGTATTGGCGATCAGCGAAAGCCCGGACGCTGCCAGCGGCGAGAAGCCCAGGCCGATCAGGATCGCGCCGGTCACCGCGACCGGCGTGCCGAAGCCCGCCGCGCCTTCGAAGAAGGCGCCGAAGCAAAACGCGATCAGCACCAGCTGCAGGCGGCGGTCGTTGGTGATGCCGCCGATGCTGTCCTGCAGGACCGTGAACAGCCCGGCTTTGACCGTCATCCGGTACAGGAAGATCAGGTTGAAGATGATCCAGCAGACCGTCGGTAGCGGCGAACAGCGCGCCGAAGAATCCGGCTGCTCGGGCGGCGATGCGCGCGCCGGCATGCCGAGGACGAACAGTGCGATCAGCACCGCCGCAGCCAGATCCGGCGATGGCGGCATAGTGCGCGCGGATGTGGAAAGATCCCGAGACCGCCGAGCAACACAACGACCGGGAATCGCGCAGACCAGCGTGGACAGGATCGTGTTGCCCAGCGGGTCGTACAGCCTGGGACCAGATTTCCATCTGCCTCCTCCCGTATGTAGTTATTGAGTTGTTCTGTTTGACGCCAGCGCGGAGATGGACGGTGCGCGCGACCGACCGGGCCGAAATGTATATACCAAAACCGTGTCCACCGCGCCTCTCTCTTACGCAGATTGTCCGGGGGCAAGACCGGGGGAAGGGTCTAGTCGCCAGCCGAGTGGATTGGAAACTCCTTCGGGTTGGCGGCGGCCTTGTTACTCGCCGATGTGCCGAGGCAGGGACGCGGCCCTGGGCGGATGTGCTTTTCTTGCTCGACATTCAGCAGAAATAAGCCGCGTCGGCAGGCTCGCGACCCGCATTCACGCGCGCAACCGCTTCACCCCATATAGACGGCAGGCAGGGCGCCTCGCGTCACGGCGGGGGTAACGTCGAAAGCCGTGACGCTGGCGCAGGAGGAGGCAATATGCACGGCACATAGCCGGAGCTCCGATCACGGAGTCGCTTATTTGCACATCTCCGGGCGACGCATCTTCTCGCCGCAGAACGCAAACGCCCCAACGGCCGCTTGAAGGTGAATACGGTGGGCGCCCAATGTACCAGCGCTCTGTTGGCAGAATCCGCGCTGCCTGCTGGGTGGCGTAAAGGGCGAGGGAAACCACGAACGTAGCGGCGCCGATCGCCATCGCGAGCAGGCCCCAGAGGCCGCGCCGCAAAAGTATCGGCAAACATTTCCGCGCCAGTTGGATCGCGCCCGCTTGCTCCTGGTCGTAGGTCATCGTTTATTGCCAGGTCGTATGCAGAACCGGTCAGCCGACAATGTCAGGGTCAGCAGGCCGATCAGCAGGAGTTTTCCGAACACATGATCATTCTCGCCCTCCTTACAGTGGATCGCCGCATTCTAATCCCTAAAATAAGCTGAGACAAGGGTTATGAGCGCATTTTTACAGTTTACGGCAGCATCCAACGGCCGCGCCAACCGCCGTGACTACGAGGTGTATGCTTTCCAGCATGCATATCGGTATAGGGCCTGGGAGATTGAGGAGACATAAGGGCTATGCGCGGTCGAGCTGAACTACGGGAAGGTAGCCCCTGCCTCTGGAGTTGCCCGAGCGCGCTCCAGGTCACGGTGATCCGGAAGCCTGGCATGCCGGTACTGCAGGATACAGCACGCGAGTGTGCAAGCCGCGCTGAACGAGGCCGGTCGGCGCGCGGCCTTAGCCGAGGAGGCGCGCGGCCAACGGTCGGCCTGCATCCTGATTTGCGACATCACCCGCCCGGTACCGAACGGGCTGCTGCTGCCCCGATCCTGCGCGCCCTGCTGCAAGGGGCATGCACCCCGACCAGATCCTGCGTGCTGGTGGCGACTGGCTTGCACCGTCCCAACGAGGGCGGCGAACTCGAAGAGCTGGTGGGCGATCGCTGGGTGCTGCGCACGATTCCGAGTGGAGAACCACTTCGCACGCAACGACGCGGACCATGTACTAGTAGGCACGACTCGCGCCGGCACCGTGGTCAAGCTCGACCGCCGCTTCGTGGAGGCCGATCTCAAGATCGTGACTGGCCTGGTGGAACCCCATTTCATGGCTGGGTACTCCGGCGGCCGCAAGGTGATCGCTCCGGGAGTGGCCCACGCCGAGACCATCACGACCTTTCACAATGCGCGCTTCATGTCCGACCCGAACGCCGAGAACTGCGTGCTGGACGGCAACCCCTTGCACCGCGAGCAGCTCGAGATCGTCCAGCATGTTAGGGCGCGTGCTGGCGGTCAACACGGTAATCGACGAGCACCGAAAGGTGTCGTTCGTGAACTATGGCGAGGTCGGTCGGCGAGTCACCTGCAGACGTGTGGAGTTCATTCGCGCGCTTCGCCCAGGTACCGGTCGCTCGACGCTTCAAGACCGTGGTGACCAGCGCCGCCGGATACCCGCTGGATACAGACCTACTACCAAACGGTAAAGGGGATGGTGGCCCCTATCGACATCCTGGAGCCTGGGCGGCAATCTCATCGTCGCGTCCGAGTGCTCCGGAGGGCATGGGCTCCAGCGAGTACGTGGATGCCCAGCGGCGGCTGCTCGACCTGGGCATGGACGGATTCTTTCGCGACATCAGCCGGAAGACCCACGCCGACATCGACGAGTGGCAGACCCAGATGCAGCTCAAGCCCATGCGCCTGGGTGGCATCCATCTCTACAGCACTGGACTGCGTGGCGCCGACCGCACTCTGACCGGGTGTGCGCATGGTCGGAGTCGGTCGCCGGATGCCGTTGCGCACTGCGTGGAAATCGCTGGCGACGACCACGTCGCGGTGATCCCCGAAGGCCCATACGTAGTTCCCGTGTACCAGCCCGCCTGACCTCGGTCTCACCTGACCGCACAGTGGACGCGTGGTATCACGCCAGCGCGCATCGTCGGCACCGTAACCGAACCAGTGCACGTCATCGGGTGCGGCGAAATAAACAGCACAACTGCGCCCGCCCATCTGTTTCGAGTAGCGCCGGCAGACGGTCCCCCGTTTCGCGCCTGCACCAGCCAACTGCCTGTATCGGTCCCACCCTTGTCGTCCAGATAGTTCAGTGGTCCCGTCGGGATGCAGCTCCAGATGGATCACCTGGCCCCTTGTCGGTGATCAGCACGCGAGCGCCGCCGTAGCGCTCTCCGAGCTCGGTCGCGTCTACGCGCTTTAGCCCGGCCGCCGCGGCCGCCGTCACGGTCGCTGGCGCTATGGGGACCTCCTCGGCTCTCCCGGTGCACGGCTGCAGCATCGGCAGCCGCTGCGGCGAGCGGAGTCGCGCCGTTGCTCATCTCTTCCTCCGCGGGTGGCACTCGGTAGACGCACTCGATAACCGGCCCCGAAGCCTGGCACAACGGAGAGGGTCGGAACTGAAGCTCGCGGACGAATGTCGGCCACGCCGCTCCAACGCGGGCGAAAAAAGGGCGGCGGGTTCCGTGCCCACCGCCCTGCAGGACCCTCAGCGGGTCAGAGGGAGGAAGAGACTGCGGCGCCCAGGAACAAGGAGCACCAAACACCGCAGCGCATGAACGGTCCCGACCCGAAAGGGGCCGGGCAAGAACCGCACCTTTGTCAGTTTACGATCGGGAAACCGCCGGTATCTTGAACGCTCTTGTGCGGTTTTAGAGCATTCTTGCCCGGCGCGACGGTCGCGTCATGGTCGAAACTGCTTTGGTGTGACGCCAGTGATGCGCTTGAAGTGCCGGGTGAGATGGCTCTGGTCCGCGAAGCCGACCGCGCTGGCTACCTCGGCGAGCGAACGCTCCCCGATCCGGCGGATAACAGTGAGCGTGCGCTGTTTACCCGGACCTGAATCAGATACTGATGTGGCGATACGCCGAGCGCTTGCTTGAACAGCCGAGCCGCATGAAACGGGCTCAGATGAACGGCCTCGGCCAGATCGTTCAGAGATAGATCGTGCGCGTAGTTCTCGTGGATGAAACGCAGTGCTTCTGCCACCGCGCGCGGTGGCGAAACAGTCCGCGCAGCAGCTTCGCCGTCTGCGCCCTCCGGAAGCGCGTCGCCTGACAGGGAACAGGCCTCGAGCGTGCGTCCGTCCGCACACTGCGCATAGTGGCGCAGCAGGTGGACGGAAAGCATATTCGCCAGCGATTCCGCATAGAGCCGGCCTCCGGGCTCGCCGCGCATGACTTCGCGCGACAAGACCCCTGCGATGTTGGTGATCACGGTGTCGTTCGCACGCTCGGTGAGCATTAGTTTGTAATCCGCCGGCTCCAGACCGAACACGTCCTGTGCCACCCGATCGAGGAAGGCCGGGTCCAGCATCAAGACTGAAAAGCTGATCCGCCCTGGCCAACTCCAACCTACCGACGTGTGGGCGGGAACCAGCGCCACGGAACCTGGCGCCAGATTCGCACTCCACTTGCTCGCCCGCGCTTTCGCGCACGACGCGACCGGAACCTAGAGCCGACGAAGATCAGGTGCTGGCTGCTCCCGTGCGGCAGCGTGCGCGATCCGGGTGGGTTCTCGCGCCGCTCGAAGTTGAGCGGGCCCCAGGCCAAGCCCGCGGCTCGAGATACGCACGTTCTCTCGCCTGAGACTGGAGTAATCCGCCGGTACGCCCTCCGCGGGTCCGGCGTGCAGCGCTGCGTTGGAGGCAAACGAACTCATGGTTGTGCTCCTGTTGCGAGAACGGCTCCGAGTATGCTGCTGTGCGCACGCGCCTCGGACCAGCGGGAAAGAGACAACTGAGAGGGGTGGTCGCACCGCGACGACAGCCGCGCTCGCCCTGTTCTATTAAGTATTTACTGAACAACAATTAGAACGCGTCTGCCGCGGTGCGAAAAGCCGGGTCGGGGCATAACATGTATTCCCCGACGGAATAGCCCGCATCCGGCGTCAAGTCGGAAGAGCGAGAACGCGCTCGGCTTCAGCGAAATCCGCAGGATCCACCAGCGCGCCCGATGCCGCAGCGTTTTCGCTCCACCTGCTCGGGCCGGGTGGCGCCGACGATGGCCGCCGCTACATTGCGTTCGCGCAGCACCCAGGCCAGGGCGAACTGCGCCGGTGTGAGGCGGTTCCGCTTCGCCAGGCCCGCAACCTCCTGGACCGCCTGTAGCGTCCGCGCGGACAGCCAACTCTGACGCAGGAATGTCCCCATGCTCGAACTGGTGGCGCGCGTCTCCGGCGGCAACGCCCGACCGGGGAGGTATTTGCCGCTCAGCACCCCTTGCGCGAGCGGCGACCCACGATCTGGGAGATGGCGTGCCCGCGGCAAAGGGATGACCTCCTGCTCCGGCGTCCGCCAGAGCAGGGAGTACTGCGGCTGGCTCGAGACGAACTGCTCCACACCGTGGATTTCGGTCGCAGCGCGGACGCTTGTCGACCGGCCACTCGCTGAAGCCGATGTAGCGCACCTTGCCCTGCCGGACTACATCGGTCAGCGCCCGCATCGTCTCCTCCAGCGGTGTGCCCGGGTCGTAGCGATGGCACTGGTACAGGTCCACGTAGTCGGTACGCAAACGCTGGAGGAAGCGATCCAGCTGCCCGACGATTTGGGCACGCGACGGAGCCCTGATCCTGAGAGGACATCGGGAAGAACACCTTGGTCGCGAGTACGAAGGACGCGCGCGGAATGCCCGCCAGTGCATCGCCCAGCAAGGCTTCAGCCGCACCCCGTCCGTAGACATTGGCCGTATCGATGAAGTTGATGCCGGACGCGAAGGCCTGGCGTATGCAAGCCAGCGCCTGTGCCCTCTCGACGCGCCACCGCCGTAGGTGAGCCACGATCCAAGCGCAATCTCGGAAACACGCAAGTCGCTGCTGCTAGCCGCCGATACCGCATGGAAGATCCCTCCCTCACACGGTGGTGTCATATCGCCGCGTCCAACGCAGAGAACGTCCGCTGCGAACTTCGGGATGGCCCGTGCCGTCGAAGCAGGAGCTGACCGCGGCCGGTCGCGGCACTCGCCGATACGGTCTCGCTTATCAAATTACTAACCGGTCAGTAATATATGCTCCGCTCATGACTTCCGTCAATCGGGCATGCCGATGCCGCCGCTGATGCCAGGCGCCACCATCGGGGATGCGCAAATACAACCTTCGAGAGAGCGTAGATATTGCGACGCAGAAGGAGTGCGCAGCACCGGGCAACGCCGCTGCCCGCGACAATACAGAAGCTTATAATAATCCGTCCACTAAGACATCGTTAGGGTAGAAGAAGGTATCTCCGCCTCTCTTCCCCGATCCTCATAAGACTCAATGTTGTGCATTGCAGAAAGATGACGAGACAAGGCCGCAGCAAGAACAAGCCAGCGCACCACACTCGGCCGATCGGACCAGGATAGGTCATGGACAAGCTGACGCTGATGGAGATTTTCGTGCGCATCGTCGAGACCGGCAGCTTTTCAGCCGTCGCGCGCGAGGGCGGGATGACCCAGCCGACGGTGAGCAAACAGATGACCGCGCTGGAGCGCAGTCTGAAGACCCGGCTGCTCAACCGCAGCACCCGCAGCCTGAGCATGACCGAGGCAGGGGCTGCCTACTGCGGAGCGTTGCCGCAACATCATCGACCAGGTGCGCGCCGCCGAGATCAGCCTCGGCGCGCTGCAGGGAACCCTGGGCGGCACGTTGAGCGTCAACTCATCGGTTGGCTTCGGTCAGATGTTTCTGTCCCGCCTCGTGCTCGATTTCCAAGCCTTGCATCCCAGGTATCGGTGCTGCTTACCCTCAACGACCGTTACATCGACCTGGTGGAGGAAGGCATTGACGTAGCGGTCCGCTTCGGTCGGCTGAACGACTCCAGCCTGGTGGCGCGCCGACTCGCCGGTTCCCCGGTCGCCGTGGTTGCGTCGCCCGCGTACCTCGAACAACACGGTGTACCGCTGCATCCGAACGACCTGACCCGGCACCATTGCCTGCACTACACCCACCTCTCGACCGGCAACGAGTGGGTCTTCCCCGGGCCGGGCGGAGACATCCGCGTGCGCATAGCAGCGCGCTTCCGGACCCAACAACGGCTACGCCGCGCTGACGATGCTCTCTGGACACGGAATGGCGGTGATGCCGCTGGTGTTCATCCGGCAGGAGCTCAGCCGGGGCGCTGCGGTCCCGGTGCTGCGGGACTTCACCGCCTCGCCGCTACCCGTGAACGCGGTTTATCCCTCGGGCCGTTTCGTTTCCGCCAAGGTGCGCACCTTCATCGATTATCTGCAAGAGCGTCTGCCGCGTATTCCGGGGCTGCTGGCACCCTAGCCCACGCCATGCCGTGGCGCCTGGGGAACGGGTAGACTTGGCGCTATCGTTCGCGCAGCGCGCCAGCCCCTTTCCCTCTCAGGCAGACTACTCAAAATGATCGGTTCCCGGATCGACGTGAACATCGCCGGCGGCTGGATGTCCCGCTCCCGAAAATGGTCAACGTACGCCAGAAATTCGAGGCGCCGGCTGGCCGACATCCCCGCCGCCCTCGCGCGCGAGTTTCAGCGGCCAGCAGTTCGCGGGCGCATCAAACCAGGCCAGGTCATAGCGGTCGGCTGCGGCAGCCGTGGCGTAGCCAACATCGCCGAGATCGCGAAGTGCGTGATCCGCGAGCTGCAGGCCCTGGGGGCGAAGCCCTTCGTCTTCCATGCATGGGCAGTCATGGCGCGGCAACGGCCGAGGGCCAGAAAAAAAGGTGCTGGACAGCTACGGCATCAGCGAAGGCCACCGCGGGCGTGCCGGTCAAGGCCAGCATGGAGACGGCCATCGTCGGCGAGTTGCCGGACGGCACGCCGGTACACGTGGACAAGCATGCGGCCGAAGCCGACGGCATCGTAGTGATCAATCGCATCAAGCCGCACACCGGGTTCCAGCGGCGCAACCGAGAAGCGGGTTGACCAAGATGCTGTCCATCGGCATCGGCAAGATCGTGGGCGCGGCGACCTACCATACCCACGGCATGGACCGTTTCCCGGACTGCTGCCGCAGATCCGCAACGTCGTCGTCGGCAGCCGCAACGTCTTATTCGGTGTGGGCATCGTGGAGAACGCCTACGGCGAGACTGCGCTGGTAGAAATCGTGCCCGCGGAGCAACTCGCCACCCGCGAGCCGGAATTGCAGGCATTAGCCAAGCAGCTCATGCCGCACACTCTGCTTCGACGAGATCGATGTGCTGATCATCGACGAGATGGGCAAGAACATCAGCGGCGCGGGCTTCGATCCGAGCATCACCGGGCGCAATCGCCGCGCGGTGCAGTGGGTGCTAGAACCACTGATCAAGAAGATCGTCGTGCTGGGGCTCACCCGCAGAGTCGATGGGCAACGCCGACCGGCATCGGCTCGGCCGACGTCATCACCATGCGTCGTGTGGCGCGATTTCGACGTGGCGTCGACTTACGCCAATATCATCACCTCGGCCAACCTGGATGGCGCCGCCATCCCCATGGTCATGAACTACCGACCGCGAGGCCATCTGCTACTGGCCGTGAAGACCGTGGTGCGAGTCAAGCCTCAGGATTGCCGCATCGTGCGCGTCAAGAACACTCTGCACTTGTCGGAGATCCAGTTTCGAGCCCATTGCTGGCAGCTCGTCCGCCGCCACCCGGGCGCTTCGAGCCGGCGTCCGATCCCGCCCCTTTGCGTTCTGATGCCAACGGCACGCTGGCACCTTTCGTACGCACACCTCACGCCGGAAGCGGCGTAAGTCAACCCGAGCGGGAACGACGCGTTAGTGCAATGGGATAGCCGGGCCGCTCTGCGGCCGTTATTCGTTCAGCATTGGACCGGCCGCGTGTGTCGTGCGGAGCCGACGAGTTTGTCACCTATCGTTTTCGTTTCAGCAGCGCGCAAAATCCTCGCGCCGCGGCTTGATCTAAACTGGAAGTCCGCGCCGTGTTTGGCTGGCGTACGCTTTGAGGGAAGGAGGGTCGTTTCGGTGCCAGATCCCGCAGCACTCGGAGATAAACGGCTTCGCATCTGCTCCGCTGGGGCCGGCGCGATCAGCCTGTTCCATTGCGCCGGCTGGAAGCAGATCGACAACGTAGAGGTAGTGGCGATCTGCGACCCGGTGCGCGAGCGGGCCGAGGTGCGCGCCAAGGAATTCGGCATCGCACATGTTTACCACCGACTTCGTCGCGATGCTGGAGCAGGAGACCGGATGCAGTGGACATCGCCACTCCGGTGGCGACCCACGCGCCGCTCGCGTTGATGGCCGCGGGCGCGGCGTGCACGTGATGCTGCAGAAACCCATGACCCCCACGCTAGCGGAAGCCGATGCGCTGATCCGCGGCGTCGGCGACAGCGTGCGCTTCATGGTGCACGAGAACTACCGGTTCCGCCCGCACTACGTGCAGATGCGCGCAGTGGCTCGAGGAGGGCCGCGTCGGCGACATCCAGCACGCCCGCATGCACGTGCGCAGCGCGAGCATGATATCCCTGGACGCAAGTACGCCTCCGCTGCTCAAACGTCAGCCCTATCTGTGCAGCAGTTCAGGCGCCTGATCGTCTTCGAAGTGCTGATCCACCAGCTAACGTCCTTGCGCCTGTTCTGCGGCCCGCTGCGGGTGGTTTCCTGCCAGTTGAGCAAAGTGAACCCGGACCTGGCGGGCGAGGACGTGGCGGTGATCGTCATGCGTGGGCGCGGCGGCCGGACCGTGGTGCTGGACGGAAACATCTCTGGCCGCCGGCTATCGCCCCGCTGCCGGTGGACCAGTTGAAAATCACCGGAGTCGCGCGGCACGCTCGTGTACGACGCGGACCGCGCCTACCAGCTGCGGCGGCGCAGAGCCGCCCCTCATCTATGATCTGGCGAAGAACTACCAGATCTGCTTCACCAGCGGGATACGGGACTTCGTGCGCGGGCTGCGCACCGGGCAGCCGTTCGAGACCGACCGCCTGGACAACCGCGAGACGCTGGCGCTGATGGAATCTTGCTATGTCGCCGCTGGAGTGAGTGTTTAGCCTCGCGCACGCAGGCAGCGAGCGTGATCCCGCAGGCCGAGGCGGCGTGAGACTGGAACCGCAGAGACGCAGGCCTCTGCGGTCAGACCAACATCAACAAGGGCGCGGAGCCGAAGCTCCGCGCCTTCGATGAGATCGTAGAATCAGCCGGCCATCACGGGAACGTACAACCGCGCATCACCGCGCTGGATCAGCAGTGCCAGGGGCTTGCCATCCAGCGCCTTGTCCACCCAGGGTTTTGAACTGCTGGCTGGATTCGATCTGCTCGCCATTGACGGCGATCAGCACGTCGCCCTCCTGTATGCCGGCACGCGCCGCAGCACCGTCTACACCGCCTACCAGCACGCCACCCTTCAGGTCCAGCTGCTTGCGCTGCTGCGGCGTCAGCGTCCTGCACCGCCAAGCCGAGCTTGCCACCGGCGTCTTGCATATCGCCGGCGGAGGCAATCTTCTCAGGTGGGGCTCGCCGATCGCATCGATGCACGCGTTTGCGTCTTTGCCCTCGCGCCACACCTTCGCCGTCGCGTCGGTGCCCGGCTTTACGGCGCCGCGATCAGCGGAAGCTCGCGCGAATCGGACACCGCCCTACCGTTGAACTCCAGAATCACATCACCGGTCTTGAAGCCGGCCTTGTCCCGCCGGCCCATCCTTTCCACCGAGGACACCAGCGCGCCCGTGGGCTGTTCGAGTCCGAAGGACTTGGCAAGGCGGCGGACATTTCCTGGATCTGCACACCGATCCGCCCGCGTGTGCACCTTGCCCTGGGTCTGCGAGCTGGTTCGCCACATCCATCGCGATGTCGATCGGGATCGCGAACGACACGCCCATGTAGTCCGCCGGTGCGGCTGTAGATCTGCGAGTTGATGCCGACCACCTCGCCGCGCCATGTTGAACAGCGGGCCGCCCGAGTTGCCCGGGTTCACCGCGACGTCGGTCTGGATGAACGGCACGTAGGTCCCGTCGGGCAGCGGCGCGCCCTTGGCGCTCACGATGCCGGCCGAGATGCTGTTCTCGAAGCCAAATGGCGAGCCTATCGCGGCGACCCACTGACCCACCTTGACCCGGCTCGGGTCGCCCGCGTGCACCGTAGGCAGGCGGTCCTCTGGCCTCGACTTTGAGCACGGCAACATCGGTGCGCGGATCGACACCGACCACCTTTGCTGCAAACTCGCGCTTGTCGGTCAGCTTGACTGTCACGTCTTCAGCACCGGCGACGACGTGTGCATTGGTGAGAATGTAACCGTCGGCCTTGATGATGAGCCCGGCCCTGAGCCGCCTGCGGCATCGGCTGCGGCATAGCCCGGAGAAGGCCCGGAAGAAGAAAGGCATCGGCGCCCGCCGCCCCGGTCCCCGCCGCGCGTGTCGGCAACCGGCGATCATGCGGCCTGACGGCGACATTGACCACAGCTGGGCCCTCCCGCTCCCACCAGTGTGGAGAAATCAGGCATGGCAACCGCGGCATCGGCGTCGAAGCGGCAATGGAGCACCAGGATCGGCATGGGCGCTCGACGGGAAGTCGCGGCACGCCGAGCGACCACGGCAAAACCGAAGCCATCGCCGCTCGCCATTGCTGCAAGCTTGAATTTCCGGCCGTATCAACCCCTGGACAGGTGAATTTGGGTTGTGCTTACACGACCAGCCCAATATGGGGGTTGAAGACTTAAGTCGGGCTTAAGGAAGGTCGACCAATTCGCACGACGCGCGTTGCGTCAGGTGCGGATGAATGCAAGGCGTCACGACGAAGCCAAGGTAGGTACCTTGGCGAGGAGCGCAACACTGCAGGCGCCGCACCTGACGCAACCCGAGAATATTCGCCTCCTTCGAGGGACACCTGGTCGCGCATGTACGGATCGGTCAGACCTTCCTTAAGGATTCTTGGCTGGCAGTCGAACGGTTACGGCGCAGACCAGCGCCGGCGGCTCCGCTGTCCAATGAGATGCGCCCGCGGTGGCGGTCGACCGCTCGTTTGACGATGGCCGGGCCAAGTCCGCTGCCCTCGCTGGCTTCTCGCGTCGGCACGGTAAAAGCGATCGAATACGCGCTCGCGCTGCTCTGGGAGGATACCGGGACCGCTGTCCTCGACCTCCAGCACCGCGTCGGGTCCCTCGGCAAGCGCGCGCACGATAACGGTTCCACCTCGTGGCGTGTAACGGATGGCGTTGTCGACCACAGATTGCCGAGCATGACGCGCGAGGCTCGTCCTCGTCACCCAGGACCTGGGGAATCGAGCGGATATCCAGGTCCAGCTCAGCCCGGCGCCCTGCGCTACTCGGTTCCCAAATCAGTCGCTACTTCGCGCACGAGGCGATCCAGATCGACCGGAGCGTCCGCTCCTCCGGGTTCGTGCGGGTCCTGGCGTGCCAAGGTCAGCAACTGTTGCACCAGGCGGGTCGACCGTTGCACGCCGCGCTCCAGGCGCCCCAGCGCCGCGGCGCTCTTCCGCGCTTTCGGCACGCTTCAACAGCTGCAATTGCAGTTGCACAGCGGTAAGCGGCGAGCGCAGTTCGTCGCCGCGTCGGCGACGAATTGACGTTGCACCTCGAGCGCCCAGGTTCAGGCGCGCCAGCAGATCGTTCAGGGATCCCACCAGCGGTACCAGCTCGTCGGGAAGATCGCGCTCCGGGAGCGGCCGTGCAAGGCTGCCGGCGTGCGCGCGGCGCGCAGCGCAGCGGGAGATACTGGACAGGGACGCAGAGCACGGCCGACGATGATCCAGATCCCCAGCGCCAGCAGCGGTAGCAAGCGGCCAACGGCAGCACTGCCCGGCGCGTCAGGTCCGCCGCCATCTCCTGGCGCAGAGCTGAGCGGATGGGCTACCTGGAGGATGCGAACCCCGTCCAGCTGGGTAAAAACGCGCCAGGACGGTGAGCCATTCCAGTCGACGTTGCTGAAACCCGGCCTAGCGCCGCATCGGGGATGGCGAGGTTCGGCCGCGAGTAGAGACATCAGCACGCCATCCTTGTCCCACACCTGGGTGATGAAGTCGGGCTCGGGCAGCATTCCCGGCGCTGCGGGCGCCCAGCCGACGCTTTGGCGCGACAGCGAGAATGCGAGCTGCTTGAGCTGGTAGTCGAGCAGGTCGTTCAAGTCTTCCTGCGAACGATGATAGGCGCTGTAGCCGATCAGCAGGCCGGCCACGACGAGCGTGCCGAGGAGCCAGACCAGCAACCGCTCGCGGATGGAGTAACGAACCGCTTGGCTCATCCGGGACCTCTAGGAAGCGGTCTTGGACAGGGTGTAACCCAGCCCCGCGCACATTGCCGGATGAAATCGGTCCCCAGCTTCTGCAGGTTGTGGATGCGCACCTCGACTGCGTTGCTTTCCACCTCCTCACCCCAGTTTCCGTACAGGCGCTGCTCGAGCTGCGCCCGGGACAGAATGGCGCCGGGCCGTTCCAGCAGCGCTCCCAGCACGGCATGAACTCACGCGCGCTGACAGATTGATGGGCTCGCCGTTCAGCGTGGCCGCACGGGTGGCCGGGTCGAGCGTCAGGTTCCCATGTCGCAGCAGCGGCTCGGCGCGCCCCACCGCCGGGCGCAGGACGCTCTCGCCGCGAGCGGAGAGTTCGTCCAGGTCGAAGGGTTTGACCAGATAGTCATCCGCGCCGCCATCCAGGCCCGCCACTGGTCGGCCACCGCGTCGCGCGCAGTCAGGATCAGCACCGGGATGCGGTTGCCGCGCAGGCGCAAGCCGCGCAGCCAGTCCAGGCCGCTCTTGCGCGGGAGCCCGAGGTCCAGAAGGAGGAGGCCGTAGTCCTCCACCTTCAGCGCCGTATCCCCGGCACTCGGCGTCGCGGGCCCAGTCGACCGTAAAACCGTCCTGCCGCAGGCCAGTGCGAACAGCTTCGCCGATCATAGTGTCGTCTTCTACCAACAAGCAAGAGTCGCATAGGGGTCTCGAGTTAGCCAATATGCGCGAGGCTAGCCGCCAGGTCTTAAGATGAGCTTAGCTGCGCAAAGCGCGGAAACTCCGGGCTGGTTTTGACTGTCATGGTCTCGTCATGTTTGACTGCGCGCATCGGTTTGACGGGACAGGCGTGCTGCAGGTTGACGCATCCCGCAGATGCTGGATAGAGTGCCCAGCAGCCGGCCGACAGGTCAGCTCGTCACGCGCGGAGGATCGGATGGGAAGGAAAGTCGATAAAAAGCTCGACGCGGATACTAAGACCAAAAAGCGCGGCAAGAAGAAGCGCGTCGGCGGACCGAAAGGGCATCATCGATCCGTCCTCGGCTTTGCCCGCCGCTCTCTCGCTACTACTGCGAGCTGGTGGTAGGCAACAGCGCCGGCGACGATGCCGTCGAGGACGCGCTGGCGGCCTTCGAGCGCGCCTGGGAAGTGCGCCGCCAGAAGTCGTATCGAAGCCGCGACTCAGGCGGCAGCCCGGCGCGATCGCGCCGAGCGCCGAGCAGCATCTGATCCTGGGTCCCTTCAGCAGCAAGCAGGACTGGAAGAACGACCGGGAGGCTCGGGCCGCGACGGCCGCTGGACCTGGTGCTGGGCGGGGCTACGAGTCCATACGGTTCTGCAAGCCGAGTTGACCGGCCTGACCGGCATGGGCTGGAACGAGCCAGATCGATGCCTGATGGTGAGCGCCTTCGCCCCGCGCCTCTGGGGCGCGCTGCCGATGCGCTGAGCAACGCTGCACATTCCTGCTTTGCCGCTTAATCGCGTTGTGGCGGCTGCAGGCCGGGGTCCGATGCCGACGGCAGGACGGGTGCCGGGCGACGTCCGGGTGCTGGCATCCCGCTGGTGTTTCTGGATCGGGGTCTGGAAGCTGCCTGTTCCACACGCTGGCCACGCGCGCTGGGACTGGGCTGGTCGATACGCTTGTTCATCCTGATCTTCTGCTGCGCTTGTCTGCTCGCCTTCCCGCGGCAGGCTGCAGCCGCCGACCGCCTGGGTTGCGCTCGCCACATCGGTCGGGTTTGCCCTCGTCAGCTACGGTACGGCTTCCCAAGACTGTTTCCGCCGGAAACGCTGAATGGTTCGGTCGGCTATCTGCCCTATGCGTGTTCGTGCTCCTCACCATGACCGGGTATCTCGCCTCGCGCGGTGCGCCGGCCCGTGCCCGACTCGGCCTGGCGGCCGTGGTGTTCTTCTGCGTCTCGCCGACCCTGCGCACCATCGTGATTTGGAGCCGTGCGCGCTTTCCCGCTCGGCATCGCACTTCCTCTGGCATCCTGCTGAATGGATAACCTGCTGTGGCTGATCAGCAGGGAAATGATCCTGCACCGCTTTACGCCTCGCAAAGACGGGTAAGCGGATACCTCACAGGCGGGCGAGCAACTCACCGCCGGCCGCGGCCAGCGCCACGACCGCTATCGGCCCCGGTGTTTTCCAGAACATCCAGCCGAGCCAAAGGCCGCCAGGGCCAGCGCCCAGTCGCCACGCGCGTGGATCGCGGCGACCCAGGATCGGATCGTACAAGGCGGCCGGCGGGATCCCCACGACGGCTGCGTTGGCCCCGCTGAGGGCCGGCGCGTGCGCCGTGGGACGATGGCGCAAGCTCTCCCAGTAGGGCAGCGCGGCCACGACCAGCAGGAATGCCGGAAGAAAGATGGCGACCAGGCATAGCAGTCCGCCCGGGATCCCGCTCGGTGCCGGCCGCATCGCCACCGTTCCGAGATAGGCCGCAAAGCTGCGAACAGCGGCCCTGGCACAGCCTGCGCCGCTCCATACCCGGCCAGAAAGTCACTGTCGCTGATCCAGCCCGGCGGTACCACTGGCGGCGCGCAGCAGAGGAAGCTATCCGCGTGGCCACCCCCGAACACGAGTGAACCGGTGCGGTAGAAGCTGTCGACCAGGGCCAACAGCGCATGGTTGTCGGACAGCCGCGCAGCAGCGGGAAGGGATAGAAGCCAGCAGCTGCGAAAACAGCGAGATCCCACGCCCAGCGCCCAAGCCGAGCGCTCGCCCGTACTCGCCGTGTCCCCGGCACCACCTCGCGGGACGATCCCCCCGAAGCAGCCTCGCAGCCGATCAGGCGCCGCCGGGCAATCGCTGCCAACTGGGCCATCGCACTCACGCCCCGGGCGAGCAGCGCCAGCGCGATCGAGATCCGCGAGCGTGATGCGCGTCCGGTCCGGGGCAGAGAGTCACCGCCATCCCCAGACCGCCTGCGCCACCACCGCCACGGTCGCGATCTTGAGCCCATGCAGCCAGCCAGCCCCGGTTCAGTCCCCAGCCGGGGAAATTCCGCAGCCAAAAGGCGATCATGAGCTAGCTGCGGAAGGCAAAGTGAAGCCCGCTCCACGCCGCCAGCCCGCCGGCGCCCAATCCACGGCCTGGCCCGACACCGGTACCGATGCTGCGATCCTGGCTGCTTCGCCGCGGGCCCAAGGCAGAACCGGCATAGCGCGGCGCACAGACAGATCGGCGTAGAGCGCCGCTCCAGCCGGCACGGCGACGCTGCACGCAACCCGACGCGGAAGTGACCCGGTGAGCGATGAGCCGCCGAATCCGTTGAGCCCCAGCTCGAGAAAAACCAGAATACGCGTCCTCCCACGCGGACCCGCGGAGCGCCGGGAGCGATCCAGCGTCGACTGCCGGCATCGGTGTCAGCGCGGCTGTGCGAGCCGGTCGAGCATTGCCTGCACCGCGCGCACTGGGCACCGTTGTGCGTGTGGTACTCGGCACCGGTATAGCCCCACGCAGGTTCCAGCAACCATTCGGGTTGTACACGAAGCGTAGAGCGGCCAGCCCCGAATCCATAGCAGGTGATGGTCTGCGGATAGAGCACGATGATCGCGTTGCTGTCGGCCCAGCGGTTGTAGCCGGCATGGCGGACGAACTTGTCGCCGACCGCCTCAGCGCTCTGCTTGCAGCCGTGAAAGGCGACGTGCACCCGGCAGCGGGCAGTCTTGCAGGCGCGCGGAGGCACGTACGCATATCCGGTGTCGGCGAGACTCGCCGTGTAGGGAGCTGCGCACGTGAAACTCGGTTTTGGTCGAACACGAGTACCTGGTCCGGTTTCTGCGCCGCCGCCGGCTGCAACTGCCCGTAGATGTGTCCCAGCAGCTTGCCCGCGGCGTCGAAGTGGCAGTCGTTGATGAAAGGCGCGGCGGTGGCGCGCAGCTTCCCTGCCGTAGTCGGATGTGACCATCGCGTGGCCGGCGTCGACATCGTTCACATAGGCTATTGCCCCGGCCGGCGACATAGCTTCTCGCAATAGCGCTCCCAGAGCCTGCACCACCGTTGCGTCCACGGTCTGGTCGCGCTTGCCCGTGAACAACCATACTCGCGCGCGCTTGAGGTTGGCGGTCGGATCGATCAGCCCGGAGCGGGCGAGGATCATCGGTGTACGAGCGCCAGCAGCGAAACCGCTGGCAGCGACGCCCAGGCAGTGGGCTCCATGCAGTTGTAGAGCGCGGTCCACACACTGCCCTGCGCGCAGTAGTAGGGCCCGCCGGCCAGCACCCCAGCACCGATGACCGTGGCGGAGTGAGCGATGTGAAACTGCACCGCCATGTAGCCGCCCGAGGAGATGCCCGACACCGAGGTCGCGGACAGGTCGGCAGTCCAGTCCCGGCAGCCGGTCCGCCGCGCGTAACGCCCCGCAGACGAGCAAGTGCGAGCAGCAGCGTAAGCGCGCCACGCGAACGAACTGAATCGAACCCTGACCATGGCGCAATTCTATCCGCTGTCCGACGACTTTCTTGAGAAACCGTGGCAAGCGTACTGAAGCTGCTTACGCAACCAGACCAAGAGCTCCCGTGAACAACAACGACACCCTCTATCCGTGCAGCTTCGTAATCTTCGGCGCCACCGGACATCTCGCGGCGACCAAGCTGCTGCCGGCCCTGTACAGCCTGGAGGCGCAAGGGCGGCTGCCGGACGTGACCAACTTCATCGCCTTCGCGCGCCGGGCCTGGGACGACCAGGCCTGGTGCACCCACATGGACGAGGCGTTGCGGCTGAAGCTGGGGAGCGCTTCGACGCCGCGCTGTTCCGCAAGTTCGCCGCCCGCTTCAGCTATGTCGCCGGTGACCTGCAGGACGTCGAAGCTTACAAGCGCTTGCTGGAAGAATTGGGTCAAGCCGAAGACCGGAGTGTGCTCGAACATCGTCTACTATCTCGCGATCAAGCCATCCGACTTCGTGGCGGTAGCCAACAACCTCGCCGCGGTCGGCCTCAATCGCCCACGCGGGTTGCACCGGGTCGTGGTGGAGAAGCCATTCGGCGAAGACCTGGAGAGTGCCCAGGTGCTCAACCAGGTAGCTGCACCAGCACTTCGACGAGCGCCAGATCTTCCGCATCGATCACTACCTCGGCAAGGAGACGGTGCAGAACCTGCTCGTCTTCCGCTTCGCCAACGCGATGCTTCGAGCCGCTGTGGAACCGCAGCTACATCGACCACGTGCAGATCACGGTCAGCGAAGCGGCCGGCATCGAGACCCGCGCCGACTACTACGACAAGACCGGCGCGCTGCGCGACATGCTGCAGAATCACCTGCATGCAGCTGATGACCCTGGTCGCGCATGGAGCCGCCGCCCGCGCTGGAAGCCGACGCCCTGCGCGACGAGAAGGTGAAGGTCCTGCGCTCGATCCGGCCGATCGACCGTCGCGCACTGCACGCCCACGCCTTCGTGCGCAGTATCGGGCCGGCGCGGTGGACGGCAAGCAGGTGCCGGGCTACCAGGACGAACCGGGTGTGGAACCCGGTTCCATCACCGAGACCTTCGTCGCAGCCAAGCTGCTGATCGACAACTGGCGCTGGCGCGGTGTGCCCTTTACCTGCGCACCGGCAAGCGGCTGCACAACCAGATGAGCCTGATCGCCATTCGCTTCCGGCACGTGCCCCAGCAGTTGTTCCGCGAGACGCCGCTGGAGAACATGGATCCCAACTGGGTCGTGCTGAGCATCCAACCCGCGGAGAACATGCATCTGGAGATCCACGCCAAGCAACCCGGCCTCGGCATGCGCACGCACGTGATCCAGATGAACGCGGGCTACCGCGGCGATGGCGAGCGGGCGATCGATGCCTACGAGGCGCTGCTGCTGGATATCGTGCGCGGGCGATGCCACCAACTTCATCCGCTTCGACGAAGTGGAGTGGGCCTGGCGCGTCGTGGACCCGATCCTCAAAGCCTGGGCGCAGGAGCGCGAGTACATCGCCAGCTACCCGGCCGGGAGCTGGGGGCCGGAGGAAGCCAACCGGCTCTTCGAGTGGGACTACCAGACGTGGCGCAGCGGCGTGTGAGTGCGATGCGCCACCGACTGACTCCCGTTAGTTCGCCCGCACCGGCTCACGCGTAGATCTCGACGCGGCGGTTGGCCTGCCGCCCCGAATCGCAGTCGTTGCTGCGCAACGGGCGAGCCTTCTCCCTGCTCCAGCGTGGCCAGCCGCACGGGATTCACGTCCTTCGATTCCAGATAGTGCGCGACTCGACAGAGCACGGTCTTGCGACAGCTTCTTGATTGTGTTCCAGGGCTGCCTCTGTTGTCCGTGTGTCCAACCACCGTCAACGTCGTCTTGCCATAGCGGATCACGACGTCCGAGACCTTGTCCATGGTGCTGTAGAAGCCTGACTTGACCGCGGTCGAGTCGGTATCGAACGCCGTCTGGTTGGTCATGGTGATCCGCACCACGTTCGTTGGGCATCTTGTCGACGCGCGCAGAACCGGACTGGATTTCCTTGCGCAGATTCTTATCCAGATCCTTCTTCTGGCTGTCCATGTAAGCGCCAATGGCCCCGCCCGCCAGACCGCCACCCACAGCACCGACGATGGCGCCCGCCGTGCGATTCTTCTTGTACGCCACGCAGCGCCGACGACGGCACCGCCCGGCAGCGCCGATGATAGCGCCAGTTTCCATGTTGGTCATACCGCGCTTGCCGCTGGTGCTGCTATCGCTCGCGCAACCCGAAACCACCAGCGACAAGACTGCGACCGCTGCTGCATACCGCTTCATGCTGCCTCCACCAGGATCGGTTTATGTGAATCGGATGGGCTGAAAAGCCACGCAGGAACGGGAAGCAAACTCGATACCCGAGTGCCGATGGTCCGCGCTGGCAAAGCAGGGAACCTCGATAGTGACGCCGAGCGTCACCGCTGTCTCCGTGCGGCTACGCGGGTTCGTGCTCCGCGGCAGTGCGCAGGAGGAGAGCTTTGGTGGGAGCCTAAGCTCGTCTAAACGTGGGCTTGCGAGGCGCTGCGGAATCGCGCCTGCAGGTCGGAACGGCGCACGTCGAGATCCAGAAACAGGAACTGGTCGTCCGCGTCGTGAACGGGACTGTGCGTGCTCTCGTAGACGTGATCCTCGGCAGCCGGGCCTTCGCGCACCAGGCCAGTGCTTGCGGCGCGGGTCGAGCAGCACGATCTCACCGACCTCGTGGCGGACCGCGCGGCTCTCGCCATCCACCAGACCCAGCCGCCCGCAGTGGGCGATGACCATCACGAAGTAGTAATGCGGGTAGCGAAACGAGTCGTCGTGCAGGCCGACAGGCCCGCAGCCGTGGATGGAGAACCGATCCAGGCTGGAAGATCTCGAGCGGGAGCTGCAACCGCTCCGCGATCTCCTTGCGCAGCCCATCGACGAAGCCGATGGGTACGTGGTCATACACTGCATCGAAGGTCCGGGTCTCCTCCGCAGACGAACAGATCAGGGCACAGCTCACGTGCGCGCCGATAGATCTCCGGTAAACGCTCCAACCCGCGCTCGATGCGCTGGCCGGTTCGGATGAAGCTCACGGAGGGTCTTCGGCTCATGCCTGCGCGCTGCGCCTCATGCCGGGTCGATCCGGAAGCCTACTTCGTGCCCACGTAGGCGATCGCGTCGATCTCGACCAGGATGCCCAGCAACTGGCTGCCGACGGTCGTGCGAGTCGGTCTTGGGATCGGGGAAATAACTCGCATACACGCGGTTGTAGCGCTCGAACAACGAGAGGTCGGTCAGGTGTGCCGAGACTTTCACCACATCGGCCATGCTCGCGCCGTCGGCCTCGAGGATAGCCTTGATGTTCTCGAGGACGCGCGCGGTCTGCTCCTCGATCGTGTCGCCGACGACCTTGCCGGTTTGCGGATCGAGCGGCCCCTTGCCCGGACACGAACACGAAGTCGCCCGCGCGCAAACCCTGCGAATAGGCACCCACGGGGGAGGCGCCAGCTTTGGTGGTGATCTGCTTCTTCGCCATCGCTTGATCTCCTCGGCTTGACGTTAGCTAAAAGAGGCGCGCTCCTGCAGCCTCGCATCATTCTTGCAGAGAGTACGCGGTATGGCGAGCTTGAGATCGAGCCCGTCCCGCGTTCAATGCGTCCGCCTGCGCTTATCTTCCGCCGGCGACATCGATGAACGCGCCTGTCGCATAAGAGGCTTCGTCCGACAACAACCACAGAATCGCGCAGGCCACCTCCAGACGCCTGGCCGCCGCGCTTCATCGGCACGAATTCCTTTACGCGATCGACACGGTTCGGCTTCACCGCCGCTGGCGTGCATTTCCGTGTAGATGAAGCCGGGGCGAACCGCGTTCACGCGTATGCGCCTCGGCCGCGACTTCCTTGGACAAGCCGAGCGTCATCGCATCGATGGCACCCTTGGACGCGGCATAGTCCACGTACTCCCCGGGCGAGCCAAGGCGCGATGCCGCCGACGAAACGTTCACGATCGCTCCGCCGCCGCCACCATGCTTGGTCGACATGCGCCGTACCGCTTCACGGGCGCAGAGAAAGGCTCCGGTGATGTTCGTGGCAAAAGATACGGTTGAGGCGGGCAGCGTCGACCTCTTCCAGGCGCATCTGCCGATCCACGATGCCGGCGTTGTTGACCAGCGCAGTGACCGGCCCCAGCGCCCGGTCCACGGTTTCGAATAGTCGGACCACATCGGCTTCCGGAAGCCACATCGGCCGCAACGGCGATGGCTCTCCCTCCCGCGCGCTCGATGGTGCCGACAACGGCGTCAGCGGCTGCGCGGTTGTTCAAGTGGTTGACACACACGGCATAGCCACGCTCGGCGGCGAGCACTGCAGTGGCCGCGCCTATGCCTCGGCTAGCACCCGTGACGACCAATATTTTGCTCATGGCTCGGCCTCTCAGGTGCAGCATGGGAATCTCGGCGAAATTGAAATAGACCTGCTTGCCGAGTGAGCGCGACAGCGCGACCATTTCGTCGGCGCCTTGAGGAAGCACCCCCGATGCGCAGGCAGGCATCGCACTTGGCCACCAGCCTCCGCGGAGATGGGATGAAAGATCTGATTGAAGATCTCGTCGCCGATCTTCCTGGAGCCGGCCAGCTCGATCAACGGAAGCGCAAACCACTCGCCGAGGACGGGCAGATGTCCGGCGCGGAACAGACGCAGTGCCATTTCGCGTCATAGCGTGGACGTTTGCCGCGATCAAACTCGGATCGTCGTTGGTGCCGGAACGGTACGGCCCGGCGACGAGGATCATTAGCGGTTGCATGGGCGCCGTTATGCGCGCTCGTCTGTCAGCTGTCAGCACGACTGGCGCTGGACACTATTTCTTCGAGCTTCCAATCGCGCGCCAGCTGCTGTGCCTTGCTGAGCTGCGCAGGTTTCAGCTTGGTGGCGATGTAGTCGCGCTGCTTCTCGGCGGCGCTGCGTTCCTCGCCCGAGAGCTGGAGCCGCGGCGAGATTGCTCCACATGTAGGCGAGCATGGGGTCGGCGCTGACACCCTTGCCCTCGAAGTAGAGCCAGCCGAGGTGCAACTGCGAGCGCGCATCGCTCTTCTCTGCGGCCATGCCGTACCACTTAGCCGCTTGTGCGGGATCGGCCGGGAGACCGTTCTTGCCCGATTCGTACATGTAGCCGAGCAGGTATTGAGCGGCTGTGTTGCCGTTCTCGGCCGGCTTCTGGTACCACTTGGCCGCTTGCGCGTAGTCGGCCGGATGCCCTCACCCGCGAAAGTACAGACGCCCCAGCGCTTCCATCGCGTCGACGTTGCCCGCTTCGGCCGCCTTGCCGTACCACTTCACAGCCTCGGTCGGATTCTTGGCCCCGCCGCTGCCCAACTCGTTGAGGTAGCCGACCATGAACTGGGCCTGGATGTCGCCGTTGTCTCCCGCGTCCGTGAAAACCACTTGATCGCTTCCGTGCCGTTGGCGGCGTGCCGCTGCCCTGGTAGTAGGCCCAGCCCAATGAGCGTGTACACCGACGTCTCGCCCTTGTCGGCTGCCTGCAGGTACCACTTCAGCGCCTGCGCTTCATCCTTCGGAACGCCGATACCCTGCGTGTACATGTAGCCGAGAGCGCTCATGGCGCGGCCATCGCCCTGGTCGGCGTGGCCTTGCGATACCAGGCTGCGGCCTCGGTCGGATTCTGTGGCACACCCTTAGCCGTAGTCGTAGGCATAGGCGAGTAGAAACTGGGAGAACGAAACGTCCCTGCTCGGCCACCTTGCGGTTCCACTTCGCGGCTTCCTCGTAATCCTGAGTTACGCGCCTCGCCGAAGAAGTACATGCGGCCGAGCGCTTCCTGAGCGTCGGCATTGCCGCCCTCGGCCGCGACTTTCGTACAGGGCGGCAGCCTGGGCGAGGTCCACGTTGACGCCTTTGCCGAACTCGTACAGGTACCCGCCGAGATACGCCGGATAGACTCTCTGCCCTGCTTGCCCGCGCCGGCGCACATCTTCGCCGCCTCGGCGTAGTCCTGCTGAACGATGGCTTGGCCGAAGAAGTGCATGCCGCTAGGGTCTCCGCGCGTCGGCGTTGTTCTGTTCGGCAGCCTTGCGGTACCAGGTCAGCGCGTCGGTATAGTCCCGCAGCACGCCCCGGCCCCGTTGTAGGCTTCTCCGAGATAGAACTGGGGCGCGCGCGTCCCCTGCTCGGCAGCCTGCTTAAATTCCTCGAACGCGGTCTTGTAGTCCCCTGCCGTTCCAGGCGTCGAGCCCTTTCTGGAACTCGGCCCGGGCAGTGCCCGCCAACGCCAGGAAAATGACGAGCGTCGCAAGACGTCCTCATTGCTCCTCCCAAAATCGCCTCTGTGTGTGCTGATTGACGCGCGCGCTGTGGGTTCCCAGGCGCGTTTATCGATTGATTTTCAGCCGCGCCGGCGGCCAAGAGGTTGAAATGATAAACCGAATGCCCATCGCGCGGGTCAGAGCAGGCGCGCGCAAGCGGCGGCCGTTCTGCCCGGCGTCGCGCATCTCCGAAAAAGCGCTTTGCGCCGTATCGGCGCAGCCACCTGGCTCCAGTGGCAGACTCACGGAGTCGCGTGCGCCTGGCGCAGATGCCGTAGGCGCAGCCCAGCCCAACCCCCGGCGCAGTCTTGCCTAGCGGACGGTGATTCGCAACCGACCCAGCCGGCGTAGCCCAGCTGTCCAGCAGGTTGAACAGATACGGGTAGTTGATCTCACCGACACTCGGCTCGTGACGCCCCGGCACGCCGGCGATCTGAACATGCCGCAGGATCCCGATGTTGTTCCGGATGGTGTCGGCCAGGTGCCCCTCCAGCGGTTGCATGTGGTAGACGTCCAGGTGCAGGAACACGGTTGTCGCTGCCCACCATCTCCATGACGCGGCGCGCATGGTCGGTATGGTTGAGGAAGTAGCCGTGCATGCCTTGAGTGGTGATAGCTTTGGGCCGCCGGCGACCACGCCGAGCTGGCGGTTGATGGGCTCGATAACGGCGCGCACACCGTAGCGCTTGAACAAGTCGGCGGCATGGCGCAGGTTGGCCACATACACGCGCTCTGCCTCCTGGTAGTCGATGCCGGCGCCGATCACGCTCGGCCATCACATGCACCAGCTCGCAGCTCAGCGCTTGGGCGTACCGACCGCGTTCGGCAGGCCGGCGCGGAATTCGGCTTCACGTCCAGGCACCGCGGCGAGCCCCCCGTCACCCGCGCTCCCAGTCACCCATCGGCGCGTCGAACAGCACCATTTTCAAGCGGTGTGCATCGAGCCGCGCTCTCAGCTCCGCGCCTGGATAGTCGTGGGGCAACCTGGAACTCGACGCTCCTGAAGCCGGCCTCGGCAGCTGCGGCGAAGCGGTCCAGAAAAGGTACTTCGGTAAAAAGGTAATGCAGGTTCGCGGCAAATTTTGGCATGGTCTCGGCTGCGGTCCAGAGCGTCTGGCGCCCTCCTTTGATCGACCAGCGCGCGGCGTCAGGTAGGTCCTAGACGAGGTCGAGGCCGACCCGGGAGGTTCGTCCGTCGCCGACTCTCCTGGCGTAGCCGCGAAAAGCACGCAGCCAGAACGCGCCCAGCCCCAGCAGCAGGACCACGAACGCGACCACGCCGCCAGCATACGGAATCTTGCAGGCCAGCAGCAGCACCAGCAGCGCGACCGCCAGCGCCATATAGCGCCACGCCGGCTTCACGATCACCCGCGCCGCGTGGCTAGCCAGCCGACCACCCGGTCAGCGAGGAACAGCGCGCCGGTGAGATACCCCAACAGCAGCATGACGGGATAGAAGAACAGCAGCAGCATGCCGAGCGGGATGCCTACGATCGTAACCATGAACAGAATGGCCGCCCACCGGTATGCACAGGAGCAACGCGAACCCCAGCGCGACGGACTTCCAGGGTCCGAGCGCAGCGATGAGCGCCGCACTCGCAGTAGAAATCGGGAAACGCGATGAGCATGATGGCGCCGACCACCAGCAGGCTCAGCATCAGCAAGATCACCGGAAACCCACGTAGCGATCCGAGCGAGCGAGTCGACCTCTTCCGAGGCCAGCTCAGCTCGATAGCGTCACCCTGCCGGCGATCACCGCCGCCGGATCGATCTTCGCCGGGTGCGGGCTGCGGTAGATCAGCTTGCCGTGGATCTTCGCGTCCGGACCAATCTCCACCGAGCGCGCCGCGATGCGCAGGTCGCCCCCGACTTCGCCGTCGATGCGCACCGATTCCGCGTACACCACGAGGTAACGCCCGACGCGACCGGACAGGCGGAAGCCGGCGGCGCCGACGGTGGCTCTGCCGACGATGCCGCCCCGCTGCGAGATGGTGACCTGGCCGCCGGCAATGCGCGCGTTGCCGGCCACCTGACTGCTGAGGACGATGCTCCCGCCAGCCGCGTACAAGTTCTGACCGACCGTGTCGGACAGGCTGATGTCCCGCCGGCCAACACCGCGTCGCCCTTCACCGGCCCGCTATGCGGCCACCCGCCCTCCGGCGAGAAAAGGCGTCCCCCTCGACTCCGCTTGTCCAGCTCGGCGTCTGCCGGCGCTGAAGTAGTCCTCGTCGATCATCACTGCGTGAGGCTATCTCACTGATCGGCGTACGATCTCATCGTGCGTCTGCGCAAGCAGTCCCGACGAAGATGAGTGCGAGGCCAACAACGGAAAATAACCGCCAAGCTCGATTTGTCATGCGCCGAAGTCTACCATCCGGCGTTCGGCGGTCGCGGCGGCTATGCTCGAGGAATTCCTGCGTCAGGGGTTGGTCGCGTCGTCAGCCTTCCCGCTGTGCGCGTCTTTGCACACCTGATAGAACACCGCCGGAAACGCTGCCCAATCGGGCTCGGGGCGGTCGGGCTCAGCGCTGAGCCAGCGATCCATCTGCTGCCACCCGGAAGCCTGCGACCTCCTCGTATGCACGGCGTTCGGGCAGATCCAGATCCTCGGCGACGTATATCCCATCGTGCGGGGCGTTGTCGGTCATGAAGTACTGGTACATCGGCGTCCCGCGCAGCGTACTTGAATGCAGAAGGAGCGCCTCTGAATCGCGCCTGAGCGCCCCAGGCCGCACGCACCGAAAAATCTGACACGCGCGCATGGTGCTCAAGCTCGGGGCCTCGATCGGCCTGGGCGGCGGGATGGGTAAACCGGCTTGAGCGTCGATCCACGCTGCGGCGACGATGGCGAAAGCGAACCGTTTCATGGTTGGCTCCTTCCACAGTTCCTGGTCGCCCGAACCACCCGAGGCGATCGGCTCCGCGAAGCAGAAATCCCTCGATCCAGGACATATGGCGGGCCGCTGGACCCGACCCTGGACTAAAGGATTGCTGAGTCGCTAGTTCAACCAGTTTACAAGTGATTTGGCCAACATGAGGCACAGACCGGCTTTTCAAGGGTGGCTCGGCCATTGAGCTACTTAAAGGCATTACCTTCATGGGGTTTTCATCGCAAGGAATTACCTCATGGAGTACACGCAAGGCGAGTGACATGAAGCAGAGCGGCGGCGGTCGAAGATCGAGACGCGCATTGGTCGCCGGGCGATCGGCGGCCTGGTGGGCTTGCTGATTGGACCCGTGGCCACGCTGTTGTGTGCAGCGAGCGCTGCAACACTTGGCTACCTCAAACAGGACATGGGTGCGGCGTGTCTTTCGCCTTTGCGCCATGGGCCAAGCCGATGACATTCAACACGTGGTCGCAACGGCCTGTGCGTAGATCACGAGCGTCTACTTTTGCAGGCGACTCCCCGCAACTTTTCGACGATGCTGCCAGTCACGACTGGCTTCCACTCTTCGGGATCAGAGTCTGTAGGAACTACTTCGCCCCCACCCATATTCTCGGAGTAGCGAAGAAACCGAACTATTCGCGCTCGCTGTTCCTTGCAGTCGTATTCATGTAGCGTCTTCTGCGAAATGTGACGGCGTGGCATGGGCGACGTGCTTGGGGTGCTTTGAAGTCAAGCAGAGTCCACATTTTCACCACGTCGCCTGCCCGCCCGATGGTGGCAGGATCGGCGTACGTGCACACTGGTTTCGTCGGTTTGGCCTCACCCAACCCAGTTCGCCACCGCACTGCTGCTCGCAATGGCCAGTAGCAGCATCAGAATAGCTTCACGCATCCTAGCCACGGAAAATGGACGGCGGAGTGCGGCATCCGCTCGCCCTACCCGACCTTCACCCACTTCCCATCCCGCGCCGACCGCTCGATGGCATCGAGCACGCGCTGGTTCTTGTAGCCGTCCTCGAAGCTGGGCGAGGGCAGCTTCTGCTCTGCGATCGCGCGCAGAAAGTCGTACACGGTGTGCGTGAACGAGTGCTCGTAACCGATGATGTGCCCCGGCGGCCACCAAGCGCCCACATACGGGTGCTTGCCGTCGGTGACCGAGGATGGTGCGGAAGCCGCTGTTGGGCCCTTCTTCCATGTAGAGCTGCAGCTCGTTCAACTGCTCGAGGTCCCAGACGATACTGCCTTTGGCGCCGTTGATCTCGAAGCGGTTGTAGTTCTTGCGGCCGGTCGCGAAGCGCGTGCCTTCCAGGTAGCCGACCGCGCCGTTGTCGTAGCGCACGAGCGATAACGCCGCGTCATCGACGTCCACCGGACCTTTCTTCGCCGGGTTGTCGGGCAGCGGCCGCTCGGTAATGAAAGTCTCGAGCAGGCCGTTTACCTCGACCGGCTCGCCGACCAGGTAGCGCGACAGATCCATCGTGTGCGAGAGGATGTCGCCGAGCGACCCGAGCCCGCGCGGGATTTCACCAGCCGCCACACGCGCGGGAACGCCGGATCGACGATCCAGTCCTGCAGGTAGGTGCCGCGGTAGTGGTAGATCTTCCCGATCTTCCCGGCGTCGATGAGCTGCTTGGCCAGCGCGACCGCCGGGCAGCGGCGGTAGTTGTGGCAGAGCATGTGGATCACGCCAGCCTTGGTTGCGGCGTTCCACATCTTCTCGGCATCGGCCAGGGTGTTGGCGAGCGGTTTCTCGCACAGGATGTTCTTCTTCGCCTCCGCCGCCGCGATGGCGATGGGCATGTGCGAGTCGCCGGGCGTGCAGATGTCGATGATGTCGATGTCCTTGCGCGCGATGACGTCCTCCCACCGCGTCGCGTACTCCTCCCAGCCCAGGCGCTCTGCGGCCTCCTTGACCTTCGCCTCGGTACGGCCGGCGACGACTTTCATGACGGGCTCGAAGGGGACATCCGCATGAAGCGCGCCACCTGGCGCCAGGCATTGGAATGGGCGCGACCCATGAAGTCGTACCCGATCATTGCGACGTTCAATTTCTTCTTGGCCATGTTGTGCCTCTGGTGCGGTGTGGTTGTCGGCGAGCGGGCAGGGAGCTACGTCGAATAGGCCTGGCGGCCGCGCCCCTGGATCGGTATCCCTGAGCCTTGCAGCACTTCGTGCTGGAGCGCATACATGCAGGCTGCCGCCTCGTCGATCTTGCGCGTGAAGGCGATCGAACCGGCCAGGATGGGCTTGAGCTTTTCCTTGTCCTGGATGCGCGCCTTCGGATACTCGTGCTCGATCACCAGGTAGGTGTTGGCCACGTCGAGCTTCAGCAGCTCGCGCGCGGCGAGCTGATGGTCGAGCCAGTCGACGGTGCGGTTCTGCAGGTAGCCCAGCGGATCGTGCCTGGCCGTGCCGGGCAGCTCGTGCTCGCACAGAACGACCTGCTTCTTCCAGGCGTTGAGGTGATCCGGCGGGCTTGGGCGAGGGCTTGCCGTTGATCCAGTCACCGCGCTCCATGGTCTGGCCGCCGTAGCCCCAGCCGGCAACGCCTTTCGCGTCGACGACCTGGCCCTTCACGTGAAAGCCGCCGATCAGATGGTCGTAGCCCTCGTCCTTCAGGTACTGGAAGATCGAGCGCGTGTCCTGGCCCATCAGGATGGCGTGCGAAGGATCGTAGTGGATGCGGAAATTGTCGCCGACGCCGTGCTTCTCGCAGATGCGGGCCAGCGCGATCCACGGACCCGGCGCGTAAGCGATGTTGTTGTGGAAGTTGTCGAGCGTCGTCCAGCCGGGCATCGGACACTGCTCGACGCGGTACTCGATGCCGCGCGCCTTCGCCTCCTTGAGCAGAGGGATGAACACTTCCTCGAACATCTGCAGGTTCTGGTCCATCTGCAGCTTCTGGTTGCGGCCGACGAATCCCACCACGGCAGGTTTCTCGAGCAGGACTGCGGCATCGAACACCCGCAGCATGAAGTCGAACTTCTTCTTGCGCACTGCCGGGTCGTCGTGGAGCATGTTGTCGAAGTACCCCAGGTCGGAGAGGCCGACCCCGGTTTGCTTCATCGCCGTGAACACGCGCTGTGCGCGCTTCTTGTCGAACGGCTGGCGCAGGTCCAGCGTGTTGGCGACCGGATCGAGCATCGCGTCGGCCGGGATGTCGCTCTCGGTCGGGTGCAGGGCGGCCGAGAGCTCGATGTTGTCGGACCCACGTCGCGCGCGAACTGCAGCCACTCTTCGATAGCGCGATCGGGATCCTTGTCGCGAATCTCGCGCGGCGTCAGCTCCTGCAGGGCCGCGGTGAGGACGCTGATCTTCATGAACTTGGGCTCGAACTGCTTCACCGTCATGGGCTTGCTCCTTGCGGCACTTCGGCGGGATTGCCAGCCACGCGCGTCGCGAATCGGCTCGATGCGGATGAAACGACTGACTTTCCTTGACCAGGTGGCGTGCCGTCAAGGGGACGCGGAGCGCGGGGGCAGCGCCTGCTATCACCACCGCTTGCGCACCCAGCGCCTCGCGCGGCGAAAGCGCATCTAGATCGATGTCGCGCAGTTCCCGCGAGCATGAGATGTGGCTCGGAGTACACCTGGGTTGCTGGGTTGCCGACGCCGCCGACGCGTGCCGAGAGCGCGGGATCACTCGGCACTGGCCTGAAACAGTAGATCAAACAGCACCTTCACCCCAGGAGTCAGATCGTGGCTGCGGGCGCAACAGTTCCTCCGGAACAAGCACCTTGGCATAGACTGCTTCGTACACGCGCTTTTACAACGCCCGGCGCGACTACCTTTTGGTCAAACCCCGGCGCAGGTCGCCAACCAGCTGCCACCCCATCCGCTCGAAAGTAGCTTGCATGTGGGATGCCTCAGTGTTCCTGCAAACCGTAAACCATGCCCATGCCCATTGCCCGCCCTAACGCTTCCCAAGCAACACAATGTTTCTGCTTAGACGTGAGCCCCGATGTTTTGGAGAGATAGCGCCAATGCGTCCGTACAGTACTTCGCTATCGGCATCTCGCTCCACTGAGAAGACGCCGGCGAGCTCGTCGTCCTGCAGCGAAGAGAATCACCGGAGAAATCGCGTTCGAACCGACCGTCAGGCAAACTTTGTCTAGTGTAGAAGCCTTCGCGCAGATGGCAGCTTGCATTGCCGACCACGATGCCCGGATACCGCTTTCGAGCGCCGCGATGAGCGTGGGTACTTGTTGTCGGTCCAGATACTGATAGCGGTAGCCCGCCGGCAATGGCGCCCTTCAGTCGCAACCTCTGCAACGCGGATGGCCAACCTTACCGCCTTCATAAACTCAGGCATCTGTCCTCAACCTTCGCGCGCCCGCGCAGTGTCTCCGGGCGAGCCGTTCCATCATCTGGATCGGACCTGCGTGCTCCAGCTTCGTCCGGCCTCGATCGTGAGCGTGCTGCTCGCGACCATTTCGAAACCTCGTGTGTGTGCATGTGCTCCCATCTCCCTCTCGACCTATGGTCTGGTGGTCATTTTCCGGACTCTCAACGGGAAGGAGCGCTGTCCGCCGCTACTCTTAGGTGTCGGGGCCCCCTTTGGCGCCGCGAGGAAATACTGCTCCCAGGTGTGAGAAAGCACACGCCTGCGTTTCCTGATGACAGGCTGCTCTTACACGTTCCAGGTGGGCCGCCGGCCCCGACCTCGTCGCTATGAGACCGTCGCCTATAGCCAGCCGCGACACGCTGCGCTGTGTGGCAGCTTCAATCACCCATTTTGAGCGCTTCGCGACATACCCACTGCGTCGAGCGCTTCATCACATAAAGTTCGCGCCTTCATCTACGGAGTGCCATGTTCATGCGCGCCTCACATCATATTGGATCTCCGTCGCGCGCTCGCGACAACAGCGTTCGTGGCCAGATGTTAACGGCCTGCAGCCGGATACGGCGATGGCGCTTGCGATGACTTTCGGTCCGCTCGGCGGACCAGGAACATTACTGTTACGCTGAGAACTTCAGACCATCAGCTTTCATGCGCGAGCGATTGCGCGAACGCCGATGTGCTGATCGACGCGGCAGTGCGGAAGCTGGGCAAGAACGCTCGCTTCGCGCGAAGTCACACTCTCCGCTTCCGGAGCGGACACGACCGCCGCGTACGCCGGCCAGGCGACCGCGTCTCAGCCCCAGAGCCCGTGAGCTTCCAGAGTGACCCGCCCGTGAGAAACCCCACACCGGCTTCCAGTGCCCAGGCCGTCAGCAGAGCTTGCAGCCTTCGCCTCATGTGCACCATGCGCCCGGATCGCCGTTCCGATCAGCGACACGGGGGCGCTCAGAGGACTGTGGCAATTCCCACCACCTATCTTGAGCGAGATACCGACATTGATTGCTTGAGCATCAAGCTTATAGTCCTGCGCCACGCCGGCCCCGAGTTTATCGACCGAACGCCGCGAATCAACGTCCAGTGCGGTTTTTAGCAGCATCCGCACCAAAGCGGCACCTTCAATGCACTTACAATGAAGAGCTGCGCATGATCTGCGACATCGGCACCGCACGCCGCGCGCGAGAGCGGCTCGTACAGCAGGAACCAACCCCGCTCCAGGTGCAGAATCAGCCGCTGCGCTTTCTGCCGGTGTAAGAGCTTGGACGGGCGGCCTCCCGCCTCCCGGCGCGCAGCTGGGAGCTGCCACTCGATAGCGCCGAAGACCGAAAGTCCTTCAAGAACTCCTCAGCGTCGTCTCGCAAGCGACGCTGGCTCTGATCGGGAATCCACTCGCTAAAGAGACGGAGTAGATGCGGCCGAGGCCCGCCGACATGGTTGAGTGCCGCTGGGGCTGGAGCGCGCTACACCCCCAGTCTTCGCGAGGAAATCGACATCGACCTCGAGGCTCTGCCGCTGCTAGCAGCCGAGATCGAGCTCGAAACACTCGGCCTCTCGCTCGGACACCGCAAGAAATTGCCCGAGCGTCATCGCCGACCTGATGGCAAGGGGCGAAGAGCTAAGGCAGCGCAGAAGGCTCCCCTCCTCCGGCATTACTGCGCTAGAGAGAAAGCCGAGCGCCGCCAGCTCACCGTGCTGCCCTGCGGACCCCGCAGCGGCTCCACCGAGCTCTCCCGCCGCCTCGATATCGAGGACTATCGAGCTGCGGTGCGCAGCTACCAATCGGTCTGCGCCGAACAGGCGTCCCGCTTTCGAGGTCACATCGCCCAGGTACCTTGGCGACGCGGCGCCTGATCTGTTTTGGCAAAAAGAACCCGAAAGCGCATGAGTGACGATGGCACAAAGCGACGTCGTGGCGCCGCCCTGGCGATGGCCGATGCCAGGCGCTTCCGGCCTTCCGAGCGGGCCGGCCGAGGCGCGGGCGGATCCACGCTGGCGCGTCAGCCGTCGTGGGACGTTGGCGCGGGCGACACCCAGGAACAACTGGCGCTCGGCGGCTACCCCCCGTCCCGCCGCTCGGTCTGCACTCCCTGGCTGTCCCGCGCGCGGTAAAGCAGCGATCTGCACTCACCAGCTCGCGGCGGGCAGCTTCGAATACGCGTCGACCTCGGAGCGCATGCGCTCAAGGGCGTCGACGACAGGCCGGCGTGTGTCTGGCAAGCCGCGTCGCAGCGAGCCGGCATAACCTGTTCGAGGCCGAGGGAAACGAGCCCCTGGCCCCGGATGGTCGGTCGAGATGTTGGAGTTCGCGGTGCTGCCTGCACGCGTGGGAGCGAGCCGCGAGCCGGCCACGGGCCGGGTGGTGCTGCCATGGCGGTGGGAACTGATCGGTAGCAAAGCCCGGCATCTGGCTGGCACTGCGGGAGGACGTCAGCGAAGTACGAACGTCGCCCCCGGCAGCATCAGTGTCTCTGCCCGATTTTGCCAACAGCGCGTTCTGCCTCGCGATCGAACATTTCGAGCGCGCGCCGTTCGCGCGCGAACCCTCGCCCGAGGCCACAGCCCCAGCAAGCTAAGCTCGAGAATGCGTTGCGCGCGGATATGGAGTCCTTCTGGCGGCCGGATATTGGAACTCCGGATCGGCCACTGCTCTCGCCTTCCGGGCCGAAGGCTCGATATGGGGCACTGTAGGTGCGACACCGAAGAGGGCAAAAGTCGAGACCATGCGCGCCTCGAACGATGTGATCGAAGCGGCCGCGAGAAGACGCCCTGTGCTCCAGCGCTGTTCGAGCGACCTGCACTGGGCCGACCCCCTCCAGCCTGGAATCGCCGGAAGCACCGCGCGAGCGCCTGAGCATGTGCCGTTGCCGCTGGTCGCGACATGCCGGTCGGAGTTCCGACCGCAGTGGATTGGCCGCCAACCCGGCTGACCGCCTCTACGTTGGGACGCCGGTGCCGAAAGCCGAACAGATCCCGCGCTGCGCGTGCGGCACGGTGTGCCGAGATACAGGAGCTGCCGGATCGAGATATTGGAGCAGATCGTCGCCAAAGACCAGACGGCATCTCCTGGTTTGTTCGAGAGCTTGACCCAACGCCGTCGTGAATCCGGATCGCCGCGGTCGATGATCGCCGTTACGGCTATCAACACCCTCGCGAGTCCCGCGATAGGATCTCAGCGCGCTGCGCGACAGCCTGACGGCGCGGCTGGACCGCCTGGGGCCGATCAAGGAGGTCGCGCAGAACGCAGTCTCTGCATCGGACGAGAGTTTCAGCAGGCGCCGCTCTGACCTGCCCGGGCTCGGCGAACACGCCAGGCGGGTGCAGGGAGTGCGCCGACCAACTCGTTGCATCCGAGCTCGTTTTCTCATACGAGGTCAGGAATCCGACATGTGCTGGCTGCGTTTTCAAGCACGCGCTCATCCAGGAGGCGGCGTACACTGACTCTGCACTACAAGACCAGGCGCGCTCAGGATCCACAAGCGTATCGCCGAAGAGCTGGAGCGGCACTTCTCCCCGCAAAACGAAAGAGACCGAGCCCGAGCTTACTCGTGCGCACCACTACAGCGCCGCCGGTCAGCCCGGACCAGCTGCCGTCGCTCTACGTAAACGCTTCCGGAAAGGCCGAAGCTGGTTGCCATGCTCCCGACCCGCGCCGCCGATGCCTCGCCGGGACATGCCCCCGGTCCATTTCTTGAACGCACGGTGACAGCGCTGGGCGGTCGGCAAAAGCCGAGCTCTCATGCGTACGTCGAGCGCGCGCTTCGCCCCGAGTGCGCTCAGGTACATGATCGCCAAGTCTCGGCGCAGCTGGTCTCTGGATCGACTGGGAACGACTCGTCCCTCGTCCTGCAGCCTGTTGCGCGCCGGAGTGTCGTCGGGCGTGGCGTGCAGCTCCCGCGCCACAGCGCCTCCAGACCCGGCAGCTTCGATCCGGTAGCGCCCGGCGCAGGCGCGCACGTATCTTCGCGTGGTCAGGCGCTGTTCGTGTACTTGTACGCCGCGATACCAGGATCTCCGGAATCACGCGCAAAGAACCTTCCTTTGCTGGTACTTTCGTCTCGTCCTGTAAAGAAAACGACGGGAGTGTCGAGAATGGCAGGCATCGAACGTGATCGCCGCAGCCCGCGCCGGCAGAAAGCTAACTCACTGTTCAGCCGTGCGGATATTCGGCGCTGTGCGCCGGCTCCGATACCCGAACTCCAGTTCCAGCGTGATTGGGATTCGCCGCCCGACGAGCCAAATAACATGTGAGGCCGTGGAGGATGTTCAGCAAGCCTTCAGTGAGCAAAAACCCGCTGCGTACAGCCGCGGCGGCTCTGCGGTTCCGCTCGTGGAGCGTCAGTCTGGCGTCCTGCCGCCGTGCGGAAAGAACGATGCTGACATCGTCCAGGAGCAGATCATAGCAAGGCGAACAGCGATGGAGCGCCCTGCTCCAGCGGAGTTCTACTGCACTGGTCATCACGGTTCGGCACAACATGGCGAAACTGGCCACGGACCTTCACCCGGCGCGAATCGAGGCCGAACAGCTCGTCGCCCAGCTCGCGCGAACGCCAACCGCCAAAGCGCAAAGCGCGTGAGTGTGCCGGGACACGCGTGCTTGCCAGGCGCGTTCTCCACAGCAGGCTGGGCGCAATCCCTGACCTGCACCAGCAATGCCGCCTGCTTATCCGCCCGCGAGCAGCGGACCGCGTCGAGTGCGGCTACCCGACGAAGCAGATGGCTATCGTACCCTTCCACGGCTGCGCGAGAGTCAAAGCTGCTTCAGGGGGCGGTGTCGTGCCCGGAATACAGATTTCTACGCCGCCGTCGGTATCGGACACCTGATTCTGGTTCCCTATTATGCCGTTATTGTCGTTTTCAGTTTCGCGATCGATGGCTGGCGAGCGCCGTTGGGTTAGCGTAGCGACCAGCTGGCGCGTCTCCACGGGTCTTGTTGAAGTTGTTGCAAATGCGCGCCGGCCCGCTCGAATTGCTCCTGGATACTCCGGCTCGTCGTATTATGAAAACACGATGACTGTTGCGGAGGGCGCGCGCTTTCTGAGATGACGCAATACTTCGGTCCCGCGTTGCCGACCCGGAGCTTGGATACAGCACGACGTCCGGCGGCGTTCCCGAAACCCATGGCGGCGATCGATCCTCGCCGTACCGAACTCGCCGACAACGGAAGCGCTGCAAGTCGTGCAGCATCTCGCGCAGCTGATTCACCGCCACGGAGTCTTCGACCAGAATGATTCAATTCACTGCGTCCTCTGCAACTGCATTCCCGATCTATCCAGGGTCCGATGAATGTATCTCCCGGCCAACAGAGAGATCGCTGGGGAGGGATAGTCCGCGGGTTCCTCGTGAAGGTGGAAACCTCATGCGCCGTGTGCCGCTCTCAGTCTCAGTCCAGCAGGTTGTTCTCGACCATATACCGGGTGAGCTCTGCATTGCTGGCAAGCCCGGTCTTTCCAGGATGCGCGCCCGGTAGGTCGTCACGGTCTTCGGACTGACATGCAGCAGCTCGGCAATATCCTTTAGGCTGGTGTCGGCAATGAGTTTGAGACAAATTTCGAACCCGATCCGAGAGTCCTTCATGCAGCGCACGGTCATTTTTGGTTCCGATTTCCAGTGCAATTTTCCTGCCAGGGCGGGCGACAGATACTTGCCGCCCGAGGCGACCTTGCGGGGATCGCCGCGACCAGCGATTCCCGGACGCGCTCTCCTTGTTGAGATACCCGTCCGCGCCGTCTTTGAACGCCCGCATGCGGTGGTCTCTTCTCGATACGCACTTCGAGGACCAAACCGGAAGCATCGACAACTCCTTCTTTGATCGTCTTGAGCAACCCATGAATCGCCCCTTTCCGGTAACGAGATATCCAACAAGACTTATCGAATGGGCTTTTCGTACGCGTCACGCCAGGGCATCCGCGACGCTGCTTCCGCTGCGACCACGCAATCCGCGCAAACCTCCAGAACGCTTGAGGCCTTCGCGCGCTGGCAATCGATGCCGACGATCTATCACCAGAATTTCCGCAACCGCCGCGCCAATGCTGGACTTCCTGCTCGCCTCACAAACATCCAATACCGCCGGGCGAAACATTCCTGCGGCTCAGCGTCTGCGAGGCCACCCGCTAACCTGATTTGATCGCCTCCGTCGCCAAATTCTCAGCGGCACCCTGACCGTGATCCGTGCCTCTTTCGGGCGCACTCTCCACGCCGACCTCTCCTCCGAGCGCCTCCGGCGCGTTCGCCGAGGCTGAACAGACCGAACGATTCGCGTTTACTGGCGCCGGGTCGAATCCGCACCATCGTCCTCGATCATCTCGATACCGCGCTCAAACCGCAGCGACGCAATCTCTACTCTGCTGGCCCTGGCGTGCCGCGCTACGTTGGTGAGGCATTCCTGCAGTGAGCAGGTACAGCGCGCGGTCTTGGTGGCGTCTCTGATGTCATCGAGTTACGTGCCGCGAAACCGCCTCCATGCCGGTTCGCGTCGGCATCCTTCGCAAGATCTTTGATCGCTGCGGTGATTCCGAGGTCATCGAGCACAATGAGGGCGCATATCGGCGACGATCCGGCATCGACGGCAGCCTTCGATGCTGCGTTGCATGCGGTCGAGCACGTCGCGCACCACCGCGGTTCTCCGCTGGAGCGGCGCCGCAGCAGGCCTCGCGTCCAGCTGCAACGCCGCCGCGCGCTCTTTGGCCCATTTCGTCGTGCAAGGTTGGGATATGCGCTTGTACCCAACTCGATATCTTGCCGCATCCGGGCGCTCATTTCCCTGAGGCGCGTGGCCGATTCGCGCAGTTCCTTTTGCAGTCGGTCCGCTACGTTGTACGGCGTTCTCGCACTCGCTGATGAAGATCCCGCGGTAAATGAGGACGTATCCAATGACGCGGTAAACGGGCTCAGAAAATTGTGAATATCGTATGGATGCGAATACAGCGCGTTCAACACTTGGCTGAGGGCCATGACGATCGACGCGGTAAACAGGTACACCGCGCTGGGCTGACTGCGCCGTTCGCAGCTGCCAGTAAAAACGCGGCTGCCGCCAGTACAAGGTGCAGCGCCGCCAGGACGTAGCCTGCTCCGAACTTTGAAGGGCGTCAATCCAGAACCCGCCCGAGAACGCGGCAGCACGCTCGGATGGAACAGCGCCCCCACCCGTAGTAGACGAGGCCGACGAGGCCGATGGTTACCGCGTGAGGAAAGGTGGCGCGAGCTGGAACCCGCAGCGCCGTCGCGGACGCACAAAGCTAGCTGGGGCAGCCAGCGGCGTGGCTTCGCAACCTGCCGGAACGGTGGCACCTTCAGGCGATCACCTTCGGGCGACGGTGGGGCGTCCAGGTCCGGCACTGGAATAGGAGAGCGCAGTTCGAAATCGACCAGAGCAATTCTCAAAAACCGCACGCGAGCAACGTAATGCGTTATGCGAGCGGGATCGCGTGTAATCTGGTGCGCGGCAATTGCAAACACCAACCACGAAAAACCATCAGGAAAACGCCGCACCGCCGTGCAGCGGCACAAAAACACCTGGTGGAACTGGTACGCTTATTGCAGCAACCCTCGCAGGGCGGTTAGCAGAGCGACGAGCAGCGCGCATCGCACAACAAAGCAGCTCGGAGTTCCGCTGGCGCGCATTTCGCATCCAGATGGTGCAGTGCAAATGGTATTCATGATACACCGCCGTTGGCCAGCCTGGCGCGCCAGTAGCTCTGATCAAGGGAACGCGAAGCGCTGGCGTGCAAGGTGCTTATTCCACCGCTTGCGCAGCCGGCAGGCATCGCGCCGAAACGCGGCGACGCATCTAGATCGATGTCGCGCAGTCTCGCGAGCATGGGATGCGGCTCGGAAGTAATATGCTGTTCGAAGATAGACGGAATGACCATGTTCGTGGTATCAGTGTTAACCTGCAGTCAAAGCCTGTTCTGTCGAGGAGCAGCGTATGGCAACCGTCCCATTGAAGTCGTCATCCAGTTGGCACCCGGAACCAAGATCTCGGCAAAGTTCCTCATCGACGAACAGAGTGCGGCATTGGAAGTACGCAAAGGAGTTCAGGAACTTTCCGCCGATGCAGACCGGCAGTGTGCTGGAGATATTCGAGAGCTGAATCAAGGCTGAACCGGCAGGCGTCAGCGCTGAACTTCCTACACGCATGACACCATGTTTCTGGAAGGATCTCAGGTGAGGAGCTGGGCTTGAACTTCCTTCGTCCAGTGATAGTCCCTCCTTGCGCAATCCTCCTGGCGCGAAGGCTTTTGCAAATTTACGCTGAGCCAAACCGCAGTTGCGCCGGAGCCAACCACCGGACGCCCAGCAAGACCGCGGTAGCTCGAAAGATCGATTCTCCGAGAGGTAAGGTGGGGGGTCACGCTTTCCCGTCGTGGCACTGAAATGTTTCCTCTGCCACTAATCCTTTTACCAGGAGCCGTTAAACCTTTGGTCTGTCTCCATGATCGCAATCAATATTGGGACGCACTTATGCCAATGGCGATGCTGGTGGAGTGTCGCCGGTGCAGGGCCATGGTGTGTGGTCGCATCCTGCGCCCACTAAGGTAAGCCCACAGGAAGCGAAGCGAGTTCTTGTTCATCCTGAACTTCCTTCTAACGCCACGACAGACCAGATGTCTGCGTTCGCTTGAAGTCGCCGGGGCGCCAGCTGGCGATCAGGGTCTTGCAAAGTCCGTGAGATGAAGCGGCTGTACCACCCACTTGTTGTTTATATGTTTCGCCTGCCGCGCAGCGCCGAAACCGCTCACGCGTTTTCGGTTGCGGGGCGGACAATGAACTGCTGGTCAGGTTGAAGCGCCCTTGCCTCCATGTGTCGTTTTTGTCCTGCGCAAAAGCCGGTCACCATAGCAATACGTAACTGAACGAAGTACAAT